>Ga0325404_1005735_pt1 | contig 13074 bp, 6 predicted proteins | sample PopdelMetagenome_18_FD_205664 | JGI IMG/M metagenome (GOLD analysis project Ga0325404, IMG submission 205664) | Populus deltoides microbial communities from Bellville, Georgia, United States - Xylem-Control-R1 | ecosystem: Host-associated > Plants > Phyllosphere > Stem > Wood/Secondary xylem... | reverse complement strand
TGCATCTTTCATCTAAAGGCGCCTTCAAAACATAAAACAAAGAATATCAAGGCATTTTATACATAAAACAATAGGCAAAACACTAGTTAAATGTGGGTGAAACTATCGAATAATATGGTTACATCACCCAACCTAAAAGTTAAGTGCGTGTTTGGCTCGCCTCATTTTTTCTCAAGAAATAAGGCTAGTTTGGCTCCTAGAAGTATATTTGTCAAACACGCCCTTAAGGTATTTTTAATGCCTCTGATTTTAGGCTAAGGGCTAGTTTGGCAAACACACCCTAAGCCTTTCCTTTTAGCTTTCAATTTGTTATATTTGTGTGTCTAGCCAAACAAACCTTTAAAAAATTCAAAAACAAATCTGAAAAAATTCAGGGATCATTTTGAAATTATTTTTAAGTCTCTCGCAAGCTTTTCTAGTAATTTTGCCTAATATTAGATTGTAAACTTACATTATAAATATGGACCCGATATTAAAAATACCTAATGTTTCTAAAAAAAGTTAAAAAATTAGAAAATTAAAAAAATCCTTTATTTTAGAAAATACAAAAAAATATTTTTTTTTTCAAGAATTTCATTGGGTTGTAAACTTACACTGTAAAATACAAACTCAATATTTTATTTTCTCTGAAATTTCAAAAAAAATCTAAAAAGTTAAAAAACAATTCCTCATCTCAAAAACACAAAAAATATGATTTTTTTAATGCACAAGGACAAATTCTAAAGGTTTTTAATGCATATTTTTTAAAAAATAAAATCACATATTATCTTGCAAAATAAGTATTGTAACCAGTTTATAATTATCTATTAGGATTTGGTCAAAATACCAAAAATCCCTCAACAATTAATTTGCTTAAATAATATTTAGAGCATTAGGATTTAGTTGTAGACTTTAATATTTGAAAGTATAAAATTACACTATAAAGTATATCTTTCTTTATTAACGATATAAAATAGAAAATAAATGCATTGCTAAAAATTAGGCTTTAGAATGGTTAGGATTTAACTCGATAAGGTAGAGATTTCCTCACGAAGAAAGATCTGCCTTAAATTTTAGATGAGACCCACAAATAAAAACATGTTTTAGATTAACAATCAATTAACGATGTAACTTACTATAAGTAAAGTGTACTCAGAATGATACATCTTCCTGTTGCACATTAGTCCTCTTACCCAAACTCTCATAGACTAAAAGTTTTTCAATGACCATGATACTAGGTGGTGACTCACTTAAATCATAACTTTATGATTAATCCAAAACACTCCTCATTTTCAGAAGACAACTCTGCCATTTAATGTCGTGCACATCATGACATTGACACCTACTTTCCTTGGTGAATCATGTCCTATCTTTTCTAGGACAAATTGCACTCTTCTTAAATGTGGTCAACTGTATCCTTCTTGTCCATGTTTGGTAGCGAACAATTATTGTTCTTACTTAGTCAATATATAAATGTTTATATTTTTCTATAAACACATTTATTCTTGTGTAGACACCACTAATGGCTGGATAATTAGATAACTTATAGGTTTACTATAACGGAAGCTTTAAAAAATATTTTCGTGGGTGATTGATGTTTTCTTAAAAACAAGGTATTCTTCATGTCATTAGTTAGGTTTTGATTGATTTTGAATCGTATGGATCATTGCTAAGGGGATGAAAATTTTAAAATTTTGATGTATTTATACCTCAACGAACTTACGAACCATATTTTTTTTCTAGTTTGGTTTTCTGGCATCATATTAATTTGTAATTGTGTTTATAAATTCCTTTTACCTGACATATCAATCTATTAATTTGTAAGATAATCAATATATTTATTGATCGTTGATTCTTTAATCAATATGTTATATGTTATTTTTTTCTAATAAGAAGAAATTACAATTAAAAAATTAATTCTAAGAACAAGTATTGGCATCGCAAATCAAGCCAAATGTTGAATTTTTAAGCGACAAAGGTAAAAATAAATTGTAAAGAAAAGCAATAAACAAAAGTTGTAAACTACAATAAACGAAAGAAAGAAAGCTTGTGAATAAATTACATATACGAGGTTAGTCATCTTCTATATTTGTTAGATAGACTTTAGTAATTTTATTTCACGTAAATTTAAAATTTTAATTCTATACAAACTATTGAAGTTAGATAAGGAGTGTATAATCTTAATTTTAGTATAATTTGTACTTTTTATTTGCTCACATCCTTTTTATTGTATGTGTTTTTAATATACTGTAATATTTGTCCTATTGTATCTATCCTATTGCAATACGGGACTTTGTTTATTTATTTATTTATTAATATTGTGAAGCTTGATCTCCTAGTTGATAATCTATTTCAACTTGTCATTCTACCTTGCAAAATATATATATATATATATATATATATATATATATATATATATATATATATATATATTAGAGTAATCACACAATATATTCAAAACCTATCAAACTATTTAAGTTAGATAAGGAATATATTATTTTTGGTATAAACAGGTTGCAATGCTTTTAAAAAAAAATTGACTTAAGAAAATGAACACCACTCACAACAATCAGCTACATATTTTCTTACCTTACTTTTATTCGAAAGCTATCAATATTTTTTTTAAAAAACATTTCCAGATCAAACATTCCTTGACCAAGTACTGGTTCGAGAAATATAGACAGTTCGAAGTTAAAAGCACCACGAACCCACGTCTGTCTTCCAAGTAGGCACGACAACGTTGTTGAGATAGAGTTGGAAACAGCTGTGGCCTCATGGCAGCTTCTAACAGCTCCTATTCAATAGGCTTGTTCCTTTGCTCTTTGTTCAAAATTTCGTATGAGTTGCACAATTTCATCTTATATCATCTCACCATCTCTTTGCAAGCTATTTAAACAGTTTTATCAATCATGGATTAGCCAATTGGAAACATAAAAAATACGATCAAATGACACAGAGCCAGTTCTGTGTCTTGTCAATGATTTAATATAACAAAATATAGAAGTTTCTAATCAATTCCTTGGATTATTAAATCTACAAATCTGTACGGCCACATGATCTTTAATGGAACCAAGTTGGGTTTTTCTTACCACGAAGCAAGTTTGAAGTGGCTGATCTTGAATTCACACTGCACTTATAATGCAATTGGTTTTCTTGGTCCGAAAATCAAAATTTTTATGGCATTTACAAGTGCTTGAGGATTTAGAGTAGCATCAACTTTACATATTGCTTCAGAATCATCTATCTGAAGCAACTCCAACTGAGATTGCAACAGCTTTGCCGGCATGAAATGCTTCCCTTCTGCAGCTCTTTTATCTATTCGCTCCGCAAGCACCTCAGCCTTGGCATCCAGCAACACGAACTTAACTGCACTGTTAAAGCTTCCATGATGGTAATTACAGTCTGCAGATCTAAGAATTTCTCGATATTGTTTCTGCAGAGCAGAACAGCTGAGCACTACAGTTTTTCCACTGATCAAGCTCTCCCTTAAAGCATCTTGTAGGATTTCAAGCCATGGAATCCGGTCTTCCTCTGTTAGAGGTATTCCTTGATGCATTTTGTCTATAGTGATGGGGAAAAAAAAGAGTCAGTGATAGGACGCAAGAATGTAAAGAAATTTAATAAATGCATGAAGACTTTAAAAGCAAACAACAATGCAGTGAGTAGTTATATAAAAAAATACCGAATTAGTTTATAGGTACCTTTGTTTGATTGAGGGTGAAAATCATCAGCATCCAGAAAACTACAGTCCAAAGCTTTGGCCAGAAGCTCACCTATTGTACTGTTGAAGTACAGACGTTTTTTTGTTAAATAAAGGGGTTTGAAGCACAGGTTAAGTACGGGAAAATGGGATATTTTTCCAGTCAGAGGATTTTTAGTTTTAGCAAGAGTTCGCGATTTCAACTTATATGGGAGTTCGAACTTACACTATACAGCACAAGATCAAGAAAATGAAATATATGCCAAGTAGATAAGAATATAAAATGCAAGAGAACAAGGAACAAAAGTATATGATATGAACAGGGAAATAATGAATGGTTAAATTCAGATTTGTACTAGCAATATCTAGTTGATCACTCGACAAGATCCAGTTTCACCAAGCCAATAAAGATGATGGAAATCAGCTTTAAGCTTTACAAAAGAGATCAAAAGAGACAGATTTATATGCATTAATCGTTGAATTGGTGAGATAATGGAGAAGCTGGTTCTACTTGGAAGTTAAAGTTAGAGTCTTTTGGTGGTGGGTTGTTACTGTTCACGTTATTCTATCAAGGCACTCTTAATAGCAGCCTCCGCTTCCAAATTTTATCATTTTGTGGGTCTATTTTAAGGTTTTTTAAAGTCTTTATTTTATTTGCATCCACTTGCACGATCTGTATTAATGCGTTTGGGTGGTTATGATTTATCGTTATACAGGTTAGGTAATTGGCAACTTTAGCTTTATGTCTTCTTTTTCCAGCAGTCAATAAAGTCACCAATTCAGCGGTGTGGTTTATGTTGTTGAAAGTGTGAGGCTTTCTAACAAGGAATGATTCCTTGAATAGTTGAACCTACTGGTGTGAGACTAGTAGTCCATTATTTTCTCATCAACTCTAAATTATCCTATGGTTTACAGTCTCTTAATCCTAAACTTGTTATCCTGTAATTGTTCCCGCCTTGTCCTACAAAACAATCTGTTCTGAGTGTAAGAATATTTCTTTGTTGTTTAACATTTGCTTTCTTACTCATCTACTATGTATTTGAACTGTTGATAGCTCTAAGTAGATTCTCCCTTAAAAAGGAACACCATAACCATAACTGGGAACACAATCACAGCCGCAATGATGACCTTAAACACATTAGCCACTTTATAATGCTTTGAGAACAATAAAGATGGATATGAATCTTCAAGGGTGGGCAGCTAGCTTTGTTGAGGATATTACGGAAATAAAGAAATAAGAATCTCTTTACATGTAGCTATCTCAGATACAAAAGGGAAGAAACTGTAAAACTTAGAAGCCTAGACATTTTGTTTCTTGTTTTTCCCATAAGGATTGAGGTTGATTCAATGAAACAGTGGACAAGACAATACTGAGGATTTTAATTCAAGGATGTATGAGATAAGATGAAGGGGAAACGTAAAAACATTATGGTTGAGGTTCAAAGCTTTTATGATATCTTAGAATTGATAACAACAAAAAGATACACGAGGATAGAACTTACGATTTCCCAGCGCCACTGACACCCATGATTACAATCGCTTTACCTATAAACTCAAAAGAAAAGAATACTATCAGGATTTTAACAAAGAACAATCCCAGAATTGCAGCAACGAGGAAAAGAAGATTAAGTATGTTTGAAGCATTGAATATAGAGACCTTGGAGATCAGAAGCCATATTTGGCTAATTACACACACTTGCGTAATCTCAATGTTCTCAAAAGTATGCAGCTCCAAACGCCAATGAAAGTTTCCTTTTAACCCCAACCAAAGAATAAATGAATGTGACTGCAGGAGATTAGTATGAAAGAAATGAGAGGGCAATCGAATTCCAAACACCTTGCGATAATTTGAGGCACAAAATCCCAATGTAATACTGACCCATGGTCTGCATGATTATGGGAATTTAGATGTTGCGCATAAAGATTAAGATTCAGGTCAGAGAGATAGATTTCATTTGAAGAAAGGAAATTAAGCAAGGTCACAGTCTGGAAAACATATAAAATGAATGTTATTGATGCATCTGTTCTTAGTTTAAACCTGATTATACTCGATCTCCAAAATCTGACAGAAACTCAAGGTTTTAGATGAGCCAACGACATCCGTGAACTTCAAATTTCATGTTTGTGTGACAAGACCATAGTCCAGGGTTCAAAACGAATTTTATATATATGTTCATGCTGCGGGTGCAATTTGGGCACCATAAATAAACAACATACACTACAGCCTCAAATAATTAATAAGTTTGAAATGTAATCATAAATAACCATTACCTGAAAGCAAATTGATTTCTGTGAAAAGTGCCATTCAACAATATAAAGTCAGAAAAATAAAGAGATGAGTTTGACCTTCTAAAGCAACTGAGGATAAAAATAGAAGACGGAGAGAGATTACCTAAACGATCTGATCTTTTAGACTTGCATCTGTCTGGGACTGGCTTTATATATTTTTTTCAGACAAGACCTATGACCAAAATTATTCCTTCACAGGCAGCAGCTCCTGGCTAAATAACGTTTTGCAGCTGCCTGGCTAAATAACGTTTTGCAGGTGCCCAACCAAGTTTGGCTACTGCCGGGTCCAACTCACTTGTTGGACCTAAGTTTGACTCATCAAAAACCAAAGAGCCGTCACTCTTCTTTCTTTTTTCTCTTTTAATTACCAGCTTCAGGTAGTGAGACTCAATCTCCCCTCATCAAATTTAAGTTCTTCATCATGTATAAATTAATTAACAACTTATTTATTTACTGAAAAGTAATTTTAAAAAAAAAATTAAAAAAAGTAAATTATCTTTTAATATTTGATAGTGTAATGGTTTAAAAAAAAATTAAAAAAAATAAATTATCTTTTAATATTTGATAGTGTAATGGAAAATAAATTAAAAAATACTTTTCAGTATTTGGTTATATCATGGAAAATGAGCTGGAAAATAACTTATTAATGTTTTATTTTTTCAAATTTATTAAAATAATGAGAAACAAATCTTACAAATTAAAAAGTTAAATTGGAATGAAATAAAAAATATATAATTTCATAAATTATCTCAAATAAAATAAATAATAATCAAAATATTAGAGATCAAATCTAAAAAATAAAAAAAAATGAAAGATGAAGAAATTAAAATAATAATAATTAACATTTCATAAATTATTTCAAATAAAATCAGTAACAATCAAAAGAATAAGGACCAAATTTGATAGATAAAAAATTTCAATAAAAAAAATGATAAGGGAAAAGCAAATAACAATTATAAAAATGAGGACCAAAGTTAATATAAAAATTAAATTTTAAGAGATGAAATTGAAAAATAAATATTCAAAACAAAATATATATAGCAATCAAAAGTTTGAGGACCAAATTTTGATATAATCAGCAAATAATATGACATTTTTAATTTTTTCACAATTTCCGGAAAGTGTTTTCCGCCCAAATTTTCTAGGAAAACACTTTCCTAGAAACCAAGCCAAATTTTTCTTTGACTAGAAAATTTTTTCCGTTGACCAACTTTTCTAATGGCAAACAAACACAGAAAAGTTGAAAAGTGGTTTCCCGTAAAGTGAATTCCGGGAAACAAACATAGCCTAAATATATTTATGAAAAAAAAAATTTGTGGAATGAATGAAGACAAATAACCATCACATGCGCTTGAGACTTAGGTTTTGTATGGTTTTGTATGGTTCACAATTAAAAAAAAAAACTAGAAGTTAAATATTAATGAGTTGTATAGCCCAAAATAACATAGGTTGAGTTTTTGGAAACATTAAGTGAAAATAGTAAATTTAAAAATCTTTTGGGAGTCTTAAGGATCTAGCAGATATATCTAAGGGGTTTGTACGAATATAATTTAAAAAAAAAATTTTGTGGCTTTGAATAATTACTTTAAGGATAGGTTATCGCAAACTACAAGTTATTCAAATTTCTGGTCTCTAACAGTAATCTACACGAACCACTAGTGAGAAATTTCCTACACCCTTTTAAGAGAGAGAGATTATTATGTCTTTGAGTGTTAGCTCTTTTCTTTTATGTTTTTCAAGTATCTTGAAACTTACGTAGTTTCTATACAGGAAATACGAGGCATGACATTTTATTTAAAAAGAAACCTGAAAAAATCTATAAATAACAACATATCAATTTGTCTCATGAATAATATCACATATACTATTTCATTATAATTTTATAAATTTATTCAATCAATTCTCTACTTAATTTTTATAGATCTAGAATTGTAATTCCCTGTATAATTACATTCTAGTCCTCGATTTCTAAAACTTATTTGCAATCAAGTCACATATGATTAATCATCTCATTTTAATTTCTGACCAATGGTTCTTATATGTGTGACCCATTAGGTTCCCTAATAAGTTGGTACAAATATAAATCACAATCCTAAATAAAATAGGATTAAATAAATTAATTTATTGTCATTTCAATAATTGATTGATTTATATTTGAAGATCAAGTACAATGTCTACCAACCTATTATGATCCCCTAAATATTAGAAAAGTCATAAGTGATTTGACTTAATCTTTTAGTGATCAATTTTTTAATGTAATTATTATCCATTCATCAACAATGTTCCTATTTAGACATTATAGCATGTAGTGTGTCCACTCTATCAAATCATGTTTGTTATCAATAACATAGTTATTGATTTTTGAATAAAATTTGAAATTCTTTTCAAATCTCATTCCACCTTGTGCAAGAATTTACAATCAATACTATTTAAGAACAAATGGAATATTTTTTCTAATTCACCTACGATGATGAATCCTCTCTTGATTATCAAATACCTTCATATAATTCTTCTTATACCCAATATTTGCTTGTTTTTTTACCCTTGATTAGAACAGCGTGTAGTAAGATCAAAGCATAATATATAAGATAACTTAGTGATCTCAAGTATAAAGATCAGTTACACAACTGTCATGTGAGCCTTTCCATAGATACATGTGATCTCTCCATATAGAATTCTCATGTGGGTCAGTTCAAAGTACATGTCATCTAACATGCATCTACATATTATTTCGAGGTATCCCTCATATCTCAACTTATGAGAACAATTGTTTTCTTTCATAAAAGAAAAAAAAACATAATATGTATTATTCTCAACAACTATAATTAATATCCAGTCTTAATAAAGCATTAACCAAGAACATTTACAAACAATGCTTTAATGGAATAAGAATAATATAATTATAACAACTTTATAATTTTCTTTGCAAAGTATTTTTGTCTCAATGACTTTATCTTTACTCTAGATCCATTAATCAAATATTTGATGAATATTAAAGATAAATATATTTTTATTAATAAATTAAATATATTGCTAACTAATTGGCTACAAGAAATATACACTAATGATCTTCCACTTGCACTAAAATCAATTCCTCATGTATTACATATCATATTGCTCTACTTAACAATAATGCTTTTACTAGGACAATGGCTTAGTAAAAGGATCTAAGTGGCTTAGTAAGAGGATCTAAAAGATTCTCTTTAGTATATACTTGTTCTATCTTTACATCTTTTCTTTTTATGATTTTCTAATCACATAAAAATTGTGATTATACATAAGACGTAGGGGTAGAATAGTAGTTCTTCTTCTTCATGCTGGAACTGGAAGTGGGCTCACTACCCACCACCAGTAACAGCACCAGCAGTGGCAGAAAGGTTGTTGATGCATTGCTTGTGCGAGGCAGCAATCCTATGCTACACAAACCACCCATGTCTGGCAGCATTGTAGGTATTGTGCTTGGTGAGGCAATGTAAAACCCAATAAAAAGATAGTATTAGGATAACCTATGCTAGGAAATAATTAAGGAAATAAACCAGCCTGTTCTAGATGGAATTGGGGGAGGAAAACCAGCCTATCCTAGGTGAGAATTATGGAGTTGTAACTAGCCCTAAGATAACCCGAAAGAGGGATAAGAACAATCATGACCAGCACCCAAATACCCTTATCTCATTTAAGAGGGGTATAAATGTAGAAGAGGAAAAATAGATGACTTTTCCTCTCCCTCAAAACCAGCAGCCTTAGCTATAGTAACAAGCACCCCTTCCCAAGAAGAAAACCTACCTAAAACTAGTTACATGTCTTGAGTGTTTGAGTGAATGAAGAGTTGAAAAAAAAGAGAAAACCAAAAACATGAAAGAAGAAGGAGCCTAAAGGGTAAGTTAGAACAAACATAAGGAAGAAACCGAGAGAAAAGAGGAAGAAAAACTGCTAAACCTTCCCTAAGGCTACTTAACATTGTAAGGTAAGAACAACATCATTTCCTTACTTATTTCTTTGAGATTTCAAGACAAAATGGAGAAGGAAACCTCAAGGGAATGGCTTAGGGTTCTTACACCTATCATTAACAAGGATTAGATAGAAAGATTAAAGAGAATAGGTGATACGATCCAGGAAAGGTCAAATTCAGATTTTGACGTAAAATGTGCAACTATCCAGTTTTATGGCAACAGTCATAATTCTTAATCCGACCATTAGATCGAGCTACAATTTTACATGAAGTCTCTTGACATGTTGTCCTACCTAGATTTAAAATTTCAGGTCAATCAAAGTTCGGGAAGGCATCAAAAAATAGGTCAACAGAGGCTGTACGAATTTTGTTATTTACTTCCTTTTGACTTGTGGACTTTCTATTTGGCTATGACTCTTTGCTTAAAAAGATGTGACAACTTATTTTGGGAATCTCCTAATTCTACAAAGATCTTTAATGGGCTGCAACATAGTTTTCAAGTGTGGCAAGGATTCATAAATGTTTCAGAATCCTTTTCTTACAAGGATTCCTTATTCATCCTAGCTACAAAAAGGAAAGAAGACTTCAGAATAAATTCTACCTTCAGATTAGATTTTCTAGTCTATTTGGGACTTCTTAATGGTTGATGCAATCATATTATTCAATAGTTTCACCCACATTTAACTAGTGTTTTGCCTATGTTTTATATATAAAATGCCTTGATATTCTTTATTTTATGTTTTGAAGGCACTTTTGGATGAAAGATCCAAAAAGGAGTAAATTGGAGATAATTGGCAGAAAATAAAATGGGAAGAGCATGGAAATCGCAGCCTTCAAAGTCAAATCTCGCAATCTGCCAGTGTTGACCTTCGCTATTCCAACTTAAATATCTGGAGCTACAAAAGTCCAATTGATGCAAACTCAATTTTGTTGGATTCATGACTCATAGTTCTATAAACGCTCCAAATTTCAGCCAAAAACAATGTTATATGAGGGAAATATGATTTTTCAAAGATGACATCTGAATTCTGCCAGCAAACAGGTTTCATGAAAAAACGAGTCCAAATTACATTCCGAAGCATCTAAACCGATATCCAAGTTTTTATTTCAGCAATTTAGCTCCTCTAAGTCAAAGCTTGAAGATTTCATGCAAGGCTATTTCTTCTTTTTTAGGAAATAGTTATTGAAGTACTTAAATGTAAATAGTCTACTTAATGGAGGATTATTTTGTAAAATAGAGACCTAGGGTTTCCTAAGATATAAAAAGAATGAGAGAAGAGAAGGGGGGCAGCCAGCCAAGAGGAGAAAAACGCCCCCTTCCTCTAAGAAACCCTAAATTATGCATTCTTCCTTTTTTTTGATTAGTTGTTCAACAAACATGCAAGGCTAAACACTTTTTCTTGGTTGCAAGGACACGAAAACCTTCGGATTTCAAGAACTGTGAGATTTATTTTACCTTTTCTTTTCAGTTTATATGATGAATATGTTTGTTCTCCTATGCTTATTTTTCCTATGATTGTTTATTTTAATTGCTAGAGCGGACTCTAGTATAAAAATTGCATATCATCTAGTATAAAAATCTGACTTGAACTTTCTCGTGGGATCGACCCCTTGCTTGCTCTATACTATCTTGTGTGTTGTGTTTGACGCTAGGGTAATTAATTTGTGCGACCGCGACATCGCAACAAATTTTGGCGTCGTTGCCGGGGAAGTAATTTTAGTTGATTCTTGTGCTATTATTTTTTTTGCTGTGATTGTTATTTCTTTTTCTTAAAAAAAAAAAGAATTTTTGCTTGCTGTGGTACTGTTCATTACGGCAGCGGTACTGTTCAAAACAGATTTTTTGATGGAATTAGGTATTGGCCTTTTGTTTTCTAAAGGGAAACAACGTTCTAAACAGGACTAGTGGTATACCACTAGCCCCACTCTACTGAGGCCAAATTCCACCGTTTTCTAGGGTTTTTAGGTAGTTTTTGTTTTCTATCGTAGAATTTTCGTACAATTTGCATTGTTTTCGATCTCTTGTGTGGTTGGTTTCTTTTGAGTTTTCTTGATGATTTATGCTAGTAACCCGTTCTACTAATCAAATTTAAGTGCAGTTAGATCTCGAAATAGAAAAAACTTTACGCAGGTTACGAAAGGAAACTCGCCTTAACACCATGGTTGTTATACGACAACAAACACTCAAGGAGCTTGCTGCTCCGAACATGGAAAATCAGCCATTGTGCATAAACATTGACAATAATGTAAACTTTGAGCTCAAATCTGGTTTTATACATTTGCTACCAACATTCAATGGTCTTGCAGGTGAAGATCCTCATACTCATCTCAAGGAATTTCATATGGTTTGCGTTGGCATGAAACTGAATAGAGTTGATGAAGAACAGGTTAAGTTGAAAACTTTCCCTTTCTCTTTAAAAGGGGCAGCAAAGACATGGTTTTTCTCTATTCTCCTAGGTTCCATTGGAACTTGAAAGGCCATGAAGAAGATTTTTCTTGAAAAGTATTTCCCAGCATCTCGAGTTGCCAACATAAGGAAAGAAATGTGTAGGATTCGACAGTCTCATGGAGAGACACTTTCCAAGTATTGGGAAAGATTTGAGCAACTGTGCATTCAATGCCCTCATCATCAAATACCCGATCAGCTGCTCATTCAATATTTCTATGAAGGATTGATGCCTATTGATCGTAGTATCATTGATGCTGTATGTGGAGGGGCATTGGTAGATAAGACACCCGAGGCTGCACGCCAATTGATCTCAAACATGGCAGCCAACTCGAAACAATTTGGCATGCGTGGAGACTTCATAAACAAATGAGTAAATGAGGTAAGTATTTCTAACCTTGAAAATAAAGTTAATGATCTTACTTCTCTTATGCGTTCTTTGGCTTGTGGAAATGTACAACAGGTGAAAGTTTGTAGCATATGTTCCTTACAAGGACATACCTCAGATATGTGCCCAACAATGCAAGAAGATTACATTGAACAGGTTCATGCAGTTGATGGAGGATTCAACGGACAGTCCCAGTGTAAATATGATCCCTTTTCCAACACGTACAATCCCGGATGGAGAGATCATCCAAACTTATGTTATGGGAACCCACCTCAACAAGGCAATCAAGGCCGACAGTTCCATCCCCATGGATTTCAGCCCCA
>Ga0325404_1005732_pt1 | contig 13079 bp, 8 predicted proteins | sample PopdelMetagenome_18_FD_205664 | JGI IMG/M metagenome (GOLD analysis project Ga0325404, IMG submission 205664) | Populus deltoides microbial communities from Bellville, Georgia, United States - Xylem-Control-R1 | ecosystem: Host-associated > Plants > Phyllosphere > Stem > Wood/Secondary xylem... | reverse complement strand
TTTCTTTCGTGGCGTATGACTGCAGGGATACATATATATTGTAAGATTTTTCCTCCCTTGACCAAAATGGATTCAAAGGTTCACGCGTAATTCCCCCCCTTGCCGGCCCAGCCATCCATGGAAGATGTTATAGATGCTTCGATAAAACATCGATTGCTAATTAATTGCTATTTATTCTCTAAAATGAAGATAGTTGTCACTGAAATGAAGATCCCATTAAAAAAAATATATACTATAGTATGTGCCTGTGTATTTTATCATATACATGGGATCTTCATTTCAGTGACAACTATCTTCATTTTAGACAATAAATAACAATTAGCAATCGATGTTTTATCGAAGCATCTACAACATCTTCCATGGATGGCTGGGCAAGAGGGGGAATTACGTGTGAACCTTTGAATCCATCTTGGTCAAAGGGCTAAAAAGCTTACAATATATATATATATAGAAAAGAAAAGGAAATCTGATAGTCATAAATTTGGTTTGGTTGGTGGTCCCATTTGTACTAAATAATTATTATGTGCTGGATGAATTGGAATAATATTGTTAGACAATTAGTGTATTTATGGCCATACCTTGAAAGGTAATGGATGTTTTAGGAATAATTTGGGAGCTTGATTTAAATAGTATTTTATAAAAATTTAATTTTTTTATATTTTTAAATAAAAAATACTTCAAAAAACAATAAATACAACCATTCTCTACGCCGTTCCAACAGCAATATTCTCTAGCATGTTCTCTCGATTCTCACCACTGCCAGCTCCACCTAGTTCAACATCTGCTCCCCATTCTCCAGCTATTTTTGAGAGAGTTTTCTGTCATGTAGCGACAATGAGCTTTAATTCCTTTTCCTGTCGCTGCAGCATAGCTTACTGCACAATTTGTTTCAGTGCTTGACTTGAAACTGCTTCTAAGTGTGTTTAGCTGGAAAAAATATAATTTTTTAAGGGATTTTTAATTATTTTAATGTCTTGATGTTTAAGAAAAAAAAATCTGAATTTTTTTAATATATTTTCAAATAAAAAACATTATTTGTAAGTCATCTTTACCAAACAAAATTCTAACCAAAATCATTTTAACATAATTTAATTTTAAATTATTTACAATAAATAATTCTTGAATTATGATCTAAAATAAATAAAAAACACTTCTTAAAAACCATTTAAAATATACTTTGAACGGATTACAAATCACTAATAATAATAATAATTGATCGCATAAACCTGCAGGTTCGTGCTTTCCACCCAAATCAATAATTAATCTTTAAGATTTTTGTTTATTATACATAAGTTATGGTATTAAAATATATACAATCAAAGAACGAAAATTATAATGGGAATGAAAAGCGAAACGGTGTGTAGAAGAGGACAGGCCGTATAGGTTAATTTCTCATCCTTGGTTTGTCATGCCAATGGTTTTGGCTTTGTATGCCAAGTAATTAACAATTTCAAAGATAAAAGTTAATTTTTTGTTCTTTCTGAAAAAGGGCTGAATGATCTCCATTGCTTGAAGTGAAGGGAGTATCAGACAGAAGAGTTCAATAGCTTGACACGATCACATCTCTGAGAAAATCTACTCCTGTTGTTGCTTTCTGATCCTTTTCTTCTGTTACAATATACCACCCACCATTGCCATTAATTTACTCAAGAAAATGGCAAAGCAATACCTCTTTGTTGGGGAACAGCACCTCCAAAAAGCATTGCTTCGCTGTTTATATTCTTGTTCTTTCCATTGTATAGATTAATTTCTAGCTCGCAAAAAAAAAGGATTAACAGGGACAAAGCACATGAAGGCATGTGGGACAGGAATGTGGGTTGTTCTTGACGATTTATGTCTGTGAGTCTGCTTGCGTTACGTTTTAGCACAGGAAGGGACGAAGAAGGAAGAGGGGTTGTTTTCTTCCAAAATTGATAACAGGGAATTCGGTGAGTTGATTTAAAAAAGAAGAAGCTGTTGTCAACTTTACTTTCTTTAGCTTCTAGTACTTGATTTCTGACTATTAATAACCAGCCCAGCAGTTTAGGTGAGTTTTCTATATTAATGAGGATGAACAGTGATCATAAATCTCTCTTCACATGTATATACAATATTTTAATGCAACGGGCAAAAGATTTGTCAAGCTTGCACTGGGGCTCTCTCACACTGTTCCTACTCTAGAATTATATTTTAGTACAAACAAAATTTAATTTTAAATTAAATATAATCACTTAATTGTGCAAAGAAAAAACCCTCAGCTCAACTAGAATTCCTCGTGATCACATGCCACACCGATAGAAAAAAAATAATACATCGCTCCCAATATCATGATGAAAATAGAACTTTGACTACCGCATTGTCCCTCACGAACCATTTAAATGGCACGGAAGCTATGATGTGCTAACATGTATATCAATTTTTTTAATAATTTTTAAAAATTTTAAATTATCAAAACATCCATGACAAAATCTAAAAATACAATAAAATTAGTCAAAAAAACCAAAACATCCTCATAAATAACCTTTTGTTTTTTAAAATTACAAGGTTAATTCTACTATTTTATTATTTGATAAAAAAAAAGATGGAGAAACTCCTCTATACTTAATTAATTTTTTTTTCTTTTTCAAGGACATGATTGTAACTAAATTATTTATTTTTTTTCAAAAAGACAAAAGAGCCCCCATCTAAAGTTGATTTTTTTAAGACAAATAGTCATTATATTGTAACAAAAAAAAATATACGGATCATTTTGTCTTCAATTAATTTTGCAATAACAAATGTATCCCATTGAGAAGATATTTTTACCCCCACTTACAGGCTTAATCAAATTTTTTTGGTAAGATCAAAATCGTATTTACACTATTACAATTCACATTTTTTTTCATGTTTAGAGCTACAGTAAAAATGATTGAGCTCATTTATTATTTTTTTTATCGTAATAATATATATTTTACCTTTGTTTGTATAGTTCTATGATGAACTTGAGGGGCAATATCCAATGTGCTAAAAACAACAGCAACAACAATGAAAATAACTTTCATTGCTTTCAGAAAATTAATTAAGCTTTCCTCTTGTTGTTTTTTATATATATATATATATAAAATCAACGAGAAATGTATTCCAATGATGTGGACAACTGTATAAATTACTAGAACAGAATACAACAATTTTTTCCCTGGATTATGAAAAGATCGAATGCAAACTTAGCTAACGTACACCAGAGCATAAAGGAGATACAACCACAACAATCTATCACAGCTAAATTATAAGTAAAATCATATTTTCATTGATTTTTCGTAGAGCGACAGTGATATAAACATTACAGGGACAGGGCTACTGTTACTGTCATCTAATTATGCGAGGGGGAGTGTCCATGTCAGACGTGCATGGTACTGGAGGATGCAGGGTGGCTTTACATGTTGGTCTCGATCGAGGGCTGTTCGGAAGTGCAGAAAATATTGTTTTTTAAAATAATTTTTATTTAAAGTAATATTTTTAATACCAGTAGATCAAAATACTATTAACTGAGAGATTCATTGAGATCTCATGGACGATCGAACCTTGGAAGGAGCTGATATGATTGTCGTCGGTTGCTACGTCGTGGCTTACTTCTGCATCCAAATTTATTACCGATGCACAACAGAAAAGGACTTCATCATCTTTCTCCTGCACAAGTCTGAATATTCTTTGCAACTAAAAACACATGCACAGAACCTTGTAAGACTCTGATCTCCTACCTAATTAAACTGATGGAGGCATCAGAGGGTCCTGATCGCCCTTCCAGGAAACTTGCTTCGTAGATTTTTCAATTATCGAAGCTCAGCCTTCTACGTCTTTCAACTCACACTAACTTTAAGAGGATTATTTTTTTAAATACATTCAGCAAGCACGTCGTCTTTGATTTCAGGAACTGTGAGTTCCCAGCAATCTTCAACTTAACAAAAACAACTAAATTGAGAAAGTCTTTTATTGTGCAGCTCGATCATTATTTCCTTGCACAAAAGCACTATGGACATCATTCTGGAGGAGCAATGCAATTTTGTCATTGTTCCTAGGGCATGTAAGAGTACACTTTGATTCTTATAGGTTTATATTTTTTATTTTGATCCTTAAATTTGAATTTTAATCACATTTTAATTATTGAGTTCTAAGAAAGGAGAGAATCGTTTAAAACTAAAAAGAAAAAAGAAAGTATTAAGTCATTCATATTCTAGCAAAACAAAAAAACACCAATCTCAATTTCATTGGTTCTACTTGGAAAGGAAAATTCAACGGTCGTGATTTTTTTATCTTTGACCATGCTGGAAAAAGTATATGAGACTTTTGATTTTTTTAAAAAAATTATTTTATTTTTTATTTTTAGAATGATTAAATAATATTTTGATATTGAATAGGTTTATTGAGGTTTATGTGATGTTTTCAAGTTAAAACAAGTTAAAATATAAATTTTGAAATAAAAAAACTCAGCTCCAACATCCTTTGATCAGAAAATTATGGAAGTAGATAACTTGTCCTCTGAGAAATTTTTTAATATTGCAATAAAAATTTTTCTTAATTAACAAAAAGGAAAGTGTCAGGCACAAAGGCATGGTCCACACTCCATATCCACTTTTTCTTTATAACAATTTAAAATAAATCTTTATTTAAATTATTTAAAAAATTATTTGATTATGTCATATTTTTTAAATGAGATTATTAGATGTTTTTGTATTTATATTTGCAATAACATTTTAACACTTATATATGAGTCTAATATGCAATAAATTGTAAAACAATTACACATGAATATTTAATGATAATAAAATATTTTTTATTGGTAGTTTTTATATACTTTTCATGAATTAATTAATTACCGTTTTCTTTTTCATATAATCACATAAAAATTATGAATACATGATTTCTTTTTTAATATTTTTCTTTGAAACTTTCTTATTGATTAGGATAAGTTTTTATTAAAAAAAAACATGTTATTCTTGCAAAAGTCATGTATTTGTAAAAATAATTATAATAATGATCAAACAAGAGTATTCCGTCAAGAAATAAAATATTCACTCTTTAATTTTAAATATTGGATTCCTGCGGATATTTATTTTAGTTACCTTAGTTTTTTACTAAAAAAAGATATTTTTGTCAAAATAAAAAATACATAAATAAGGAATGGGGATATAAACTTAAGAAATATATTTTCTACTTTAAAATTTAAATTTGTCAAACTCTTTGCAAATGTTTATTTTAATTTTCATAAAATTAAATAAAAATTGCAGGCGTAAAATCTATTATAGTATTGCTTGAGGGATGGAAATCAAATTATTTTTGTTGATGCAAATCATAATTAAATAAAAATTAGCTTTGAAAGTATCTCGAAAAACCGATGTTTCGGCAAAGAATTTACATCTTTCGGTGTTCATTTGAATTCTCTTGGGACCAACTTCAGATATGGAGCTAACTTTGCCACGTCATCGTCCACCACCATGCTACCAACTAGTATTATGCCTAATGCTACCAACTAGAGTCCTTTCTACCTTGAAGTACAATATGAGCAATTCTTGCAATTCAAAGCCAGGTCACAGCTGATTAGGGAAAGAGGTAATCAACCAATAATCTAGTTGATTAATTTCATGACTTTAAGATGATATTCAATTAATTAACCTTAAATCGGTATAAAAACATATTTTTTAGAGGAGGAATATTTGCAAAGTTGATGCCCCATGAAGAATATTTTGAAAAGGGTTTATACACATTCTATATTTGGCCAAAATGATCTCGTTGCTGGAGTTCTTAGTGTGTCTGTTGAGGAAGTGAATGCATCTGTTCCCGGTAAGGTTAATGCATTTTCAACAATGTTCAGTGTACATTTTCAGGAACTCATTCCTGCTACTTTTCCTCCTCTAAACATCTCCAATTTTGGGTGCGAGAAGAATTTCAGTGTACATTTTCTTACTTGGCAACTTCGTCAACTCGTTCAGCTAGCATGCATGTGATGCAGGGTTCACCATTTTGAGTTATTTTATCTCTTGGAATCATAGTAGCTAAAAGTAGTGGAGTCTTGTTGATGGATGCAGCGCATATACAATTTGGGAGCTATATCGTTCTGGGCTCATAGCACTGGACCAATTGGTTGCCTTGGTTATATTTTAGTTGGTTTTCCCACAGCAGGGAAAGATGATGCTGGTTGCGCAAAGCCTTACAGTGAAGGAGATGGTATTTCAGCTCAGGAAAGATTTTCCAGCATCTGTATTCACGTATGTAGATGTCTATTCTCTGAAGTGTTCTTTGTTCAACGAACCTGAAAAATATGGTATTAATATTCCCCTTGAACTACACTAAACTCGCATGGAAAATAATTATATCAATCAGATTAACAACCTGCAATCAGCTTTTTGTTCATTCTAAAATTGTGACCTTATGGTCTTACAGATAAATTTGATGTGATTTCTTTGCAAATTGTAGGATTTGAGCTTCCTCTTGTAATATGTTGTTGTTATGGCAACAAGCATACCTATGGCAGTACTGCGGTATGTGGAGCAACCTTCACAATAAATGGTACACACAGAAAACAGTGGGTTCATGTGATCGCCCCTTGTTATGGGTAGTTTGGGATGGATATTGATTCCAAATTTGTCAACTGAAAACTCTCTTTCCATAACTTTGTTAAAAAAAAATAGCTATAATTTGTAGTTTTTAAAATTTATTTTTTCAAATTACAACCACAAAAATTATTATAATACCAAGCAAATATAAAAAAGAGCATGGTAGTTTTCACTTTCTTGTACAACTCGATCTCATGGTAATTAAATGGAAATGGAACCTTACCAAGTGCAAAAGATCACCCATCCATAGATGCTAAAAACTTTCATGCTGGTACACTTGTCACTAGAAAAGTTTGACATAAACCTGAAGAAGATCATGTGATTAACCCAGAACATTAAACAAAAGAACAAGAAATGGCAAAATTCTCGTACAATTATCTTGTTCAACCTTCTCTGGCTTATTTCCAGAAGATGGCTGGAAAATGAAGGATGCATCACATTCGGGTAAAACGTGTCATCCAAATCTACATAATTGCAACGAACTGGAAAACATAATGCTTGAAAGAAGAAAGTTGGCAGAAAGATTCATGCACTCTGCGCTTCTAAAAAGGCATTGAATTCCTCTCTAGCCTTCTGCAAGCGAGGTTTAATGCAAGAAGTTGGTGAGGTAGGGTGCGATGTGGGCAATGATGTTGAAAACCTAACATGGCGAGAAAATTCATGGGAGTTCCTGGGTGCTGCTCTTGTTGAACAACTCTTGAGAACTTGTTTTCGATCCTTGTCAAAGATGAAGGCAGCAGCAACCGGTGAATTTGCGTCATTCACACTAGCTTGGATCAACTCTAGTGGCAAATCGAAGTAAAGATTCTTGGAGTCGTCTTCATGGTCATTTATGATGGCCGATGAAGCCCACGAACCACATTCAAATTTTTCCACAGAAACGGTCCTGGATATTACATTTCCCAAATCTCCTCTCACTTCTTCCTTTTTTGGTCTCACTGGTTTTGCCTTTGCAAAGCCTGGAAGGTAGAAGCATAGCACACCGCATTTCAATCCATCATCAATGGGATCCATGTTTTCACCAGTTATGTGATCTTCTTTGCTAGCCTCAATTTTGAAGTGTCCATGAGGTCTGTCATCAGATTTGCTAGCATTTGGTCTGGGGAACCAAAAATTAAGTTCATCAGCAGGTGCGGCTGTCCTTCCTTCTACACAAGACTTGTTCCTTCGCAAGTGAATTTCTTGTTGAGCAGCAAGGGGAGGATGTGCTAAAGAATGTCGACCAGCAAGATTGTCAATCTGGCGGGGAGATGCTTGGCTTTCATTTTTCCATTTCTTCTTCAAAATGGTGAGGCTGAACCGAGGGGATGAGCAGGCTGAGCTGGGGAGGCTGCCTGCTACAATCTGGGATTTTGCAGGCAGTGCAGGTGGTAGCAGATCTGGAGTTGGTGCAGTCGACACAGGCAGCAGCATGAAATTGAAGCTAGCCTCTCTTCTTGATGACTCTCTCAACGAAACTGGATCCGCTGAAATCTGCTTGTCCTTTTGCATACTCTCTTTTCTAATCAACTTTTTAGATTCTTCAATAGCCATGAATTTTAATTCGTGGAAATAATCAGCAGTAATAATACAGAAGTCCAGATCATCAGAAATTTCAAGTGTTTCATGAGTGCCGTTGTTTGAGGTGGGAAGGACAATATCTGAAGCTGGGAGGACCATGGTGTTTCAGGTCACAAACTAGCTAGCTATGAGAATGAAGTGAGAGATTAGCAACTCATAAGAAAAGTAGGAACCTGGCAAAGTGAGGACGTGGGCAGCAAGTCACAAGCGTCAAAGGGTAGTGAGTTCCATGTTTTCCCTGCTCGCTCATATAAAAAACGACGTAGTTATATAATATTGCAAAAGTGTTCGCTTCCTTGGTTACGATCTCAAATTAGATGAGAGTGGATTTAACAATTTTCAAAAGTAGATCATGTTATTATGCCCTCAAAAAGATGCTCACTATAACCAGCGTACAGATTCAATGAACGAGGCAGATAGGACCTGGTTTGTGTTCTTGAACAAATATTGCAGTGATGCTAAAGGCTGTACGGTATCATTGATCATATCAACCAGCAATTTCAACTAAGGGTTTTGCTACTAAAATCATATTATGTCTTTTCTATTTTCCATATATGAAGTTATAAACCCATATGAGAAATAAAACATATCTAACAGTGACTTTCAACTGTGTTATAGTATCTTACCACTACAAATGTTTCATAAGTAGAAAATTTTAAGAGCTAGTTGTATCATGCTTGCAGAAGCATCGGCACCACATAAAATAGCAAGCTCAAGAGGACCAGCCAGCCAGACCATGTTAATTAAACCCAACCGCCCCGGCTTCGGAGGTTAACCCGGTCAATCAAAATATTATTATTTTATTTTATTGTTAAAATGATATTGTTTTGTAAAAAAAGAAAAAACAATCAAATCAGTTTAACTTTCTCAACTTTAAGTGGACTTCTCTTTTATGCCGGGCCCGGGTTGGGGGTTGGGTTGACAAGGTCTTGGGTCAACCCGCTGATCCAAGCGAGGTAAGGTTTAATAAATGTGGTTTCCAGAATATTGTGTAAGAAATAACACACAAACAGACGACCCTTAAATGAAACACATTAAACTAATCAGAAAGAGAACAAACCATAGCTGGTTCGTCATTCAGGCCAGTATACTCAATTTCAGCAGCTGAATCCCATTCAATTTTCAATCTCTTTGCAGCCTCTTTAGGATCTTTACCAGTGTCAATGGCTTTTGCATATAGGAATTTGCTTGGGTTTGTCACTGGTGCCTCAACCTACTCAATGAACATGGCGTGTATAAACAAAATTCTCAGACACACGGCACGAAACCGTTGAGGAATACATCAATATTTGGATGAGTAATTGAAATCGAAGTGATTTTAATAACAAAGAAACAAGATTATTGAGCTAATTTGTAGTACAATATTCAGCTACAAGAACATTGAACAGTAAGTGGATTGAATTAATAATAAGCAAACGAAATTACCTAGCTAAAAAGCATGTCTCTGTTTTTCCTGAGAAGCTCCAACACCTAATCAAAAGACACAGATATAATTAATTGCTAAAGATTTTTTTTTAAATATATATATATATATATATATAAGAAAAACAAGAAAAGAAGAAGAATAGTGAGTAGACAGGAAATGAAAGAGACCCTTTTGATATCTCGAACATACTGGAGTTCTTGAGGGCTAGGAGGAGGTGCTTCATCTTCTTCCTCTTCTTGGTGTTGGACAAGCGATTCTACGTCTTCTTTACGAATCATCAAATGACGAGTCTTTCTCCTTCTCGACGCATTATGGTAGAGGAAAATATTGGCCAATCTTGTCGTCATTCTCTCATTCAAAGGTGTGTATTGGTGAGGGTGAAAGAAGAGTGAATTGGAATGTGAAGAAGAAGAAGAAGAAGAGAAGTTGGTAAAGTTGCAAAGCCATCATTAACATTATCTTCTATCTCTTCAGTATTGTCTATAGCAAGAAGAAAAACTAGTAGTAACAGTAATAGTTACTGATTTGAAGTCGATGATAGATGTCTGTGTTGAGCATTTGCATTTCAAACTCTTCAAGTTCGTTGTTTAAGAAGGTGATGATTACTGGTTGCCATAAAAACTGTCTCGTTAGATTTCGTCGCCACCATGGCATTAGCATAGCATGCTAGCCTTTTGCGGTTTTGCCATTCCAAGTTTACGGCCCAAATGTTACTCCATATTGATTGGGCTTGTGTTTCCTCAGCCAAGCCTATAATAATCACTCCTATGTTTGTTTCCACACAAGCTCTTATGAAAATGATTTTGTGAAATTTATTCGATTTAACTGGACTAAATCATATAGGATGAATTCCAATAAATATTTTTAAAAACATTTAACAAATAAAAAAAATATTTTTTAATTAAAAAAATTAGATACCCTGAATATATTTAAAGAATAAAAAATCAAGAAATATAAACAAATTCTGGCAATCCTCAGTCATTGAATTTTGTAAAAGCATTTAAGAAACAAAAAAAAACAATAATTCCCAAAAAACTTAAACTTTTCAAATTGCTATGAAAATAATTTTAAAAACGCTCAATCATAAAATTTTTTTAGAAATTTTAAATTTAAAAAATCTTTCTTGGTAGGAATGATAATTTTTCAAAGTGTTAATAAATAAAAAAATCGAAAGAACTTAGTTATTAAAACTTGAAAAATAAAATAAAAAATGAATTCAAAATTTCTCATCCATTAAATTTTCTCAAAATTTCTTATTAAAATTAAGATTCAACTCGTAAAATCATCGTGATAAAATCCCATTCTCCATAGAGTTTTAAACTATCTCAAGGCCCTTACAATGATCCCATCTCTGAGAATCCCAGGACTTGTGACGAGGTTAATTCACTGGCTTGAGCCTTGAACTGTTGAATCTTTTCGTGTTCTAGAAAGTGGGGTGAACTATCTCTTCAAGCTAAAAATATAATTCACAATCTCGTCAGTGTGATGGTTCCTTTGAGTGAATGGATGACAATGCTGAATCATGTAATTTTCAAAATTATGCCCTCCAAACCTTGTCCTTCGCGGAAAAGACCTTGCAGATTCACTAGGCCACCATTTTTAAGCAGGCCCAGTCTGCATAATTCTGAGTTCCCACACACCCCCGACCTCATGCTATACCAAAAATGGGTCAAAAACAGATACTAAAGCCAGCCTAATTCTTCCATTTCCGAGTTCTCTGGGATAATCATTACTCTCTCAAGAGACCGATCATGTCAGGCACCGATCCTTATCTCAGCCTGGAACAAAAACAAAGGAAAGTACCCCATCCTTATCGAACCAGGCAAATTGATTCTTATCCAATTTAATCATAGCACGAAAAGAAATCAATATGAATATCAAGGGCCTGGCCGGCTTTAACGATGATCATCATCTGCGTGTATAAATCGCAGGTAATTGTAGCACTGTGAGGTTAGTTGGTGTTTTAAAGCATTTATTTCTTCTCCTCCTCCTTTCTTCTTTACAAGTGTTGACGATGCAACTGGAACAATTTATAATCCATCGTAGATTCTTTCTTTTTTTTCTATTTAAAGCCTGCCGTGCCTAGCACACTTGGAATCCCTCTCCCATAATTCCTTCGATTTGGCTGTAAAGCTTGCTGACACGCGTGAAATCCCTCTTCCACAATTCCATCGATGTTTAATGTGAGAGATCAAGTGGGATTTTATTCTTGATGGTAGCTAAATGATTACGCGAATACGATTATTATTTTATTCTGGTCCCTTTTTATGATTCATTGATCATAGGATAGTTTAATTTTTTTTATCTTTTAAATATACAATCTTTGATCCATTTAAATAAACAAGTTAAAGTTAACATGTGACAATTTAATCCTTGATCGATTTATCTCAAACAATATTGTTAAAAAAAAGTTGATGATGGAGCGGTCCCAGTGAAATCTTTTCTTCTTGTTTTTTTTTTCAAAATATAAAGGTCTTATTTAATATATTTTTTTATTTTTAATTTGATTTTTATTTATTTCCTTACAATTTGATTTGTTTTTATCCTTTTTGAATTGATTTTTTTATTTCTCCTCTTATTATTGGTTTGATTTAATTTTTTTATTAAATTTGGTCCATGTTATTTTAATTATTATTTTTTATCATTTTACTAATTAATTTTTTTTTCAATTTCATTATATAGTATTTGATTTTAAAAAAATTATTATATCTTCATATTTTTTGATTGTTTTTTCTTTTGTTTAGGATTTTTTATTTAATTCCTTAAGGATTTTATTTCGTTATTTTTTAAAATTTATAAAATTAATGTTGAGTTTATGACTAGTATCATAAGTTTTAAATATTAACATTAGTTGAATTTTTAATGCCAACTAAAATAGATGGCATTCTTAAACTTTTAAATATAAAATATCATATCTTTAACGTTCTCGTATATTAAAAAAAAAATTCTTTTAAGAGCACTGAATTTAGGATACTGACTGCATGAGTTTATCCTCTTTCCCAGGCCATCCAACACTTATTTATTATTTACTTTTCATTAACTTTAATTTCCTTTACAGTAATTTAGTTATTATTTTTAACATTTTAGTTTTTTCTTATTTTTCTCAGCAATATTTGGCGATCATAAGGATAATGATATTCACTTTAATGATTTTACTTAATAATGAACCCCACTCTAAATACATTGATGATATTTCTTAGTTTATTAAATTTTTTGCTATTAACATGAATATTTAGATTAATTTACATGTATCTTAACTAATTTTACAAGCTTTAAAATTAACAACATTATAAACCTTTAATGATTATATATATAAAAAAATCAAACTCATGATCATTAAAACTAATTCAAATCCTTACTATGTGTCTTGGTTTATTTTTTTATTATTATTAATATGGGTGTCTGAACTTACATACATGTACCTTAACTAATCTTATAAGCTCTAAAATTAATAATTATATAAACCTCCAATAAATTTAAATTCTACAAAACTCAAATCCAAAACATAACTAATTAAATTACAC
>Ga0325404_1005730_pt1 | contig 13082 bp, 7 predicted proteins | sample PopdelMetagenome_18_FD_205664 | JGI IMG/M metagenome (GOLD analysis project Ga0325404, IMG submission 205664) | Populus deltoides microbial communities from Bellville, Georgia, United States - Xylem-Control-R1 | ecosystem: Host-associated > Plants > Phyllosphere > Stem > Wood/Secondary xylem... | reverse complement strand
TTTATTCAATTCATAAAAAAGATATCTAATATTTAAAAAAATAACATATAAATACTAAAACCCGAACTAGAACAAACAATTAGGTTTATAGCCCATTAAATAAAATATCCAATAATAATTAACTTAAACACAATAAATAAACCTTGATAAAATCCAATAGCACAAGAGATGAGCTACTATCCATCATCGTAGATCATATGAACATGTTAACCATGTCTCAAATCTAATATCCTCGTAAATTCTTCCAGGATTGGAAGAACTGGATCTCATTAAGTATAGTTTAAGGCAGGTCATAAAGATAAAAATAAAACTGTTATGAAGTTTTTTTTAGTAATCCAAGTATATTGTGAATTTGATCATCTAGCTCATATGCTAGATTCGCTGAAATTCATTATTTTTTATAAAAAACAATTTATACATCTAAAGTAGTATTAATACATTCCTTATGATAAGAATAATTAGACAGGGTTTCAATTTCATGCAATGCTAGACCTTTATAAAATAAATTCATAATATTCCATCATTTTTTATAAGTTCCACGACTAATATAAATTACTGACCGAATTGTGATGGGAAGATGCTGGAAGTTACTACTACTGACGTGGCGAAGAATACTGATTTGACGAAGACTATTTACGTGGCGCTGACGTGTCGATATGTGGTGACGCGTGTTGTATGCTGACATAGCGGTGCTGAAATAGGAGGAGGCGTTGTCTTCAACTGTTGTGTTACTATTGTTGTGACCGACATCAACATATCTAAGGGAGACTGTTGTTTGTTGCCAAAAGAAAGGGGGAAAGGTTGCTGGTGTGTTGTAGTTGTTGTCGCTGGCATGAGAAGATCTAAAGTGTTGGAGGCGTTAGCTGAAGAGCTCTTGTGGTAGCGCTATTGGAGAAACCTGATCTACTCTCTAATGGTTGCACAAGGGCAACGTCCTCTGCGATTAGTGGATGACCTTCGATGGCTCTGATGGCAGTAGACCAGTCTGTGTTGGTTGCAACTGGTGGATGGTGGATGTTTGGCTTAGAAAGTAGTACGTCTAGAGTTTAGGGGTGCTAGGTCTGTGTTAGAAGGATGAACATTTTTTTTAGATCTCAATTGTAAACAGAAAGATTAAAGGATTTTTTTTTTCAAAATCAGTCGTCGATGATGATTCTACACAATTTCAAGGTTTTGAAAAGATCCAATAATAACTAAATAAAATCTAATAAATAAACCTAAATAAAATCCAATAACACAAGGATTAGATTATCATCCATCATGTAAATCATACGAACATGTAAACCATAGCTCAGGTACGATGTCCCCTTCATCAGGCCTCCATAAAGGCTTTCCAAACCTAACTTCGTCCATATTACCAAGAAACTGTTCCGAAGGTATCTCAAATCATACGATTATTTCATCACAAATTTGGGAAAAACAATCTTCCTCGCAAGCAAATACCATAAGCAAAACCTACTCGTCTGTTACTGTTATTCAGCAACATAACACACGGTTATGGGAAAGCATGAATAATGAGAGAATAGGTACAAGGCTGCCACAGCAAGCCAGAAATCAGTATCAACTACTACTAGGAAACCTGGGAGGGAAGAATTGGCAATTACCTCTCCTGCATTGACCACTTACAAAAACAGGATAACAGCAGGCTGAAGTTTATTTCATTAACAGAAATCGAAACCACTTTCTTAGGCAAGCATTCAAGGTGATCTTGTAGATCATTCAATAAATTTTGTTCTATGCCAAGATGGTATGCTCTGAACGCCTACTGCATGATTATGTAGATCATTCGATAGGCACATTCACTTATACTATGGTTGCAGCACTGCAGTACTTTTATGAAGGCTCAACAATATAATTTTCCCACGGCTCCCAATTGAGGCAACACATTCTTTGCAACGATTTATGTCTGTAAAGCTGAACAAAAATCCGTAAACATGGGAGAAGTAATGTGTGGGTAGAATTTCGAGCAAACTAGTTCGAAGTCTGACTCATTAAATCCAATTGCAAATAAGAAAATAGCAAACCACAAGAGCCTGCCACAACCTAGTCCATTATTTTGCAAGAGAAGTAATAAAAATTAAGATGCAATTGAGTGAGATTTAGAACGTCGTCTCATCCATTTGTAGCTGAAAAGAGGTGAAAATACCAGCAAAAGTATAATTATCAACCCACAATTAAGCAGTAATTCCGTTGATTTTGACGTTGTTTAAACACAAGACACAAATCTCATAGATGAAATGGATTTCAACAAAACCAAAGGGACTGGTATGGTAATTCACTGATACGCCGGGGCATAAAGAGGACGCCTGCCTTCATCAAAATACTCATCCCGGTCGATAAACACAATTGCATAGAGAGCATAAATTATTCCAGGAACGTAACCTAAAATAGTGAGTAACAAGCAAATCCAAAATTCCACCTGCAAAAAAAATGTATTGATAAGAACCCATTAAAGTTATCCATCAAGTATATCCAAATTACCAGATCTCCAAAAAAAAGAAGAAGAAAAAGGGAGAGGCGTACACTGCAGCAGCCATGCCTCAAGCAAACACCGAGAGGAGGGAGCAAGATGGCGATGAAGATCTCGCAGCAGATCTCACAACGACTTGGCATTTTCTCTCGGCAATATTTGCAAAGGCTGATGATTCTAATCTAACAGTTGTAGTTGACTGATGGGCTCCTAATGAAGAAGAAAACAAAGATGGGGGGGCCTCATAAATTTGTGGTGGGTAATCTGGGAATTCAAGGAAAACGGTATCAACGTCAGAAAAAAAAACAAAAAAACATTTCGTGGACACAAATTTTTTAAGCGTAATGTCGGTTTTGCCGTTGATCATTAGAATGCTGAGCTCTGCTTTGGAGGTCGTTTTTGGTTTTTTGCTTTAATTTCAAGTTTTCAACAGTTGAGAACAACAATCCTATTTTCTCTCTCTTTTGTTGGGCGACGTGGCTGCGTGGCAACCATATTTATCTTTTGACCTTTTGACTTCTTCCAGGAGTTACATTCTTTCACTCCACACGTGAGAGAGGCGACGTTGGAGAAGAGGAAGCCGCAGAGGGAGCTCCTTGCCATCGCGTCGGTCATGGTGAAGATTGTTACTGAAGGTGGCGCTTTTAGGATAGGGTGGAGGCTGTGAAAAAAACAGGAAAGAAAAAGGTGGATCCTTTGAAACCCTCTTTCTTTTATGGTCTTTTTCGATTCCCTGTTAGATATGGTGCATGGTTTGTTTTTTTTGTTGCCATCCTTTTTAATTTTAATTGTTTGCTTCTGAGAATTAGGGTTAGGTTCTTGGTTTTCCTGGGTTGTTCGTCCCCTTTGACAGCCCCTATACTTTGCAGAGCTTTGGTTCCTCTCACTTCCAATCTCTTATCTCCTCCTCTACATAGTGTTAGTGTTTTCCTTTTTTTCAGATTTTCATGGAGGGCTAGATCATGGCCGACCTCTCCCCTGTTCGATGCCAACTCCCAATTCTTTCATTTTTTTATGAAATCGTGTTTCTTTGCATATTTAATTAGGCTCAAGATTGGCATAATTTGAATAATAACTATTCGTTTCAACAACTTAAGCACATTAGTGATGGTTTTTCATGAATAATAAGGGGTCATTTTTATTTATTTATATAAATCATTCTTTTGAGTGTAAATCTAAAGGGTTTTGAATGTTTTTTGTGATCAGTATTTGTGAAAGATATGGCTCCTCCGAAGGTTTACTTATTTGATGAGATTGCCAAGCACAAGAAAACCGAGGATTGCTGTCCGAATATCTCTGGAAAGGTCAGATCTCTTTCTAAAAGTTTCAATTTTTTGTAGATTTGAGATTAAAAGGGGGCAATTCTGTTTGGTTGCTGAGAAAATTTGGTGTGAGATACAAGATGAGAACTTTGACTTGTTGTGGTTAGTTTTATTTACCCTTTTGGATTTTTTGTGTATTGAAAATTAAATACGTATCAGTGCTATCAATTTTATTGCATGATTAAGCTGTTAGAAGTTTATTTTTAATGCCTAAGACTGGAGAAGTTTGTTAAAATTAAAGGACTGCCTTATCTAATGCCTTCTCTCGGTAAACACTGAACCAGCAATATCAATACTGCATAAAGTTGCCAGAAAATATGCCTAGGTTTATGGCGGTTCACTTATTATTCTCTTGCCCATTGTCTGCACTAAATCAGACTAGCTCCATTACAAAATCGAATCCCGGCAGCATGCTCTCTTAAGTAATTTTTAGATGTTTTTCCAAGTAAGAACTGAACAGCACGGCGCATTTAAAAATTAGCCTTTTTGTTAGCATCGCAGTGCTGTCCATTGGTCTTCATTCATTTTTCTTGCATCTAATCTTATAACAATGCATGTACAGATAAGCTCCTTTCACTCCTTTTCATCTTATATTTCCAGATATTACAAACAACATTTTTTAACTCTTTTTGCTGCTACAACTCATCTATGAATTGCCTGGCTGTTTAAAAATCAGGTTGCTTTTTTTCCCTCCTCCGTTTGCATCACCAATAGCTCTTCACAAGATTTGACATTGTCAATGCAACCTTTTACTTTTCCAGGAAACTTGCTCTCCATCCAGTAAGTGCGCAGGCAAGGGAAAACAAAAACAACTTGCAGAGGATTGACAGAATTTATACAAGCTGAAACATTTTGCCCCTTCAACTCTGATCATTTTGCCCCCCACTTTCTTTCTTTTTTTAGCTTTTCACTGCCAATGAGAATTCTGCCAGTACCTATTCAAAGAGTTTTGTCTAGGCCAAGCATGGCTTCTCCAACATATTTTGTTTTTGTTGCATATTATGCTTTTAATTTGTATGATACAGCCAATGTCTCACAGATTGCCTTGACGTTTCATTGAAATCCTGTTTTGCTGTTGTGCTTTCACATTAATTAATTAATTAATTACTAACATGGGGAAAGTATTGTAGGGAAAGTATTGTAGCATTTTTTCTTTCTAATTTGGTGCGGGCCTATAAAAAAAACTTTTTTTTTCTTTGATTTTTTATCGATCAATGTTTTTATTTTTTCAATTTAGTCCTTGAATATTAAATTTATATTTTATCAAGTTATTTCACTTTCATAATTATAATTATTAAAAACCTAGCGGGTTGACCTGAGACTTGTGAGATCCAGGGTGTTAACCAGGTCTAAAGAAGAAGGAAACAGGGGTTGTAGTTAGCTCAAGAGGTTCGAGTAACTTATCAGTCAACTTGGAACTTGTATGATTTATTTTGAAAAAAAAAAAATAATTTTCAAGTACCTATGGTTAAAAGTGAAGAGGTGGGATAAATTTTTTTTGAGTGATTGTTTTCCAAAACAAATAAAATAATTTGCAAAAAATAAGACTAGATAAACTAATTTTTTTGACCTAGCAAGCAAAAAAAATTAAATGTATGACCAGATAAACTAATTTATTTTTGCCTAGCAAGCTAAAAAAAATAATGTACAAAGCATGGTGGTTTTATTTTAAGAAAAAAAAATTATTATTGAAGATAAAATGTGAATAACCAAAGATTTTTTTATTGTTTTTTTTTTACTCAATCTTATGAGTGCGGGCATATCATTTTTTTTTTGTTATTAGTTACTAGTTTATATCAAAGTTCATTATATAAATATTAGAAAAAAAATTCATTTTTTCAATGTGAGATTGGAAGTTCATTAGTATATATATTTATGTTCACAAGAAAAAAGGTTGTGTTTTTTTAATGTGGGATAAAAAAACTTGATTTAAATATTTCAACTTAAAAGAATAAAATAATATCTTTTCAATATAAGATAAAAAAAACACTTTCAAATAATCTCTTAAACTTTATTATTTACAACATATATAGTCTACATCCATGTGAATTGGTTCTTAACTTTTCCATGTAAATTATTAAAACCTTAAATTTTTTTTAAAATTTTCTCAGGTCAACCCATGTGACCCAACCCCTTGTCCATGTCAACTCTCGAGACGGATTTAATAACTATGCTCATGACACGGATCGCAGGTGTAGCGAATTAACCCGGTTGGCTAGGTTTTTTTCTTATTTAACTTTTTTTTAATTTCATCCTTTAATATTTAATTAATTAGAAATTAGACTCCATGATTTGTTTTATTTGCTTTCTATTAAGTTATTCTGATCTCATGACCTGGAATAGTGCTTAACAATTTAACCCAAATTGACTTAGGTTGTCTTTTATGTCTTTTTAATTGAAATATTTTTCAATTTTATCATTCAATATTGGGTCGGTTGAAAATTGAGTTTTATAATATGTTTTGATTTGTTTTCTATGAGAATATCTTGGTATAATGATCAGGGTCACGAGTTTTGGTATTTTAACCCCTGTTAAATCAAGTTATTTTTTTTATTTTCTTTTTAAAAGATTATCTCGGTCTCATGTCCTTCAACATTAGATTTGTTTTTTATTGGGTTGTCTCCGTTTTATGACTTGGGTTGTGGATTTGGCAAGGTAACTCAATTGACTAAAAAAATTACAAATTTTATCGTTCAACATTAAGTTCGACGTGATCGATTGAGAATTGAGTTTCATAATTTATTTCGATTTGCTTTTTATAGGGTTATCTTTGTCTCATAAACCAGGTCATGGACTTAACGAATTGACTTTGGTCTTTTTTATGTTTTTTTTAATTAATTTTTTTTAGTCTCATCCTTCAACATTAGACTGATAGGGAATTGAACTTCGTAATTTATTTTGATTTTCTTTTCATGAAGTTATTTCAGTTTTATGACCCGAGTCACGAGTCTGGTAAGGTAACTCAAGTCAATTCAATATGTTGTTATCTTAATATTAAAAAAGATGTTATCTTGAAAAAAAATAAACAATTTATATTTTTACTAATCGTCCGGATTATTTTTTAACCCGCAAAGTCAATCAAATAACATCAAATCAACTATACATAATTTAATTATTTTCTATTAAAAATTTTTTTGAATAACTTTTTTACATTTAAAAAAAAAATCCAACTCCCAACATGACGGGTAATGATCTAATGCTATTTTATTTTACGTTCGCTAATTAAACCTTTTATGTTATCATCTTCTACAAGAAAAAGAAAAAGAAAAACATCAAACACGCAGAATAGTTGAAAGGGCTCACGCGATAAGTTCGCCACTACATAAAAACTTTGACATGTTCAATGGCCATTGTTCTTCCACCGAAAGCGACAATGATATGCGTATTGCTTGCTCTCTCCATCTCCATTCTCCACCCATTATCATTATGCGTGACTTGTGGCGTTGGTCTTTAGTCTAACCCCCAAAGAACTTCCCAGATCAAACAACAGAGCAGGCCCCATCAATTCCATCTCTGAAGGCATTTCCCTTCCTGGCCATCAGGCCAGATAACGTAGGTGAAAGGTAACATCTACTCTAGCAGATTACAGGCCTATCATATCTTGTCCTATTTCAAACTATTGGCTGTTGCAAACACCATGATTACAAGTCCACGTTTCTTCATTTAAAAATGGATGCCGCTGCCGGCCAAGAAAGACTTAAAACGATGAGATTGTACAAGCCTGTTCCACAACCGAATACAAGAGGCAAAGAAACAAAAATTGAGAACCTCAAGTCAAGCAACCAAAACTAAAAGCACCTTTATGCAAGATTCCAAACAGACTAGTTTTCCTTGAGAGCAACTACGAGAAATGCTTTACAAAATCTAATTAAGGGACGTTGAATGAGCACAAGTTTTGATTTCTGTGCAATTGACACCAATTTCTTCATTTCATCTATAATTATAATATATGGGGCTATTTTTTTTCTTTACAACGAGAACCAGGAAAACGAGAATTAACCATTACAAGTTGAGGCAAGGGATACTTTTCAGACTAGCCAAAATATAGGTACCTACAACTGCAATAATAAGAATGGACTCAAACCCTCAACGCTACCTGATCCTGCCATGTAATCTTCCTCTTCCCTGCCCGGCTTGATCCATTCCCGACATTCCTACAAGCTGATAACTTCATATCATTATGTAGCTCAGCACTACCACCTCTCATTGAACTAATCTTTAGCTCCTCTGTTCTCAACATGTCACCATTAACCTTTCATCCTCCCTCTGCAATGAAGTTAAATTACGCCATTAGCCCAAGACAGAATGGAAATGCACGGTTTCAAAGCACTGTAGTTGATGACATTTGCTAAACAAATACCGAGATTTCATTCAAGTCAAAAATTGGAGTATTATTTCGAACTGTGGCTTCCTTTCCTCTGTAAATCCTTTCCTTCTGGTTCAGGTCAGGGATTGGTGCTGTCTTTCGCAAAGCAGCCTCCTTTCCAATGTGAGTCATTTGCTTCTGGTTTAAGTCAAAAATTGGAGTGTTTCGCAAAGTGGCTTCCCTTTCAATGTAAAGCTTTCCCTTCTGGTTTAAATCAAAACGAGGAACTGGTGGTCTCAGAGCAGCATTATTTCCACTATAGCTCTTTTCCTTCTTAAAATTTTTACTAGCAGGTACTAAGTTCTGTGGTTGCACAAAGCTTCGCTCCATAGGGGCTTTCTTAGGCTTGTTTTGTGTCAAGTATTTGTATCGTCGTCTCAAAAACCTACAGTTCACAAGATAAACACGACCCAAATTTCAACTTTAAAATCTGATTACAAGTCTATACAAATCTAAAAGCATTTAAAGGCACGATAGTGTGTACTATACCTGACTTCAGCCATTAAGGTTAATTTTTTCTGTCTCATCATCTGCAATTTCCTTTTCTTCGCTTCTGTTTCCTGAGAAATGCTTAAAAGTATGAATCCATCTATCATGAACAGTTCCATGTTGAAACCCTTAGGTTTCAACACATGAAGTAACTAAAAGAGAAACAAAGGGATCCAAAAAGGTTTTTCTATTCAACATCAAAAGGAAAGGTAAGGAACCCATAAGATGGGAATTATCCTACCAGACATAAACAGGGGTAAAAGCATGTTCCAATAAACCACACAAATTATCAGTGTGAAAACCAAAACGCATACAAGCAAAGAAAAGAGATAAAACCACAGACACCAAGAATTCATGAATTAAACTCAGGAACAGTTGCCGCATAATAAGTCAACTGATCTGTATGGAAGCTGATAAATGGCAAGAAGCATTCGAGATCATGAAAAGATCCCAAAATGCCACAAATCCACCCTCAGGGAGGCCTTAAACAAGTATTTGGCTTCATTGAGCTGCCTACTTATCCTCTATAGCCAAACAGAGAGTATAAACCAAAGGAAAGAGAAGGTTTTAAGACTTCCCAATTTCTAGCTTAGGTAAGACAAATTTCACATAAACAATGGAACAAATCAAAGAATCAACGAAGTAAGTTCCTGTCTCTTGGTGTTCTTGTTTTCCCCAGAAACCCAAAAAGCATATGAGCAAAGCCCAACAAAGGAGATCTAACAAAACACCAGATCTAGAAACCCACAAAGAAATAAGAAATCTTTGAAACCCCAGAAAAGCTATTACCTTGTATAATTCCTCGTAGTCCTGCATAAGACTCTGATGCTTGAACATGATCCTTGGATCTTCATACATGGTAGCATATGAAGGAGGAGAAGAGTCCGCAGCAGCAGCAACCCCTTTCATCTTCTTCATGGTGTGATAGGAAAAAAAACTAGTGCCCGAAACTGAAAACAAAGAGCTTTGTGTGTTTTATGGACAGGAGGAGAGGAATGGGAAGGAGAAAGAAGGGCAAGGGAGAGGAAATATATGTAGGAAGAAGGCTAAGAGAGAATTATAATGAGAAGAAAGAAAGAGAGAGTGATGGACAAGATGAGATCGAGGAGGGTGATAAAGAAAGATGAGAGAGAGAGAGAGAGATGGGAAGGTTCTTCCTTTCCTGTTCTCTCTGTGAAACTCTGACCAAGACAAAGAAAACCCAAAGAAGCCCACATAATTCGGTGAGAAAAATGTTTTCTTTAGAGAGTTGAGACTTGAGACAGTGATGAAGATTGGATTTTTTTGGGGGGTTGCAGAAGGGTATTTCAGGCATACTGAATAATGGGTTTGTGAGGTAAGGTGGGTTTGGTTGGAGGACAACATTTGAAGACATCTACTTCTACCACTACTAATCTTCCTATGATATCTTCTCTTTTCTTTTTTGTTTTTCTTCTAAACATAAATTTTGGTCCAGCTGGGCCATTGAAGAAAGAGAGAGAGAGAGTTGGGTGGTGTGGACTCTTCATTGTTTTTGAGTATGGGGTGCGTGGAGTTTCCATGTCTCTTCTTTCTTATTTGGATGACTTGTGTTTCTTTAGCTTCTGTATAGAGAGACAGTGAAAGGGTCCTTGCGAGTTTTTTCTTCCTTTTCTTCCTCGCAGTGAGAGAGAGAGAGAGAGAGAAGGGTGTGCGCGCGCGAGAGAGAGAGGGTGAGATCAATGAGAATTGGTGGGGGTTGGGCTGAAAAGGCAAAGCAAAGAGATAAATGAGATGATGCTGTTTTTCTGATGTGCTGCTGCTGCTGTTGTTTCGTGTTGTTGCAGTAGTTGCTAGTACCTTATTTTTGGCTTTGGATTGTGGCGATCCTCTCTCTCTCTCTCTCTTTCTCTTTCAATGTGAGAGATGCTTTTCATTTCCCCCATTATTAACATCACAAGCACCATGTCTATTCCTAGCGCATTTACTCACATGCCCCTTGAAGGCTCCTCTGTTGTCGAGGATTCCCCCTCCTTCTCTCCCTTCCTCCTGTTTTTCTTCCCCCACAGCCTGCCAGAACCTTGCCGTGTTAAAAAGTAAAAGATGGAACAAAGCCCCAAATTTGTCTTCCAAGTCGATCGCTTTATCAATTCTCTAGCCCTCCAACATGAACTGTGTTATAAATGGGTTCCTGTGGCAATTCTGAAAAATCCTTTTCTTATTATCCAAATTTAATTCCAGCATAAATGAAATTGCTCATTTTGACCTCGGTTAGATTCAGTTTATTGGATTAACTCGAATTCTGCTCACCCACCCATTATCCCACCTGCCTAAGCCGACTACATTTGGCATGGAACAACCTTCATGGCCTTTGGTAATTTCCACCAGCTAGAGCCTCCATGGTTGAAATGATGCTGCACCATATTCCCACTTTCACACAAGTTTTTTCTCTTTATTGAATCAACAATCAAGTGATTTACCACCCAAAAACAAATGATGACCACATCCTTTTCTTTCCCATAAATGTGTACCCGTTAGAAGCTTGAACGCCACCCACCATAGTAGAAGAGCAGGTAAACATGCAGAGGTCACGTGCCTGCTTTGGTTGCTGTAGATAGATAACCTAGTTTTATTAGCAGGGGTGAAAAGAAAGCGAGAAAAGCTGCATCTGAGCTGTGGTTAGCTTAGCTCCCTCCCTTCTGCTACAATTTTGTCGGTGACCAGATAACCTTTTCTTTTCCAATAAAAAAAATTTCGATCCGCGGAGAGATTTTTGACAGGGGGGTGAGGTCCATCATCCATCGCTGTTGCCTTTTTCCTTTGTCTTTTCTATCGGCCCGTGTTAATTTAATTCCTTGGCGAGGTTGTTGAGTGAACTTCCTATGTGATATAGACATGTGAATATGATATATTTTACTTGAATCGATTCAAAGGGCCTAAAAATCAAAATACATTGAGGCTAATATACTATTTTATTGTTGACATTTCCCATTTCCCAGCTCAAAAAAAAAAAAAAACTCGTGTGTTCATGGCGATGTTTTGCACCTTGTGATTCGTATCTCTATTTGGGAAGCCATAAGGAAGCTGTAATGGTTCTGAATTCCATTCCTTTTCTTATCTTAATGGAGGGAATTATGGAGGATAAACAAATTTGCTGAAATTGTGGATTGAGATTGAAAATATTGATTGGGAAAGAAGAAAATAGAAAGAAATGGAGTTGTGACATACACCTACTAACCCGTCTTTATGTCTTTGCAGGTGCTTGTCTCCTTCGTTGCCTGTCATTTCTCCTTCGAGAGCTACTGACCACACCTCCATGGCAGAAATAATTACCCAGTTCTTGCTAGACCGTCACAGAACCAGTGATCCCAGATTAGTGTCAGCTTGGAAGGAACAAAAGGTAGCCAGTAGATAACACAGCATGGTGGCAAATTATAAGCCAAAGCCACTAGATTGTCAAGTTGCCTGCCCAGAAAATGGGTTCTGCCTACTAGCTTGCACAACCCTCTTGTAAAAGCTGTGCCCAGCAATGAAGCACAAGTTACAAAAGGAAAGTCCATGAACTGAAAGGGCAAAGTAGCCGCTTCATGTCTTATCATGTGTCCGTGTCTGCGGGTTTTTTTCCTGGTAGATACAAGTTGTTCAGCATTGTTGAATACGGAAGTGTTTACTTGTGCTCTTTTTAAAAGTTGTATTTTTAGATTATTTTTTATTGAATTAATATTTATTGATGTATTTTTATAATTTTAATATATTGATATTAAAAATAAAAAATATTATAAAATATTTTTTATTAAATTAATATACAGTGTTATTAAAGAATTTTTGGAAATATATTAATGATTTTAAGTAGAGAAGTTAAAATTATTTTTAATATTAATATATTAAAATAATTTAAATATATTAAAAATTAATTTAAAAAAATCAAATTTAATTGAGTCACTCTAAACAGAAATCTATCAATGACTAAATATCTGTTTAAAATCATAGTAACGATTCAAAGTATTTTTTATTTAAAATAATAATTTTTTATTTTTTAAAAATTATTTTTGATATCAACATATTAAAGTAATTTAAAAATAAAAAAATAATAATTTTTAACAAAAATAATTTAAAATTTAAAAGAATAGGATATGGACTGCGTTTTCAAACAGGGCTACGGCAGTCAGCTAGTGATGTTATCGCCCATTATTTCAATGGGCTGGGTTATCTCTTCCGGGCTCAGGCCTTGACTCACGTAATCTTGTTTGATAACGCAAGGCGAACCGGGCTCTCAGTGATGTGGTCCAATGGCTAAAGCATCCTCAAGAACCATTGCTTCTGCAGATTAACCTAGGCCAATCAGTCGGCCCATGAAGAGTCGACGGCTGCATTAATCTACACGAATCTTGAACTGGAATAAAATGAAATATTGCTTCTATTTAGAATAAAAAGAATTGAAAAGGACAGTACTAGTGTATGGAAATTAAAAATTAAT
>Ga0325404_1005724_pt1 | contig 13087 bp, 6 predicted proteins | sample PopdelMetagenome_18_FD_205664 | JGI IMG/M metagenome (GOLD analysis project Ga0325404, IMG submission 205664) | Populus deltoides microbial communities from Bellville, Georgia, United States - Xylem-Control-R1 | ecosystem: Host-associated > Plants > Phyllosphere > Stem > Wood/Secondary xylem... | reverse complement strand
ATTAAACTCGTGCATGGTACTAATCATTTGTTTATTAGCAATTAAGGAGCTAAATTCTCAAAGCTAAGAATATCATGAAATTATAATGGTGCAATTTGATCATATGTTATTCTTTCATAGCCGCCATGTCTATATATGTGCTGCATGTGTTTTGTTTTTAAATTTTTTTATATGAGTAATTAATTAATATAAAAGCATACTAAATCCTCAAATTAAACATAAAATCAAAATTAATATGATAATAAAATTACACAAAGTGTAAATAGTATTCTTACATAGCGCGCCATCACATGCATTTTATTAATTTCTTTTCATTTTTTAAAAAGAAAAATAGTGTTTCATTAATACCAAAAATATACAAATACATCACATTAAATAGAAGAGTGTGTTATGAATTTTAATACTTTTAATTTGAATTTCAGACATCAAACTTGTAGGACAAGAGGAGGATTCAAGGGTAATTGATAATAGGCAAACAAAGAAAAATTTCATCCGAAGAAAATTCAAAACCAACTCAAATTAAATAAAGAATCCGAACAATAATTAAAAAAAATTAATTAAAATTGAATTCCAGCTGTTATCTGTAGTTGGTAAATTACGTATGCCCGGTTCAGTCCAACCGCCGGCTGCTCTTGCCAAATATTAGCAATCGAAGTGCGGTTGGTAAAGAGTTACCAACTTTTTTTTTCTTTTAGTATTAAGTAGAGCTTAACTGGAAATTTATATAACCTAAATATACAAACGGTTGTAGCACAATATTTTACTGCTCATGTTGTCGTTTTATAATTCCATACTATGATTTATAAATGGAAGCCTTAATTTTATATTTCATAATAATTTGTAGGGTTATGCTCCCATGCAGAGATTAATTATCATGACAAATATAAAAGAGATTGAAACGAAGAATTCATGAGAAAATACACTCCCACGTACCACAATCATTAGAAATATAATTTGTTAAGGAATGGGTATCTAGCGCATATTAAGCAGCCGATAGAAAATGTATGGTGATAACCTCGAGAGGTATAACTCAACTGGTTAGTTTCTAAATTTGTTTTCTAAAAATCACCGGTTCGAGTTTCACAAATCTCAGAGCCACTGGAGACTTATATAGTCGTTAACTTCAAAACCCGTAGAATTAGTCGAGATACGCGTAAATTAACCCAAACATCCATATTAATAATAATAAAAAAAAATGATAAGCATTTTTAACATGGACCACACCCTCATATCAACTATGAATAACAAAACATATCATGTGCACCAGGCAGGACAATGAGATTAAAAAAATAGCCCAAAGAATTTTCGAGAAATGTGTGTGGGTCTCTCTCCTTGTAACCAAACCTAGATGCATTCATGGCCAAAAAAACCTAAAAGTTTTTTTGGGAAATTATCGATCATCCACAAAGAAAGTTTAAATTGTTGATAATTATAATGTTCAAGGAAAAACAAAAATCCATAATAAGGAGAATTAAAAAGTAGGAAAAGAATGGAAAACTAAATGTAATTTGTATGGATGAATGTTCATGAGCTCTTTTTTTTCTCTCGCATTTGAAGGGAGACCACAAAGAAACAGCAGAAAGCTAGGAAATTCGTAAAACCTGCAGAAAATGATCCAAGAGACTTTGTTAAACAATAATTTAAATTATATCTTAGAATCTCACCCATTCTATTTAAGTTTTTAAAGTAAATTGATTTGTTAATATGATAATAGAGTCTTGATGACCAAGTGATCACGAGTTAGAATTTCACCACCCTTATTTATTTGATAAAAATTAAACATAAAGTAATGTAGGTCTGTATAAGTTTCAAACTCAAAGAACTTTCACTTGAAAAGGTATTTTAAAAAATAATATAAATTAATTTTAAAATCTCACCTAATAGTTTAAATTTTTAGGTTAAATTAATTCTTTCATAAAAATACCATAAATTTTGTTTTAATATGCCTCATGTTCCATGTTTTCATTAAGAAATTTAGTATGGACTCTAATTGCTTGAGTCGTGGTTTTTATTTTATATGTATTGGTGGAGACTGAGGGGTTTGTGTTCGCAAAAATATTATTAAAAACTTAATCTAAAAAATAATTTTTTTATTATAATAAAATTAATTTTTAATTGCTAGTACTAGAAAGTAAAAGTATTTATTGAAATTAAATATTTTTAAAAAATAATTTTAGAGCAGCATTTATGCATCGATATAGTATGTTGGAAAGAATAAAATCTTATAAAATCTTCAAGTTTAAACTAAAAAAAAAAAAGCAAAAAAAAGAAACATGTCTTCTTAATATAATATAATAATATTGGATATATGTAAGAACAGATTTTAAAGAATTCTCTTTCAAGGTAATTGACGTAATGGTGGTATGTAGTCATTTCATAATTATAGAAACAAAAGAAGAAATCCCAATTTATTAGAAATTAATTAATTAAGTCGTTGATTAATTTCCAGTCTTGCTGTTGAAGGGTCAGTTCCTAGTTTAGCTTCTTAATTAGGTAGATCTTAGAAAAAAATTCAAAGTGATGACCGATGACCAAGAACTTGTTAATTTTTAGCCATCGCCATATCTCCATCCATTAAAAAATCTTGCACCTATTGTAACACGTTACCCACACGGTTCTTTGCTCTCCTCTCTTTTTCAATGGAAATGCCATACGATTCATCCATGGAAGTGGACTTTAATGAATATTCATGATACACATGGACCTCAATAGTTTTTTTTTTTTTTTTTTTTCCAACTAGCCATGTTACTTCAATGTTTTTCCATCAAAGTCCTACACGATTTTGTGCTCCATGATGGAGATGAGTAGCCTAAATTACAAGATACTTAACCTTGAAACTAAGAATCTATTTTGTATTTTCCTTCAACTTATATTTTATCCCAATTGCGAGGTTGAAAGGATTTGGTCAAACCTGGCATCCACTACAGATTTGTATGAGTTTCACTACAAAATCTTTCTTGAAAACTTAGTTCGGAAAAACCTACAATTTATATAAAAAAATTCCAGAGTTATGACCATTTTAATGAGATATATCCGTATTTATAGCATGGTAGGCCCACCACGAGGTATTGTCCCATATAGCTTCCAGTGAGTTTTGTTCCTTAAAAAACATCTCGCAATAAAAAAGGTGTTCTTGGTGCCATATAAACAACCAAGGCCCTCGTCTCCTAACCGATATGGGATAATAGCCTCATCAGAGCCCTCCAGACAAGGGGCTTAAATAAAGCATATGATTTGTTTCCACAAACAGCATTAACTGGTAAAGTGTGTCCTTATTCACAGCATGGTAGGTCCACCATGAGGTATTGTCTCACATTGCTTCTAGTGGATTTTGTCCCTTAAAAGGCGTCTCGCAGTAAGAGAGGTGTCCTTGATACCATATAAGCAACCAATATCCTTGTCTCTTAATTGACGTGGGATCATGACCTCATCACATTTCATCCTGTATTTTATTTTTATATTAAAAGTGTTTGGTTAAATCTCACCCACTACAAATTTACTTGGATCCTATTAAAAATTATTTCTTGAAAACTTATCTAAAAAAATCAATTATTTATATTTAAAAAAAAAAAACTTGTTTTTTAAAACTATAACCACAAAAATTATCATAATATCACATAAAAAAATGTTTGTTTTCAATTGTGTTAGTTAATGCTTGGAACATCCTCTTCAACTTGTGTATAGAGTACATTTTTTGTTTTGTGCCAAACACAAAACACATAAAGATGATATATAATTTGATCAATCAAACGTGAAATTAGGGTTTGACATTGAACTTTGCACTGAGTTGATGGAGAGACCGAAAGTGGAAAGTTAATGGTCACCTGATCATAAGCCCCTAGCTTCTCTTTTGGTTGAAAGATAAAAAAAAAGCCCCTGGTTTGCTAACAACGCATGAAGCAGTTTTGAATAATCAATTTAGCCACCTAAGTAGCCCAACCACCACCGCTAACTGTCAACCCATAGGTGGTCCTGCTGCCTGCTGAGGCTGTCACCTTTTTCGCCACCTTCAAACAGTAAATTTCAAAAAAAATAATTAAATTAAACAAACATCTATTTTATTTTTCTCTTGATTAGACCGTTACCAATTACTGAAATGATGAATAGATAAATTTTATTAACATTAAGAATTAAACTACTTAACGGTTCACGTCATTGCCTATGGCCAATTTTCTCACCTTTAGCTCTTAAGAAATTTTCTTTCTTGCAGTTTGGTCATTGCATTTATTTATTTTTCAATTTTACCCTTTAAAATATTGTTTCAGGGTTTTATTAGGTCTTATTAGGTCCCAATATCTATTTCTATTTATGTTCCCTTGTGTATCTAGTATGTCATGGAGTATTTTAATATTAAATTAAAGATATATTTTATACAATATAATTTAAATTTGTTGTCAAAATAAAATTAAAAAAACAAGAATCCAACTTGACACAAAAAATAAAGCCAAATTTATAAAAAAGCACAAAGTAAATTCAATTTTGTTCCTTTAATTTTAGAATATACACTCGTGTTTATATATTTTAGTTTAAGTTTAAATTTTTATTTATTTACGTTTCAATCCCTGGTCATGAGCTATTAGACAGAAAGTCATCAAAATACAATAACAAAAGAGAAAGTGTTTATCAACTCACCATAATTCAACCATTATAATAATTAACTCAACTTAATGTCAATTAATCTATCCTAAAAAGTAAAAGTGGACTAGGTCTCAACAATTTTTTTAAAATTCGACTAAATTATGGGTTTTAAAGTGAATAAATAATGTTTTATGTTTTAAAATGTGTTTTATGCTTCAAAATGTGTGTAGAGGTTTATATGATGTTTTTTAATATATTTTTAAACATAAATAAATTGAAAATAAGTTTCTAGAATCCAAATATATTGCAAAAATAGATAACACGTCATCTGTGATACTAAATGACATGTCAACTTTTTCTTATAAGCCAAGCACACCAGCATGGCTTGTTGGGCTTAATAACACCTGAACTCTTCTTCTTTTTCTTTTTCTTTAATTTTTTTTTTAGATTTAATTTTTAATTAATACATACTATATTATTTTAAAAAAATTATTTAAGTTTTTTAGAAATACCAATTGATATTTTAGATTGTTTCTATGATTTTATAATAATTTAAAAATATTTTATAATTTATCTTTAAATTTTTTCCTCACAAACTTTAGATAAATAAGTTATATTTATATATTTCATTTAGAAAAATGAAAATCACATGTACTTAATTAGGGAGTATAATTAACCTTGAAATAAAAAAAAATATAAAATGAAAAAGGATAGCTATAATAAACATTCCCAGGTGTATTTATTTTTTGTTTTTTTATAGAGAAAATCAGTCTATTTTTCATCAATTTTAACAACTCATATTTGATTTATCAATTCTAATATTTTTAGTATATTTTATTAAACATAGACATTATTTTTATATTTTTTAATTAAAAAATTTATGTTACTGGAAAATGAGTCAACAATATCATTATCTTTTTTGACATAAAAAATCAATTTTAAAATCATATTCACAACATAACGTAGATGTGCTAACATCATGCATTAACACTTGAATTTCTAAATGATTTTTAAGATAAATAAATGCCGTGATTTTTAACCACTAGTCCCTCCTTGAATTTACATGTATAGCAATATCTATGATATTTTTAATTAACATCATGCATTAACATATAGTCTAGTTAATATAAAGTTTAACTGGATTCAAAACCGAAAACTATGAAAATGCTTGGTTTTTATCCATTTGATATTCAAACCCAAATCCTATAAATATTTTTAATGGATCCATTCCTGCGTATATATTTGATTGTTCACAAGGTTATGGTATTTATTTCTTCCTTTTCCCATGAATATTTAGGCTTGTTTGTTTGTTAGAGAATAATTTTTTTTTATTGAAAAATGGTTTCTAAAAAAATATATTTCTAAAACTTAAATTATTTGTTTATATTTGACAGTGTCATTGAAGAAAATAAGTTGAGGAATAATTTGTAGTGTTTAGCTATATTGTAAAAAATAAGTTGGAAAATAACTTATTTAATAAATATTTTTTCAAGTTTATTAAAATAATAAGAATCAAATCTGACAGATAAAAAATTTGATAGAGGATGAAATTGAAAAAAAATATATATAATTTCATAAATTATTTGAAAAAAAATTACAATCAAAAGAAAATAAATTAAATCTTATAGATTAAAAAATTAATAGATGATGAAATTGAAAAAACAATTAATTTCATAAATCATTTCAAATAAAATAAATAGTAACCAAAAGAATATAAATTAAATACGATAGATAAAAAAATCAATTAAAGAAATTAAAGAAAAAAAATATTAATTAAAATAATTAAAGATTAAAGTTAGTATAAAAATCAAATTGTAAAAGATAAAATTAAAAAAATATTCAAAATAAAATATATAAAAATTAAAAAATTAAACATCAAAATTGATAAGATAAATAAATAACAAAATATTTTTTAATCTTTCATAACTTTTAAAAAAATATTTTGAATTAAAATAAAAAAAAAAATCTTTTCTAGAAACCGAAACAAATTTTCGTTTGACTTCATTAGGCAGGCAACTTTCCCATCTTTTCTTCATTTTTACTCGAAGACAATCTTTTGAGGCATGCTTTGCTTTTATTTGCACTCGATGGGATGAAATGATGTGACCAATCAAATCATGAACCGAAAAGACATAAACCACGCTCAATGCAAGAAAAATACAAAGTACACAAAATAAGAAAAACATTTTTCGTGAAAAGAGAGGCAGCAGGCAAAGATTCATCGGCTGCTTGAAAAATCTATCTGGGTGATTTCCATGTTTTTTTTTTTTTTCAAAACACAATCTTCGTCTTCTTGTGGGAATTACAAGTGGCAGGGCAGAGCACGGGTGCTCGATTTTTTAACATGATGAATATTAATATGCTCTCGTGAATATGCGAAAGCATGCTTTTATACTAGGAGTAGTAATTCTACTATGAAAAAAACAGTAAAAAGGAAAAAGAACATGCCAATATACACGGGTGGTAAAAGAGAAAAAAAAAAATTTCTCAAGCAATATACATCAAGAGCTCTTCTCCACAGTTCAGAGATTAACTAGATTTTTTAGCTCAATTATTTTTACTCATGCATACCGTGAGAGAGTAATAGTTTGACAGGTTGTATGGCTAAGCATGAAATGTAAAGATATAGTGATTTCATTGCTTGATTTTGATCCATCTCTCATATTGTCTATCAGATTGTTAAAGGTGTTCATGTTCGTAGGTCCAGATTCATTAGAGAGATGAATTGGAGATTCTTGGAAGTTTCTCTTGAATTTTGCTGTGATGGTTAGCTTGTGTAGATTTCAAAGGTGTTTTCTGGACCTTTCTTTGTTCGGTAGTTCCTACAAAATTGATAAAATGTAGGCTTTATAATATTTATTTTTTTAATTTTAGAATAGTAATTAAACAATACAAAAAAAATATATCATATACTTTACAACACATATAATTAGCCTATCAACACACTTATTTTCCATATAAAAATATATACAAGAGGGAGACTATATGTATATCCATATCTAGAGTGAAAAATCAATCACAAGCTGAAATATTACCACAATATCAACATGAACAACATTTAATTTGTCTAAGAAGAGTAAAATAGCTTATTATACATATTTTAAAGACTATTACGATTTATAGTAGTCTGGCGGCAATTGAACCGCCGCCATGTTTTTGGATTTCAATGGGATGGCTTGTTATCTGCACACATTTCATATTATATATAAATGGATTAGATGCATTTAATTAGTTAGGGAAAGATTAATTAAGATAAAAAAAATTGTCAACTTGTTGATTATATACAAGTTCTAGGTATGTCCATCCTTAATATTTTAAAACAACAATGCTTAAATTTATTGTTTGATTGAGATTGTGATAGCAATTGCGATTTAAAGTGTTTTTTTATTTAAAAATGTTTTAAGATGATTTTTTTTACTTTTTAAAAATTATTTTTTATTTCAGCGTATCAAAATAATTTAAAAACACTAAAAAAATATTAATTTTAAATAAAAAAAAATCAAATTTTTTGAGAATAAGGGTTGGACCGAATTCCCAAACATGCTTTTAAACTTAAAGATATAAAATTAAATAATTGATTATTTGTTCTGAATTGTATTTCGTGAGTTCTCTTTCTATTCCTCAGTTCATAACTTCTCATTCTTCTCATTCTCATAATAAATCGTCTGAAATAGCTAGGTTTTGCACAAGTATCAGGAGTTGACAAGATTAAGGGTGTTTGTTTCAAAAATATTCTTCCACTTTTACCACTAATTATATTTAGTTAATGTTCGTTTTGGGTAAATTTGAAAAATAATGAAGGGTAATAAGAAAAAAAGTGTGTGAAAATGTATAATAATAATATTTTGATTTTTCAAATAAATAAATAATTATGATGGTAAAAAATAGAAAGTAAGGTACTTGAAGGAGTAATTTTTTGAAAGGCTAACCCGAATACAAAAATATTTTTTGTTTGGGAATATTTATATTATCAAGAAAATTTACAAAAATATTTTTGGTGGTATAAAAAACAATGATAATTCTTAAAAAAATATTATTTCTTACAGGGATGAATCCATGCAAGCTAATGTGTATTTGTTTATTTTTATTTCTTGTAAAATATTTTAAAGAAAAATTGATAAAAATAAGAAATTTTACAATAAATCTTTAAATTTATTTTATTTATTAAAAAGTATTTTTAGTTTAATAAAATATCATGAAATATTTTATGAAAAATAATTTACTTGTAATATAATCTAACAATTTTGACTACCACTACATTATCACTTAACCATCACTAATATCATTATCATTTCTACAATCATCATCTTTGCTACAACCACCATTTCACCACTACATTCAACTGCTACCATCACTTTCATCATCATAACATTATATTTTTCATGTCATTATTTACAAAACATTCTAAAACAATAATGTAAAATATTTTATATAAAATAAATACCCTTTAAATTGAAATAAAGTTTCTTATAAAACTTACAGAAGTTTTCAAACTTTGAAAAAGGCACCAAAGCCACCACCACTAGGCCACTTCCTAAATTCGTCCCTGCATTAAGAGTCATTTTCTTACAAATCTTATTTATTTCACAAGAGTATATACTGATTTCAATAAAACCTTATTGTGATTTTTCAAAAACTCACTATAGTGAGTTTTTTTAATTAAAAAATGATGTCAAACTTAGTGAGTTTTTTTAATTAAAAAATGATGTCAAACTTAGTTTAACATCTAATCTTTTTTTAAAAAAATTTAACCATGTGGAGTATTTTTATAATAAAGAAATTCATTCATCTAGATTTCGTTCCTTCATTGAGGATCAAGTCAAATTTGATCGAAAAGATTTAACCATATCTACAACTATTATAAACTCTAATAAAGTAGAGTAGGGTAAAAAAAAAAAAAAAGACGAAGCAACTTCCTAGATACCTTCCTTGAGATCTTTATATTCTCTAAACAGTCGACATAGATATGCATGATCCTTCACTCACTCGAGAGAAATTTAGGGGCATGCATTGAAAAAGTCATGGCCACTGTTGAGTTATTCGTTTGGTCAAGTCCCAAAGAAAGAAGGTAATTTTCGAAGTGTACAACCACGAATGAAGACGTGGGGTCTCCTACCCTCTAAAAGCATTTATCATAGCTAGAAAGGAAGATAACTCCACATACATGCATGCTCCATTAGTCCTGTTCTTCTTCTTTTTTACCTTGGACTTGGATTTTCTATGACCCCCAGCTTTTAAGCTTATTCCTTTTTTTGCCTCTCTAGGGCCTATAAATTCCATCTTCCCATCACCTCATTTCACGCACAACTGAGCTACAAACATTAGAGTGGAAAGAGTTAGCACTTGGTGTCAAAGGAGCTCATATATAGTTAGAAAGAGAGAGAGAAAATCAAGAATGGAGAGCTTCCCAGTTATTGACTTGTCAAAGCTTAATGGTGAAGAGAGGAAACCAACCATGGAGAAGATTGAAGATGCCTGTGAGAACTGGGGTTTCTTTGAGGTGCTTGCAAAAAAATTTAATGTGTATGTGTTTGTCCATAGAATTCACTGAGTTTTGATTATACTAACAATCTGTTTTATGTGTTTGTTGATGTCTACTACTACTTGTAAAGTTGGTGAACCATGGGATATCTCATGATCTCTTGGACACTGTGGAGAGACGCACAAAGGAGCACTATAGGAAATGCATGGAGCAAAGGTTTAAGGAAATGGTGGCCAGCAAAGGTCTTGAAGCTGTTCAATCTGAAATCAGTGACTTGGACTGGGAAAGCACTTTCTTCTTGCGCCACCTTCCTGAGTCTAATATGGCTGAAATCCCTGATCTTGAAGAAGATTACAGGTTACATTTACATTTTTTTATTTTCAATTGTCTTACGGAACCTTGAAGTTATGTTAGGTTTATGTTTGAAAACAGAAGAAATAGATAAGAAAAAATCATAAAATTTTGAGACAGTCCCATTCCAAGCAGTTCCAAGTACGGAAAACATGTTTCAACTATCTTCATTACATATAGTTGATTTTTCTGTTCGGAGACGGAGACAGTAACCAAAGTCTTCGGTGCCTTAATTAATTTTAACACAAAAGAATTGACTTCTCAATTCAACGTTTCAAAACTTCGTAACAATGATTCACAAAGATTGTATAACTGTGACGTTCGATTTGCATATTGCAAATCAACGATACTTGAAAGAAAACATTATAAGCAGTTGACTTTATGTTTCAACCAAGGTATTTAAATAAGTTGCCAGGAAAAGAAGTGGTTATTGACTAATGATGATCATTTAATATTCTTTGTTTACTTGTTTTTGTGAACTTAACAGGAAGGTAATGAAGGAGTTTGCACTGGAAGTGGAGAAACTTGCTGAGCAACTTCTAGACTTGCTGTGTGAGAATCTTGGGTTAGAAAAGGGCTACCTGAAGAAAGCCTTTTATGGGTCCAAGGGACCGAATTTTGGTACCAAGGTCAGCAACTACCCTCCATGCCCTAAACCAGACCTGATCAAGGGCCTCAGGGCTCACACTGATGCTGGTGGCATCATTTTACTGTTCCAAGATGACAAGGTCAGTGGCCTCCAGCTTTTCAAGGATGGCCAATGGATTGATGTTCCACCCATGAAACACTCCATTGTTATCAACTTAGGTGACCAACTTGAGGTATAATTACACTCACATAGTCCTGATCATTACTTTATTTTTTTCTGTCACTTTCAAATTATGGTTCTAAAGTGTGAGAATATGTAGTTTTAAACATATCATGAGTAGTGGGGAACTTGGTTTTTAAAGGATCGAATCTACACCATGTTAAGGGATGACGAGAGATTTACATTAATAATGGTATCATGGTATTGTCAAGTGTCATATTAACAATGTTTTTTGGCCATGTAGGTAATTACCAATGGCAAATACAAGAGTGTATTGCACCGTGTCATAGCTCAAACAGATGGTACCAGGATGTCAATAGCATCATTCTACAACCCAGGCAGTGATGCTGTCATGTATCCAGCACCGGAATTGGTAGAGAAGGAAGCAGAGGAAAGCCAAATCTACCCAAAATTTGTGTTTGAGGACTATATGAAGCTCTATGCAGGCCTCAAATTCCAAGCCAAGAAGCCAAGATTTGAAGCCATGAAGGCCATGGAATCTACAGTCAATATGGATCCAATTGCGACTGCTTGAGTCCTCTTATAGAGGAATGGAAGGGGGTGTTCTGTCCCTACTAATGGGGACTGTTGTCGTTCTAGTGTTGGTATTTTAATTTTGTCTTAGTTTACATGTGTTGGTCTAGTGTGGAGCTTAATTGTTTGAATAAGCCGAAAGCTTGGACTAATAATTAGCTCCTAATTAAGGTATGGTTTGATGTTATTCCTGATCGTGTCTAAGAGGTCGGGCGTCGAATTACTCGTAATTTTATGTTGTAGAAATTAGAACGTCCAAAATCCTCTTTGACATGCAATTATTCGTCCTTGAATACTATGTGATAGAGTCATGCTTCAAAATATTGCCTCGCTTGTCTCTTCATCTTACCTCTCTATCTTGAGCTCCACAGGTTACAAATTCAAAGATCTGCCCTCTTTCTTGCCTTACAAGGATGAGGAAGAAGGCATGAGAATTGGTGTAATTTATAATTAATATCTCAAGGTTCTGTTTGGTTCCTTTTTCAGTTAATATTTCAAGATAAAAAGATAAATATAAAATTGATGGGAACGTGTTTAATTATAAGAATGAAAATATAAAAATAAATTTGTTTTGAATAGTTTTGAAGTGGATTTTTTTCTTTTAAAACTAGAAATACAATACACTTCTCCTCACTTCATGAATACTATTTGGTTTGCATTGCATTTCCTCTGTGCCCTTGCTTTCACCTCTAAACACCATATTTTTGGTGTTAAAAGGAATTAAATGCAACCACAAGGCAAAACAAATACAGTCAGGAACAAATTGAGAGAAAAAAAATCTATAGAATTGACCTACCATTAACTTCTTTTTTTTCATTTCAAGCAAAAATGCTCTACTTTCATAATGGCTCTTGCATCTTGTTGTAAAAAACCTTCATTAATTATTAATAAATATTGCAATAGAAAAAAAAAATTAGATATAACACAAAATTTAATGTCATTTCCGCTATGCTCCACTTCACTACTGCATTTGTCTATATAAGCTACAAATTACAACACATCCCTTTCACAATCAAATATCATTACTTATAAAACTATAACGTGTGGGGTTAACAATGTAAAGTCGGCATTGTTCACCCTCTTACAAAAAATTGTGGATGACCTTGTTTTTTTTTTTTTTTTTGATAATCATCGAGAGTATATTGAAAAGGTCATAAAGTGAATAGCAAAAGAGAAATACAAGAGATAAAAAAAACTGATCTACTACAGCAAACAACAAGAAGACTACCTAAGATTTCTTATTACACCATAATTTGATGCCATCAGGAGATCTTAAGAGGTCATTTCCTGTATAATTGAAGTTTGAATCTTGAGAATGCAACCAAATAGCAACC
>Ga0325404_1005723_pt1 | contig 13088 bp, 7 predicted proteins | sample PopdelMetagenome_18_FD_205664 | JGI IMG/M metagenome (GOLD analysis project Ga0325404, IMG submission 205664) | Populus deltoides microbial communities from Bellville, Georgia, United States - Xylem-Control-R1 | ecosystem: Host-associated > Plants > Phyllosphere > Stem > Wood/Secondary xylem... | reverse complement strand
CACAATCACAATCACAATCACAGCCGCTCCCAAAAATTTAAGAACAAAAAAATTTCACGCCAAAATGCAGCGTATTCCACAGCACAACAATAAATGCACTTAAAATCTATAATCAATAATAAAATTAACCGAACAATCTAAAAATTAACAAAAATTAAAACCTTATGATACAGCGCCTTCCACGCATTATCATCATTAGCAGCTTTACGCATCAACGAATTAGTCATCGACAACCTACACAAACTTGGATAATCCAAATAACTAAGCGCGTGCGTTGTAATCTCCGGTACTAACTGCTCCATCATCGAAGCTCCGGTCTGCTTATCCACCACCATATCCTCCGCCGCACCAACACCGTTCACGTACTTCTCCGCCGTAACAGAATCCTTACTATTATCACTTCCAATCTCACCGATACAAGAACAGCAACACCTGCAGGTTCTCGTCTTGGATGTTGATGCTGCTGACGTGGAGGAACGGACGGTGAGTTTCGACTTGGGAGATTTTGATCGGAGAGTGAGGAGAGCAAGTGAGAGAGAGAGGAGGGTAAGAGATGAGGCTATGAGGAAAGATTCAGAGAGAGTGAAATTAAAGGCAGTAATCTCCATTTACAAGACATGAAAGCGAGTGAGATTTCACAAATGAAGAACATGAAACCGTATTTTTCTAAAAATCAGTGCCGTTTTATTTGAGAGGGTGGTGTCGTCTTGGTTTTTCATGGAAACCCTAGAAGAAACGGAGTCGTCGAACTCTTTTGTTGCAGAGTAGAGAGTGAGGGAGGGAGGGAGGGAGGTCGTTGTGAGTCGCGACTCGTGTGAGTCAACTGACTGGGAGAAACTCGATCGCGTGGGAGTGGGTGCGTTACTAGTGGTATACGGGTAATTAATAATAGATTCAAATGATATTACAGTTGATTTCTTGTGCTAAATAACTAATATATTTTCTATTTTGTAGGATTTTGAGGAAAAAACTCGGTGGCCTGCTAACTCGGTCTTTAGTCTGCGTTAAGTTTTAAATTAAAAAACAATTACCTGATTTTCTAATAGTTTAATTATTTTTTTTATTTTATCTTTATAGTTTTGAACATTACAATTATGAAACTTTTTTTTAACAAAATAGTTCAATATACTTACAAAATTACCCTTTTATATAAAATAATAACTAAATAGCCATTACAATTTTAATATTACAATATTGTTTTCATCAAACTTATAATTACTACTTTATTGTTAAATTAATATTATAACTTTATAAAAAAATTAGAAAAGAGTTTAAAAAAAATTAAATCGATTCAGCTGCAACCGCACAATAAAATGTAAAACAAACTAATCAAGTCAATCTTCGACATAAAGTGAACAAAATAATTCAAAATATTTATAAGATTATTATTATATTTTAAATACAAGATTTTTCTTACAGCTTTTTCATCAAACTTATAATTATTATTTTGTTGATAAACCATTAATATAAATTTACTAAAAATTAGAAAATACCAAAAGTTTTTCTTCCTGCCAATTCAACTACAACCCCACAATAAACTGTAAGAACAAACACAGCGGGTGTTTAATACAATTTTTATTTTTGATTTTAGATATTTTTTAGAAGTGTTTTTGATTTTAAAAAAAGTATTAAATTAAGTTTTTTCCACTCCATTTTAATGATTTTAATATGCTATGTCTAAACTAAAAAAAATATAAATAAATTTATTTTAATATATTTTTAAATAAAAAATCAATTTTAAAAATAACTCTAAACCACAATCTCAAAAACCTCACTTACAATCCTTATCTTCAAAGCAAATACAAAGTCATTTACAATCCTTAAACTATTTTCGTATATTATTTAAGAATGTTGTAATTTTTAAGTTTTACATTAACAAAATAATTTTTGAAATTCAAAATTTTAAATCCTTTACATAATAAATGTTATGAATTTAAAATCTTTGAAAATTAAATTTGAATTTGAAATAAATATTTGACCTTTTTTTTTATCAAATCATGAACTATATTAGACACATAAGGGAAAAAATGATTTAATGCCATAATAACAAGTTAGATATACTATAATATTATGCAGTAACCACCAAGCTCTGAAAGTAATTTTTCGTGGTCGTCACAACGAAAATTGTATTATCAATAATACATAATAATAAAGGCTCTCTGTTATAGCAAAATAAAATTTTATTTTATTGATTTAAACTAATTAAAATTTTAAAGATTTAATTTCAAATTAAAATAAATAATCTATTTTTTATTTAAAAAATAATATTTTATTTAGCTTCCCAACTTAATCTTTTGATTGAAAGTAACATATTTGTTATAATTTATTTACATATATAATTATCAAATTATTTTATTAATTATATCTATCAACTTTATAGTTAAAGATAATGCCCACACTTTTTTTTTTTCTTGCATTGAAAAAGGAACATTACTATATATCCCACAGCATAGGGCGTAGAATCAAACTAGCGTTATTTAATAAAGAGAGAGAGATATACCACGATGTCATGAAGTTACTACACCTCCCGTGACCGCGTCCATTCGTGTTTTTCGTGCTAAAAATATCGTGAAGCACACCATCACTGTTTTAAGGAAAAAATACGAGTTTTTTTGCTCTAGACGACGTCCTTTGACGTCTCTATTCTTGTTCTTACGCATGGCATTTTGAAGAAATCAAAGAAAAATGTGACATTATTCACTACCATAACTTCATTCAAGATTAAAGAAACAAGAAAAGATAATAACAGCATGCTTTACATTGATGTAAAAGCTACAGTTACGTACGAAGAGGCAAAAGCCAAATATCAACGAAGTACCTGATTTTCTAGAGCTACAAAAGTGAAGACTACGAGTACGTGCACAGCAAGAAAATGAATATTGTTATGGTTCCGTTGATATCACAACCCCGAAGCATTGCATTAGCGGACTCTGATGCTCCAGGAAAAAAAATCGAAGCTCTACCTACCGGTTCTCAAGCTACGAAGAAGGGACTAGCTGGAGAGTAGTGTAACGAATATTATCATAGTGCTGCTAACTAGTATCATTATCCAACCTCTTCTAGTCCGGCATGCCTTCCCCAAACATGATGCTGCTCTTAAGAATTTTGAAACTTTTGCAGAAACCAGCATGGCAATTGAAAAGCACACAAAAACAAGACTCCTGGCTAGCACTGCGAGTTCTTTACTTTCCAGATTTGCTTGATCGTTTGCAACCTTTTCAACGTCCAATCTGTGAAAGGAAAGAGAGGGGGTGAAACAAATGGGAAAGCTAGTCAGTGAATAAATGGTAAAAATTTATAAAACATGATCTAAAAGCAACATAATACTAAAAGTAGAGGATTGGCAAACTATTGTAGATTATCATCTAGATGGTCAAAGTACGAAGGATTATATAAACAGGGAACAGCATAGCATGTAAAAGAAAATGCTTGATGTGTTTTTCCCTTTGGAAAATGGATTAGGTAAGACAACCTGAATCAATCAGAGATAGCAGACATTCAGGAGATATAATAACCAAAATATTTGAAAAGATGTTCATGAATTTTGACTATAAGATAGATGTTTCCCACCTTAGCCTTGTATTTTCTCTAACCATTGCATCCATACTAGATGAAACACCAGCTTTCCATGATTCGAACTCCATGAGCACTTTATCCTGAAAATGAGAAACAAAACGAGGGTTAGGCAATCGCAGAAATTCCTTCTCTTTGAAAATTTTGGAAGTTGAGCAGTACCGTGTTCTCCTTCCATTCCATGAGATCTCTAATTTCTGTTCTGCTCTTCTCCACAAGCAATGAAATCCTGAATAGCTCTTGATCAAGCTTTGGCAGAATATCTCCTTTTCTCTGATTCATTTCTTTGATATACTCCTCGAGCATAGTTAAACTTAGTTCAAGCGACTTCACCTTCTGCATCAAGATCTTTAGAACAGTGTCACCTGGTTTTCTGCTAATTAAAAGCTGTCTAGCTCCAGTTACAGGATTAGCAATCATGTTTATACTCTCAGGATTCTTCTTCACACCGTTATTGGATTGTTGAATACCATGTATGTTCTCTGTCTCCATACCAGCATTATCACTCCCGTTGTGAACTTTCCCACTATCTTCCTTGTCAGCCAGACTTAATTCTGGCTTTGAAGGTGGGGCTGCAGTTGAATTAGGCTCTGGCAATTCATTGGGAAGAGGTTCTTCGGATGGAACAAAGAAATCTTCAAGCATCTGCTCAATTGCATCTACTCCATATACCTCAACAACACTCAACGTGCAGTAAAATTCTGACCCGTAATGACTTAGTAAATTCAACTTCAAATACCTCACCCATTTGGGTTCAGGCAGCTTAAAATCTTGAATGTGCTTCACATTTGCAGCCACAAAATTTCCCAATTGTGTCCAAGTTCTAGTTGGATAGGTCAAACTTCCTGACAGTTCAAAATCCTTGAAATTGGAGGAATAATGTTCGAAATTTGCTATTTTAACGACATCAACCAGTGTCTCCTCTGAAAGCTCAATCACAACAAACTTCTCTCTCGTGAGACAAGGGTTTCTCAGGTACTTATCATGATCCTTCCCCAGTATGTTACATGCTCCTTTAGCCTCCTTATTGTACACAAGCACCTTTGCACCCTTAGTCACAGAGGCATAGTTGTACTCTTTTCCATCAGGCTCAAGCCGGTGGGTGATGTTAGCAAGCTGCTTGGGCATCACTTTGCCTTTTTCTTGTTTTGTTAAGTTCCGGAACTCGTCAAAGTTGAGATAAGTCAAATGCTGAAGTCTCCCACTAGGTAGTTCTTTTGGTTTAACTGCCTTCACTTCTTCTGGATTCTTCATTATTAACCCTGAAGAACCATACCCTAAAGCACTCAAAATTACTTCTTCTAATCTATTTGTCTCTGGGAGTGGGCACCTCTGATTTCTTGAGGCGGTATGAACTGTAGCATTGTTATTGCTGGTAGATAAATTGACCCCTAGCAGAATTCCATTTGTACAATTATTGCTTCTATTGGCATCACGTGAATATGTATCACCGCAAAGAGTATCTTTGAGATCACTGGAACAAGGTATGCTACTGTCATCAAGAGTCAAATTCCCTGAAAACGCATAATCAATATGTCAATTGAATATCATGCATAAAATAAATGGCCAATTTAGCACCCCTATTGAGAAAAACAAATCTTCGAAGGAACAGACCCTAAACATAGAAGTGCTAGAACTTAAGTTGACGTTCCTGCTCAATTATGTGGTCATTTAAGCAAGTCGTGATGAGCAGGTTCATTATCATAGAAACTAAACAGCAGAAACTCAAAGGCCTCATCTTTTCCATCAATTTTCTAGGCAATTAATATGCGTATAAAAAGACAAATAAAATGGATTTGCTAGAAATATAAAACAAAATAATGGGTTGTAACAAAAAGAAAGAAAGAAAGAAAAATGGAGCATGAAAAACTACCAAAAACAAAAAAGATCAGCCCTGAAAATAAATATCACCTTGATTTCCAAGACCAATGCTAAGTCTAGCGCAGAACAAGAAGAGAAGATAACAAAGTAGGAAAAGCAAAGAGAAGCGCAGCTCATACAAACTTCTCCTTCTTGAATGACCGTTTTTGATTTTGTTGTTTTGACAAGCAATGGCGTTTGAGACTGAGAACCCTTGTCGAGTTTTTTTCATGGCTCTTCGATGTCCTCTCGTCTCCTCTCCTTAGAGGTGGGGGATGGTAGTGGTTTCCGACTCTGCTTCAGACTGTCACATGAATGAATCTTTGGAGTTATTACAAGAAGTCTCTCAATCTTACGGGAACCAACCACTTGCCACTATGCTGCCATTTAAAAGGCCGCGTAATTCGGGGTCTTTTTTGTTTTCCAGACTTGTCCTTTAACCAAGATTTTGTTAATTGTTAACGGCCACTTCCAAGGGCAAACTTGGAAGATCATTTCATGAGTTTTTTTTTGGGGCATAATTATCTCAGAGAGAGAGAGAGTCTCTTGTGGATGCCCGCCTTGTATGAGCTAATCGGCGTACCAGTAGGGAAGACAACGGGTTTGACTGGTTTTTTTAGTGTATTTGCACACCTACATCCATCATTAGACACGTGGATATCCAACCCGACTCCATTTTTGTTTTTACTTTAAAAAAAATAAAATGATATTAAATCTTTGAAAATTAAAACATAAAAATTAATATATCTCAAATAAAATCATAAAACAAAGTCCACAAATACCACACAATATATATATTAGTCATGAAAGTATATTTACTAAAAACCTTGCAGCCACTACTTTGTAATTAGAGAAAATAACACTCTTCAAATATTGATCTTGGTGTTATAAAAATAACTTCAATATAAATTATTTCAACATCATTGATATAAGATATGTTTCTTTTTTTCTTTTTTTTGACATATAAGGTATTTTATGCTAGTTTACACGCACGAACTAAATTTTTATATCCCGAATAAAATTTATACCCTATAGTCTGTAGTCTGCAATATTACTAAGTAGAGAAAGATGAACTGAAGATTACATGGAAAACATACTTCTTAACCCCATCTATTTTAGCAACTCAGCCAGCAGTGTCCGACAGGAAATCGAGGCCAATAATACTATTTTGAACCTGAGTATCATGGATACTCATTTTGACAGTGTTAAAGTACACATGTTTTTCTTTTTATTGAAGTTGATGATGTTCTAAACCCACGCAAATACGCAAGCTTCCATGTTAGAGGAGGGATGGGAGATTATCAGTTGAAAGCTAGCGATCCTAGGGGTTAAAAACCTGCCCCTAAAATCGAGTACATCAGGAGGAACAATCTATTGCATGGCAGGAATTTCCATATTTTAAATTCCTTTTGTTTTAACTTTTAAATTGTATATTTCCAGATAGGGGCCTAGAAGTATATAACATCATTATTTACTTTTCGAAGATTGGTTTCCATTTTTCAGGCAATTAACTCTAGTATTTCCCAGCTTAATTTGTGCTCGAAAATGAAGTGCCAGACTATAAATAACATGATGTACATGTAGTATGAAAATTCTGCTCGCACCAGATGCCAAAAACAATACTGACAGAATAGAACTATGTGCATAAAGTAGCATGGAGATGCTGGAAGAACCTACGCTCCTTTAAGGACACCTTTTCTGCTATTTTTAACAACAAATTTTGAGCTTTCAATCTGCGAGTTCCAGTGGTTGGTAATGGAACGTGTGTGAGTTCGTAACCAAAAACAGCCATGTTAAAACATGGGCTTGTGACAATTTTCCGGCGATCAATTCTGTTGATTGTTTTACACTAAGTGCAGAACATGAAGAAAAAAAAATAGCAAAACGAAAGAAAATAAGGAGTATGATTTTATTGATTGCAGAACACTCTTGAATAAAGATAGAGTTTTAGTTTAAAATAAAGACTATCAAATTTTAAAATTACATAACAAACAAATCAAATATAATCAGATTTTATTCCTAAAAACTTGGTCTTCAAGCAGAGATCTTTATCAGCAAAGTCTCTTGATCTTCTGCAGCTTTCTAAGACATTCTTTCAACAAATTTTTGTTCTAGACTGTTAGAACTATACTGTTTTTTGCCTTTTTACCTGTACACTGGTTCCAAAATCAAATGAAAAGGAGAGAATTCTCAAAAGCTTCAAGAGGTAAATCTAAATTTTGAATAACAAAGATCCCAGTGATATTTAGCTTTAGTTGTTGAAAGGATTGATTAAAAACCACCTTCTATCCTCTGCTGGACTGGTAAACTGAACAATTCCATTCTTGAAAGTACAGAAAGAGGAACCAGATTCTTGACTCAAATTGAAGAAAGAAATTATGATCAGTTATGAAGGAAGTCTAGTCAATTTCAACCAGGATTTGCAAGCTACTATAAATTCATCTGCTTAGCACAAATTCCAAATTCCAAATTCCAAACTGGTGGACGGTGGTACTGTACCAGAGAATTGAAGTCCAGAAGGGTGTGTTTCACTCTGATCTGTCTATACTGAATAATTTGGGGTGATATGACGGGACAAGAAGTCTCAGTAAGCAGACTATGTATCAATGATCAAGCATCAGAATCCAGCATTTTGGCATTTGATAGTGTGCAGCATTGACTAGTCCATTCAGCCTACGCTGGCCATGAATAGCGTTAGGGAGTCGTGTCATCAACTTCCACTTATAATCACGACCCTTTTCCAGGGTCTACCAAGAACAACAGGAATAAAGAGTCATGAAATCAGATGCAAGCCTGATGCTGTGTTCGTATAACTTTCTCTCGTCGAAGGAAGTTTATTTGTTAACATTAAAGTCCAGCTTTATGGGATGTATTTGCACAAAGCAGCAACTTAAATATGATGACGCAGCAGTTCTTGCAGCAGAGACTTGCTGTAAGTTTCGTTTATACTTGTTTTTAGATTGGAATTACTTCTCTGGGTTCCGCTCCACTAGCCAGATTCTTGGTGATAGGCATTGTTCGGTCATTTGTCTCCTCTGTGCTCATATTCTTGCAGTCAATGAAGCTGAAATTGAAGCCTTGCATGAGCTATTCAGGAAACTAAGCAGTGCTTTAAAAGATGATGGGCTTATTAGCAAAGTAAGTTCTTAATTTTATATGCATACAATTTCATACGCTGAATGCATGCAATCTGTGAGGGAAACACAATCTAACATAAAAAAGGTGGGCTTATTCTCAATTTCAATTTCAATGAAACAATCAAAGCTTATACTAAAAGGTTCTTACTTGATATTCTTTTAATCCCTGAACCTGGCTTCTTATTAATATCTAGGAAGAGTTTCAGTTGGGGTTATTCAGAAATAGCAAGAATCAAAGTCTCTTTTCCGACCGGGTAAGCTTGCTATTTCCTTACAATCATTCCTATACTGGCCTATTTCTTTTTTTAATGGATAACAGTATCTTAATTAATTATACATTCTCCAGATTTTCCAATTGCTTGACTCCAAGCATGATGGAGTCATAGAATTCGCGGAGTTTGTACGATCCCTGAGTGTCTTCCACCCAGAAGCACCCCAATCAGACAAAGCTGCTTGTATGAAATCCCTCTCATATTATGTGCTATCATTCTTATTTGAAAGTTATGCTAAAAGTTTGATGTGCTGGTCTGGCAGTTGCATTTAAACTATATGATATATGGGAGACAGGTTTCATCGAACGCGATGAGGTAAACATTAAAGACTGAATCTGAGATCATTGTTTTTCATTTCCTAACGAGTTTGCAGAATAGTGACATGATAGTAAGACTGAAGTAAATTAGTACAGGCTGCTCGTCATATTAATTTGATAAGATTAAATATACCTTTAACTGGAAGAACTTCTTTTGGCTAAAATATATTTACTTGAAGATCTTCATATCCAGGCAATGGTTTTCAAACAAAATAAGTTGCATCATACATGTTCTCATTCTGCATAGAACCACGCTAATTCAAGTAGAAGCGCTTCCTTTTGGATTTCTAAAATACACATTGATATGCTTTGGAACATTTAACTGGTGAAAGGTCAAGGTGCTGATATTGGCATTTTTAGATGAATCAGAATTGATGCTTTCAGATGACATTGTTGAAGCCATTATTGACAAGGTAAGGTTTGCATGATATTAAAGAATTAAATTGATCTCTTCATCATGTTGTAAAGTACACAAAATTATTGAAACCTTTTCCTTGAGTCTGCCTAGACATTTGAGGACGTGGATTCAAATGGGGATGGAAAGATTGATCAAGAGGAGTGGAAGGAATTCGCAACTCGAAATCCATCCTTGCTAAAGAACATGACAATTCCATATTTGAAGTAATTCCCTTTCACCCATGTTAATCTTAGTTTGCTCCTATCTATCAGATTCCGTGGAATTTGGATGTACTTTTAAAAGAGAACGTAGTATATGGAAAATCCACTGCAGATCAAGAATGGTTTTTAACCAGTCCATACATGAGAATTAGGATTTTGATATTCTAGCTTTGTTTCGTTAAAAAAAATCCTTGTATTCCTATCTTTCAACCTTATCTTCATAATATGTCCACATGATGAAGTCAAAGTAGGTGTGATTTTGATACTGACTTCCTTTGCTGTAACCGACCACTTTACCTATCTGTGTTTCCTCTAGGTTGGCGACTGTTTTATCACCGTAAAGAGGAAACGGGGCCGTCATTTCCTCTTTATTTTGGCTGAAAGATCATCTCAAGATAATTTAGCTATATCTATCTAAAGGCAAAGTTTCTAAGTAATATCACATCTGTACTACCTACATTCCACAATCTCAGCTCCTCATGTACATGTATGTTACACATTATTCTATCTGTACTTCATCTACATGAATATTACACATCGTTCTTGTCAGTTATAGGTTCACAGGGCATAAGCATCACAGAAAATACCAGGACTAAACGCTCGATCAGTAGACCACAAAATTCAACAACTGTTAACTTCTGCCTCTGATTATTTGGTTCTAGGAGCAACCATGTCCTCCAAGTTCATGGGGTAGCACATTTTTGTGTGCAAACCATTCCATACATTGTCTGCCAAGATGGCATTCACTGCATCAGTTGGATGGTATTGGTCCCACCAGATATGGTTGGTTGCATTGCTGCAAGCAATTTCCGATGCCAAGCACATGATCCAACCCTTATACTTTCCTAACCCACAGCAAGCGTCAGTAGTGGCATTAAAACCTGAGTGAAAACATCACACAAGACTAGTGAATTCTATATACATTGCAGCAGCGTAAGGGAGGAAAATGTAACATGCCTTACCGTAAAGTTCGTGGTTCTTAATTATATCCATTGAACCTTCATACATATCACAGAAGGTGATTTTGGCATCGGGAAGTTTCAGACCTAGCTCCTCGATCATATATCTCATTACAAAGTTGTACTCTAGAATGATGTCATTTATCTCCTCAATGCACTCCCCATTCTTGCTGTTGTACCTCCACAAATAGTAAGGAGCACAGCCAATAGGTGGCAGCCCCATGAGAATTACTCTCCTGACATTCATATTGTACAAGTTCTGCTCCATAAACATACAAGAATTAGGAATTTCTGATATAAATAACATCTTGAATTCTAAGGACTTGTTAAAAGAGAATATGATATATATATATATATATATATATATATATATATATATAAAACCACAATTTATTGAGTAGAGATATCTTTCTTGCATGAACAGAACAAAATATGAAAAGTAAAAAACTAGAAAGGTCACCTTTATTTCCTGCCTTATTGAAGCTGCTACGAACTGGTTGAAGCTCCATGGTAGGTACAGGTTTTGTATATTGGATGCGTTACGCAAATAGTAATGTATGTAATCATTGACTCCAATGGAAATATAAAAGACTGAGTTCGAGATGAGCTCATTTGCAGCAGCCTCTCCCATGTTCAAAATAAATAACTGTAAAGTATCCGAGAACTGCTGAATTTGCTGCGTGAAGGAGATTCGCTGACCCTGCGGCAAAATCACATGATTGCTGATTAGGTGTAAGCGTAACTGAATGAATTTGTGATCTTTTCGGCATAGTACCGAGGAGCTTACCAATTCTGATCCGCTCGAGAATATAACTCCAGCACCAGCAGATGCATAATTCACCCCTTTAATCATATCTTCGACAGTTCCCATCTGCCCAAGATAACTTGGTACAAAGGGAAGCCCAAGGCGCAATGCTGATCAAATAAATGACAATAGTTAAGAACTGATGAGGAAAAAAAATTCTAAACCAGCCTTGTTTCTCTAAGAGAAATCTAAACCAAGATACATAAACTACTGATTCCCAATATCTATTATTGGCCCAGACAAAGAATTTCTTTACAAGTAAACATAATCAATATTGGAAAAGTCAGTTTTAGCAACAAAGGCGAAAAATCTGTTTGGCTGGCAAGGAATGATAGGAAAATTCAGGAGTTAAGGCTCTTTTGACTTGTTCACTAACAGTGCCTAGAGTAATTGATCAAAGAAAAACAAATAAATGACCAAATATCTCAGAATCTGTATTCAGTTGATATCTCCATCTCTTCAAAATCAGTAAATAAAAAGACAAAGGACACTCCAATGTCCTCATTTTCTTGATAATTTCCCTCACTTTCTTGGATATCAAAAAGAAGAGCAATACACGCAAAATCACAAAAAAAAAAAAAAACCCAGATAGCAGACGCTTAAAAGTTAAAACCATCAAGAAATGCAAAACAAACATCTGAATTGGAGTCTTCTTTTCACTAAAAAGGACATTCAAAGCAAAATAATTAAACAAGGCCCAAGATTTCGCTTTTTTTCTTGTGAAGATTAAAAACTAAGTGTTTACCAAGATAATCAACAGGGATTCTTCCATTACAGAACCTTCCAGTTGGCTTATGAGTATCAAAATCTCTACCATAAGGACTATGGTCAGCACGAGCAAAAGTACCGAGATAATTGTTGGTGCCACAATCAACAGAAGAGTCACCGAAAATAAAGAAAGCAGGCACTAAAGGAGGATTGACTGGTAAGGTTGTTGGTGTTGGAGATGGAGAGATTGAAAAGGAAACAACTAAAGAAGACGAAGAAGGTGATATAGCGGGGGTGTTATAGGTAATGAGGTTTTGAGATAAGTTCTGGAGTTCTTGAGGGACTGCAAGATTTCTTGAACGAGGAAAAAAGGTGGATAAAAGAAGTAAGAGGAGAGGCAGAAGAAGGCTGATCGACATTGTTAAGTTTCTATCAAGATCAAGAAAGAGTGCTCAATGGCGCGTAAAGAGAAAGTAGAAGGAGATTTGAGCCAATGGAAAGTCCAAAAACAACCTCACTTCAACTGGGCTCTTGAATTTATAATCTTTGAGCTTCCGTGTTCTTATATAGGGCTGGCTGGATCTGCTAACCCAAAATATGATTGATTGCAGATGTGGCCTTATTATTAAAAAATAATAATAAAAACACACACACACACACACATTAAGGGTGCTCGGTGCAGCACTTGGTGCAATTATATTTTATCTCTCCATGGTAAAAGCTAACGAAATGCGGGAAAATTATTTATTATTATAAATTACTAAATTATTCTACATCAATTTACAAACCATCTTTATATCTCCTAGAAAATACCTTTCTAATCAGCTAGCAAGTAAAAA
>Ga0325404_1005722_pt1 | contig 13089 bp, 4 predicted proteins | sample PopdelMetagenome_18_FD_205664 | JGI IMG/M metagenome (GOLD analysis project Ga0325404, IMG submission 205664) | Populus deltoides microbial communities from Bellville, Georgia, United States - Xylem-Control-R1 | ecosystem: Host-associated > Plants > Phyllosphere > Stem > Wood/Secondary xylem... | reverse complement strand
ACGAATCTTCCTTATACATCGACGAAATATGTCGTCAGCATTTTTCAATGTTTTTTTATAGTGCTCCTCCACCACTACAACCATCTCACAATCACACCACTACTACTATTTCACCACCATATCTTTCATCACCACTATTAAAAAATATTTTACTTAAAACAAACCAACTCGTGGTGTATAATCAACTTTGGCCTATCCTTGACATTCAAAACACCAAGGAAATGCATTATTCGATCTAATTGGCATAAATATCTTATTCTTTAATAATCTTTTTGTTATTACTTATTTATAGGGGAGCCATTACATATGAGTAAATCTCAGAATTCATAAGAAGCATGTAAATGTTAAAGAACCATCTTAACCTAAAAACTTAAGATGTTAGATGCATAGTTATTAAACTCGAACCGGCCTGGCGGGTCGATCCGGGAACCGACCAACCTGGCAGGTCGACCCATGACCCGGGTAATCCAGACATTTGTAATGCATAAACTGCCATTTGCGAAATCAAAACTCGATCCATGAACACCAATCAACCTAACATTTAAATCCCGCAAAAACTAACATATCTGAGTTAAACTCGGGAACGAAACACATAAAACCTAAATAACAAGATCTGCGAGTTACAACTGACTCAAGGGAGTACACTTGAGTCAAAACGAAACAACACGGAGCAAATAGGGTTTGAGCTATAAAATCTTCCGTTTACCCTGTGATCTACATAGAAGTCACGAGAGAGAGAGAGGAGAAGGAGGGAAATGAAGGTGAGGAGAGGAAGGGATCGAGCAGTGGTTGCTGAGGACATGGCGATCGCTAGTGAAGATGGGATCTGATGGTCCAGATTCGATCAGTCAAATCGAATCAAATCAATTTTTTCTTGTAAATCTTTTTTCAAAAATGGATGAATTCTCTCGCTTAGCTCCGAATTTTTTTTTCTTTTCAAATAGAGAGAGAGCAGGGGGGAGTGAAGAGAGAGTAATGATTTATTTAATTATTCATGTCCAAAGCAATATGAATGAATATATATAATAAGCGTATATATTTTCTTTTTTTATACGCCCATCCATTCTGTAGAATTTAATTGTCTAAGCTACGAGCATGGTTTTTATTTCAATCCATTAAAATAATTATTTTAGTTTTTTATTTAAAAAAATTATAAATGCATAAAGTTTATTATACAGTTTATAATAATAAGAAATAAGCTAAAACAGAAGAGTTTTTTCACACTTCCAATATAAAAAAGTTATGTTCTTTAAATATAAGATACAAAATTTTTGGTTTAAATACTTTAACTTAGAAGGATAACATAGTATATTTTCGGTGTGGGATTTGAAGCCCTTTTATATATATACTCTATGTTTACAAGAAAAAAGTTATGTTTTTTCATTATGAGATAAAAAAATTTTTGGTTTAAATACTTCAACTTAAAAATATAACATAATATCTTTTCAATGTGTGATAAAAAACTTTTTAAAATATTTTTTTAAACTTCATTATTTACAACATGTATAGTTTATATTCACATTGATTTTTTTTAATTTTTTTCATATGAAATATAAAATATTTAATTTTTTTAAAAAAAAATTTCGGGTTGATCCGGGTTGACCCATGAAACCCGGGACCTGACCTCTTAACCGGGTCAACCTCCGAACCGGGTTTGATAACTATGGTTAGATGAGGTTCTAAAATATAATTTATATTATTTTTTAACACATCTTCTCAAGTGAAAGCTCTTTAAACTTGAAACTTATACAAGCACACACTATCTCGTACTTAATTTTTTTATCGAATAAATAAGAATGGTGGGATTTGAACTCGTGATCGCTTGATTATCAAGTCTCTGATATCATGCCAAAGAATCATCTTAATTAAATAGTTTAATATATTATTATCTAACATATCCTTTTAAAGAAAAGTTCTATACTAGAAATCGAATCCAAAACATACACTTTGAACTACACATATTAATCAAAGCACTTAATCACGAAGAGAAAGCCATAAAATTATACACCTAGACGCCGTAATCCAAGAACTTAACCACTAAGGCAAATTAGTATTTGTTGGTCTCACTATGACGGGTACATGACAACCACAAGTGTTGAATTAAATTTTACTTTATGGTTAGGATTTAGGAAATAAAATCATAAATTCGATTAACTATCTAATTATAAAAACTTTGGGATGTAGGTTTTTAATAACCTTGCTTGTATTATGAGTGAAATCTTTCAACTTTTAACTAAAATTAATGAAATGGTTTAGAGACATATAAATTTATTAATTAAAAAAATTTATGGAACAACGATCCATAAATCTGCTTTTTGGTTTTTATTCACATAATTCTTTTAATTTTGTTATTCAAAATGAAGAATCTAATATTGTTAGATGAGATCTTTAAAATGATTTTATATACTTTAATACATCCTTTTAAAATGAAAATTTTTTGACCTTTGAAATTATATGAATCCAAAATTACCTCCAGCTGATTTTTTTATTTAATTAAAAAAATAAAGAAATAAAATTATAACTTGTGAATATATGATCATTAACCTGTTTTATTAAGCTTTATTTTCAAAACCCTTTTACAATGCATGTAAACTTGATTACATTAGATTAAATAATTGAATCCTCAAACTAGAAATAGCATAGTTTTTGTTTTTGTGGATGAAACTATTTTTTAAAGTTCTTTTCAAATTATTTTTTATTTGAAAAGGTATTAAATTAATTTTTTTAGATGTTTTTCGATAATTTAGATGTTCTGATATTACAATAAAAAAAATCTAAAAAAAAATTATTTTAATAAAATTTCAATTAAAAAATACTCTACATTGTATTTCCAAATAAAAATTAAATTTCATTGATGAACAACAAACACAAGTGAAAATATATATTTCACACCATTTAAAGTCATGATAAGAACTGAAACCCACAATTCAGCTCACCATAAAATTAATGCCTTTTCAGAAACCAGTGAGATCCTACTTTTTTTTATCTGATAAGCAAAAACAGATAGTGCCATGAGTAGGCCAATAAATGAAGGAACCCAAGATTCACAGATCAACAGATACAGAACATAAAGAAAATGAAAGAAAACCAAGCATAGATTTCAAGGAACAGTGACATCCTAGCTACTGATATCACCATCTGGGTGGCTTCCTACACATGGAACTCAAGAGTAGTGCTTTGCATTTGCAACGTCGCCAAGACTTTTGAACGTATATATTGCATCTCATTTTCCAACATAAAGACAAATAAGTCACATTGTATATTTGTATGGGTCCTCTTCTTACAAGACTAAGCATGGGAAAGGAACCTTTCTTTCTTTGACAAACTAGAAACAATCTAATCTTATCCACATTAACCCTTGAAATTGACCCTTAAAAATGCTTTGCAATTGTTCCTTCTAGGACTCATGCATCAACTAAAATGGTTCTTGATTTCCCTTGGGGTTGTGAGACGTGGGTTGAGCAGGTTGGAAAATTGTGTTGGTTGGGTGGCCATGAACAGCTATGCGATGTGTGATCATGGCTTTCGTCATAAACGGAAGCTTCAATCACAGTGGGGGTGTCGTCCTCTTTCTTTTTCTCCCACCAGCAACCGACCCTGAGCCACATTTCAAACTCCTCATCCAATTGTTGCTCTACTTTCTCCTTGTGGTCGGTTAGGCAAAGTGTTTTCTCCTACGCAGTCAGTCAGCTTAAGTAGAATTTCTCAAGATGTATTAACGGCTAGTGTCTGCCAGTTCGCATAAACGACCCCACGAAAGCAAGCACCTAACTAAAAGATTAAAAATCAGCTTTTTTTATAAATGATAGATGTTGAGATCGATCCGAATATTGAAAATAATAAAATAAAATTATTTAGAATCTTTAAGATTTAAACGATGTGATATTGATTAGAGATTTATTACTTGAAGATCTGATTCTTTCCAGTTTGAATATTGTTTTAAAAGTTGGATTGTCGTAAACTACAAGTCGTTCAATTATGTGGTCTCTAACAATAATCCATACAAACTACCAATGAGAAATCTCTTAAATCTCTATTTAGAAAAGAGAGATTATTATGCTTAAAATACTAGCTCTTTAAGTAGTTCTTATATCTAACAGACAACTATAAAAAATAAGAGTTATAACTTATAATTTATATGAAAATATAAAAAACCTATAAATTAATAAAATATCAATTTTCCTCTTGAATAGTATCCATATATTAATTCAGGACAATTTTATAAATTAACTTAATCGAGTCCTTACTTGATTTTTCTAAATCTAGAAATATAAATTAACTCAATCAAGTTCTTAATTTCTAAAATATATTTTCAAGTCATACTTAATTAAATCATCTCAGTTTAATTTCTTACTAATGGTTAATATGTGTGATCCATTAGGTTCCTAGTATGTTGACCCGAATATAAACTTAATTCTAATTAAATAGAATTAAACAATTTAATTTATTATCAATTTAACAATTAATTAATTTATATTTGAAGATTAGGTGAATTATCTAGCAACGTGTCATGATCCTCCAATATTAGAAAAGTTATTAGTGATTTGACTTAACCTTTCAGTGACCGATTTTTCAGTGTAATTAATATCCTTTTATCAATAATATTTTGATTTAACATTAAATCATGGAGTATATTTGACATGTTAAATCATGTTTGTTCTCTATATAATAGTCATTAATCGTTTGAATAAAATCTGAAACTCTTTTCAAATTTTATTCTACTTCGATCAAGGATTTTTCAATCAATTCTATTTGAGCACAAATAGAACATTTTTCTTAATTTACCTAGAGTGATGAATTCTCTCTTGATCACTCAAGTACCTTCATATAGTTTATGTTATAACCAATGTAAGTCCTTTTATTACCTCGATTAAGATAATATGTAACAGAATCAAAGCATAATATTCTCTATATAATATAGTTTAGTGATCTCAAGTCTAAGTATCATTTATACAACTGTCATGTAAGTCTTTCCATAGACATAGATGATCTGTTCATGTAGAATTCTCATACGGATCAATTTAGTATATATGTCTTATGACAAGTATCTAAATATTAGTTCTAGATATTTCTTATACCTCAACTTATGAGAATAAATACTTCATTTCATATATATATATAAAAAAGAACATAATTAATATGTATCAGTCTCTAAAACTTAAATAAATATCCAGTATTTAAAAGAGTATCAACCATGAACATTTTAGAAATAATGGTTTCATGCAATATAAATCTCATGATTATAACAACTTTATAATTATTTTTACAAAACATTTTTTTCCTATGAACTTCATCTTTACTCTAAATTTATAAATTAAATATTAAATTTATTAATCTAATATAATATAAATATTAAAAATAAATTAAATATTTATTAATAATAAATATGTATTTATATAAATATAATAATTTTATATATAATCAATTGATTAGTTATAAGATATATTAAATTAATTGATCAATTTGGTCCAAAATGTTAACAAATTAATCGAATGCATAACCTTCATATATGTAGCAACTACTTAGACACGCACGTAAAGATGTATTGAGAAAATTAACCACTAAATAATTAAATCAACCACTTCAAAAAGTTGACATCGAAAAGTTCACTTGGTAAAAAGACAATGCTGAATATATATATATTATTTTTATAAATGTTCTGTTTGTTTATGGATGAAATCTTTTCTGATCACTTTTAACCATAATTTCAAAAGCTAACTCCATGATGAATTCGGAACAATGCTTGAATTATTGATATAAATTAACTTTGGTTAATTTTTAAAAAAAATTTAAAGGATAAACATGACATCATGGCTTGAATTATAATTCGGGTAAGTTATTACCCCAAAATTATTTTTTAAATGATCAAAATAATATTATTTTAATAAAAAAATAAAAAATTAATATGTTTTTGATTAGATCAAGAATCAAATTGGGTTTTTAACTACATCACATCAAATTAAATTTTTTTTATTTTTTTTTACTTGGAAAGATTCAAGTACTGAATCAACCCGGTGGGCATTCAAGATTTAATAACTTTTATTTTACCTCATTCTTCTACGCAACCTTCCTCAAAGTATTTGAAAACTAACTTTTAGACCATGTTTGTTAAAAATAAAATTTGATAAAGTGAAATAATAGGAAGGAAAGATGATGGATGACTTATTATCTATCCATTTATTTAGCTAACAAGGGAGGATTGAAAATTATAATTGAAGAAAGATTTGAGGAATTCCTCCAATTTTTCGTTGATTCCGTATCCTTCATGTTAAATGATTGAATACACTTAATTTGCCCTTGTCAACCCCTCCTTCCTTCAATCCCTCCTAACAAAGTGTTATACATTAAATTGGATTTTGTAGAAAATTTTAATTTATGTTAGAACACAATGACTTGAATTGGCCTTTTATTAGTCTTCCCTCTCTTCACTAGCTTTTCACATTGACTGTACTTGATTAATCACTTTGTTACATTCGTTGTACTTAGCTTTAGTACATGTACCATGTTTTGGCATAGACATTACTTGAATAGGACTACACCATAAAAAAAAACACAACACATCCAAAAGGGTCATATGCGAAGGCATTGGACCAACATCTAGTTGTTTTGTACAATGTTGTACGAAGTTCCCAATTTCTAGTAATAGTTTTTCTTGCCGTTGTTCTTTATAGGTCTTAGATTTAAAGGGGTTAAAATTTAACCCTCTAATTTTTAATCTATTTTAAATTTGTTTGATAATTTATCTGAAAATGGAACAAAAACTTAATGGGGTAACTTTTAATTCCTGGAAGAAGCACATATAACTATGGGCATTTCCTTGTATATAAAGGAAGAATTGAAGGACTAAAGTAAATTACAAAACCTCAAGCATTGGTGTTTCTGATTAATAATGTGAAGGGGATGTGATGGTGTAGTTAGATGCATCATAACACATATGCTTGCCATTCAATTCATCCTATATATTTTATAAATATTAATTTTTATAATAAGAGTGAGTGAAATATTGATTGCTTTTTAAAATATTTTTCATTCGGAAATATATTAAAATAATATATTTTTCATGTTTTAAAAATTATTTTTGATATCAACACATCAAAATAATTTTAAAACACAAAAAAATAATTTTAAACAAAAATAAATTTAAATTCTATTGAAACTTTGGTACAAACATAACCTCAAACAATATTTAAATGGGCCTACTAGCAACTAATACAAGATCTAAGTGGGCCTGTTAGCAACTAGTATTTTAAACAAAATCAAATTCAAATTCTTTCATGATTAATTAAACATTCAAAAATGATATAAAAAGTTAATGAAAAGTTATATATCTTTTATTCACACAGTAACCTAAAGGACTGGAATAAATTAGAAGATGCTTTATTAACCTCGTATTTTTATTTTTATTCATGTGAAACTGGTGGTTCCAACTATCACTTATAGGATTCATATTGTGAGATTGGTGGATGCAACAACCTCTTCACTTACAATTTATCTTTTGAGATTTGTCTAGATTGGTTCTAAGAACTTAGTTGTTGGATCTTAAAAGCTTCATTATCATATTAAATTTGATGTTTGAGTTTGAATTTCATCCAAAAAAGTTAACCCTTGATCAAGTGATATTCTCAATTTTATTCATCTTCTGTTGTTCTTTGGTGATTCGACCCGTTAGGAAAGAAAAACAGTTATGACATGATCATCAATACAATACAAATAATCTCATAAAAAGTATTTTTAACATACTAAAGGAAGAGTTTTGCACTTATTGGCTCTCCTACAAGCCCAAACCTTCTTATTGAAATAAGAATACAAAAACGAATGAAGTAGGCTAGATTTGTGGTAACTTTAGGTGCAACACATGGTGGTTTTGGCATGCATGAGTGTTGGTGGTAAAGGGTGTGTTTTTATTACCTTGGGTTCATGTTTCTTATTGAAATATAGGCGATTCTTGCTATTGGAGGTATTCGTATGCTTGTTGGAGGATGAGATTCAGGAGATACGTACTTGATAATATTATTTTTTTTAACTAATGTTGTTAGTGGTAAGTTGATGTTTATTTTGATAATTGGTCGCAACTAAGACATTTTTATTGATGATAGAATTAACAAGGTTTCGAAGAGTAATGATAAGACAAGAAAAAAATTTGAAGAAGACTTATGAACATTGCAAAGCATACATGCTATTAAGAAGATATTTCAATCTAAAATTTTAAAATATTAAATAAAATATTAAGATTTTAAGAGTTACTAGTTAAAATTATGATTTTATATCAAATAATTATATCAATCAAAAAATTAAGTTATCGAGGGAGGATTTCAAAATTCAAGAGGACCATTACGGTGATTAAGGCTGTGTTTGGAAATACGGTTGTACTTGTTTTTTTAAAAAATTTAAATTTGTTTTGTTAAAAATTAATTTTGTTTGTTAAAAAATAATATTTAAAAAATTAAACAATAATTTTTTTTGTTAAAAATTAATTTTTTTTTGTTAAATTGATTTTTGTCTTTGAAAAGCTTGGCACTTGTTAGGCCAAGTGGAAAGAAAAGGAGCTTTAGAATGGACTTCTGTGTCCTTTTCTTTTCTTTTCTTTTCTTTAATAAAGCTTTCAGCACGACTCTATAAGAATTGGGTTTCATTGGGAGTTCTATTTGTAGGCAGATTGCGCAAGAAAGCACCTTGCTCATCGGCTGATTGCAACTGGAAAAATAAATGCATCGGGCGACTCTCCTTGTTGACTAACTTAATTGAGGAGAAAAAAAAGACAAAAATCTTATTAGGATTAGAATAAAATGGAATCCATTATAACCTAAAACGAGTTCAATGGAATCACGAAGTTCCCCTTTTGAGCTGGTAAAAAATAAAATAAATAAAATAATGCTTTTCAATCGGCTATTTAATCTAAAAAAACATAAGCAGCAACTTAAACAAATTCCACATAATAAAATTACAATTTTACTCTTCAAAGACAGACTTACTTAGCATGAACTTGGGAGTGGGAAAGTTTTTTTTATGGGACTTATTAGTTATTATTGGAAATGAGGGGTTAGTTAGTATAATTATTAAATTACCTTTAAAAAAATATTTTTTTTTGGTCAAGACGCTTTTCGGGTTTTTTATTTTTTATATAAAAAATACTTGTATAATATTATATATCTTCTATACTTCAAAAAAAAAAAAAATTGATGGTCCCGAGAAGGCTACCTAACCGGTAGGCTTCTAGAAATAATTAAACAAACAAACGTACGTTTTTCAGAGTGTTGATATGACTAAAAAACCAAACCATGTGGTTCCATCCTAGGTGGCATTCGGGGTGGTAAATGGCAACACCCGGAGTTTTTAATGTGTTTTTATAAAAATTTAAAAAATAGTTTGTTAATTAATTTTTTATATTTTTTAATTATTTTAATGTGCTATTATTAAAAATAAAATTTAAAAATATATATATTATTTTAATATATTTTTAAATTAAAAAATAACTATTAATTATAATTGTGTTTCCATTGAAAAAAATATTTTTTAATTCCAAATATAAGTATTAGACAAAACAAGCTCCATCGGGTTTAATTAAACATTCAAAAATGATATAAAAAGTTAATGAAAAGTTATATATCTTTTATTCACACAGTAACCTAAAGGATTGGAATAAATTAGAAGATGCTTTATTCTTGATGACGCTAACTTTTTTGAATAATTTTTTGAACACTTAATTAATCATGAAAGTAGATATGTATCATTTTAATTTTCCATCGTTTTTCATACATTATGAATTTTTTTAATTATTTATATTATATTTTCAGAATTATTCTTAAATATAATTTCTCATTTGAGAAAAAAAATTAAGAATACAAAATTCCAAAAACAAATTACACTATTCTGAAACTTAAGTCATGTTTTATGTTTAAATTTATTATTTTAATAAAAAAAATACCCACCGCAATTTTTTGTCATCTACAAAACGAAGTTTACAATAAAATCCTATCTTAATAGACCGGTATTTTTATTTAAAATTGGAATTAAAAATGACAAAAAAAACATTTTTTTTAAGTAAACAAATGCTTTTACTATTAAACATGTGTCATAACAAATCAAAGGGATCCTAATTTTTTTATTGGTCATGCGGTAAGTGGACACCTGCGCTAGTTTTGGTCCAAAACCGTCAAAAGGTTACTAAAGTAGCCATAAATTATGATTGATTAGGCTACTGAAACACAAGTCTACCCCAAGCTCAGCGCAAGCATGAGGGTGGTTTCTGAATGCCAGATGAGGAACCATGGATGTTAGAACATAATGCAATTGCAGGACCTTCTTTTCCTTTGTAGACCAGATTGATATCCTTCAGCACAATATTTTCGCATGGATGGACACTGCTGCAGTTTAAAGAAACTGCAGTCCTTAGCTTGGAAGTTACCCCTAATGTTATTGTATATAATATCTTTAATTTGAATATGTGAAGGAGTCTGCAAAGAAAACGAAAAAAGAATAAGGTAATTAACATTCTCAGCTCAATAATAATAGCATTAATCACAATTAAGAAATGGGAAATTTTTTTAATTAATAACAAGCCAATCAAAATTGGAAGTACCCTGGTGTCGCAAGGAGGAAAAGGGTAATAATGTTGATCAATATTGATGGGATGCTGAACACCATCCATTCTAATGTCTTCATAAGTAAAACCAGAAGCAACACCTTCATGAGGAGATTCCCATGTTTTGATTCTTACACCATCACCAGTGTTTGCAAAAGTGCAGTTCCTCACGGCCAATCCCACTAGAATGTCTTTTTTGTCAAGAGAGGCATTCCCTCCCATACTTCCAGCACCAATTACATGTCCAGGGCCGCAAAAAACTTGAGTAATGTTAACGTTTGCGGTTCCATTGAGGATCGCTACACAATCATCTCACCTGTACCGATTACTGTGTGTGAAACCCTTATTCATTGTGAAGCATGCACTAAGTTTGATCCCATCAGTATTAGGGCTATCTTGACTAGCAGACAAATGGAGATCACTCAGATCCAAGTTGTTGCTGGCAAAGATGGACACATGTGCATTTTTGGCTGTTGGTTGATTTTATGTTCTTCACTGACCCATTTTTTACGAATTCTAGCCTTAATGTTCGAAGATATTTTTTGTATTATATTGCATGCATCCGCGAGGAGTTACTGTTTTTTATAAAAATATGCATTTTAATTATATGTAGGAAATCAATACGAGATGAGAATTATCATCTCAAATATTGTTCGAAGATATTTTTAATGACATCACAAAATAAAAAATCTTTTTGACGAAACTTTTTTGTTTTTAAGAATTCACGTGAGATATGTAACAACCTCTTCACTTACAGTTTATCTTTTGAGATTTGTGTTCTAAGAACTTAGTTGTTGGATCTTAAAAGCTTCTCTATCATATTAAATTTGATGTTTGAGTTAGAATTTCATCCAAAAAAAGTTAACCCTTGAAGTGGATGGGATATTCTCAATTTTATTCATCATTCTTCTGTTGTTTATATCACTAACCTGATAAATAATTAATGAGACATGTACGTCAACTCTAAAGTGTGAGATATGAGTATATTGAATGAGATTAAGGAATTCATAATAACTGAATTGCAGCACATTTACAACTATATATTAAAATGGGTAAGAAATCACATCACTTCACTATTGTATTGTATTTATGATGTCATAACTGTTTTTCCCTCCTAACGGGTCGAACCATGCATGCAAAGTATACATATTATTAAAAAATTATCTCAATTTAAATCACATAAATAAATTTATATTATTTTCTAACTATTATTTCAAATGAAACACCTTTTTCCTTGAAATCTATACATAATAGCATTGCCTTGTACTAAAATTTTTAATTTATTTTATAAAAAAAATGAGAATGTTGAGATTTAAGATTTTGAGAATTACTAATTAAAATTATGATTTCATATCAAATAATTATATCAATCAAAAAATTAAGTTATTGAGAGAGAGGATTCCAAGATTCATCACATATTATTTTCTAACATGTATACAACATTTTTTTTAATTTTTTTTTTAAATAATGAGCATTTCTCAAAAAACTACAAAGTATAAACAATAAAGACAGAGAAAAAAATAATTATAAATAGCACCTAAAGCTTATATACATGAGGACCATTACGGTAACTAGAACATAGCCAAAAGTAGCTCCAGCTATCTTGACTTCTCTTGCAACCTGAACCTTATAAACATGTGCTATATACAATAGGACCACTACGGGGATCTAAAATGGGGCTAGAATCAGAGCATAGCCAAATATAGCACCAAATATCTTGACTTCTCTTGCAACCTGAACCTTCGAAACATGTGTTTTTTTTTTATTTTTACAATAATAGCTAGTTATTTAAAAGACAGACATCTGTTGCAACGAATTTGTTTTTCACCTTATAAAACTTGACCTTGTGGCCAAATTTAAGGTTTTTGCTAGCAACGGAAGCAAGCCAACCCTTTGCAAGAACTGGTTTAGGGTATTGCCCTTAATTTCTTGCGGACGGAGCATGCACTTGAAGGTCCAAACATGGCCAAGTTATCATCAAATATTGCTTGAAAAATCTACAGCATACGCACCTTCGAAAGATGGGAGAGACTTGAGATACTTGATCGGTACTGAGAGTCTCTTGTAAATATCCGTCGGTCTGAGTATCTTCGAGAAGCTTGCCACTTGCTAGGCCAAGTGGAAAGAAAAGGAGCTTTAGAATGGACTTCTGTGTCCTTTTCTTTTCTTTTCTTTTTTTAATAAAGCTTTCAGCACGACTCTATAAGAATTGGGTTTCATTGGGAGTTCTATTTGTAGGCAGATTGCGCAAGAAAGCACCTTGCTCATCGGCTGATTGCAACTGGAAAAATAAATGCATCGGGCGACTCTCCTTGTTGACTAACTTAATTGAGGAGAAAAAAAAAACAAAAATCTTATTAGGATTAGAATAAAATGGAATATTATAACCTAAAACGAGTTCAATGGAATCACGAAGTTCCCCTTTTGAGATGGTAAAAAATGAGCCAGCTCCGTTTGTCGTCCAAGCTTTCGTTTTTTATTTTGGATTAAAATATATATATAAAAAG
>Ga0325404_1005721_pt1 | contig 13092 bp, 7 predicted proteins | sample PopdelMetagenome_18_FD_205664 | JGI IMG/M metagenome (GOLD analysis project Ga0325404, IMG submission 205664) | Populus deltoides microbial communities from Bellville, Georgia, United States - Xylem-Control-R1 | ecosystem: Host-associated > Plants > Phyllosphere > Stem > Wood/Secondary xylem... | reverse complement strand
ATTTTTATAATGTAAGTTTTTTGAGAACTGTTTTGTTTGTACTTGATTTTTAAGATATTATTTTAATTCATCTATGTTTTTTTTTGGTTTTATACAAACGAACTTTATTTCTCAAAATAAAAAAAAATCATTTTTAAATAATATTATTGATGTGTTGGGCTATGAATAATATTTTTTTAGGTCGTGAGTTTATTCAATTAGTTTTATTTGTATTTATCTTCTGGTTACGAGTTTTTTAGGGTATGAATTTATCTTTTATTGAGTTAAATAAACAAGTTCAGTAAATATAACTGCATGGATATCTCATTTTTTTAATTGAATATCTTAATCTTCATTCATCTCTTATTTTTTTTTAATTTTTTTTTTGGTTTTCATCAATGATTTTTTTTGTTTATTTATATAAATAATTATCAATTTATTTCATTATAAAGCTTTTCAATTCACGGTTTAAATTTTTTTTTATATAAAAAAACACATTAAAACAAAACAACCTGCATAACTAATATTTTTTTTAAAAAAATTTATAACGTGAAGCCTCTTGAATGACTAGTTTAAATGTATACAATCGGTCCATCCAAATAGTCTAACAAGCCCAAACGTGTCAGCCCAGATCCATAAAATACCAGTCGTCCACTTCTCTAGTTCAGTACAGTTCAAAAGTTAACCAAAACGGCAACACAGAGCTTCAATAGACCACTACCAGTTCTAGCAGCATAGTCTATCGCTCCTTCATTTTCCTGTGATTTCCTTCCAAACAGATCATAATAATTTTTCCCGGATTCGATCCAAAAGAAGATCCATAGAAAGGAAATTAAACCCTAAAAAACATGATCGGAGTAGGCAAGATCAAGCAATACTCTAATGTCCTCGATAAACCCCTCAGCAAGGGCAAACAAGAGGTAACCTTGTAGTTGTTCGATCTCTCACTAACTCAATCCACTGGCTTAGCTTTGAAGTTTTGATCTTTAGGGTTCTGGTTTTGCAGGTGAGTTCGAGTGCGTTTGCATTTTTGTTTTCGGAGCTTGTTCAGTATAATCAAACACAGGTTGATAACATTGCTGAATTAGAGCGAAGGTGAGCTCTGCCGTTTTCGCTATATTTCTTGATTTGCACTTGTTCATTTGGATCATTTTGATGATAAATTTTAGAGACATTAGCAAGGAAGAATCTATATTGGATATTTAAAGCGATAAATTTTAGTGTTATTCTTGGCAGGATAGATCAAGAAATTCAAGCGATACAATTGTGATGTGACTGTACATGGTCTACTTTTTTTTTTTTAATTTTTGTTATCAAGTATTCGGGTGTTGTCATTTGTAATAATGATCTTTGTGGGAAATATGGAGCAGGCTAGAGGATGCAGGCTATGCTGTTGGGGCTCGAGTTCTGGAACTTCTTTGCCATAGGGATAAGGTGATGCATTGTTAAGATTTCTCCTTGGAATTCCTGTCACTTCTAAAATTTATTGGTTATGTCTAGATTGATGCAATTTTGTTTTTGCCCGTTCTCTATGGAATGATCATACTCGCGAACCAGGAGTAGATAAGTTTCTTCAGAAGCTTTTTAGTTCTTTCGTTGGCAGTAAGTAGCATGGGGATTATATATTAATATCATTTGTATGCTGAGTTTTCTTCCCCCCGTCCCATATGTCATGTGGCAGTTATCATTCAGAGGCAGCAGGAATATAGGCATTGTCCATCTGTATATCTGATCAAAGTTTCTGTGCATGATTGCATATGATTGGGTTTTTGAAATAGGTGTGTGAAGCATGTGAGATAACTTTCAGTTTTAACTTATGGGCTAGTTGTGAATAATGAAGTACCCAATCAATGTTCCTATGCTAGAATTGCTGGCAGAGAAGTCTCAGTCCAATCTCTTTTTCAGTGCAGGAAAATGTGCCTAGATCGCTGAAATTAGAGTAGCTTTCTATTATTTTATTCTCCATTCCACATCTGATGCCTTTAATGGCTGTGCGTTTTGCTGTCTGGATACTCATAATTTTATGCCGCCCACAGAATTGATGCTTTGTTTATGCAGAATGGATATACTTATGAAACAACTTTTAACATGTTATATCTAGATCATGTATCAATCCAGGAAATTGCATTGTTAGCTATCCTAATGTCATCAACCTGTAATTTTTGACTGTGGAATCTTTGACTTGCCAAACTTTGAGGCTTGTAATACATGTTTATATTCAGTAAAATGCCATGAAGGTACTTTCATACATCGAGTCAAAGGCGTGGTATGGGCTTTCACTGTGGTTTATTTGCATTTCTCCAAGAACCTCATTTTGCTTTTCCCTTCACTCTCTCACCCTTGTAGCAATTAGCTTGTCATCATACAAGGGGTGTGATATAAGTTGTCTAGAACTCTGGCAATTTTTCCCCAGGAGGATTATTTTCTATGTTGAGTAAACTTGCGCCAACTATGGTTTGACAAATATGATTTGTCTTGGCTCTAAAGAAGGCCAATAGGTTTGCTTCATTAACATTTATTTTGCATTGCATTTTGGTTCTACAAGTGCTATAACAATGCTTCTTTTAATGCCACAGGGCAACAGAAGGGAAACACGATTGTTGGGTATTTTGTCTTTTGTACACAGCACAGTGTGGAAAGTGTTATTTGGAAAGGTAAGTTTATTTGCAGTGTTTGAAAGTTCAGTAACTTCTTAAACTACATTTTATGCGAAAATGGAAAGTCATACTAGGTGTATTCTTTTTTATTTCATTTCCATTCCTAACATGCAATTCAGCATGTTTTACCCATTTTGTTTTCTCAAACAATATTTATTCGTGTACCTTATTTCTTTCCTGTTTGTGTATTGGTTTGAAGTGCATGGAGTAAGTAAGGGTTCATGTAAAACTCATAGTTGGATCTTACCATCTCCTTTCCTGCTAATATGTTAGGTAGTCGATTCCCTTGAGAAATGCACTGAACATGAAGATGAATACATGATCAGTGAGAATGGAAAGTCATTTTATGTGAAAATGGAAAGTCATACTAGGTGTATTCTTTTTTATTTCATTTCCATTTTGAACCTGCAATTCAGCATGTTTTGCCCATTTTGTCTTCTCGAACAACATTTATTTGTGTACCATTTTTTCTTTCCTGTTTATATATATGTTTGAAATGCATGGAGCAAGTAAAGGTTAATGTAAAACTCAAAGTTGGATCTCACCAGCCCCTTTCCTGCTATTATGTTAGGTAGCCGATTCCCTTGAAAAAGGCACTGAACATGAAGATGAATACATGATCAGTGAGAAGGAGCTCCTTGTCAATAGGTCATAATTATCTCCTTGGCCTTTTTTAGTTCATAATATGACAATTGCTATCAAATGTAGCTGGGTTTGTTTTTTTAAGTAATGATCTAGGTGCTGAACTGTCTTTGTGCTGTAGATTCATTTCAATTCCGAAGGATATGGGGACATTTAACTGCGGGGCATTTGTTGCTGGAATAGTAAGGGTAAGTACTAAATTTAATTCATACCAGTAAACTGACCTTTCGGTGGTTGGAATCTCTAATTACTTTTCCCCCTCCTTTTCCTCTTTGTAGGGTGTTTTGGATGGTGCAGGTTTTCCAGCAGTAGTAACAGCTCATTTTGTGCCTATGGAGGGCCAGCATCGACCTAGGACAACCATTTTGATAAAATTTGGTGAGGAGGTAAGGATTTTTTGTTTCTTTCCCATTCACTTTTTGCAAATGGATCAAACGAAGATTGATTTTTCTATTAAATACTGCCTATTCTATTCCAGTTCTTGCATGCTCTGTCATCCCAGCTGTCTTGAATCTTTGTCATGTTATATGATAATTCCTTCAACTTTGGTTCTCACTTCTCAACATGCTCACCTGGCGACAAGCCATTTCAGTTAAACCATCTGCATATAACCTGTCATGAAATTGGATTGACATTTGCACGTTACTGCTGCAAGTATATTAGGAGTTCTGTAGAACTGGACCGAAGATTGCAGATAACCTGTCATGAAATTGGATTGACATTTGCATACTACTAATGCAAGGGTATGCATTAGGAGTTCTGTAGAATTGTCCTTTTTGTTCAATTTATATAAGGAAAAGTACTGATATAGGGACATTGCATTTACTGGTCACTCTACCCATGCATTTTCTGTTTGCCGACATCTCTGTGCCCATCTTTATTGTCCTTGTGAAGACCACTATGGTTTATCTGTCTGCATGTGCCTTCCGAGCTAAGTTGGATGCTTATAGGCTTCTTGCCAGAAATAAAAATTTGATCCTTTTCCCCTTCAAAACTTAGATGTCTGTTGCAGCCACTGCCAAATTCATGTCTGATAAGGAGTTACCTAGTAATGCCACTCATTTTATTACATATTCTTGTCCAGAAGATAATTTCCACGTGTTCTGAAAAGGGCCCTGAATATTCAATTCATTCCCATGAAATTACTTTTCTTCATTATCTTGCTAAGTATTTGTGTGATTTAGCATAATGTTTTTGGCTGCTGTTTGCAAGGGTGACGTGTCGTTGAGCTTGTTGTTCACGGCCTAAAAAATCTGCTCTTTCATGTGGAGTGTGAGCCATTCCTGTGATATTTTGTCGTGGCCTTTTTCCCATTTCTCTTCCCTTTTTGCCAGGTACTAAGAAGAGAAGCAAGACTAGGTTAATGTTGTATGGATATTTCATCATGCAACCTTCGGATGAAGAGTAGTGAACTCTTCAGCTGGAATCCTGTCAGCTATACTTTGTGACATTATTGGATCCCTGTTTGATTTTTGTGTCTGCTCTTCAGAGCATGGAAATTTTAATGATCTTGTAAAAGCAATTATTGCCACTCCAGTTGATGTAAAGTATACGATTTCCCATCTTCTCAGCTCATATGATCTTAGTCAGGATGAGCTGAGTTGAATAGGTTCATGAATACATTTTTATGGGACTTCCTCAACTCCGCTAAGCTTTTCATCCTCTCGAAACCTTCCCTTTTCCTGGCGGTATAAATTCCAGAAGAGGTAAACGGCTGCGTTTGTTTTTTACTTGCCTGCTTTTGTGCTTGCGGTGAAATAAACACAGCAAAGTATTTGGTAACAAACAAAATTATATTTTTTATTGCAGGGTCTATTAAAAAATTAAAAAATTAAATTTAAAATGAAGTTTTTGTATATTTTTTTAATTGAGTTTTATAAAACCTTGTTTGTTTTTGCGTTTCAAAAGTATTTTTGAAAAAAATTAATTTTGTTTTATTTTTTTCTTTGTTTTAAATTGATATATTTTGGTGTTTTAAAATTATTTTGAAGTGATGATATCAAAAATATTTTTTAAAAAATAAAAAAATATTATTTTAATATAAAAACACTTTAAAAAATAATTAAAACTACATTTCCATTAAATATTTTATATATATTCTTTTTTATATAATTAATTATATTTTTTTAAGTTATTTTTTTAAAATTATAACTACCAAAACTACTTCACAAACAAACAAATTCTAATAATCAAGAGCACTCAAAGTATAGTCTCATTCCTTGTTAATGACGCGAAACAATCCAAACAATCTACACGCAATCACCGCCGCACATCTCCCTTCTTCCTCGTCTGACCGAACCCTATCTTTCTTTCCTGTTACAACTCTCAAACCTGAAATACACAGCCCCACATCCCAGCCAGAAACCATACTCTGTTCATCCCCGAAATGAGCCAGAAACCACCTCTTTCCTCCCATAAACCAAGTCGTTTGCTACTGTTTTCACAGGTTCAGCGCCGACGCGTGAAGCATATCTACACCCACCACCACTGGTCCACTGCCCGGTTCACTCCCCAGTAAAGTTTTGGATTAAAATATATATTATAATCTATATTCAAAACATTAGAATATGGATATTATTGTTATTATAACAAGTTATTCTATCAACTTTAATGTCTATTAAATTTAAAATACAATAATTATTCAATCTAGTTCAATATACATCAAGCATAAGATAAAATAATTTTATGTAGTTCTATCTAGGTTAATCCAATCTGATTCAATCTAATTTAATTAATATTGTTCAGCATACTAAATACTACTTTAATATAATTATTTTTGATCGCTAAGGTGTGAAAGCGATCCTCTTATTTCCTAACTTTTTAAATTTAAAATTTAAAATTAACATAAAAAAATCTCTACATGTATAATTAGCTAGATCAGCGAGGAAGTTGCATTTTTAAAAATGTTTGAATAAAATATATAGTCTAATAATATATTAATACATAATATTGCATCTACATAATCCTACAAGATTTCTGTCGATTGTAAAAGCTGATGTAATGCATAACTTGCCTTTGTTGATCACTCCCTCTTCCTTGACCAACGGACCCTCCTTCACGAGTCATTCAGGCACAAGTCCTGCCTTTCCTCCCATGCGCTTGAAAACCTGAAGAACTCGGCAAAATGTCATGTGTTCTTCAGGAACTGAAAACATTTATTATTTGGATTGATAGGGAAAAAAACCTTTCTTTTCCTTTTATTTCTCAAGGGTGCTAATGGACTCTCCTTATGATCTGACCTTTCCAGGGAACTACTAGACTCACGAAAAAATCATTTCAACAACTATCTTCTACATGTCTTCAATTCTTACTCTCTTAAGAAGCATGGCCTTTAAATACAGCTGATTATGGCGTTTCTTTAGCAACTCGATCACACTCTTCAATTTTTCTGTCGAATCTTGTATTGTCAAAAAATGGTGGTGACCATCAAGAGCTGTCATGTAGTGAAACCAGCCAAACCAACATGGACTGGCCGCGTTTCCCTTTCTGAATGGGATCAAATAGGAACAATAACTCATGTTCCCACTATCTACTTCTACAAATCATCACCGAAATGGCCTACGCAATCCAATGCTATTATCAATAACCTAAAAGACTCGTTGAGCCATGCCTTGGTGCCATTTTATCTACTAGCCGGCCGTTTACACTGGATAGGTCGTGGGCGCCTCGAGCTTGAGTGCAATGCCATGGGTGTTACACTCACTGAGGCTGAATCTGAATCCAAGCTTGAAGATCTTGGCGACTTACCATCTACAGAGTACCAATACCTAATCCCAAATGTTGACTACACTATTCCATTACATGAACTGCCTCTATTGCTAGTGCAACTCACCATTTTCCAATGTGGTGGTATTAGCCTAGGTTTGAGAATATCCCATGCTGTTGTTGATGGGAAAAGTGCACTTCAATTTATGTCTGAGTGGGCAAGAATCAGCCGTGGAGAGCCATTAGGCACGCTTCCTTTTCTTGACCGCAAGGTCTTGCGAGCTGGGGATCCCCCTGTGGCTCGGCCACAGTTTGATCATGCGGAGTTCGGTCTTCCACCGCTACTGTTGGGGGAGTTGAGTAATGCTGAAGAGAGGAAAAAGAAGACAACTATAGCCATGTTGAGGCTGACCAAAATTCAGGTTGAGAAATTAAAGAATATGGCTAACGAGGGAAGAAGTATAGATAGTGGCCGTGGTTATACTAGATACGAGACCTTGACTGGACATGTTTGGAGGTCTGCTTGTAAAGCTCGTCGACACAAACCTGAGCAACCAATTGCTTTAGGTGTCTGTGTTGATTCACGTGGACGTATGCAGCCACCTTTGCCTGATGGTTACTTTGGCAATGCTTCTCTTGATGTCATTGCAGTTAGTCAAGCCGGCGAGCTCTTGTCAAAACCTTTGGGATATGCTGCAAGTAAAATAAGGGAAGCAATTGAAACGGTGACAAATGAGTATGTGATATCTGCAATTGATTTCTTGAAGAATCAACCAGACTTGACCAGGTTTCAAGACATCCACGCACTGGGAGGTGCTGAAGGGCCCTTTTATGGGAACCCAAATATTGCGGTTGTTAGCTGGTTAACCCTGCCTATTTATGGCCTTGATTTTGGGTGGGGAAAGGAGATTTATATGGGACCAGGAACTCATGATTTTGATGGGGACTCATTGCTTCTGCCAAGTCCTAATGAAGATGGGTCAGTGATTCTTGCAATATGTTTGCAGGTGGCTCATATGGAAGCTTTTAAGAAATGCTTCTATGAAGATATCTTGTCTGACAGCCTGCAGGCATAGATAGTATAAAACAGGACCCAGCTGTCCTAGGCCAAGAAATAAGAATCAGTAACCAGAGATAATTAAAAAAGAATATGTGATCAAGAAAAAGAAAACTAATGAATATGTTTACTTTTATTAATATCAATCGATTCTCACATACATTCTATGAAAGAAGAAGAAGAAGAAGATACTCATCTCATCACATGCCTACCATCATATCATTTGTCTGCTATATATCACCATGATCTTTCCTAGAGGAACTCAATTAGAGCATAGATCGAGTGGGAAGAAAGAGATGGCAAGCCATAGTTATGCAAGAATATCTTTAATAAGCTAGCAGGACAGGAATGGCAAAGGTTCAAGAATAGCGAAGTAAAGCATCAGAACTTACACAGAGCCGAATCAAGCAACTTGAATATGTCCCGAACTGAGAATCAATGATTTCATATATTTATACAGGTAAACTTATCCTAACTTTTGAATTCAACACACCTTCCTCTATTTTTCCTTACACCCAAATAACCAACTTAAAAGAAAAGGAAAAAAAAAGAGAGAAGCACTTTGATAAGTTTCAACTTGAAAATGCTAGAAATCATGAGAAGATGCAAGAGCACTATAAATTCAGAGATGCACATCAGAGGTGGAGCTGAGAATAACTACACTTTTGCTGCAGAAATTATAATATGGAATGCTAATACCATCATTCAACGATAAATGAGCAAAAAAGTGCTTTCTAGCATTTTCCTATTCCTATTCGAAAACTTGTATGGTTAATAACATTGAACACCTCATGAGTGTTTTTACATATTTTAGATGAGAGAAATACATTTTTCTTTTCTTTTCTTTTTTCATAAATAGCGGATGGATTTATCCTCTAATTAGAAGGGGAAAAAAAAATAAATTCCTACAATAGTATTAACAAAATAATATCACAATATACTATGACGTCATAATATTTCATCAAATTGACGTGCAAAGTCGTTTCCTTCCCTTCAAAAGCAAGGCAGGAGATGGGAGTACCCTGTTATTATTATTATTGTTATGGATTAAAAACCATAGAGCACGCAACAGATAAGCTTTCATAGCTCAGTTGGTTAGAGCACCCGTTTAGTAAGCGGGAGGTCTTGAGTTCGACTCTCAATGAAAGCAGATAACAAATTAGATATATGTATATATATTTTGTTTTTTCAGTTCGACTCTCAATGTAAGCCCAATGTCGATGTGCTATATGCAGTGATTTAGCACTTGTTAGCTGCTGAGAATCCGAGGAAGAAGAAACAAGTCTCGAACCACTCCTGCAAATTCTTGTACATGATTATCCAAATTTATTGCACATTACTAGTAGTTGCTTTGCAGCTACCATTTGCAATACAAATTAATCCTGTCCCTACACATTTTGTTCTTCCCCCCCAGACAAGTCTGCACCGATCTACCATCTCTGTCTTCCCCACCCTTAGCAGACTTCAGCCTATCAATGTTATCACTATCAAACTTAATCCACTGATTTGGCAGGTGATACATACAAACCATGCAAAAGCATGATCTCCCTCATGAGAAACAGATCCTCGACCTTTACTTATTTGGATTGGGGATGGTAAAAGATGAACTGTGTTGAGAAAGGGAGGACACGAAGTCGAGTCTTGAGAAATTATAAAGTTTGAGCAACAAAGCTTTTCAATTGCTTTGCACATCTGCTCCAGAGATGTATCTCTAAGACCAGCTGTGGCTTAAGAACCATTAAGAGGCCAGAAAGAAATGGCAGATGCCTGTCCTGAAATATTCTAGAGTTCCTCTCGCACCACACGCCAAATCATTGCCAAAAAAATCATACATCTCCACAACACTTTCACCTCCCTCGGAAGATACTGAACCCACAAACCTGATAGAAAACAACTCCCAAGTTTTGTGCAATACCAAACACTTAAAGAGACAGAAACGAAGGCTGTAAAAGTATTTGAAATCCAGGAAAGGATGCACAACCAGTAGCCCAGAGGTGTTGGCATAAGCTATACCTTAATTTGAAGGAATTTCCAACAAGAGCAGGCTATTTTATGTGAAGTTTACGGTGTGAGATTAGAAACACACGTAGAGACACCCAGGCACAAAATATATCCTCAAATTTAAGTAACTATCACTTTTAAAAGCAATTCATGAACCCCACATTAATGCGAGTATAAAAGGTCTATTTATGGGAAATATTCAATAAATATTTCCCACTAACATACATGTACAAAAAATGAAGATAGAATATACTATCCAATTTTAAAAAACTGGCACTTTAAATGTCTTTTTGTCAAAGTTATTCCAAAAAAAATATTTAATGATCCTGATTCCTGGCTGAAAAAGAAGAAAACCTAGCATGCTACACACTTACTGAAATCTAATACATTTTTTCCCTACATAGACAAATACTTCAAACTACAGTTTCAGTTCACCGGTGTTATACAAAGTTAAGACAAATTCTGATAAGATTTCTTGATGTGGCTTGGTAAATGTTTTATTAATCCAACTTTCTTTTCGTTGCTCCTTTCGGACTCTGTATAACCAATTTTGGCTCTCTGATTTCAGCAACAAAAAGAACCACTTAAGCAAATGCCTAATCAAAATAACCTGAAATCTAACAACAGCAGCACTTGCATTCAACACTTAATGACAAAAATAAAAATAAAAAATGACATACACTGCAAATTTTATTTGGAGACACGCAATCAAGTGCACATATATTAGTCGCAACATATCAAGAGTCCAAACCAACCTTTTTTTCTAGGTTATACCCCTTCGGCCCAGTAATGGCATCACAATTGAACTCAATCCATCCAGATCATCAATAAACTACAAACCATAAACAGAAATCTGCCAACAAAATTTATGTTCTGCAACACTTTACTATGAAACACAATGTACACAGCACGTTTGATTTGGAAGCAAACAATCAAGGTAAATACCAGGGAATACCAGTCTCAGTACATGACTACTTTACGTTCATAACAATGAAACTCTATGCAAATTAACTAAGAAGAACAAAGAATCACGTCATAGAGGAGGCACCATGCCCTCATGCACCTTCAACAATTAGTTCCTACCAAGAGGAAGAGATCTACAACTATACGTCTCCTTGAAACTTTGCTTCTTTGAGGAAGTAAATATGGAAGCATATACCTCCTTAGTGGCATTAGTTGGTACCATATCAGTAGCCTTAAACCGCTTCACCGAACCACCATGACTAACCCCTTTCACATTCTCAACCTTCCCATTTCCTTTCACTTTCCCAACAACCTTATCCACTCCCTTAACATCAACAATCCCATGCTTTTTACCACTCAACTGCGACACCTCCGCACCCTGACCTGAAAACTCCTCTCCATTAGCCCCCACTTCCCCATTCTTCACCTTCTTCATTTTCTTCTCCTTCATTTTCGATCTCTCCTCCTCCATTCTCTCCCTTAAAACTGCCACCTCCTCGTCACTCCCATTTATCACAATCTTATCACACTCCTCAAACTCTTTATAACAAACCAGACACTCCGATGACTTTACCTCCTTCAATGCCTTAGCACTCAAAACATGCCCACAATTCTTTAAAGCAAAAAACTTATACTTCCCATTAAACTCTAACCCCGTTACCGGACATTGAAACCGTGCATTACCCGACCCCTCACCCGGAACCACCTCTAACTGTATATCAATCATATCTTTCAAACCCTTTATATAACCAAACTCCTTAGGCAATTTTTTACCAATCAAAGCCTCAACTAAAGCTTCCTTATTAAACATATTACCGAGTCGATCAATTACGCAAGGTTGCCTCAAGGGCTCATTCGAAAGTGAGCAATTAAGCCATTTCGATAGGCGCAGCTCATGTGGATCCACTTTATCAGGCTTTTTATCAGCATACATGTTGAGATAACAGTCCCTGGACTCCGCCCCCGTGGCACCGCCATCTCCACCGCCGCCGGAGAGCCGGACTTGTAAGATTAGGGTGCAGAGAGGGGTAATTTGTGGGTTTGGTAAACAGGTGGAGTCTTTTAAAGGTTTTCCGTTGAGGGTGAAATAGAAAGAAGAGGGATTTTGATTGTCGGTTATAAGAGAGAGCTTGAGATTGTAGAGGGTTAGGGTTTGAGTTGGGTCTAGAGTTAGGGTTTGGGTTTTGAATTGGGGATTCTGAGATTGGATGAAAATTTGATGGCTTTTTGTGTGCATCTTGTAGATGAGACGATTAGGGTTTCTGGGATTTTCTAGGAATTTTATTTTGATGATTTGGGGATTTTTTTGAGATTCTGGGAAGAGAGAGAGGTAATGAATTGGGGATTTTATTGGTTGCCAGAATGAGAGACACCGACTTGATGTCGTCGTTGAATTGATACATGTCGTTTGGATGACTGTTGGATTCGATGGGCTGTTGTTTATCGGGCCTGGGTTTTTTTTCCTGAGCATTTGCTGGACTAATTCGGTTCTGCCTTCAATGGGCTTGCTAGCTGGTTTTTTTTTTTTTTCCTTCGAAAGCAAATCGAATTTAAATTTTGTTAAAATACTTATTTAGACACAAATTAATACTCTAATCTAAGAAGAATATAATAAAAAAGAGAAAAGCTGAAAATTTATATTAATATATAATATTTCTCTATTCATAAAATTAAAAAATTACAGCAACCACCTTTTGGAGATGTAAAGTATTAAAATTATTATTTTTCATTTAGTTATTGTCATAAATATAAATTTATTATATATTTTTTAATTAACAATATAAATTTATTATATAATTTTAATTTAAGTAAAATAAAATAAATACTAAATAACTAGATTATAAAAAAATATAAAATATTTAGATGAGAATTATAAATTATGATTTTGATATTTTATGAAAAACATTTATCTTTGTTTTAAAAAAACCACAATATTATCTATTTTTTTTTATTGGAGAAAAGAATAACTGTACTGAGCCAATGTTAGTTTGAATGATTTTTTATTTTACTTGGCTATAGCATGGTTTGAGAGGATATGGACCCCACATGTATATATAATTCCACATTGTTGGTAGCTAGCCAGGGCGT
>Ga0325404_1005719_pt1 | contig 13094 bp, 6 predicted proteins | sample PopdelMetagenome_18_FD_205664 | JGI IMG/M metagenome (GOLD analysis project Ga0325404, IMG submission 205664) | Populus deltoides microbial communities from Bellville, Georgia, United States - Xylem-Control-R1 | ecosystem: Host-associated > Plants > Phyllosphere > Stem > Wood/Secondary xylem... | reverse complement strand
AATAAAATAAATAATAATCAAAATAATAGAGATCAAATCTAAAAAATTAAAAAAAATAAAAGGTGAATAAATTAAAATAATAATAATTAACATTTCATAAATTATTTCAAATAAAATAAGTAACAATTAAAAGAACAAGGACCAAATTTGATAGATAAAAAATTTCAATAAAAAAATGATAAGGAAAAAGCAAATAGCAATTATAAAAATAAAGACCAAAATTAATATAAAAATTAAATTTTAAGAGATGGAATTGAAAAATAAATATACAAAACAAATTATATATAGCAATCAAAAATTTGAGGATCAAATTTAATATAATCAGCAAATAATGAAATTTCAAAATTTTTCACAACTTCCGGAAAGTGTTTTCCGCCCAAATTTTTCAGGAAAACACTTTCCTGAAAACCAAGCCAAAATTTCCTTTGACTGGAAAGTGTTTTCCGTTGACCAACTTTTCTAATGGCAAACAAACACAGGAAAGTTTGGAAAATGGTTTCCCGGAAATCACTTTCCGGAAAACAAACACAGCCAAAGGGAAAACACTTTCATGGAAACTAAACCAAATTTTTCTTTGACTCGAAAGTGTTTTTCGTTGACCCAAAAGTGTTTTCCGTTGACCGGAAAGTGTTCTCCGTTGACTGGAAAGTATTCTCCGTTGACCGGAAAGTGTTTTCCGTTGACCAACTTTCCTAATGGCAAACAAACACAGGAAAATTTGGAAAGTGGTTTCCCGGAAAGTGAATTCCGGGAAACAAACATGGCCTTATAAAGAAACCAGGCACGATTGGATGGAGAGACTAACCTACGCACCTAACCCAAACCATGAAGCCGAGACGTGCGTGGGCTTGGAAAGTTAGGCCCAATGTCTTCCAGATCCAAGCATGTTTAGGTTTTTATGTTTTTTTCAAAATTAGTTGTCCGCTCTTATATATATCATGGACAACTCATTGTCCACCTAAAATATTTTCTGACCTTTGGAGCTAGCTATGGTAGTAGGAAAATCAGGGTCCAAGTTTATGGACCCTAAAAATTTGAATTTCAACATTGTTTTGATCCAAAAACATCATATGGACCTTCGAAATCCCGTTGCTAACTTCAAAACACAATTTAACTATATAAAAAACTTAAAATCAAACCAAAATAAAATCTTTTCGAGGCTTGATCTCCCTTGTTAGATATCATTGAAGATAGAAACCACCTCCATCGAGTTATTTTTAATTAATTAAAAATATCAAAATTTTAGTTATTAATTGATGACTGAAGTTTTGTTATCCGATAACTTTCTCTCTCTCTGTTTTTTTTTTCTTTTCCGTTGATTTTTTCCCTCTTCTCTGGACATCCAGGAACGAAACTAAAGAAAAATGAACTTACAAATTGAATTGTAAAAAGCGTAAAGAAGAGCGATTGAATATGAGAAAAGTGAAAATTGAGGGATGAAACTATACATTTCTACATCATTGGAACAACTAACGAGTGAAATGTCAATTTTGATCATTGATCTTTCAGTTGTATTTTTAAAAACAACATATATAATCATCAACTTCCCCAATTCTTTTGGTTTATTAGTAGAAGAATCATCTTTCCATCAATTTCATGGTTGGACATGGTGTATAGAATTAGAAGTGGAATATATTGAGATGCGTGTAGAGAAGCATGCACGTTTTCTTTTTGGTTGACGGGGAAGGCATTTGGAAGCATATTTTCAACTTTCTAGTGTCCCTATGCAGATGCAGAGGTTGTGCAAGCTACGGGAATTGAAACTACTGGTGGAATACAGTTTTTAAAATGGAAGGCCGAGAGCACAGTCGTAGAATATATAATTAATTCTTAGCAGGTTTCTTCTAAAGGAAGTGAATAGCACAAGGTATGTTTTTCCTCTCAGAGCTTAGAAGTGGAATGCAGAATAAATTCTTCGCGCACAATACAAGCTTGGAATCTCATTCTCCTCTCAAAACGTGTTCACATGCATATTAGAAGACGATTGGTGCCATTGGATTTTATTATTTTTCATATGAGCCCCCTCACATTATTCGGCAAGCATTTGGATTCTCATCGCTAAACATAGATGTAATGTTTCCATTATTACTGCGACTGTTGTCATGATAATCCTCATTGTAGCGGTCCATCCTACTGTAAATTGTGTGATGGGGTGGTGGTGGTCGGAGATATTCATATTCAGTGACATTCGCTGATGGCCTGTATGTGTTGTAGCTGTGAGTCACGTAGATGGGCTTTGGCGCCGCTTGTGGGACTCCTTGGCTAATAGGGTGTCTGTTCCAGTTACCGCCATAGTTATGACCATAAGCATATCTGTAGCCATAGTCAGGTGGGTGATGGTATATAACATGAACCTCTCCTGAATCTTTGGGTCCAGGGGGCTTTTGTGGCTGATTTGCGTTGGTTTCTTCAGCAACAGGCGATGGATTCTCCCCAGGTGGTGGTGGGTTCTCAGGTTGTGGTGGATCTTTTGGAGGCTCTGCTGTTGAAGCTGCTGTTTCAGCAGGTGGAGCTTCTGCTGTGGGAGGATTTGCCTGGTCGGAGGCCGGTGGCGGCGGTGCCCCACCTTCAGGTGCTTGTTCGGGTGGTTTTTCTATTGTCTGAGCAGCAGGATCTGATGGTTCAGAATGGGAACATATGGTGGCAATTTTCCTAGTTTTCCTAATCGCCTTGATAATTTTTTCGGGATCTGCCCACCCAATGACTGTCAGCTTCTGCTGTGGGAAGTCAATGTAGAGATCATATATACCTGAGGAAAACGAGAACGAAATTAGATACAAGGAAGTTGAAAGTGAAAGCCTAGATGATAATCTGAAAGTGGAAGAAACTAGATTGGAGGATTTATCAAGTCACATACTGGTTGCTTACCATTGATGCCATGCAATGCCTTCTTGATCTTCTGCACACACCCATTACAGTCCATTCGGACTTGTATCTCTGTGACTCGAGGTTTCTGCACACGACAAGAGAAGAAAACCGAACGGTCAGACAAGAAGATGGCATATATCAAAGCTTAGATGCTAGCTAGATGCTCATGCATGTTCTGTGTGGATCAGGAGTACCTCTAACTCTGGAAACATTAGGCATGAATGGAGAAACCAAGAGATAAGCTTTGTATGAGATGGAGAGAGGGTCGAGAGTAAGAATGAAGAATCAATAGGCGGCATTTATGTGTGCCGAAGGAGGGAATATTTGGAAGGCAAAAGGGTGTGGGACATGAAAGGAATCTCCTTTTCCTCTCTGGGAGAGGAAGTAGATGACATTTGCTTCATTGTTCACCTTTTTAGGAGTCGTTGTCAAATGCTAAAGAAGGGAAGGGAGAGGGCGGAGGTAGGTTTCAAGAAACAGGCCGGTGTTTTTGTATGGACCTTGCCAAAGGGAATTTGCTTTAGCATGGATGGCTATCTATAGCAATTGAGGGATGTGCACGCACGCAGTTAGGATATCCAGACCGACCATAGAAAAGAATTAAAGCAAAGAGCAGTTGATCTTGTTTGATTTGATCATTTGGGGGTTCATCATCATCAAGAAAAACCATCAAAGTAGCTTTTCTAGGTGTAAGGATATCCACTATCAAGGAATCCTTTAGTCACAGGAGAAGATGACCAAGGCAAATAAAAATGACAAATTGTTGTTTATTATTAGGGTTGTTTGGCACAAAGCCACATTTTTTTTTTTAGTTTAACGTGGGTTTCCGAGTTAGCTTGCGCGCACCTCGACTAATCCCACGGGCCCTGAAGTTAACGACCATGTAAGCCTCCAATGACCATTATATGAGCAACCACAGAGGGAGCAAACCTCTTGATCCCAAACTTTTATCCCCGGGCCACCACCTAGATGGTTAGCCACCTCTCATTTTAGTCATAGAGGTTGATGGAGACACTGAAGAGCAGATTCCCTTAATAGAGGTTATGAAGAAGTGCCAATAAAGTGGGTGGTGGGGTTTTCCTCTTACGTAAATGCTTTTATACACCATTTAATAATTAATGGTTGTTATTAAAAACCCGACATGGCTTAGAGGTTAATCCAGTAATTTCTCGATTTAAAATTTAATCTAATCTAATTTTAAATCTTTCGAAACATGTATTAATCATAGATTTTCATTCAGGATATTTGAAAACTTGACTCCATTTAAACAATAAAATTTTCATCACTGATGTTATGGTTCTGGTAACCTCAATATTTGTAAACTTGAAATTACATTCGTTAATTAAAATTATTTTTTCAAAAATTACTAACACGTTGATGTGAAGGGAAAAAAACTTACATTGAAAGGCCATTCTTCCATTGAGTCTGGTACTTCCTGGTAAATGAGTCCTGCTATGAAGGGACCCGACCCCCTTGACATGGCGGCATCGAACTCGACAAGCCCGCGTGGTGAGTGAATGCCTGTGTCTTAAGTGCATGTTATTGGTCGGCACTTAACGACTCATAAAATAAAAAAAATAAAATGGATCTGTTAAATAAATTATTATTTATTTCATCATAAACATCTAAATCACAAATTCAAATTAGATTTCATCAATTTACAAACAAATACAATCTTACAAAATCTTAAAAACACCTTAATATATACAAATCATACATTCACACAACAAAATTCTATGGGAAAAAGCTACAAAACAAGTAAACATCCAAAGAAAATATATATACTACAAAAATATGCAATAAAAATTAACATTATAAAATTGAGTTCAAATAAAAAATAGGTAGTTTTGCTTACTTGAAGTGAGAAATCCCCAATAAAATTTAAATAAAAACATAGATGCTGACAAACTAATTGTTAGGATGACTAAATTTGTAGTGAGAGGTTTATTTGTGATAATATGAGAGGGGTTGTGGTGTTTACTGAAGGATATTGTGAGGATATATTCAATAAAAAGAACTCACCGCAATCTACCAACAAAAATATTTTATCAGTGTGTTCGTTTGTATTTAGCTTTTTGTAATGAGTGTTGGTGGAATTATTGCAAAATGGAAAGAGTAATGAATAATTTTTCATCTTACTTCTTAACTCAAATTATAGTCTTATTTTTAGTAAATTTGAAAAATGATAGAATATACTCTAATAAAAAGGAGGATATTTATTATACTTAGTCATTTAAATTGACAATAAAATTTCTATGTAGCGTTTGGTTAGACAGTATAAATAAACATGTGTCTTCTCTATCTTTTATACTTTTGAATAACAAAAACTCACTCTAGAACTCAATGTTTCCAAACATGTTTTTATTTTTATTATTATTTTATCTGATATTTCTATCATATGATATTGGTCAAACAAAACCCTCTTGAAAGTTTTTGTCTCCTAACTTGGCATTTTGTATAAATGTTGATAAGTTATTGTTTTCATCCATTTAAATGGTCACTACTTCCTAAGCGAGGGATGATTCCAATGGAATTAACATATGCTATAGAATTTCCATCTCAAGGCATCCCTACAAACTTTTGATTGTAGTGCTCCTGACTTGCTGAGGACCATCCATCCTATACAAATGCCTGTAGGACATTGAAAACAACAACTTTTATATTCTCTCTGGGTATTTTTATAGTGACTTTTGTCATGGTCAACAGCCTCCATTGTTTGAAAGAGCAAAGTTCTTGAGCAACAGCATTATACATACTCAACTTGGCAACCAATTTAGTACTAATAAAGTATGTTTATCACAACCTTAAGATTGTTATAAAAAAATCATTTGCAATTGTTTAGGTTTAATTTTATTCAACTAAATATATGAGAGTAGTATAAATTATAGCAATATACTAGATTTTTTTTGCATTTTTTTTGCCCGCGCCATGCGCATGGGTCAATTTTTTTTAACATAAAAAAAGATATTTAAATGGTGATAACTGAGTGAACCCGGATTAACTTGACTAACCCGCGATCCGGGATAATTCTAGAGGAAGAAAAAATAGAAAGTTCAAGGCTTAATAACTTAATGCCAAAGGATGAAATAAAAAAAAGTTACAAAAAACTGAAGTTAAATCGGGCTAATATTTGAAATCAACAACTTTGGTTATGAGACCGAGATGATCATACAGAAAACAAAAAAAAAAAAAAATAAATCTTGAACAAAATTCTTAACCATAAATTTTTTTAAAAGAAACAAATAGTAATCAAAACAATGAGGACTAAATCTGGTATAAAAACTAATGAAAGAAAATAATGAGGGACTTAATAAAACAAAAAGAAGAAAAAGAATAAAAAAACAATTAAAAGAATGAAAACCAAAATTGAATAAGAAAAATAAATGAAATAAAATTCTAAGAGACAAAATTGCAAGAACAAACAAATCAAAAAAAGTACAAAAAAGAGCAATTAAAAAAAATAAAGACTAAATCTAAAAATAAAATAAAATAAAATATTGAGGGAAAAAATTAAAAAAACAAAAAAAAAACAAAAAAAATAACAATCAAGAGAATGAGTATTATATCTAATATATATAAAAAATCAAATGGAAATGGATGAAGCTAAAAAAAAAAAAAATTCAAAAAAAAGAAAAACTAATCAAAAGAAAGAAGATTATAATTGATTTTTTGCTCCATTATTTTATTTTATTTTTATCAAAATAATACCATTTTTACTTTTTATAACAATAAAAAAAAACAAACAATTAGCTAGGGGAAAATCAGGTCAAAATCCATTAATTATTTTTTACCATTATTTTTTTTATCAAAATAATATCATTTTTACTTCCCACACAATAAAAAATCTGATTGACCTTGGTAACGTCGGTCGTCGGTCATTCGACCCAACCCGTGACCCGGGACATGACGGTGGTCGACTCCCAGGCCGAGTTTTAAAAGCATGATAAAAAAATAAACATCAAATATGATAAGAAATTTCTATGAAATTAAACAACGAAGGATGAAATTGCAAAACAAAAAAAAAATTAATCAAGGAGAGAACTCAAAATAAAAGAATTTGCAATAATAAGAATGAGGATACAATTCAACAAAAAAAGGAATTAAAATCAAATGATTAGGGATTAAATCAAAAAATAAAATCCAGTAAAAAAAGGATTAAAAGCAAAATAAATAGGAATAAAAAAAGGAGGATCAAATTTCATAAAAAAACATAAAAAATCAAATATCAAGAGATGAAATTAAAAAAACATATAAATCAAATTTAATATAATTAAAATATTGAGAATCACTTTGCAATTTTATAAGGCCAACACACCTTCTGAAGTGGAGGAGAGAGAAAATAAAGGGAGGAGAAATTGTTGTTAGAGCTCCGTTATGCCATGAAGGCTGACATGTCTCAGGCTATCGTGTAGGGGGTGGCGCGATGCTTCGAAAGCAACTTCAAAAGGCAACCAACAGCCACCGGGAGGCACCACATGCGCTGCATAAAGGGCGCGAATGCCTCCCACCTGCTTTTTTATTTATTAAAAGACCAAAATACCTTTGATCCCAAGCAATAATTGTAAAAAAAAAAACAAGGTAAAAAAAAACAAAAAATGCCCATTGACCTTAGGCAAAAAAAATTTGACCCAAGAGATATGCATTAATTACACCGTACAGAAAAATATGAAAATCACAAAAAGCCCCTTTGTTATAAGTTGTGTTGTTTTTTAAGGGCAAAGGCATGATTACACTATGAAATAAAGTGTAAAAAAAATACTATTTTAGGCCCGAGTTTGTGTTCAATCCTATGGTTATTGAAGGGCAAAATCATCATTTTACTGTGGATTGCATTGTTCACAATCTACAGTAAAAAATTGAGAGGTTTTAGCTTTATGTATAATATAAAATGATCACTAAATATATTTTATTTATGGATGGGCTATATAAAATAAGCTAAGCTGGCAAAAAATAATTTTTTATAGATCAAAAAATTATTTTATAGTAAACCAAAATGCAAATCCAAACCTGAGTCCATGTTTGTGTCGTGCCAAGCTAAGCCAAATGAGCATATGTGGTTTAAACCTAAATCCCATTTCACCTAGTTCCTATCTCTTTTAAAAACTTTGGTGTCATATGGGTTCATTTAAAAACTCATAAGATATCTTTATAAAGTATTTACCTAAAAAGACCATAATATATTTATTGGTTGATCTGTCTAATGAACTTAATACATCTTATGAATAACCCACAAGAATTTGTTCTATACTAGAAATTTCTCGTGCCTTGTCTTCATTTTAATGTATCCTGCAAAATTCTTTATCTATGTTAGATTTCAATTTTCAACTCAACAAATATTCAAATCATATTAATAAAATAGATCATTAACTAGTTTCACATTTTGTTTCATCATGCTCAAAAGTAAATTAATGCATAAAGTAGATCTTTTAATCTCAGCATTTCCAATATTCTATCCTTTATATCTCTCGTAAGAGGTCTTTCATTCATCATAAAACAAACAATTTAATCCTATAAGATAATTGTATCATTTGCTTAAAAATTACATTATCTATAAGAATACTATAGAAAAAGTTGCTCCTTTAAATTCCATCTCTTCATTTTTATCATTTAAAATGCTTGACTTAAGGATATCATGCCAACAATTTCATAATAGTTGAGGTTAAACACATAAATACCATATTACTATTACACAACTATTTAAGCTTCAATAAGTTTATTTGTTACTAGATTCTGCATAGCTAGTCCATACTTAATTTCTAATTTTGGTAGTTCCTTTACCATGAAATTAAAATTATCATAGCATATTTTCCATCACACAACCAATATTCTAGTTGAACTTTCCTATCTTGTTTACATTGAACAAAACAATTGACAACCACGGGCTATACATAGTCATTGCCACTGCAAATAAACTTTCATTCCACTATTATAATTATCAATAAATTCATAACATGTCTACCATCATACAACCTTTTTATTATTGACATAATTACATTATACAAAACAACTAATATGACATTTTACAATTATATAATAAATAGTTCTCATATTATATCAAAATGACTTGAAATACAATATATATACATCATTAATACCTTTAGCTATATCGTATCCTAATGATCAATGAACTTCTATTATTATAATTTCTAATTCAACTTTTAAATTATACCATTATCCTTTTCATCATGAAAGCCATCTTTTATTTCACCGCTCAGATTTACCAGTTTATCCACCATTCCATGCATTCTTCCTAGCTAATACAAATTTTGTCTCCATCCTTCACGAGGATTAAGTTTTCATTACTTCAAATTCATTAATCCAATGTTTAGTACCATTAACATGATTATACCACTATAGTTTTATATTAACTATTGAATTTTAAACAACATCTCATTAATAATCCAACGAGTCAATGATTCAGACATTAATAATTTCATGAGGGGCCACTAACCAATTCATAATCTTGATCCTGAAGTTAATACATATCATAACCAAAACCTTATAATCAATTTTACAAAACATCATTTTATTTTTCAATAATATATCATGATCATAAATCAAATTTTCAATCAATCATATGGCACAAAAGAACCATCTTACCAAAAGTTTTTCTAATGGCCTGTTTGGGAGTGTGGTTGCAGTTGCTTTTCAAATTGCTTTTCATGTCGAAATGCATCAAAACACATTATTTAAAATTATTTTTGAGATCAATGTATCAAAACGATCCAAAACATATAAAAAATTAATTTTTAGCACAAATTTTTTGGAAACGCATTTCCAAACGGGCTCTAATCAATTGATGCCTTTAGCCCATGCCTGAGCACTAGCTCCATTATCGGGTCACTAGTTCCAACACCTCATCACTAGGCACCAACCCCATTATCAGGTCATTAGTTCCAACAGGCTATTACCAAGCACTAGCCCCATTAACGGGTCACTAGTTCTAATAGCCGATCACCGGGCAATACTTTCTTCATATATTTATGCTTGCATTTACACAACAACTGGATATATAATAAAATCACTTTATTAATCTAGAACTTGATACTTTATTCATAACCCACAAACTTCACTTTGAGACAACAACTATCACATTTCATCTCAGTTATACAATTATTAACACGACAATTAATACATTGACACCTCTAGCTCTATTTAGGACAGCTAGTCGATCACATGTTTTTTTCTTTTTATATACAATCCTATATTCGCAAACACATTTTAAAAATGATAGTGATTTAAATCTTACAGATTTTACAAAATAAAAGGATCAAGGTGCAAGGCACCTACCTTAGGTTTAGTATGTACTATTGCTCCCACTATTGCTGTCTTATCCTTGTAACCTCTCCTATACCACAACAAGATTTAATTTTACAATTAATAACTCTCGTTCATACCAAAATTATATTTGGAGTATTTATTTATCTCAAAATTACACATACCAAAACTTATGCATATTCATTCATTCATTCATGTGTTTTTTATTTTTATCCTCACAATCTTTTATTCAAAGTTCTATATTAAGGATAACTTTTCAAGCAAAATAATTATTATTTACTCAAATCAATGTAACTCACATATGTTAAACATTGCTTAGTGTTTCTTTTATAACTCAACCTTTAGAACTTAGATTTAGACATGGTTTAATCCTTTCAAAATCTAAGACACACATCTTACGTTGTTAAGAAAGAAGAGAAATCAAATTCAACTATTAGCATATTAAAAATTACTCATTTCACACATACATGTAATCTATTTATCGAGTTATAGCATGATTTGTTTGTGGTTTTCAATCCTTAACTGGAGTTTTGTAGCTCCAAATCAAGCAAGATCATTTTCTAATAAAAAATAACATCGTCAAGCACAACTTTCATGAGGAACATGTCCAAATTTCTGTCACTATCTAATCTCAAATCTAGCTAAAAATTAATCAGCAAAAATCTATCATGTGGCATACAACCTGACTCGTCTTTAGTATTTCTTCTATATCTAGAGTTCCATAACTTCATATAAAGTAAAAATTATTTTAATTGAAATTTAACACATTTATTACAACTCTTATGATGAGAATGTTTCAAATCTTATCAATCAAGTCCCAAACCCAACTAGAAGTCAGACAAAAAACATATCCAGTAAGATTTAGTTTGGTTTGGGCCCTTACTCAGTGTTTATCTTATATCTAAAATTAAATTAATTCTAATTTAATCAAGAATAATTTCATTTGATATATAATATTCATATCTACAACTTTCATAAAGAAAATAACTCCAAATTTCATCATTTTCAAGTTCAAAATCCATAATTATAGTAGTATCAGAAATATGTTTAAGAGTTAGTTTGGCTTAGACATTTCCTCAATTTTTAGCTCATATCTGGAGTTATATCACTCTGAAATTATCAAGTCCAATCTCACTTGAAAGATAACATCCATATCTATAACTTTTTTCAAGAAACCAACTCTAAATTTTATCGTTTTCAAGTTCTAACTTTGATATCTATAGGGTGCAAAAACAACCCTTGTTTTCATCAAAATTCAAGTTGTCATAAAAGTCTCATTTTCTTTCCATTTGGACTGACGAAAAAGCCTTCTTCCACACCTCATTTCATTTTAGAATCACCATCCATCAAAGTAACTTTCCTAACCCAACTTTTCTCAACTTTAACCAAAACTTAGAATTCATTCCATCTGTAATGTTTTGAATTAAAGGGATAGGAAAAGGCTAGAAAGCCCTTGAAGGCTTAGATGTAGGAATAAATTAAATGAAGGGTAGTGTGGTAATTGAACAATAGTTGATAAATATAAATATAGAGAAGGAAAAAACAAAAAAACAAAAGAAGAGATTTGAAAATTGAAGTAGCAAACCGTGAGAGAGAAGGGAGAAAGAATAAGAAGAAGAGAAAAGAGGGAACTAGAAGGGAAATAGAAAGGAGTTGAAGAGAATAAGTTTAAAGGTAAGATTTAGGTTGTTAAATGTATAAATGTATGTTAATTAAGCTTTAATTTTAGTTTTGATTAATGTTAGGGTTTTGAAAATTTGTGTTTTGGGTTAATTGATGAATTACGTTGAATGTTATGGGTTAATTGTTGTGGGTATTTGATTATTTGGATGATTTTGAGAGATTGCATTGAAAGATGATGATTTTGAGTTATGATTTTGTTTGAATGGTGAGATTGTGTTAGGAATTTGGAGAGAACAGTAGTTTTCTGTTAAAAATTCTGGGTTGGAGGTTGAAGATGACAAAATTTCGGTTTGGTCCCTTAATTTTGGAAAATTACAGTTTAGTCCCCAAACTTTGGAAAATTTACAGATTGGTCCCTGGAGCCTATTCCGAGAATCTGAACAGAATAACATATGAATTATGGACAGAATTACTGTATAGATAAGAGAATTTAACACTTTCAATTTAGTCCTTCAATTTGACAAAATTACAATTTGACCCTAAAAATTTGGTAAAATTCCAGAATGGTCCTTGGAGTATAATGAGATGATCTGGACAGAAATGAGGACTAATTATGGTCAGAAATTCAGTATAGTAATGGATTTATGACAATTTCAGTTTGGTCCTTCAATTTGACAAAAGTTGCAATTTGACCTTTAAAAAGAGGATAAATTACAGATTAGTCCCTAACTGTAATATTAGCTTTTGCAGATTGGTTTGATGAATAATTAAGGGTTATTTAGTGAATTATTATCAATTTTATTAGTTGTTTTATTATGGATTAGATTTCGGGAAAACCATTAAATTTTTGGTTTTTGAGAAAATTGACTAGTTAGTTCAAAAACATATAGGGTTATGGAATATACCCTTAGATAAGTGTATTAAATAGGTTATATGTTCTTTTGAGTCATTCTTGAATATGTCTTCTTTATATTCAGATAATCCTGATATTCTATTGGCGGGACGTCAGTAGGATTTTCTTTGATATCAGCTTTGAGTTTTGTTGCTTTCGAGTCAGGTGAGTGGATAATTTTCCATATGCATGAGAAATATTATAAATATTTAATTTGTTAATATGAATTGGATCATGCTTCTTGATAATATATATGTTGATTATTATCCTTGTTATGATAAGCATGATCAATTGTTGAATCCGAATAATTGATATGAACCAGTATATATATTCTGAATTGACTTCTGAATTGATAGCTCCTCATTTGATTGATGTCATGAGTTGAGCCTTGAGATATGAATATGTCTGTTTGATTATGATTATGAACCTATGG
>Ga0325404_1005716_pt1 | contig 13099 bp, 11 predicted proteins | sample PopdelMetagenome_18_FD_205664 | JGI IMG/M metagenome (GOLD analysis project Ga0325404, IMG submission 205664) | Populus deltoides microbial communities from Bellville, Georgia, United States - Xylem-Control-R1 | ecosystem: Host-associated > Plants > Phyllosphere > Stem > Wood/Secondary xylem... | reverse complement strand
GGTGGAGAAGAGATTTAGAGAGGTTGAAGAGAAGGAGAGGAGGGTTAGAGAGCTGTTTAAGGAAGTTAGGGTGAAAGATGACGAGTTTAGGGAACGGAGAAAAGGGGTTGAGTTGAAAGGTAGGGAGATTGAGGAGAGGATTAAAGAGATTGGATTGAAAGATAGGAAGGTTGAGGAGAGGCTTAAAGAGATTGGATTCAAAGATAGGAAGGTTGAGGAGAGGCTTAAAGAGATTGGATTCAAAGATAGGAAGGTTGGGGAGAGGCTTAAAGAGGTTGGATTGAAAGATAGGATGGTTGAGGAGAGGCTTAAAGAGGTTGGATTGAAAGATAGGAAGGTTGAGCAGAGGCTTAAAGATCTTGGATTGAAAGGCAGGGAGGTTGAGGAGAGGGTTAAAGAGATTGCATTGATGGAGAAGAATGTTGGCAAAAGGAGCGAGGACGTTGAATTGAATAGGAGGAAATTAGAGGAAGGATTTAGAAAACTTGAGTTGAAAAGCAGGGAGGTTGAGGAGATAATTGAAGGGGTTGAGTTGAAGGAGAAGATATTGGAGGAACGGTGTAGGAGGTTTGATTTCAAGGGGAAGCAAATTGAAGAGGTTCAGTTGAAGGAGAAGGAACTAGAAGAGAGGTTACGGGAAGTTGAAATGGAAAATAAGAAGTGCTTGGAGCGAATTAAGGAGTTTGAGTTGAAGGAGAAACAAGTTGCTGATGCTTGTAATGCCCGTGTGAAGTCGGAGACCGTAGATTATTCTATGGATGCTAACCTACATTTTTCAGTGAAAATGGATGGAAAGGCATTGCAAATTTTATTAAATAAGCGTTGTAAACATGATGAGAAGATTAAGAATGAGGTATCTGTTGCTTTGGGGCTCTCCTCGGATCCTGCAAAGCTGGTTTTGGATGCAATGGAAGGGTTTTACCCACCCCATTTGAGGGAGGGTGATGTGGAGTTCAAAGAGGTTGTTGTGAAAAGAAGTTGCAATCTTTTGCTTGAGCAATTAACGAAAATATCCCCAACAATCAAACCCCATGTGAGACAAGAAGCAACGAAACTTGCCTTTCTTTGGATGACAAAGATGACAGTGGATGGTTACCACAATATGGATGTTTTGGGATTTTTTTATCTTTTGGCTGCTTATGGACTAGCCTCTGCTTTTGATTCAGATGAGCTCATAAGCCGTTTGGTGATTATTGCTCGAAATAAGCAGACTCCTGAATTCTTTCGTGTCCTTGAACTAGGAGATAAAATTCCTGGTAAGTTTCTAATCCTTGTGCTCACTATGATTTTTTTGCTTTCTTATGTGTCTGTAATCTAGTAATCCTTTTTCTGCACTACCATCCTATTAATGAATTATAACTATTCTATATTTGGTATTGGCAGAAACTTGTATGTGATTAAATTTATAGTTTATTTCACATCTCTAGATTCTGTTATGTAAATACAAGATAGTGGAAAATCATGGAAATTCTTAAAAAAGTTGGTCGTTTTGAAGCTTTCTTTGGTGGTAAGTCAATGAATCCTGTATTGCATGGAGAATGCACTATATACCCTGTGTTTGGAGCAGAAATGCATGTACCTGCAATTGAAGGCCTATTTTAGTGTTCAGCTTATAGTCATTTGTTACGGTGTTGTCAAGAGTGGTAAAGGTCAAGGATAATCTTCTGCTAGTGCTAGCATCACTTGTCAATTTTTAAGCATCGTATAGCCAAATTAGCCTTGGGAAATCCACTTAAATCCATGGCTTGAAGCACACCAGTTTTTCCTTTCAATTTGGCCCTCGACTTCTTTAATGCCTGGTGAAAATTAATTGATTCGATTCTCTTTCAATTATTATTTTCATTTGAAATATCTACTGGAGCGTGATATAACTTGTAACTATTCTTTTGCATGCATATAACAGGTTTTATTCAAATTCTTATCTTAAAGAAACAGCCAATGGAAGCTATCAGATTCATTTTTGCATTTGAGATGGTTAATCAGTTCCCACCGGGACCTATCTTGAGGGATTACTTAAGTGGTTCCAAGATTGCAGCCAGAAAAATTAAGAGGAGCAGCAATTCCATTAAAGGACTGGTATGTTTTTCTGGCTTTCTCCTTCAATATGTCAACCTCTTCTCTTGTGTATGATCCATCTGTTATTATATGCTCACACTTAAAACTTGCTAACAGGTTGATTCTGTAAAGAGAAGAGTAGCTGACCTAATGGTTGTACTGAAATGCGTTGAAGATTACAAGCTTGAAACTGTATTCTCACCAAATACCCTCAAGCAACAAATAAAAGACGTCCAAAGACAACTTTCAATTAGGAAAACAAATTTACCAAACCTGGGAAGCAGTTCTACTCAGCCTAATCTGAGTGAGAACAAACGTTTGGCCCCAAAAGCTGCTGCTTCTGCCTTTGTCCTTGCGTCCAAATCTGTCTCTGCCACTAAACCTGCTCTCAATTCCACGATGGCTGCCTGTACTGCTCCCATCACAGTCACCTCCCTCTCTCCAACTGTTGCCTACATTGCTTCCCCAGTCACAGTCACCTCTCTTGCCCCAACTACTTCCGCTATTGCTAATCCAGTTGTCCCTATCATTGTCACTTCTCCCTCCACAACAGCTGCGGCCGCTGTTACCCCAACAGCAGTTGCCTCTCCCGCCACTACTTCATCCATTACTGCCTCCACTACCCGAAGTGCAGTTGTCTCCCCCTCCTCAAGCAGTGCATCACCTTGTGGCTCAATCCCCAAGACTGAACCACAATACCAGGGTGGAAATAAACGCTGTCAAGCGCAGTACCAGGGCAGTGATAAGCACCCTCAAGAACAACACCAGAGTGGAAATAAGCGCCTTCGGATTGCTAAATCACCACAGGTTCCTCTAAGAGCGCCATCACTTCAAAACACTGGCTTTGCACAGTTGGTGCCTGTCCCTCATCAGCGAGAAGAAGGTCCTTTTATAAATCAAAATCCATCTGGCGGACACTACAATTGTGCTGGTTATCGCCCACCATACCCACAGTTGAGCTCCCATTATAATTATGGATATCCATCTTATCATCAGAACGCATTTGGAAAACCTGGCTATGACAGTGCTGCCCCCTTTCAGCAGCCGTAGATTGTTACGTGAAACTCTTGATGACATGGGGCAGGTTAAAGTGGGAGAGGAATTTCTTAAAATCATCTGTGGTCAACAACCAGCTGAGAAACAGTCGAAGCTTGAAGCAGATTCCTTTTGGTACTCTAGTAGCTTATAGCTAGTTAACCTTATTCTAGGACTTTGATGCCTTTGCTCAGAGATTCCAACATGCTAAGAAGATTAAACTTTTTGCACGTGTGGTTCCAGATAATGTTAATATTCTTTTTTGCCTTGCATGTTATTGGTAGCAGCTGTACAGCTAGGTGTATTCAGTTCGAACTAATCAGCTGGACAATATAGTATCAATGCATATCAGCCTATAAACCCACCGATGAACTCCTTTATAATATTTTAAATCCTTGTTATTATAATCATTGGAGCATACATGGACCATCTGACTATGATAATGCAATATCCTTTCAGAGACCATAAAGGCTTCTTCCTTCTGGTTGCTTTGAATCAGCCAAAGAAGAACTCGTGGCAACCCATAGGCGGGTTTTAAGTTTATTGAAGTAGGAGGAAATAAGTTAATTATAGAGACTGAAGCAATTTACAGTTAAGACTGAGTTGTTTTAAGAGTGGGATGAGAAGAGCTTGGGCTGATACATGACAGGTTCGAAAATTGATCCCAAGATTGTGAAGAAGCTTAGTTTAGTGACAATTTCTTTGGTAATCTGGTAGCTAGTAAATCATGTATACAAGGGTTTTGACACTTTCCTTCGAGAGTGCAGCAAGTCAAGAAGATGATAATTTATGTTATGTTGATAGTTGTTCTTTGCTTTCCATCTTGCTCCATCAGCTAGTACGGGAAAGTGTAAATAATCAATTTGATGTTCAGGTTACCATGGAGCTTAAGGATAGGAAATTAAGGAGCCAATTTACTCTGTCTTCTCTGTTTATTTTTAGTTTTCAATTCTCTGTTCCACCTCCTTTCCAGGGATATCTGGAATTGGTTCTGCAGCTCTTGGCATTGTTGTCTGTTTCTGATACAAAAAATCGTGATAGATGAGACTGCTCTGCATTCAAAGCCTGGATGAAATTTGATGGGTCAAAAACCGAAGCCACCTTCAACGGCTCAATCTCCAAAGCCCGTCGACCAGCCATGGAAAGGCTCGTAATCCTTCGAAGTTTTCTCAGACTTCATCAATATTGAATTGAAATGATTGTTTTTGGCAGCTTGCTTCTGTGATCCAATAAAAGGGGCTGTTTATGAATCAGGGTGCTTGTTCATCAGCTGGACATCCCATAGTTTCACTGCCCACCATTCAGTCTAGCTCCAACTATAATAACGTAAACCCTAGCAATCATTGGAACATATTTGGAGAGCCTGGCTGTGATTCGTGAATCTTAATGCTCTTGCCCTCTGTATGCTATGATGAACCAGTCATCAGTCAACAACAATGGATTGAGAACCAGTTGAAAGATATCATGCTGGGAAGCAATTTCCATGAAATTGTTTGTAAAGGTAGAATTTCTTTCGTTCTGATTAGCACACCAAGCATGGAATTCCCATGTCCACTGCAACGATCATCGTCTTCCTAATTAACAGAAGACTAATTTGCTACCTTGCGTGACACGAAATTGCACCCCCCCCATGGTTTCCAAAGATAGATTGTAGTGATAAATAAGTAAAGAAAGTGTTTACAAGGTGTGGAAATAGAATATATTTGGCCAATCACTATGTGCAGAAAATATCAAGTTTCTAAATTGCCTAATGTTTTTCATTTCTTAAATATATTTGAAACTTTTAATTGCATTCATCTTACAATTTAATACAATATAATCCAATTAACTTGAATTGATTAAATTTTACTAATTGACAAAATATTTTTAATAACATTTTAATTTTACACAATACAATAAAGAAAAATAGCAAAATTATTGACCTCATTACTTTTTACCATACAAGTATAATTCAACTGGTCAAGTTTTGGGTTAGTTTCTTAGAAGTTATCAGTTCAAGTTTCAAAAACCTCATGGCTACTAGAAGTTTACATGGTTGTTAACTTCAAGACCCGTAAAATTAGTCAAAATATATACAAGCTGATCTAAATACCCATGTTAATTAAAAAAAACATTATAGATGAATAAAGTAAATAAAAATATTTGAATTAATCACATCCCTTTTACAAATAACAGAATTCTTAAATATTGGCAGTCGATTAGGGTGATTGACAACTTATCCCTTCCAAGTTACTGTTTGTTTTTCATTTGGAATTGTGCTAAGATGTGTTTAAAAATTATTTTTGATTTGAAAAAAAAATATTAAATAGATATGTTTTAGTATTTTTAGAAACGTTATAAACCTTGAGAGGTGCAGCTGAACTGATTAGATCTTGGGTTAGCTTTTTAGAGGTCATCAGTTCGAGTTTCACAAACTTCAGAACCACTAGAAACTTACATGATCGTTAACTTCAAGGCCCGTAAAATTAGTTGAAATACACACAAGTTGATCTAAACACCCTAATTAATAATAATAAAAAGTTATAGATGAACAAGGTAAATAAAAATATTTGAATTAATCACATCTCTTTTACAAACAACAGAATTCTTAAATATTGGCAGTTGATTAGGGTGATTGACAACTTATCCTTTCCAAGTTACCGTTTGTTTTTCATTTGGAATTATACTAAGATGTGTTTAAAAATTATTTTTGATTTGAAAAAAAAATATTAAATAGATATGTTTTAGTATTTTTAATTATTTAAAAGTGTTAATATTAAAAAAATTAAAAATATTTATACATATTCTCGAATAAATATTACTCTTCGTCACAATACTAATATACCCCTTAATTCTAAGCTGTTAAACTAGAATTTGGTGTTTTCTTGCTTATAAGCGCACATTACAACAAATATAAAATATATCAATTTTATGTCAAAATTATTTTTTCATATCAGTTTCCCGATCCCCCATCAGTTTTGCTTTCAAAATATTTTTTCATTAATTTTATTTATGTGATTTCTCGTTTTAGATTTATGTGTAGAATCAATTGCTAAAAATCATTAAGTTACTTACAAATAACATCATTTTTCACGGGAAAAAAAAATTATAATATGGATAAAAAAAGTTAAAAAATTGATGAAAGTTCTTATTTAAAATTAAAAATAAAATTAATATGGACAACAGACCCGAGATTACTTGTATTATTAAATTTGAAGTAGTCTATTGACTCAATTTCAAACTCAGCTAGTGTCATATTTTAAAAAATTCAAGAGAGAATTCATCCTGTAGTTATTTTTTTAAAATAAAATAATATTATTTTAATTAAATTATAATAAATTTAAATTAAATTATCTAACTTATAATAATAATAAAATTAGAACGAGCCTGCAGTCTTAGACACTATAGTTAAAAAATATTTTTTTAAAAAAATAATTTTTTTACTTTAAATTAATATATTTTTTTTATATTTCAGATTATTTTAATATATAAATATTAAAAATAACTTTTTAAAAATAAAAAAATATTATTTTAAAATAAAAAATATAAATCATAACCATACACTCAAACATCCTTTTAATGTTATGCTGCCGGAGATAGGTGGCTTTATTAAGGTTTTCCGACACATTAATAGAGGGTGTCTTTATTAAGGTTTTCCGACACATTAATAGAAGGTGTCATTTTGTGTTGATTATGATTTGCTCAAAAATTAATTTACTTCTTTGGCAATGGCACCCCTTCATTCTCTGAACCGTTCCAATTGACGACGACCTGTCGTTTTACCCTCATCAGCTTCTTAGTAGTCTCCATCCACTCCAGTGAGTGGTGCTAGGGTCTCGTCTCCTATTTCAATGGAGGAGAAGATTTGGAGCGAGTTGAAGCTCACTAAGTTAAGGCAACAAAACTTCAGCCGAAGTTTCAATGAAATTCACGAGCAAGCCTCTTCCTTTCTCTTACTCACTCTTCAATGGAAAGAACTCCAAACTCACTTTGACTCCACTTTCAATTCCATCGAAGACTGCGCCAAAGAGCTTCACACAAAGGAACGGCAACTGGAGGGGAGAGAGAAGGAAGTTGAATCGAAGTGGAAGGAGTTTGAAGAACGGTGCGAAGAGTTTATAAAGTTGAGAGACGCGGAGGTTGAGGAGCATTATAAAGAGATTGAATTGAAGGAGAAGGATTTTGAGGAACGGCGTCGAGAGGTTGAGTTGGAGAGGAAGAAGTTGGAGGAGAGGCGGAAGGAAGTTGAAGAGAGGGAGGAGTTGGTGAGAGAGAAGTTTGTTGATGAGATTGAGTTGAAGGAGAAGGAAATTGAGGAAAGGCGAAAGGAAATAGAAGTGGAAAGGAAGAAGTATGTTGAAAAGATTAAGTTGAAGGAGAAGAAAATTGAAGTGGAAAGGAAGAAGCTTGTCGAAGGGTTTGAGTTGAAGGAGAAGAAAATTGAGGAAAGGCAAAAGGAAATTGAAGTGGAAAGGAAGAAGCAACTCAATGAAGGGTACATGGAAGTTGCATGTGTGAAGTTGAAGTTAGGGGAACAACTTAAAGAGTGTGAATTGAAGGAGAGGTGGCTTGAGGATAGGGCTTTGGAGATTGAATTGGAGAGGAAGAGAAATGTGGAGTGTTTTGAACAGCTTAAATTGAAGCAAGAGGAAGTTGAACTAGGGGCCATGAAATACAAGAAGTTGATAGAGGAGCTTGAATTGAAAGAGAAACAATTTGATGAAAGGTGCGAGGAAGTTGAATTAGAGAGAAAGAAGTTAGTTGAAAAGCTTGAATTGAAGGAGAAGCAACTTGTAGAGCAGCAGAAAGAAGTTGAATTGGAAAACGAGAAAATTAAGAAATTTTTTGATGAGCTTGAGTTGAAGGAGAAGCAAGTTGAAGAAAGGCGCCTGGTAGTTGAATCGGGGAATAAAAAGTTTGTTGAAGGGGCTGAATTGAAGGAAAAGCAACTTGAAGAGCGGTGTACGGTAGTTGAATCGGAAAAGAAGAAACTTGAGGAACAGTCCAAGGAGATTGAACTGAAGGAGAAGCATCTTGAAGAGCAGTTGAAAGAAGTTGAATCGAAAGACATGAAAAACAAGAAGTTTATGGAGGATTTTGAATTGAAAGAGAAACAATTTGATGAAAGGTGCAAGGAAGTGGAATTGGAGAGAAACAAGTTAGTTGAAAAGCTTGCATTGAAGGAAAAGCAACTTGTAGAGCAGCAGAAAGAAGTTGAATTGCAAATCAAGAAAATTAAGAAGTTTTTTGAAGAGGTTGAGTTGAAGGAGAAGCATGTTGAAAAAAAGCGCCTGGTAGTTGAATTGCGGAATAAAAAGTTTGTTGAAGAGCTTGAACTGAAGGAAAAGCAACTTGAAGAGCGGTGTAAGGTAGTTGAACTGGAAACGAAGAAATTTGAAGAACAGTCCAAGGAGATTGAATTGCAGAAGAAGCATCTTGAAGAGCAGTTGAAAGAAGTTGAATTGGGAAACAAGAGGGTTTTGGAACAAGCTAAAGGGCTTGAGTTGAAGGAGAAACAGCTTCTGGAGCGGTTTAAGGATCTTGAAATGGAAATTAAGAAGTTCATGGATAAATCTAGAGAACTTGAATTAAAGGAGAGAAAACATGAAGAACAGTGTAAGCAACTAGACGAGAAACGGAAACGATTTGTTGATACTGGTAATACCCATGTGAAGATTGAGACACCAGATGATTTTGTGGTTAAGAATGCTACAGATGATAATCTCCGTCATTTGTTGACTATGGATGGAAAGGCCTTGCAAATATTCTTAAATAAGTCTCGAAAATATGACGAGAAGATAAAAAATGAAGTTCTTACCGCTCTTGGACAATCATCGGATCCAGCAAAGCTTGTTTTGGATGCAATGGAAGGGTTTTACCCACCTCCTATCTCGAAGGGTGATGTGGCTTACAATGGGATTGTGGTAAAAAAGAGTTGCAACCTTTTGCTGGAGCAATTAATGGCATTGTCACCACCAATCAAGCCACATGTGAGAGAAGCAGCAAGAGAGCTTGCGTTTGATTGGAGGACCAAAATGAAAAAGGATCGTTATTTAGAGGTTTTAGGATTTTTTAGGCTCTTGGCTTGTTATGGACTGGCCTCTGTCTTTGATGCTTGTGAACTTTTCAATGATTTGGTGACTGTGGCTCAAGAGAGGCAGACCCCTGAATTCTTACGTGTCCTTGGTTTAGTAGATGAGGCCTCCCGTAAGTTTCTAATTCTGAAGCTTGCTATGATTTTACTTTTTTATCTATTGTATATTTGGTATGTTTGTATTTAGGTGGTACTATGCTAGTTTATGATGTTGCACAGCTAACATTATGCTAGGATTGGTAGAGGATATTCATATAATCAAACAATTTCTCTGTCAGATCAAATATTCATAAGATGCTAATTCTAGAAGCGAGCCCTGTGGTAAAGTTGGTGTTATTGGAAGAAAGGGAATGGATCATGCAATCTTTCTAACCGCTGTTGTATCTCATGTGGTTGCTCCGTATTGCATCGAAATCTATAGAATTTGTTGTGAAAATACAGAGTAGTGAAAATGCGTGGGAACATTTGAAAGTTAGGCATATAGTAGAGCTGTGTTTGGGTGTTTGGTGCTTCCATGGAAACAGCATGTACCTGTTTCCTTTAGGAGAGCAATTACCTTTTGTTCTTCTTTTCTTGCGTCTAAAATATAGATCGACATTCATATGAATCTAACTGCAGGGGTTTTGTGTTCTATGCTAATGATGTCATCAACCCTGATACTAAAAGCTGGAGCTGGAGTTTTGTTTACTCTTTCTCCTTTCAAACATGTAAACAAACAGAAAGGAATTACAGCCTTGAATAAAGCCTATCTGTTACCATTCTTTTTTTAAAATCTCCAGAAGTTGTAATGCTATAGGATCAATCTTCTGGCAATGCCAGCATATCTTTAGCTTTACTTTGGGATTATAACTAGCCATTCCACAGGGAGCCTCAGGGATCCACTTGAAACCTTGACTTGAAGTTTCCATATCTTGTTTTCTAAATGCCACTTGACATGAGAACTCGTTAATCTTTGAAATGTCTGGTGAAAGTTTATGCTTCAGCATTTTTAATTTCAATTATTATTATTTTGAGCTTTGTATTGGTGGTCATAGAACTTGCGACTTATGTTGTATATGAAACAGGTTTTATTCAAACTCTCATCAACAAGAAACAATATATTGATGCTATTAATTTCATTTATGCATTTGAGCTGGTTAAGGAGTTCCGGCCTGTACCTCTCTTGAAATATTACTTGCACGATTCCAAGATTGCTGCAAAAAAAATTAGGAGGAGCGACAAATCAGTTGAAGCACTGGTATGATTTTGCATTTTCTATTAATTTATCAATCTCTATTTTAGTTTTAAGATCAGCTGTTAAGAATTAAGATGTGCGATTTTGAAACAACTTGCTAACAGATTATGTCCAAAGAAAAAAGAGTTGCTGATTTGAGGGCTGTAATTAAATGCATTGAAGATCACAAACTTGAACCTGAACTCTCACCTAAGTTCCTCCAGGAACAAATAGCATACTTGGAAATGGAAATTTCAAATAAGAAAGCAATGTTGCTAGCTGTAGGCTACAGTTCTCAGATCCCAATTTTGAATGAGAATAAATGTTCAGAGCCCGAATCCACCTCCACTGCAAGCACTGCCCTCAACACCCTGACAGCTGCCTCCACCGCTATCCCACCTGCCCCTACTGCTCCCATCACTGTCACCTCCACATCACCAACCACTGCATCCACAGCTACCCCAGCTGCCGCCACCACAATCACCTCCTCCTTTTCAACCTCTGCCTCCACTACTACTTCAATCCCAAACACCTCTCCCATTCCTGCCCCAACTTCCTCTGTGAGATTTGCCCCCCACTCCCAAACCACTGCACTGCCTTCAGCTACAATCTCCAAGAGTCTAGCACAACAACATTGTGGAGACGAGCGCCCTCAACCACAACACCAGGGTAGAAATAAGCGCCCTCGAATAGCTTTCTCATCCGAGGTACCTCTACAAGCATCATCGTTTGCAAACCCTAACATTGTACACTCGCTGCAAACCCCTCATCAACAACCAGGTCACTGTTTTATGAATCAAGGTGCATCATATTTGAACTCCTCAGCTGGACATTATTCCTTGACTGGGTACCAGCCCATAAACCCGCAGATGAACTACAATTACAACAATGTAAATTCATATTATCACTGGAACACATTGGGAGCACCTGGCTATGGTAATGCCACACCCATTCAGAGACGTTAGAAGCTTCTCCCTTCAGGTTGATTTGATGAACCATGAAATCATTGGTATGCTTTGTGAAACTTATGGCAACACAGATACAGGTTTGAGGAGATTGAAGTGGGAGAAAAGAATTTCTTTAAAGCACCATTGTCAGTAAACTACCTGTTGAGAAACTTTGAAACTTCAAATTACAGTGGATGCAGAAATTTGCAGTACTAAAGTGAATCTTTGAAGGATGGGATGAAAACGAGCTTGAACGAATAGATAACAGGTTTGAAAATTGAGCATAAGATTTTGAACTGATGTAGAAGCTTAATTTAGTGCTTGTATTTGATAATCTTATAGCTAGTTAATGTTATTCAGAGACTCTGATACCTTCACCGAAGAGTGCAGCAAGTCTAGAAGATGGTAACTCTATGTTGGTGTTGCTTAACATGATGTTGATAGTGTCTGTTTTACATAATATTCTATCAGCTTGTACAGTAAGTTGTATATAATCAATTTGATACTCCAGTTACCTTACTAAGGAGCTTGAGGATAACAAATTCACTAACCACACCACCTTTTGGTTTCTGATTACCTTTTGGTCTCCAATTTCCTGTCATCTGTAGAAATGTATCTGGAATTGATTTTGCTCCTCTAGCATTTTGTTTGTTTCGAGTACAAAAATTTTGTGAATTTGAAGCTTATGAGACTGTATCACATCTAAAACCTGGATTAGATTGATATGTAGTTTTTTGATTTCTGGGATGGAGATATTTATCTTTAAAATATTAATTATTTTTATTATATTTGCTGCAGGGTTAAAGTAATATATCTTTAAGATATAGTAAAGTTGTAAGCTTATATACAACTTCTATAAGTTTATTAAAAAGTTTTATTTTGTTTCTAATAAACTTAAACAAAGAGTTTATAGAGAAAAATTAGGAAGATAAAAAATTGTTTCTAATTACTTTCTGTTAATATTAAATTGATATTTATAAAGAAAATAATACTCTTTCATACTAATATGAATGTAAAATTGAAGGTGCAACTCTTCAAATCAATATATTTATAGAGTTTAAAAAATAACTTTTCATTCAAATTATTTGAATAACTTGACAGGAGATGTTGTGTATAGTTATTAGATTAATTAATTTTAATAATAATAATAATAATAATTTATGTTATATAATGCTAAATGTTATCATATATATATATATATATATATATATATATATATATATATATATATATATATATATATTTCAATTTTGAATTTTTTTCAAAATCTTTCTTTCAACTTTCAAATCTATTAATTTAGTATCTCTTATAAATAATGTGGGATAAAATTTTCTTTAATTATATAATATACAAGCTATATTTTAACGACACAAGGTTAGTAGTCGGAAAGGGTGTTTGACGCAATGTATGTATAGCGACGAGGAAAAAACTAAGAATTAAATGTAAAGAAAACTCATGAATCATAAATTGTTTTAATCTTATGGAAAAATATGAAAGAAAATTGTTGGGAGCTAAAATATAGTTAATGAAAACTCAACCAAATAAAATTTTAAAAAAAATTAAAAATAGTTAGAAAAATAAAGAAAATTTTGAAACATTTTTTAGCCTAATTTGGGTTGACTGCTATGTGTCTGCACTTTTTTTTAAACTTTTAATAAACATCCCATGGAAGGAGATGCTTGAGAGTATGGTAGTGGTTATTTTTTAAAGTTTTTTTTGCTCGGAAATATATCAAAATAATATTTTTTTATTTTTTAAAAAATATTTTTGATATCA
>Ga0325404_1005712_pt1 | contig 13102 bp, 10 predicted proteins | sample PopdelMetagenome_18_FD_205664 | JGI IMG/M metagenome (GOLD analysis project Ga0325404, IMG submission 205664) | Populus deltoides microbial communities from Bellville, Georgia, United States - Xylem-Control-R1 | ecosystem: Host-associated > Plants > Phyllosphere > Stem > Wood/Secondary xylem... | reverse complement strand
TTTTTTTTTTTAAAAATATGTTTGGAAGACTTTAATAGCAAAATGGGGGGAATACTTAGAGTGTCAATGTTTATTTGTATAACCATGCTTGCATAAAAATATTGGCTTTGAATGTTTGCCATTTTCTTTATGTTGTGAACCTACCATTCTTGTAATTTTATCAATGTTTTTGGAGAATGCTCCCTGATCTTTTTAGCGATAACTTATTACAAGGACTTGAATGGTGGTTACGGGGACTGGAATAGAAGTAGTCATGATAAGTGATCATGGGGATCGAGAGACAAATGATTATAGGGACCTAGAGACAAACGACCACGAAGACTTGAGAATGATCCCTCATCTTTTTAGAGATGTCAGAGATATATATGGGAGATTCAATGAAGACATGAAGATTTTTCATATAGAGAAAGTTTGGAGATATGAAGATATGAACAAAAAATACTATTTTTTATTAAAAACCCAAAAGATAGAGACACACTATATGGGATAACCCGAGGATAATCTAATTTTGGGTAGTTCACCAAGTGTGCACACTTCTTTTCTTTCTTACTTTGGTTGTTTTTTTTTTTTCATGAACTGTTGGAGGTGACTTTTTGTAATCAATCTTTCTATCTCCCTTTTCAAGGCATGACATTCCTTGTTGTCATGCTCGTGATCATAATGAAAAATCTAAAATTTGTTAGAGTTCCTTGTATTCACGCTCTTTTTCATAGGAAGTGAGTATTGCATATATTTTCTTATCTGATAGCAACTAACACCTTAGTTCATGTGGTGGTTAGAGGTATAGTCATGAGCTTTGAGAATGTGAATCGATCATGGTTATGCCATTTAATGCTCTTGTTGGATGTTCTTATAGGGGACTAATACTGTTGCAAAGACTTGCTAGTGAGTGAAAACATGAGTGGCCTTATCTTGTCATGCTAACTTCTTCCACCCTGTTGATATTTCACATTGTATGTTTGACACTAAAGATATTTTAGTCATCTAGAATATATAATATTTCCTATAAAGAATAATTATAAAATCATTAATCAAGGCTTATATAGCAATGGGCTTAAGGATTCGTTCCACGTTGACCCTTTAGACATAAACTTTGGTGCTCCTATGTTTCTTTTTTGTGACAATGAAGAGATTTATGGTGCTTTTTTTTTTTTTGCTAGAATACTTATGTTGAAGTAAGAGATGAATTTGGAGTTGAAATCACGAAAGTGAAGAATAAAAACAAACTGTAGACTATGATACCATGCTCGTGTAGATCCAAGAAGCGTTGCTAGAAGAACTTTGCACATGACATCATTATCTTGTGTGATAAGCTTTAGGATGCTTTTTATATTTTGTATGTGCTCATGGAGGTTTGTGAGTCCTTTATAGTTTTTTAAGCTGACCTTTGAAGAGATAATGTCTTTGAAGAGTTGAGTGTGTAATATTTTCTGACAAAGTAGAGATTTTCTAATTTGGTGAAGGTTATGTTCTTGCTTATGAACTCATGAAGCTCGTCTCATAGCTAGATTTTTTTTTGGTGCGTGAGTAAGACTCAAATGGAGATCAATAGTGACTAAATTTTCTAGAGAGTATAATGTGAAAACTATGCGTGTAGTCTCTTCCAAATGGAGGAGTGTGGGTGTCACTCGCTTGTATATCATTCTACCATGCCTCTTCAAGTAAGTGATTGTTGCACATTTAGTGGTGCTTGTTTTTGTGTAGGAGGAAGAGTGTGAAGATGTAATTGTATCACTGCGATAACATCATTAATCATATGCACTTAACAAGAGAATTGTTGGAAACTTGGGGGAGTTGAAGTCCCTGTAATTTGGGGATCATATATTCTCCTTTAGATTGGAGTTTCATCAGCCATGAAAAGTGTTTTTAGTGAAAAGATATGAAACATGAAATAAACTAGTTTTTTTGTTCAGTTCCCCACAAAACGATGCCATTAATGAAGTTATATTTCAAAATTTGAGAAGTTGGGCCAAGAATTATGAGTTGTGCTTCTAGGTTGAACTTTAGTATACATAAAAAAATAAGTCCATCGTGGAACGAGGGACTTTCTAATACTTAAGTCAGTAGTGACAAGAAAAAATAATGTAAGAGAAAATTGTGTATTGCAACATAAAACAAAGTCTCGTGATGTAGGATAAAATGTTGAAGGTAAGACATGGTCTCAATGTAAGAGAAAAGTGAGAGTAAGTCTTATGACCTAGGAGGCTTATCTTTTGTGTTATATGGTAACTCAAGATATTTATAAATCTTAATCATGTCGACTTCGTATCTCGAACTTGGGGAGTGGTGTTGCAATTAATTTCTAGAAATGTTGGTGAACACCGTCCATTGTAGTGTTTGACATTGTCATTAGTGAGATAATTGGTGGAAGTCAATGACACATTGACAAGAAATTGCCATTGGTTGAGAAAGAGGCACTTGAGTTGCGTAGAAAATAGTTTGTGTTTTCACTATCAACCATTGACTAAAAAATATGGTGCATGTATAAAAATCTATACTTACAAAAAATTTATTAGAAAATATATTAGTTAATTATAAAAAATATTATGTGCGTGGACGTGCGGTGCCACATTCTAACTTCTCGAAACTTAAAAAAGCACAATAGAGCTTGGTAAAAAAAAAAAAAACATTTGGGCCAAGCTTGTAATTTTTCATGTATTGGTGTCACTAGAGCCAAATGATATGGATGCTGCGGTTTAGGCATGACTCAAATGACAATAACAATTGTTGCCATTTGGGCTACATGTCAAGCAAATAACAACAAATTAACCTTTTTTTTTTAATTTGAAACCTATTTTATATGCACAGGGTAAAAAAAGAAAAAAAAATGAAAATTCACCCTCCAAATGGTTGTGTAAAGTAACAATTTAACATGAAAGAAAATGAGAAATTTTCTAATTTTACAAATATTATGCACATAGTGATATGAACTAATAATAGGTAAGTTATCTAATGTTTGGGATAAAATTAAATGAAATGCTTTTTAATAATATTTTTATTTTTAATATTAATAATTCAAAATTATAAAAAAATACTAAAATAATATTAATTTAATACTATTTTTAAATAAAAAATACTTTTAAAATGCAGAAAAAGAAAGAGCAACATCCCTCACAAATACTCGTTATAATCGCGAAACTTTGAGCGCTCACGGACGGTACTTCAAAACAAGACACGAAACGGAGGGTTATCTTATCTTCTATCATCTGAGCATAACAAAGCAGTGACTGACTGACTGACACAAACAGTCGATCTTACTGTATTATCCTACATATAAAGTGCAGTGAATCCTTTCTCATTCAACGACATTGACGTGTCCTAAGCTGGAAATTACCTCACGACAAGGCACTGTCACCTCGAAAAACATCAATGCATTGGTCACTCACTGACACTGCTCTGGCTTTTAACTGTTAGTCATGACTCTTGCACATTTTTGTTTGGTAGGAGAGTTTTTCTTTTAATTTTAAAGCTGTCAAAATAATTTTTTTCCTAAGAAATTCAGAATGTTATGAAATTATACAAACTGGGCGTCAGTAACAGTACGTACAACAAAAACGATGGCAGCATGAGGTGAAATGAAAATGAAGAAGAAAAAGTAAAAAGAGGAGGAGAAAGGCATCCTCTTCTTTTTGTGAATTTTGGTTATGATGAGTGTGAGGGGGACCACCAATTGTTGTTGTGGGATGGTACTGTTGTTGTTGTCGTCGTCGTAGATGTCATCTTTCTCTCTCTTCCTCCCTCTATATCACATTTTTTCTTCATTCAGGTATTGGCAAGTAAAAGTAGCAAAGATAATTGTTTACTTTTATCTTCCGATGTACCAAACCACACCTTACCATTTCCACTCCTCTTCTGCATCATCATCATCATCATCATCACCCTAACTTCTCGCTCACTTGTCTTCACTTTCCGGCAACAAGTGCGATCTGTTTTCCTTCTCTTCTGACAGGATTGTTAAGTTTCTTCCGGGCAAGTAAAGTTTTTATTTTTATTTTTTTCTTACTTTCCTGTATATGATTGATTCAATTGAGGAAATCATAGAGCTTGAAGTGGGGTTGATGGGTTTTTGTTAAAAGGATTCTTGGAGGGAGAGGTAGCTGATTAAAGGGTTATCTGGTATGTGGGTTGCGGTTAATTGGAATCATGGGTGTGTGGGTGTGGTTTTTTTGTACTTTTGGGGAAGAAGTGAAGCTGATTAGGAGTATTTTTCATTTAAAGCTTTCATCTTTTCTGGTTTAGTTCATCTGGGGTTTTGCTGTTTTTTCTTTTTGGTTATCAGTGCTGGTTCAATTAGTGAAATTCTTGGATCCTTTTGGGTATTTGGTATGGAGGCTAGATTTGGAGGGGAAGCTCATCATTTCTATGCTATGGGCCCAACTGATATGCGGGCAGTAGGGAAGAGAGGTTTAGAATGGGATTTGAATGATTGGAAATGGGATGGTGATCTTTTTATTGCTAGTCCTTTGAGTCCGGTACCATCAACCGGCGTCAGTAGGCCATTTTTCCCTCTTGGGGTTGGGACAGGAGTTCCGGCCACTGGGAATTCGTCCAATAGTTCATCCTCATGCTCCGATGAAGTGAATCTGGGAGTTGAGAAAGGAAAAAGGGAATTGGAGAAAAGGAGAAGGGTCGTTGTCATTGACGACGACAATTTGAATGATCAGGAAACTGGTGGTCTTAGTTTAAAGCTTGGTGGTCAAAGGGATGTGGGGAATTGGGAAGGAAGCAGCGGGAAGAAGACTAAATTGGTTGGGGGTGGCTTGAGCCGGGCGGTTTGTCAGGTGGAGGATTGCGGTGTTGATCTGAGTAATGCCAAGGACTATCACAGGCGGCATAAGGTTTGTGAGATGCATTCCAAGGCTAGCAAAGCTCTCGTTGGAAACGTTATGCAGCGTTTCTGTCAGCAGTGCAGTAGGTATGTGTGTATAAGCTCATTTATTGAGAACGAGAACGAATTTTTTCACTGGAAAAATAAGAAATACATTGCCATTACATCTATTTCTCATAAAAAATCAAAACCATAATTTATAATAGACATCTTAATATTTTGTGTTCTTGATAATTGAATTGTAGAATTTAATTTTATTTCATTCAAATTAAAAATTATCAATTTAAAGTTATATTGTTAACTAAAAACAATCGTTATATTAGATTTATAATAAAAATTTGACAATACCTAATATGTAATGTAAAAAAATAATTTTAATCTTTTATATTGTTAAAAAGTGCTTGTATATAAAATAAAAATATTGTATTGTTCATGTATTTTCTTCTTTTGAAAAACAATGAAAAAAAACTAGTAAAAAAAAACTATGGAGAGCTTCTAAAATGTGTTTCCAAACTCAATATAAATTTGGAAAATTGGAAAACTAGTTTTCCAATTTTCCAAATTTAGTTTTCCAATTTTTTGGATGGAGATTAATGCATTTGAACAGAAAGTCCCAATTTTCCTTTACCAACTCCAGTTTTCAAAAAAATTCGATTATTACTCATATATTTCGGGAAAAATTTCTTGGTTTGCAGCTCCTTATATTCTGCCAAAAGTACTTAACTGATGCCTTGTCAACTTTTTTTGCAGGTTTCATGTCCTTCAAGAGTTTGATGAAGGGAAGAGAAGTTGTCGTAGACGTCTGGCTGGCCACAATAAAAGGAGAAGGAAGACCAATCCTGATACTGTTGTTAATGGAAGTTCGATGAATGATGATCAGAACAGTGGCTATCTGTTGATAAGTCTCTTGAGGATACTGTCAAACATGCATTGTAAGGAACTCCATGGTTTTCCTATTTGAACTTTTCAGAATTAATTCATTGAGGATTTCCTGTTTGCCCATTGATAGTACCTTGATTTTCTGTTTTGTGCTGCGAGCTTCATTTTCTACCTGGAAAACTTGGGCACCTTATATCTTCTTGTTGTATGAGTGACCTGTATTTGTTAGATAATGATTCTGTCATTTTTGAATTGTAGCCAATAGATCAGATGAAACAACTGATCAGGATCTGTTAACTCATCTTTTAAGGAGCCTTGCAAGCCATAGTGTTGAACATGGAGGAAGAAACATGTTTGGACCATTGCAGGAACCTCGAGATTTGAGCACATCATTTGGAAATTCAGAGGTAGTCTCAACTTTACTTTCAAATGGTGAAGGCCCTTCAAATTTAAAACAGCATCTGACAGTACCTGTGTCTGGAATCCCTCAGCAAGTTATGCCTGTGCATGATGCATATGGTGCAAATATACAGATCACATCTTCCTTGAAACCTAGCATTCCGAACAACTTTGCAGTGTATTCAGAAGTTCGAGAGAGTACAGCGGGGCAGGTCAAGATGAACAATTTTGATTTGAATGACATTTGTGTTGACTCAGATGGTGGCACCGAAGATATAGAGAGATCACCTGCTCCTGTGAATGCAAGGACTAGCTCCCTTGATTGCCCTTCATGGGTACAACAAGACTCCCATCAGTCAAGTCCTCCTCAGACCAGCAGAAATTCAGATTCAGCTTCCGCACAGTCACCTTCTAGTTCCAGTGGAGAAGCTCAGGTGTACTGTACTTGCATATTGTTTATCATTTCCCATCTAAACTCAATTTGTATGGTACCAAGAAGAATTTCTTGGTTGATTCCTAGAGTCCCTTTGGATGCTTATATTTATTCATGTGTTCATATTGTTCTGAGTAGCACGATTGTCCCAAAATAACAAGGCATTTCTTTTTTAGAGGAAAATATCACCTTTCCTCAGAGACTAGGTGAAATGTTGATTTCTTATATTTTCCCCTTGATTTACTTTTCAATCTGTGGATGGATCATCTGTTCTGTCTTTTGACTCACGAGTTGTATCCGTATAATATTCATCAGTTACCTTATACTTTTCTACCATTTCAGAGCCGCACAGATCGAATTGTTTTTAAATTATTTGGGAAAGAACCAAATGATTTTCCTCTTGTCCTGCGAGCCCAGGTACTCAAAATTTAATTTTTGTTTTGTGCTGCTTTTTGATGTTTTTTTATTTACAAATTATGATTATGTGAAATGTTTTGGTTTTCAGATTCTGGATTGGTTATCTCATAGTCCCACTGATATTGAAAGCTACATCAGGCCTGGTTGTATCATTCTGACCATTTATCTTCATCAGGCCGAGGCTGCATGGGAGGAAGTAAGCTTCATAAACCCTGACCATTGTTATTGATCTAAACTTCTCCAGACAACTTTTGTGGCCTTATAGTCGAATTTTCCTTTGTATAGCTTTGCTGCGGCCTTGGCTCCAGTTTGAGCAGGCTTCTAGCTGTATCAGAAGACACTTTCTGGAGAACTGGATGGATCTATATTAGGGTGCAACATCAAATAGCATTTGTTTATAATGGTCTGTTGCCCTTGATTGTCTAAGTAATTCAGAAACTTAGAAGAATAGATTAGTAGTAAAAATACTTGTATGAATGGAGTATTTTGAATTTTGTCTAGTAGTAACAAGACTTATGAATGAAATATTGTGAATTTTGTGTTGCAGGTCAGGTGGTTGTTGATACATCTTTGCCTCTCACAAGCAACAATTATAGCAAAATTTTAAGTGTCAAGCCAATTGCTATAACTGCATCTGAGAGAGCTGAATTTTTAATTAAGGGGGTCAACTTGTCTCGGCCTGCCACAAGGTAATGATTGTTGGTTTTCACCTGATATAGAATTGTTAAAGTCTTGATTTCCTGTATTTTTTGTAGTCTCTCTTTCATTGTGCTGGTATTATGTGCTACTAAGCTACACTTTGTGCTCTCCACTTCTGTTTTTCAGATTACTCTGTGCAGTAGAAGGGAATTATATGGTTCAAGAAAATAGACAGGAGGTGATGGATGGTGTTGATAGCTTCAAAGGTCATGATGAGGTCCAATGTGTCAACTTTTCTTGCTCTATCCCCATGGTGACTGGAAGAGGATTCATTGAGGTGTTGTTGCCTTCTGTGTCTCATCTCAATCCTGTTCTTTTCTTATCCTTATCGTTGATAAATGCTAGTTTTGAATCTATAATTCGTTGAGGATTTGTTGGATACATGCTAGTTTAATTTGAATCTGTGAATTTTTTTTCTCATTAACTATGAGTGTGTTTATTAAAGTGTGACCTTAATATGTGAACAGATAGGTTATTAAAGTGCTTTGCACTTTCTTTGTGAATAAGATACATCTGGATTGATTTAGGGCCAACTTCATTACTATCTCAAAGAGATTGTGAATTAGATATATCTGGGCTTGTTTGGAGCGAACTTCATTCCTATCTCAAGGAAAATTCTTTCTTGAAACTGTATCTTAAATTAACCCTTATGTTGAGTCAACACAATTCTTTAGTTTTTCAAGCGTTTGTATGCAGTTGCTAATGTGCTTTCATAGAATACTGATACTTTTTTGAGTATGCTTCTGTATGCTGAGTTCAATCTTTTCTCTATCCAGATTGAAGATCAAGGTTTTAGCAGCAGTTTCTTTCCTTTCTTAGTTGCAGAGGAAGATGTATGTTCTGAGATCCGCATGCTTGAGGGTGTGTTGGAGACTGAAACAGATGCAGATTTTGAGGAAACTGAAAAAATGGAAGCCAAAAATCAAGCGATGAACTTTGTTCATGAAATGAGCTGGCTTCTTCACAGAAGCCAGTTGAAGTCTAGATTGGGCTGCTCGGATCCTAGTAATAATCTCTTCCCACTAAGAAGATTCAAGTGGCTCATGGAATTCTCCATGGACCATGAATGGTGTGCTGTTGTTGGGAAACTCTTGAACATTCTGCACAACGGAATTGTTGGCACTGAAGAGCACTCATCTTTGAGTGTAGCATTATCAGAAATGGGCCTTCTTCACAGAGCTGTGAGGAGGAATTCTAGGTCTCTTGTGGAGCTCCTATTAAGATATGTTCCTGAGAAATTTGGGTCCAAAGACACGGCACTAGTTGGTGGAAGCCATGAGAGCATTTTGTTTAGGCCAGATGTCACAGGCCCAGCTGGTTTGACACCTCTTCACATTGCAGCGGGTAAAGATGGTTCTGAAGATGTTCTTGACACATTAACTGAAGATCCTGGAATGGTAACCCCTTTTCTAATTAAATTAATTTCTGGATACTCTGAGGAGAGAATTTTCTTAATATTGCATTTATACTTGATGGAATGAGTATTCACCACCACCAGTTTCCCCCTCTGTGTCTCTTCAATCTGGATCAATGTTCATGCTTATGTCGTGACAACAATAATCAGTTTTAGGAATTGGAATCTGATCAAAATTTTTTTAATTGCATGATTTTGCAAACCTAATGTGATGTGTAGGATCTCGTTAGATGGAGAAGATAATCAGGAGGTGTTAGTTTAGCTATATTTTCTCCCACATTTTATTTAGTTCCCAGAGTTTCCTTTTTTATTCAATTTAGTGATGATGTGTTGTAGAGTGATAATAGCCAATGTGTTGAAGTTAAATCTTGCTTCATTTGATTGTTTTATACTACATTTTTGTGTGAACCAGTGTGGTAAATTTACTGCTCTTAGTCACAACTATGCTTTCTCTCAAAAAATAGTTGAAACGTAAGTTGAAAAACCTTGATTCTAAAAAGAATAGAAATTTACTGAGGGGGTTGCTTTTGTCACGCTGCGGCTACATGATCATCTCTGATCTCATAGCTACTAATAGCAGTGTAAAGCAGGCCTTTAATTTAGCTGCCCCTTTTCGTTATCATTCCACATCTCAAGCTTTATATTACTTTGCATTTTTCATTGTTTGTAGCTAGTGGATGGTTTTCCATTTCCCATAATGCGTTAATTTGTTGTTTCTATTCTTTTATTTAATGTATGGACAGGAAGCAAATTTTTTTTTTTTAAAAAAATCAGCTGTCAATAATAACATCTTGGAAAATTGAATCCAACACTGCTTTTCAATCATTGTTACGTTCTGGCAGGGATTTATTATTTGCCTTCATTTTGTGTAAAGATTTGTGTGATATATTTCAGGTGGGCATTGAAGCATGGAAGAATGCTCTTGACAGCACGGGCTTCACACCTGAAGATTATGCTCGCTTGCGTGGCCACTACACATACATCCATCTTGTGCAGAGGAAAATTAACAAGAGACAAGCTGTTGGGGGCCATGTCGTGCTTGACATCCCTAGCAACCTCTCAAACAGTAACATTAATGAGAAACAAAATGAAGGATTGTCCAGTAGCTTTGAGATCGGACAAACGGCATTGAGACCCCCTCAGCGCAACTGCAAGCTTTGCAGTCAGAAGGTGGTTTATGGAATAGCCAGCAGGTCTCAGCTGTACAGGCCTGCAATGCTCTCAATGGTGGCAATTGCTGCAGTTTGTGTCTGTGTGGCTCTTCTGTTCAAGAGCTGTCCTGAGGTTCTGTACGTGTTCCGACCCTTCAGGTGGGAAATGGTGGACTACGGAACAAGCTGAGGTGATCCATCGTTGCCCATTGCAATATTGACATATGATAGGACGTGTTTATTATTTTGTATGCATTTATTTATAGACTGTAAAGTTGAGGTTTCCCGCATAACAATCAATCAATCTACTGGGACACGCTTCGGATTCAGTAATGTTAATTGACATAATTATTCAACATCCACTGCATCTTTCAGCGGTAACATCTATAACCGGCGTGATTGATGGCATCATATCGTCATTGCTTTATATGATATATGTATCTCCGATTTCAGCGTGTCTCAAAATCGAATCTGAACCGTCAAATCTGAAAACCTGTTCTTGCATCCACCGACGTCTCCAGTCAACAGGAAAACTACTTGAAAGGATCTCTTGATGCTATGTGAAAGAAACAAGGGAAAACGAAGTGAAATCTGAACTTGTTATTAATAAAGTTTTTCAGGACGGAAGCCAACAGTATACGAAGTGGAGATGTTTTCGACTTGCATGCGCAAGGCAACAAGAGTTAAATTCAGTGGCTAACGAATTATAATTTGGTGCAATCTGTTGGCTTGAAATTCACAGACTTCACTTGATGGTCATATTCTACCAAGAAGTTCATTTGCGCAAGGTTTCCGTAGATTGATGCATCTGATTTAGCTGTTTGGGAGTGATTTTTAAAAGAGTTCCTGAAAAAATCCTGAAAAAATTTGAATTGTTTTTAAAATAATATATTTTTAATGTTTCAAATCATTTTGATGTGATAATTTTAAAAATAATTTTTAAAAAATAAAAAATATTATTATAATACTTTGAGTGAAAAACACTTTGAAAATCAACCACAACCATACTCAAACACGGTCTAGGCCAAGCACACAAGATCATATGAAATTTGAACGATTCACATCTGCACCAGTGAAATGTGCGTAGTGATTATAGGAACCTTGAGATGATTGTAGCAAAGGCTCAGGAATCCACTTGGGTCTTCAGCACGCCGTCCCTCAACTTGATTGTCTGCTGCTTTTGATAACTCATTCAAGACATCTTCTGGTACTATTGTCAAAGTTGTACCTGAATCAGTGATGATGTTTCCACTACCAGTTCCCGGAGAAGAATCACCGAATTGTATTCTCTCTTTTCCAAGACCCACAACTTCAAGAGTTAGATAGTAGAAGGTATCATCAGTTAATAATGGGGTAGATTTAACTCCATGACCTGAAACAACAGCGTGGCTGCCAAAGTTTAGTTTGCTCGATCTTCCAGCTTGGGATAAAAAAGGCACCTGACAGTAGGAGATTTTTCTGCCGACTGAAGAACCCATTTGAGAAATAAGAGACAGTGAACCGCCTCCAAAGCCAGCGATACCCGAAGCTTGGTCATTGAAGGATCCATTATTTTTTAGTCCAAAACCAATGACAGTTTTTGGGAAACGCACTGGACGGCCTGATGTGGAATCCAAAGTGATTTTATCAGCAGCAAGAATTCCAAAGTTGTACGATCGATCACAATATTAGCATATTCGTAGTTGCAAATTTCGCCACCAGGGTCGCCACCAGGGCAAGAAGTTTGCTGTTGCGAGGTGCATTCCTTTGCGTCACAAGAGAAGTGTCTATATGTTTTGGAAGACTTCGGATCAAAAAGAGGAGCAACTTGCTTGTAACAATTCTTGCATGGCCATATTAGATCACTGCCTGTATCTGCTATACCCATAACCTTAAGGGTGGTGTCCCGAAGGATAAACTCATGAGGTATTCACCACTTGCGGATGTAATCTCAGATTCAGCAGCTTTAGGTGAGACTGAAGCAGCAGCAGTTGGGTCAAAGTGGTGGACCCGATTGATGGATCGACGCAAAGCACTGTTGACACGCTGGAGATGAGTCTCTTGAGGGTTGTGAAAGGGGGACTCTGATGAATCACGGTGGATAGGTTCCAAAGTGAAGCCAGCGTTGTTGGCATAGACGCAGGCAAAGCTAGCAACACACATGCAGTAGTACAGTTGATATTGCAAAAGAGAGAGGAGCTTCCATGAGGAATAGACAGCTTATATAGATGAAGATGATTGTGCGACGGATTCAAGGTAGGTTTGGGACGTACAAATATATGCTAGTACCGAACAAAATCATGCAGATATCACAGATATTTAAGGAAAGGAGGAGATTCTAAATTAAGATCGGGAATAATTAGTGTTATGGCGAGCAAGAAAGTTGATAAAATTCGATGCATGTATTCAAATCAAGCATTATTTCCTTCAAATATATATATATATATATATATATGCAATCTGATGCATGTATACAAATTAAGCATTATTATTATTTTTGAGCATTTCTTGAATAATTTGATGCGTTAATGAACATACATGTATTCTTATTTACTCTACAGAAGTAATACCTAAATTTAATTATCTAAAATTTTAATTTTTTTTTAATGAAGTCCAAACTAGGTTTCCAAACCTGATTTTTTATCAGTTAAGTTTTTAATAAAATAAATTTGACATATTAAAAGTCTAACTAAATCCTTACACTTAATTAATTATTTTAATTTGATCCAAATTAATTTTTAATTTAAGTGGGCTAATAATGAAATTAAATTAACATATTAAAAGTCTAATTAAGTCCTCAGATTTAATTTTTATGCAAATTTATATGATAATCCTTTAATTTAATTTTGAATTTGCATTGTTTTTCATTCTTAGGTACAATTGGGTTCTCAATTTCATCTAAA
>Ga0325404_1005710_pt1 | contig 13104 bp, 7 predicted proteins | sample PopdelMetagenome_18_FD_205664 | JGI IMG/M metagenome (GOLD analysis project Ga0325404, IMG submission 205664) | Populus deltoides microbial communities from Bellville, Georgia, United States - Xylem-Control-R1 | ecosystem: Host-associated > Plants > Phyllosphere > Stem > Wood/Secondary xylem... | reverse complement strand
CATCCCACTCACAGGAAATCACGGGCGACCAATAATTATAATTTAAACAGCATAAAATGCATGGGCTTCAATAATAACAAATATTAGGTATGCCCAATTAAAATAATTGATCAAGTGGGTTCTTAGAATCCAAATTTGCTAGCACTACTTTTTAGCCAAGAATGAATGCAATAATTTTCTTTCCTTCCCTTCCTCAAGTTGTGTTTTGTCGGAAAGATCCTTCTCACAGGCTTCCCTTCCTAATCTCAAGTCCCAAGATTTCACTGTTTGTCAGTACACAAATGAATTTTTACGTGTTCCCAGAGAACTTTGAACAGCTTTATTCCCAAAGTATATCACAACTTGTCAATTTCTTTTTGTTTTTGTAAAAGGCTGTCATATTTTGTTATAGAAATTTATTCCAAATTCTGGCCGGATACAATGTTCCGGTTTTATTTTAATTATTTTATTCTGATTAAATAATATTTTTTTATTTTTAAATAATATATAGTTTTATAATATCAATTATATCTCTTAACCAACTGTTGAATTGAGCTAAAATTTTATTATAGAAATTTAATTCAAATTCTGATGGCATGTAATGTTCGGGTTTTATTTTAATTATTCTGTTCTGGTTAAATAATGTTTTTTATTATGTTTTTAAATAGTATATAGTTTTATAATATCAATTATATCTCTTAACCAACTGATGAATTGAATTAAAATTTTATAAGAAGTCTCATGATATATTGATACATGCCATAGAGAAATAAGAGATTAGAAAAGTCTTACGAGACTGCTGCTGATGGCATTCTTATGATTTTGTCTAAATTCATAATTTTAGTTAGAAAAGTCATTTTATTGTGTTTTTTTTTATATTAAATTTTTCTCAATTTCATTATTTAACAATGAGTTTATTAATAATCGAGCTTCATAATCTTTTATGATTTACTTTATTTGAGGTTATCACGGTTTCATGATCTAGATTATAAATTTAAAAAGTTAACCCAAGTTGACCCGAGTCGATCTAATATATTGTCGTCTCAATATTTTTTTTAAAAAAAAGATGTCGTCTTGGATTTTTTTGAGTTAAACTTTATTTTTTTTAGTCGTCCATGTTATATTTGGACCCGTGAAGTCAATCGAGTCATATCGGTTCAACTCTCACTTTTTTAGTTGTGTTTGAAATTTGAATTGCACAATTTCAAGTTAGTTTATCTTTGGATTTGAATTAAAATTAAATTTGTTGTATTATATATATAAATAATACAATCCCGAAACAACATGTTGAAACGCTTCGAAACCGAAACATATTGTTCCAATTGAAATATAAAACTCGTGACCTAGGTTAGCTCGTTCGAGAAAACTCCATGGAAATAAAATTAAAAAAAATATAAAGCCTAATTAATAAATATTTAATTAAAAAAGGATAAAAAAATAAATATAATCAACTTGGGTCAATCTGCCAAACCCGTAACCTGAGTCATGAGATCAATATAATATCATAAAAAGTAAATAAATTTTTTTTTATGAAACTTAATTTCTAATCAACCCAATATTAAAAAATAAAATCGAGAATTGTTTTTAGAAAAGCAGTAATTTATTTGCGTATGAAAGCTTAATTTTAGAAAAAGCCTAATAAAAGCTTATTTTTTTTTTTAGAAATTAATTCTTACGAGGAATAGACAATTCTCTAGTACTTAAGACAATAGATGTACGAAGAGGAAGAAAATATATAGAAAAATAAAAAGAAAATGAGGGTTAGGGTTAGGGTTAGGGTTAGGGTTAGGGAATGCATATCTATATTTGTTTGCTTAAAGATTATATGGCCAAGCCTGGCTTGACCTGGTTTTCAATGTTGTAGCTTTAATTGGCTTTTTAATGTATTGAGGGTGGCTTTTATGGTCGTGTATGCCTTCTATGCCTAGAATGATCCTATCTTGTAGGCCTCATTGTACTCTTTTTTACTTGCCTAGTAAGTAACACCTAGGCTTTAGAATTTTTTCATGAAGAAAGAAATCATATTATTAGTGAAGAAATTGGCCCTAACCTTCAACTATTCATGTTAAAATATATAAAAAAAAATGAGTTGAAGGGAAACATCTAAATAAATGTCTTATTTTTTTTCAATAATCCATATTTGTTTTGAAGTCCAATTAAATCAATTGATGTCTTAATTTTGGAGAAAAAAATGAAATTAAGGGCAAAATTAGGTACTTTTGCAAGCCAATGACCTAAATGAAGGATATGAAAATGCTTGGGTTTATAATTCATTCAGTTAGAGACTTAATTGAAGAGAAAAATTGATTTTTTAGACTCAATTTGACTGAAATTGCATCAATTAAAGCGTTAAGGATGAAAGTGTAAAAGGTGCCGATATTGAGCGACTGACTTGAGTTCAATCAGGGTGAAATTAAAAGAAGAAGTAATTTTCAAGGTCAAATTGATAGAAATTGTATACATTGAAAGTCCAAGGATTGAATAGAAAATGGCGCTAATGTGCAAGGACTGATTTGGTTTCAATCAGGGGTCAAATCGAAGAGAGAACTATGATTAAGGATGAATTCGACTTAAATTGAAATAATTAGAAGTAACAAGGACTAAATTGAAAGTTGAGAAAAAAATCTTAAATTAAATAGTGTGTTGTTGCCTAAATGGCATCGTTGTTATAGGCGTCCCTGGTTTCCTCTTCCCCTTCCCCCCACCGTTGGTTTGCATGGTAACAATGACATTATTGGCTTTCATTTTCATCTGTAGGTGGTGCAACCTTCAACCATTTGTCCTTTGTTTTACATGGAAATTATTGAGAAAAGAACCTACCCAGCTGCTCTACTACATTCATGCATCATTTTTATATTAATACTTGCTCCATTCTTCACGTGCAAAGGAAGAAAAGTGGTGCCAAATGGGCTAGCTCAAGCATTATTGAGCAAATCATTCAACAATGGTGGACGTTCAAGATTGTTCTAAGAGGATAAAAAAAAATAGATTCGTTCCACTTAGAAAGGTTTTGGAACCTTCCCTATGACAAGTTAAATGAGTTTTTTCCCCCCATGATTTCACTTAGTTTCCAAAATGTATTAAGACTACAATATTCTCATCCCATTTCTTGTAAAGTTTGAATATAAAATTGAAAATACTGTGGATTCATCCAGCAATATCATACCGATTCTTTTCTTGTAAAGAATGTCTTTCAATATTTTTTACTTTGTCGAGGATAGGAGTTTTTCCCCAAATAGGGTAGAAAAAAAATTGAGAAAAAGAGGAAGAATTTGCTGTGAGAAGCAAATTAGAAGCACCTAGCTACAACAACACAAAACTTTGACCTATATATGATCATGGAGTCATGTCTCGAAACCCTTACAATGCATGCACACACATGATGATAAGATTCTCCACGTGTAAGATCTCATGAAACCTTTTGTATTCATTCTTGCTTAAATTTTCTTTAGCAGTCAACCAGGATGCTAAAGAAATACTAGGATCATTATGGTGGCCCACCAAGCAACTTGCTTGGTGGGACAAATTAACAGCCAGGATGATATGATTATCTTGTTATAAATGTACCTTTCGAGCATGTGAGTCTTTACGGGAAGAATGTGCCCCAGCTGCCTATGGAGACCACTTTTTCTTGGTTGCATATATAGCCATACTCGGAAAAAAGACAAATTCCAAAAGAACTCATTTGATTTGAATTTTTTTCAACTATACATGTTTGCTCTAGTGTAGACGAAGGCAATCTATTAATAGGACAGACAACAATAATGAAAGCTTTAACCCAAAAAAAATAAAGAAGCAGGATTGTGAAATAACATGGCAATACCTAGTTAACCTATGATTTTATGTCTATTTTCAACTATACATGTTTGCTCTAGAGTGTAAGAGTATAATACCTGATAAACCACACCTGTGAAGAGAAAATCTGATGATAGTTTGGAGTTTATGAATTTTCCTCCTCCATCAAAGTGAAAAACCTTGATTTGTTTGTTAAATTGTATAGAGATATAATGCTCAAAGACTAAATAAGCATTTGCAAAGTTAGACTTATGTTTTAAAGGGATTATCTAAGTATACTTGGATAAATCATCTACTAAATAATAATATCTGAATTTTTCTATTGATAAAATAGGAGCAGGTCCCTATACATTACAATTATTTTTATAAAAAAAATATCAGAACTTGAGTGTTTAGAACAGGAAGAAAGTAATTTACTAAGTTTCCTAAATTGACAACTATCACAAAAATGTTAAAAAATGTTCATGTTTTACGGTTCCTATGACATTAATTAAACCTTTACTTTGTAATACTTTTAGAGTGGAAAATTAGGGATGTTCCATGTGTTGATGTCAAATGTCTATTGATCCTTATCTGAATTAATGAGAGAAGTAGAGCTCAGGCATGGTGAGAAGAATATAAAATCCTTGCACCTCCCTATGATCACGGGTTGCCTTGTCTATCATTCCGGACATGTGGTTGGAGGCTCCTGTGGCTGATGTCCATTATGTTTCAATGATAGTATTGTCCAAAGTGAGAGTGGTAAGAACTTGTGGTATGTCTTCATATTAAGTTGATTATTTTGGTATCCGGTAAAATATCTTTTCAATATATCCTATTTAACCACAATATTGACAAGTTTCTTCTCAATATAATTCTTGTTATGTAGGTGTCATATTGTTCATCAGGTGGGGGAAGGAATTTTTGTTAGGGGCCTGGAGTAAGTTTGGAAGAGTATGTATGATTTCTATCTTTAGGTTGTTGTGCACAGAAGCCTCTCCTAGTAGATACGAACTTCTGTTATTCTTATGATTGGTAAACCAATTATGCTTTGATCAAGACTTTGTAGTTGTGACACTAAGTCGGAATATGAAGGTCTTGGTAGTGAAAGTTTTATATCGAGGGCCAAGACTAGCGAGGAGGCAAAAAAAAAAATTATTTAAGACAAGATTCTTAATAGCTGCAAAATGATCACATAAACCTTTGAAGGTACAAATATGTTCTCTAATGGTTCTGCTATCTTTTTTGCGAAGATATATAACTCGTTGTCTGAGAATGAATTCATGTTCTTATAAATCTTGTGCATTTTCATTCTTTAGAGTATTCTAGATAGCATAGGATGTATCTAAACCCATAGCAAGGCTGGGTGTTTTTTTTAAAGCATCCTAATTATCCATCTACGAAGAAGACGATCTGAACGTATTCTTTGGTTAGTTTTGATACAAAGATGTCTGAATCCTTGGTGTTATTTGAGTATGGTGTGATGTACTTAATGGGGGTTGGGTCTTCATTAGTGAGGTGCTCAACTAGCTCTTGATTTTTTGCCAGAATAAGGCTAGTTGTCTCCATAATGGATAATTTATGGAGCTGAGTTGAAGGTAATGAAATTACCAATATTGAGAGACATTGTTGTCATGTTGTAAGGTTTTGCTGTAAGGTTTTGCTTAAGATTGTTGTCTGTTTACACAAGCTTTGATATCATAAAGAAAAATTAAAAGAAAAAGTTGTTTGCTAAGAAGATTAGTTTCTTTTTTGAAGGAGACATGAATACATAGCGCAGTACTTTTACAGTGCTTGAGTAGTTGGTATTTAAGATAACAATTATATATCAATTTGAATAGAATCTGTGTCAATAAAATCTCTGGAATGTGATCTGTTACTTTGACTGATAACGTTAACTAACATGATTTGAGCTGATTTGTTCTACTATAAATTACCATCCTGAGGTGAGTTTACGGCTGTTGGAACTCATTCATCAGTCAACTTCTCTTCACTGACATAGGCTTACTGCTGTTGGTCATTCCAATTGGTTCGGGTCTCCTTGTTACTCCCACAAATCATGCTAGGTTGGCGGGGTTCTGCTATTGTTAATATGTGCATTCGCCCATCATTCTACTGGTAATTTTTTTCCCCAGACAGGGTAGAAAAAAATTGAGAAAGAAAAAGGAAGAATTTGCTTCTTTTATTTTTTTGCTCAACGGAATCTTTGTGATTAATGGATAACAAAAAAGACAACAAACACCATTGTACCAAATGATACATTCCATGCTAGAAAATACAATCACATTTCTTACTACGCAAATTTAAACGTAGCTACCACAGTACCAAGCTTTGACCTGTGATCATGGAGTCATGTCTTGATCCTTTTTTGGAACCCAAATAAGAGTATCAGTAGCCAGAAAGTGACAAACAGCCGGTCCTGGTTTAATTTTGAGAACTTCGAAGGCCATATGGTCAGGACTCCAAGCTGATGTGTTCAGGTGGCATACGGTTACCGCTTTCACTTCTGCGCCATCAGCAGCGATTAATGGAACCACATAAACCTCTGTGCCTTCGATTACATGGCAATAATGTACTGCATAAGGATATCTGATCTTATGACACACCGCTGCTTTATGTTCTCCCCTCATTTCCGCTTTTGCCGAAACAGTATACTCTTGCTTCTTGCCTGGTTCAGTTGAGAGTACCTGAACATTTTGGCCAAGCCTCGCAACATTAAAATCAATTAATGACTCTAGAGATGTAGCACAATATTTTTCTTCTCCTTCCATGTTCGGGCTCTCGCAGTATCCTATTTCATCACTGATAATCTCAGCCTCTTCTGAGTTGACTTGTAGAGAAAAGTACTTCAAAATCTCTGGAAATTTGTCACTTGAAAATGGTATAGACTCTGCGACTCGACGAGGCAAGAAACTAACCTTGGTTCCACTGTTAGTAAAAAGCAATTTCATCTTTTTACCTGGATGGAGATCGTTGTACAAGTAGAATATTGTTGAGTCGGGGAGAGCAGATTTTGCGGCTTTTTTATGGTTATCTGCTCCATTATAGTTTTTTCCATATTTTTGACGAGCATCAACGCTAATTTTTTCGCCATTAGCGAAATCTCTGATCAATGAAGGATAATAACCAGGTTGTAGAGTATCTCGAAGGGGTTTTGGCAATGGAGTGTTGGGCAACCTTGAGAACCAATACTTCTCAGTGGGTGGAGAATTATCGCCCGGGAGGAAGCTGGGCACTTTGGTTGGTAAACGGACAGCAGTGGGAAAGGAAATGTGGAGGGAGAGAGTTAGAAAGAAGATCAGGAATGGTGCACCAGAAATGGCTGGAGACATTTTTGAAATAAGCAGATTGATGATTGATCGAGGATAGTAAAGTGGAGAGCTGAGTGACGTTATTTATAGGGAGGGGGAGGGGATCAGGGCAACGTTTGCATATTACTTTAATAATTAAATTAATATTTTTTTTAAAGAAAAAAAAAAGTTGAAAGGTTTGGTGACTCCATTGCAGCATCCTCTCATATAAATAGTGTTTTTTTTTTTTATCCCTTTAATTTCATTTTAGCATTTATTTATTTTTAATGCCATCCTTGGTTGAATGGGATTTTGGGCTCTTGAGGTGTCAAAATGATGTTCTAGCATTGAATTAAAACTTTATCTGGCAAGAAAATTGAATTTTCTAGGACTCAATTAATTTGACAATACAACGGATATGCATCCCCTTGTGTAATCAGTGTCTTTTCTATGCTTGTAGTGTTTTCCTATAAATATACCGGAAAAAGTAGATCACGGTCTATTTATTTTTTTAATTTTTTTAATTTTTATATTATTAGAGTTTTTAGATGTTTTAGGGTTAGAAATAGATTAATCAAGGTTTTTTTTTTTTTTAAGGAGGTTGAGGTATTTGAAGATGAAAATATGTAAAGGAAAAAAAAAGTTTTTGAAGGCAAAAAACTTGCACCTCAATTTTCTTATCATTAAAGAACAACATAAATCAATCAATCAGGTGGTAGGTCGTCTACCACAATAGACGACTCGTTGCAAGTTTAAAAAAATAGAGTTTTTGCTACTTTTAATAAAGAAAAAAAATAGACAATCGTGCTAGGTTTTATTTTTAAAAGGCCAAGCGTGCTAAGTGATTAGACCCATGCACTATTTATTTTAGGGTTTTTTTTTTCTTTAATTTCAATTTGGTTTCTTTTAAATTAATTTATTTAAAATATATTGCAGATGTTATTTTATTAAACCTTGATTTTTCAACCATTATAGATGAACAAAATCTAGTCAATCAAGCAACGGGTCATCTCCTATAGTAGGTAATTAACTTGATGCATATTAAAAAAAAAATTGAATTTTCACTTCTAATTAAATAAAAATAGACAGTCACGCATGCTTGGTCTGCTATGCCTACATGTCTGGCCTTATTTTTAATGGGCCAAGCATGCTAGGTACCCAGGCCCATGCATTGGCTTGTTTTGGGTTTTTTGCTTTTACTTTAATTTTAACCTAATTTTTTAAAAAATAATTTATTTGAAATATATTAAATATATTATTTTATCATTCTAAAGTGATTGATTATCCTCTTCAGTAATTGTTTTTTTAAAAAAGATGTTTTAGATACTCTACCACCTAATATGTATGACCAAACTTTTATGCAAGGCAGAAAGAAAAGAAAAAATGAAGAAAAAAATAAAATTGAAAAGTAAAACAAGAATAAAATTTATAGTTTATACACTAACTTACCTCCCCATTAACGGCGCAAAAAACTTGACACGATCAAATAATTGATATCTTCTCTTAAGTGCAGGCATGTTAAAGTAGCAAGATCGAGGACGATCCATAAAGAGGTTGAGTATACATAACCATAAATAATGAAAAAAAAAGAGTTAAAAAGATCTTTAAGATGCGATATTAATATAAAGATTTAACAAAGATAAAACAATTGTCAAGGTTAAAGAATTCACTAAAGGTATTTCAAATAAGTATAGTTTAAACTCTTTTTATTACTCAACTGGACACATAAAAGAGATTCCAATCGAATGGTTTAATATCTCACTTTAAGTTATTAACATGATCATATTAATTATCTTTAATTATTTTATTTGAATTATATCAATACTTGTAAATGTTGTCAAGTATTTATGATGTTAATTTAAATCAACAACAAATCAAGATCTTTCAGAACATAAGTGTTGGTTCTCTATGTGGTAGGCTATGAAAGAATCAAGAATTTATTATTTCAATAATTATACACCACGAAACAAGACTCACCACTTAACCAGAAAGATATTAAAATGATTAAGATAACAATTACACCACATGTTAATAACAAATTTTCTTGAATTTAAACATTAAAGTCCATAATGAATTTGTATTATACTTATTCTTACATCATTAGTATAATATTTGACAAAAAGAAACTAAATAAACATAACTAAGAAGAAAAATATAAAAAAAAAAAAAACAAGATGAGAGCATAGCTATGATAAAAATTAACTAAGTATATAATAACAAAAATGATAGGTATAAACAAGAGATTAATGAGAATAGAACATGAAATAAAACCTGGTATTATAAATTCAAATAAATAAATAAAGAGAATGGATCTTAAACTCAAAACCAATACCTCTAAATATATGACCAATGTTTTTTTTTATAGACTAAAATTTAGAACTATTGATATGATGGATAACTATTGATGTGGTGACCGGACAAAATATCATTGATAACATCATAATCTGAATATATAATCTTCATAAAAGTTGTAGATATATGTCTCATATTTCCAACCCAAAAAGAATGGGCTTTTAGAATTCCAAATACGGGATGAATATCGAATATTGTCTAGGCTGCAGACAAATTGGGATCTTTATGATATTTTAGGCCTATATTTTCTCTTTTCATAAAGTTAAACCACACCTAAATCTAAGGTCAATATATAGCTCAAGATATATCATAAAATCCAAATGATGTTCTAGTTTGAATAGAACCAACTCAATTAGAATTTTTTTTCTCTAAGCCTAGCAATCTCTTTACTATCTCTTCATATAAATTTCAATTTCAATAATTAAATGCATTAACCAGTTTTCTGAATTGTAAGATATACCTATATTATAAACATGTGTTTAAAACAAAGCATTTATCATAAATTAAAGATATCTTATATTATCAAACTTGTTATTATAAAACGTGTTTAAGTTAGAAAACTTAATAATACTTTAAGTATAATATAATGATATAAAACCTGAATAAAAATGTATTTTTAGTATTAGCAAGAATGGAAGAACTAAATCAAGTTAATATTTGGTTAGTGGAAATAATTTTTTTAACATATATATATATATATATATATATATATATATATATATATATATATTGTCCATCCATCAATTTTAGTTAAAGTGCACATCATGTTTTCAATTCACAATTAATATTTTTCTTTCTTCTAGAACTACATTCGTGACGCTGCATATTATTCTAGCAATTTTTTTTTATTTTTTTTTTTGGGGGGTAATGGGTGGATAAGTATCACTGACCTGGAGGACGGTGGATACCTTTTCGGGTGAAGGGACAATGGTGGCCGCCATTGTCCAGTGGCTTGTAGACAACTGTGTAAAAGGGTGAGAGCAGGAAAGAAGACCAGTATCATTGCATGAGAATAAGCTGGAGATATTTTTTGGACAAGTGGATTGAAGATAGTGTACAATAATGACTGGTGGATAATGTAATAAAATGTCGAGAATACAATTATTACAATAATGTGTTTTTGGAAAATTGGAAAAAAAGAAAAAGAAAACTAAAACAAAGGTTTTAATTTTTGAAATTTCTATCGATTTTGAAAAACACATTTTTGAGGTAATCTACAAATTCTCTCTTTTCAAGTTTTCTGTATTTTATATACATGCATTATTTAGCAATGTAAAATATTAAAACTAATTTTTTTATTATATTTATATTTAATTAATGTCACAAACTCTAAGTATTTTTATTATAAATCTAATATCAACATTTTTCAATTAATTATATAATTTTTTTTAACAAAAGATTACCACAGATATAAAATATTAGGATATGATTGTAATCCTTGTGTAATTCTTATGTGAAAAAATATGTCTTTATTGTCAATAAATAAACACATTTGTTTAATATATTTAACAAACTCTAAGTATCTCTAAATTAAATTATAACTAATTCTTGTGTAAGAATTAAGAAATAGAAACATCAACCATACTCGAGTTCTTTCAGGCTATTATTTATCTTTAATATTCATTAAATATTAAATATTTAATTAATGAATCTAATATTTGATTAATAAATCAAAAATAAAGATAAAGATATTGAGACAAAAAATATTTTACAAAGAAAAATTTCTGGTCAATACTCTATTAAGATTGTACATTAATTACAGCTGTTGAGAATGATACATGTTAGATTTTTCCTTTACATGTTATATTCTTCACTTTAAGTAAAAATTTATAAAAGAAAAATTTCAGTAACTTCAATAAACTAACCAAATTAAAATAAAATATATATTTAAGTTTATACTAACCTTGAACCTTGAAAATCATTATCGACCTGCAATTTTCATTCTGAATGTTTGGAAACCTGAGTCCATTGAAACAATGAAATTTTCATAGACAATTTAAAGGTCAATGTTATTGTTCTTGTAGCCTTAATGTTTGTAAATCTAAAATTGCATTTGTTAAATGAAATTATTTTTTCAAAAATTATTAAACATGTCGTTGTGAAAGCAAAACAAACTTACATCGAAAGGTCATCATTCCACTAGGCCTCGTCCTTGTGGGTAAATGGATTCCACTGTGAAAGGACCCCCCTCGACATTGCAGCATTGCACTCGACGAGCCTGCGTCGTAAGTCGATGTTTGTGCCTCAAGTGCTTGTTTTTGGCAGGCACATAAAGACTCATGGTCGTCAGCATCGCTGCTAGAAGAACTAGCAGCAATTTTATCCTCGTGACATACAATAGACTTGCTCTTAGGAACCTATACAAATTAATGGATAAAAAAAATTAAACAATTTCTATTTTTAAAAAACATTTGGCAGCACCTCCCCTATATGAGAGACTACCTAAAATTTTTAAACCTGCAAATACACAACATATATGCGACAAACCAATTCAATTTATTCAATTACTTCCAACAATTTAGCATAATTCAATTTCGTAGAAAATTTACATTTTCTACGTGATAATATTTTTAATCCTAAATTTACAAAAAAAATCATTCTAAATTTACAAAAATTTAAAATAATAATTAAAATTAATCATACGCATTTAATTGAAATTGAATAACAAAATTGAAAAAAAAACTAAAATTCAACAAAATAATAAAAAAATTATTTCAATAACAGCTAAAATTCAAAACATTTATTCATTCATAAAATTATTAAGACCATAAATTTGAACAAAAATAATGACAAAAAAAAATAATGCAAAAAAAAACACAAAATAGAAGAAAAAGGAATGGAAAATTCTTACCTTAATGGCATACTTAACTTCGACTGATAATTAAAAAAATAAAAAGAAAAGAAAAGAAAAGAGATTGTTAATAAACCCAATAAAAAGAAGAAAAATGAAGAAAGACAACATACCTAAGGATGAGAAGAGAAGAGAATGCTTGATTTCGATTGAAAATGAGAGAGATAAAAAAGGAGAAAAGGAGAGAGAGAAATCACTATGTGAGAGGAGAAGACAGAAGAAGAAAATGAAGCCCTGTCTGTTTTAATTTTAGTCTTTTAATTTAGTTTCACCACCAAAATCACAGACGGAAAATTAAATACTAATATTTTTAGAAAGTCATTTAAATATTACCAACAACTTTTCATTGTCATTGGGAAAAAAAGTGAATAGTCAAAAGATCATTAATTAACATGCATTAAGAAGTGAACAGTTCTCATAGTCACTAAAATATACCAACAGAAATATTTTATCGATATACCCGTATGTAATGAACATCGTGAACAGTGCCAGAGAAAAGCTAACATCTCATACTACAACTTCTATAAAGAAACCCTCCCCGAAATGTATCGTATTTAAGCCCAAACCTCTCAGGAATGAGACAAATATGTCCAGTTTTACATCAATGGATTAATTGCATCTCCAACTATCCATTTTCCCTTCTTTCTCTCTAAATATCTAATCCCATGCCATATGTACGGCAACCTTCATAAATATGAACTCTTAAGGCCGTTTACATAACTTTTACCCTTTTTTTTTTTTTTTTGTGTACAGTGGCCAAGAACAACCTCAAGAAATATACACATTATAGGCCATATATGTTGCCCATAAACTCATAACCTATGAAACTGATATACACAATCCCCATATCATTAAGTT
>Ga0325404_1005709_pt1 | contig 13104 bp, 9 predicted proteins | sample PopdelMetagenome_18_FD_205664 | JGI IMG/M metagenome (GOLD analysis project Ga0325404, IMG submission 205664) | Populus deltoides microbial communities from Bellville, Georgia, United States - Xylem-Control-R1 | ecosystem: Host-associated > Plants > Phyllosphere > Stem > Wood/Secondary xylem... | reverse complement strand
AAAAAATATTTATTCATCTAGATCATGTCAATATACATTAAATTCGGATTAAATTTTTGGAGTTATAAAATAAGGATGAAAATATTGCCAAATCGATGGCATGCGTTGGTGTTAGCCATTAATGCATGGGATGGGGAGGGTGAGGTAATTTCCAATGAAGCGCAATTACATTTAATACCATACCAAAAGAGAAGGATAATTAAATTCTCTGTGTTGATTTCAATCTCATTTGGTGATGAAATATAATCTGATTATCAATTTTTTACTTATAACTACGACTAACTTAAACCTATAAACTATTTTTCCTACATAATATTTAATTATCTATATACTAACTTAAAATTTCAAGAGGCGATTCTCCGGGGACCATTTTAAGATGTTAATGTCATTTTTTATTACAAAAAGTTTAACATAAAAAAAAATATTAAAGTCATAAAAAAATATTTGATATTATTATTAGATTCAATTTAGCTTGTCAAATTTGAAATCTTTTAACCCGATCTCTTATCTAGTATGAGTTTAAAATTAACTCATTTAAGAGTTATTCGAATGTGATCCAATCAATTTGGTGAGTTCAAATACAATTTAAATAATCAGTAAAAACATGATTTGGTTTTATAAAAAAAATTAGCATGATATTTTTTTAATATCGAGACAATGATATATTAAATCGACTCAAACTTCGCAACTTAATCTGTTAAACCCGTGACTCGAATCATGGACTCTATTAAGTTTAACAACTTTTTTTAACTATTTTACTTCGCAGTTTAACCAGCTTAACCCGTGACCCAATTTAATTGATTTTTTTTGTTTTTATTAGCTTTGCTTTTAAATATTGAGTTGTTTCATAATCCGAATAGGCTCATATAAAATTTTTTAAAACATTTTTTTTTTGTTCTATCATCCAATATCTAGTTCATTATGATTCAAGCTTTGTCATTTGTTTAAGTTTATTTTATGTGAAGTTATCATAATCTTATAACACAGGTCACTGATTTTGCGAATTAATCCATGTAGAATGAGGTTGTTTTATTGTTTTTTTTTAAATTGATTTTTTTCCTAACTTTATCATCCAACAATGAATTTATCAAGAATTAAGCCTTATAATTGGCTTTTATTTGTTTTATATAGGGTTATCATCGTCTCATTATTCACGTCGTGGATTTGTAAGGTTAACCCGAATTGATCTAATATGTTGTCGTCTCACTTAAAAAAGATGTCATTTTAAATTTTTTTAATCAAACTATATTTTTACATATCATCCAAGTTGTTTTTGAACCTTTTGAGTTCACGGGGTCAACTCTCACATGTTTATTTTTTTTATACTAGAAAAATATTAGTTATGCTTGGATTTTTTTTACGTTAAAAAATTAATCTGACTCATATAGTAGCATGCTAACAGTCCAATAGTTACTGAATATGAATGTTTAAATTTTAAAATTATATTTAGATACTTGACATTGTGTTTGAAATTTGAAATGCATAATTTCAAGTTAATTTATGATTAAATTTGAATTTGAATTATATATATATATATTGAATTATATTTGAGTCAAGATTGACTTTAATGTTATTATGTTATTCACAATCTATCTCTTACCACTGATTAAGTAATTATTAAAAAAAAAATTACTTGGATGAATATTCATCAAGTTAAATTGTCATCTTTAATGAACAAAGTTGTCAATTGTAATATATATATATATAATCTTTCTTCTTGTAGCGAAAGGAAAAAAGAAGAAGCAGCAACTTGTACAGAAGACACGAAGATAGTACAAATAAGAGAACATATTTTTCTATACTTTTTTAATAAAAATATATAAAAAATCATTCTAAAATTATTATTATATTTTTTTTCTAGTATTTTTCAATCAAATACTTTATGGCTTTCTTTTTTTATCGGACTACCAACAAAACACAACGAGGAAATGATTTGTCGATTGAAACATGGACTGCCTCATAAAATAAATTATAATAAACAAACAGTGTATTAGGTAGAAGAAGCAGAAGGCACAACCCCATTCCCAAAAAACAAATAAAAGAATTAACAAAAACTAAAACTTGTGGGTAAAATATTCTAGCAATCTTTACTGTTTATCCTTTCACGATTCACCATACTATAATTTTTTTAATAAAAATTCATTTCAGTTATTAAACTTTTTTTTTTTCCATGATTGTGCCATTTTAAGGTTGGATTTGAACTTAATTGCATGGCTTTTTTAGAATCAATAATTGAATTAAAAAAAAGAGAATTAAAGTGAAAAACACGGGTAAAACATAGATAATAGTTTTGAGATTTTTTTAAAAAGTTCATTTTTATCCTTCATTTTTTTTAGTTACTAGGTGACTGGTTCCTATAATTTTTTAAAAATAAATTTTGGTAATAAATTTTATTTCCCTTAGTTTTAGTTATTTTTTAGTGGAGGAGAGAGAAAGGATTGCCAAGTCCTAGCTTAGAGAGAAAATTATCGTTGAAAATAATTTTAACCATCAAAACAATCAATTTTTATGTCAAATAGTCTCATATAATGAGGGGGGTTAAGATTATGTGTTTTTTTGGGTTTTATGTTGATTTCAGGTTTTGAGATGGTTTTTTGTACTTTTAAAGCCCATAAATTGGTTTAACAAGGCTCGTAGGATGTTTCTTAAGTTTTCTTAGTTAAAATATTGGTTCAAAATGGGTTTTTTGGTTTTATATTTTTTCGGCCACACGTGGCTAAATTTTAGGAGTTTCAAATAACACGTTTTTTATTTTTTTTTGACAATTAGAGTGGATGATATGTCATCTACCTAGTTAAACTGATAGGCTAGGCGCTTGGCCTTACTTACATGGCCCATCAACACCTGACATCTTTTATTTTTTTGTTTATAAAATTTTAATTTTTTAAATTAATATCTTATATATATATATATATTTTAAAAAATATTTTTTTGATTTATGTTTTAGCTAGTACCTTCTATGTGAATTGTTTTTGCTTTTTTAGTCTTTTTTATATAGTGATTATTTTTTAATTATATGTGTTTAATTTTTTTATAAAGTTAGTATGATTCATTTATAATTTTTTTATATATTTTATATAGATTAAACATTTATTTTTTTATAGTGTTTATAGTATATAAGACCTTGCACAATATTTTTTTCTTTTATTTTATTTAAAAAGTTTTATGTGTGTATCGATTACTATTATAAATTAATTTTAATAAATAAATTCATTGAATACAACTACATAAATGACCTATGTTATGGTATTAAATATCTTGATCTATATTTATTTTTTAATTTTTTCAATTATATTTTTATTTATCATTAATGATTTTTTTTTTCATTTATCTACATAATAGCTTGTAATTTATTTAATTAGATGGCTGCATAAGTTTTTCTATTTACATTTATGATTCTTATATAAAAAATAATGTTGAAAAATTCTACATGTTCAATTTTTTTTATTATCTATTGTTGTTTTTAATTTGATCTTTATTTTTATTATTTATTATTTTCAATTTTATCTTTTAATCCAAGTTGATAGTGTATTGTTTTTTTTCCATTATTTTTCATTTTTATTTTTTTCATCAATGCCTTTTTTGTAGGTATTTTTAAAATAATTTTTAAATTTATGCTTTAATTAATGCATATTCTCTATTATATATTTTTTTTTGTTTTTTAGCCCCTTTTAAAAACCAATTATTTTTTTAATTATATTTGGCGTGTTTAGTTTTTTAAGAGGTTTGCATTATTCATTTGTATTTGTTTTTATATTTTATATAAATTAAATATTTTTTTATTATACTTCTAATAAGTGTAGTCTTGCATAATATTATTTATTTATTTTATTCAATTAATTTTATATATGTATCGATTTCTATTACAAATTAATTTTAATAAACAAATTATTAAATATAACCAGGTAAATAATTTATTTTTTTGCTTTTGAATAAAAGTTTTTTTTCATGCTAATATGATCATTTTTTTTGTATTTATATTTTTTTATTTGATAAAGATGCCTCTTTTTTTTTTCAATATAGTTCATATAAAATCTACATATTTAGTTGACCGAGATTATAACACAAGTTATTAGAATTTTTTTATTAAAAAATTATTTTTGTGAGACCTAAATATTTAAAATAATATGACCCGCATAATAGCGTGTACACTGTTTCCTTATTCCAAACTCTGAAGTCTACTGTACACTAAAGAAAGAATATATTCAGTGTCTACAGTGCACTAAAGAAAGATATTCAGTTAATTTTTTTTTTTTTTGTTGAAAATGGATATTCGTAAGTGGATCGTGGAACCACGCTCCCGCACAACGAATATATTCAGTTTTTTGGCGGCATCACTTCATGCCCACCACTTCTTTCCCAAATTCTCTCGACTCTGCTCCTCATCACTTTCTCAGCTCTCAAACACTTGGTAACTGCTCTCTGTGCTCTCTTTGTTTTGAAAGAAAAAGAGAAGGAAAAAACCAAAACCATAGCCAGCTAGCTAGGGAAGAGAAGTGATCCCGATACTGACACTGATACTGATCTACTGTAGCAGTAACTTTACCTGCATTGCATAGAAATAGAATGGGAGGTTGTAGCAAAGATGATGTTAGTTACCTGGATCGCCGATTCTCAAAGAAGGTTCGCGATAATGTCCATGGCAACATTTATCTGGATCCGGTATTATCATTAGACATCTTTCCTTCTCTTCTCCGAATTTCTTTGATTCGACTTTCTTAGATTGATTGATTGTTCAATTCAATTTTGATTTCTTTTCGTCACCGAATCGCGCTACTTTCCTTTTCTTTTGGAAACGGCGTTTCGTTCGTTTTGTTCCTTTTAGTGATGGATTATAATTACAATTTGAATTATTGATGTTTGTTTGCTTGCATGTTTCTCTGAATTGAATTTAATTTAATTTTATTTCAGCTCTCTTTGAAGTTTGTCGATACCGAGCAGTTCCAGAGGCAAGCGCAAGTCTGATTTATTTATTTATTTGTTCATTTCAAAATATAATTAAATTGAATCGAATCAAAACTATTCACCATCCGAGCTCACAAGTTTTACTATATGTGTACATGCAGACTTCGAGATCTAAAGCAACTCGGTGAGTGTTATTTATATTCCTCTGTGCCTACTTGACCTGATTTTATTAGCATATCTTTTCCTGTGACTCTGATGTTTCTACTTTTTACACCGCGTCTAAGAATTTAAGCCTATATATGAAAATTTTTATTTTCTCATGCAATTAATTAATTCAATAGTTTTGAAGGGGGAAAAAAAACTAGCTGCTTGCCTGCAAAGTAGCTTTTAAGTTTCATGCTGAATATCCTTGTTGGAATCAGATATGTTTTATTTATCAAGAAATACTAGTTTGAGTGAGATTTTTTTTTTATAACTTATATCTATATACTCATTCCTAGTAAATCTATTTGACTACTCTTCTATCACATATAGTCTTCAACGATGTTAAATTCAATTTATCAGGAAACAACGATAGAATTTTTGTTCTGAACAATTTCAAGTTCATCCCTGAGTGAAGAACATGGAGTAACTTGATTGTTTGCTTTGGTCACTATTATTCTTTTTAATGGAATCTTGGTTGTTTTTAGCACTCTGATTTCCATAACGGTCAAATGTGATGTCAGAATCCATAGTTGAAAGAAATTGGCTTATTAACTACATCATTGGAAGAATTAGTCACTAAACTGGACCTAGTAAGCTATAACTTGTTCACCAGCAAGAGTGTCGCAACAAGCCATTTCAGTGTTCTGTATAGAAACAACCATCTCTAACTTCCATTTCTGAGAGATTTCATTCTTTTTACTAAACAAGTTTTACTCTTATGCAGGTCTAACATACATGGTTTACCCAGGGGCTGTGCATTCTCGATTTGAGCACTCACTTGGTGTATTTTCACTGGCTGGTGAAGCAGTTCACAGAATCAAAGCTCAGCAAGTAAGAATGTCACTCTGAACATCATTCTCATCAAGATCTCCAATTATGGGCATTTGTCCTTCACACACATCCTATATTTGTAGGGTTCAGAGCTCGGTATCGATAACTTGGATATACAAACAGTGAAACTTGCTGGTAATGAATTGTGCATCATTAAAATGGCTTTACTTATGGTTGCTTTTCATGTTTGTGTATTTAATCTCTTCCTGATTTATATAGGACTACTGCATGATGTTGGCCATGGGCCATTCAGCCACATGTTTGAGCGCGAGTTTCTCCGTCAGATTCCTCATGGCATTAAATGGTAATTCTGGCAATCCTTTTGGATTTCCCTCAGAAATTAGGACCATTCTTCACTTCTTTGACCTTTCTGTTTTCATTGGTAAAGTCATTCCATTAAAATGTGATTAGAAGGATGCTAGAATAACAATTTCCATATGCTGATTATACTAATGAATTTCTTGTGCTTAATTTTTACATTTGCTTGTTTTCGCGGAGATTGATATCTTCTTAATACCATATCACAACTTATTTGTATTCATTGATCATAGATGCAGATGGTTGATGTGTTCGTTGACCAATATCATGATGTTAAAACCATAATTTTTTTTCTAACTGTTTTAAGTGTTGTATTCTAATAATTTTGTTTGTTACGTATTCTGGTTGTGAATGCTGAGAATAATGGACTGAAAAAGATTAACCATGTGATTCCAGAGGCTAAGAATATAGCTGATTTCAGTATTTCTATGCAGATTCCGTTCAGTTTTTTCCTGTAGGAATGATGCAAATGTTTCCTTTGTTCCTTCCTTTCTATGTGCTGTACTAACACAACACAACCTCAATTAGTAAATGTTGATTTCAGAAAATGCATCTTTCTACCATCTGAAGAATTTATATTGCACAGTGAAATCATGTTTTATTTAACAATATGGGTGGATGATATGCCATTGTTCTCCCAGTTAGGTGCATTTGCAATACCTTCATTTGATTATTGCCGAACATTATGATTTACATTGATGAAAACAGTATTTTTTGGTTTGTGATAAATCTTATGGAAAATGGTGTACCTTTCCTATAGTCATTACTGGTAATTGCTTCTAATGAGAGGATTTTCCAATATGTGAGTTACTGTTTTAAATATTTTCCAGGTGTCATGAGGACATGTCTGTGAGAATGATAGACCACATTGTCGATTTCCACCATATTGATATTGATGCTGAATGCCTAAAGAAAGCAAAGGTTATATCTTGACAGAATTACTTTTCCTTTCTTCTGCTGGATTTTCTTTTTTCCTTTCTTGGTTCAAGTTTTTCATTGAACACGTGATTGTGTCAATTTTAATCTCACCATCAACAACATCTCTTTTTGTTGTTTCACCGAGGTTCTTTTATCTACTTAAAGAAAAACAGATACATGCACACTGATTTTTAAAAAAAAAAACAATTGCTAATGCGTGGATCCCTTATGCATCTGTGTCCTCTTTTACAGGAAATGGTCATTGCAAGCACAGAACATATTTCTCATAAAGTAAGCCATCTGACAGTCCAAGACTCTATCTGTGGTTAGCAACCCTCATTTCAATTCCTTACGTATCTAATTTAATCATTGGCTAATTTTCTACGTTCTCTTACATGTAGAGTGTGAATGAAAAGCATTTCCTATATGATATTGTTGCAAATGGTCGGAATGGTATAGATGTTGACAAGTTAGTTGATCTCTCTCTATATACGTATCCTTACGAATCTCCAATCTCCTTATTTGGGGTTACTTTCACTGCACATGGTTTTGACAACAAAAGATTATCTGCTAGGTTTGATTACATTGTGCGTGACTCCCGGGCTTGTGGACTGGGCTGCAGTTTTCAGATTGAACGGTATGCATGCGTTTATTTTTAGGCATGATCAAACAAGTTGTTTAGGTAGCCTTCTTTTCAAGTCAACTCACATGACATTTCCATCCATGCTTTAGCCTTTACTTGGTTAGTTAGTTATTATACTTGTGTATTCTTACCATCTAAACTAGTGCTATTCCTTAGTCAATAAGCATTCTTTTTAACCTACAGGTTAATGGATAGCATGCGAGTTATGGGTGATGAGATATGTTATCGTGACAAGGATTGTTAGTATATGTTGTAATTCTGTTTCCAGTTTTGCTGGTAATCATTGTATTCTTTAATTAATTCTTGATGTTTTTGTCAGATCTTACAATCTATAAGTTATTTTCCTCTCGTGCTGATCTGCATCGTACGGTCTATACACATGCAAAAGTAAAGGTGCCTATATATTTGGAATTATTTTCTGGAAACAAATGCTTTGTTTAGTTGAATCTTTATCCAAATGGGGAAATGCAATGTATTTGACATTTCTTTTTCAGGCTATAGAAATGATGTTTATTGAATCCTTGATAAAAGCGGATGATTACCTTCAAATTTCATCAAAAATTCAGGACCCAGCTGAATTCTGGAAGGTTTGTGGGCTTAAAACATTAATTGAACTTGCTGTTGATGCTTTGATTTTAGTGTTCACGGGACTAATGCTATCCATCTAAATTTTGCAGATAGATGATTCAATATTGAAAACCATTGAAATTTCTCATGATCAGGAGCTGAAGGAAGCTAGAGATTTAATCCTGCGCATTAGGAGAAGAGACCTATACCAGGTATCCTAATTTATTATCGGGACAGGTTTGATGGCCTAATTTTTTGTGATCTAGGAGCATGATCTATTCTTGTTTTGAGTTATTTTAACTCAAAGGAAACCTATGTTCCTGTTTGTTAACACACTTTTACAATTTGTTGTATTATATTTTTCAGTTCTGCAATGAGTTTTCTGTTCCGAAGGACAAGCTAGAGCACTTCAAAGACATCACTCCACAGGACATTGTTTGTTCCCAGGTTTATAATAGACTACACACAAAAAAAACATATGTTCTATGTTAGTCTTTTCTTTCTACAGCGCACTAGAAAATTTTAATTGAAAGTGATTTTTCATTCAGGGAAATGGTGACATTACACTAAAAGAAGAAGATGTTGTTGTCTGCAATGTGAAGATTGATTTGACACGGGGTAGAAGTAACCCTCTTGAGAAGTAAGCAGGAAAAGAGTCAAATTATGATTATGTTGGAATCGTTCCTTGTTTTGTTGTTCTTTAATTGGCCGGCTTCTGCAACTATAAATGACTCTGGTCTTTTGTTTATGCATGTGTTTCAACATTCAGCATAAATTTTTTCCAGGTACAAAGTTCACTTCCAATGTGCTTAATTTAAAGTATTTTTCCTAGCATTTTTCTTTCTTACAAGACTAAAGATTAGTATGAATCTCAATATTATCCATGGTCTGCATTGTCAAATATGTAGCAGAGGACAGTAGAACTCTAGTAAATATATGCTGTAGTTTACTTTCTTTTGTTTTCATAAATTACAGGCTTGAATCTAATCAAGGATTCGTATCTCAAAATCTTTTGACGTTGCTTGTTGTAACATCCTTGTTGAATTATACTATTGAATTTATGTTATGTTACAACAGACACACAAGGGGCTGGTGAAAAAATTATTGTAAAAAATATGGAATTTGGCTATGTTTTTTCCCTCGACTAATTTTGTTATGTAGAGGATCATTGGGTTCCAATACCTATTCAACCTTAAGGCTGGAGTCTCCTTCTTAAGCTATAGCTTAGGGTTTCTAACTGTTTAATGTTACAGTATCTTAAAAGAATATGTTTCTGTTTTAAGGTTTTTTAACAGCTTTCCTTGCTATCAGGACTTTGAGAGCAACGAGAAATTCCCGATACATGATTATCGCATCAGTCATTTGCTGCCAGCTTTTTGTGAAGATAGGATTGTGAGGGTGTATTCTAAGAACCCCGATCTGGTTTGTAACAAACACAATAATGTTTTTAAATAATTAATTAGCTTTGAATTACTTTGTTTTGATAAATCAATGCATGGGCATCATTATACAGGTGAAAACAGTTTCTGAGGCTTTTGAAAATTTTCAGCTAAAGACATATGGAATGAAAGCACAGGTACATGCAACTCCTGATAGGAAGAGGAATCGTCGGAGGTTAGAACAGTCGTACTGAGAAGAATCACCGAAGGCTCTTGTGGTTGCTACCATTGTATCCTATTCCACAGTGCTTTTATTTTGGAACTCATACACTTCTTTCTAAATGGAGAAAGAAAACTAGCTCACATACACACACATAATAGAAGAATTTGATTAGCAAGTGTATAAATTCACACTGCCTCCCTATATCTCCATTTACTTTGATACCCAGCACAATATGTGAATATTCTTTCTCATACTCTGACTAGTAGGTGGATGATGATGATTTCTACCAATGAAATTTGTTCGTAGATTTCAATTATTTGGAATGGGTTTTCTTTTTCTGTCATTATTCTATTAGGAGGGTTTTTTTTATTTATTTCTTGTAATTTTTTTGAGCTGGTGATAGTGCAGTTAGAAAACAAGCAACAAAGACATTGCAAAGGTAATTGAGAACTTGGAGTTAGCTTGTAGGTAACATGGAGAAAACTCTGGGTTCAGTTTTTTAATTTGAATTTGTAGCTTGGAAGTTCTGAAAGTCCACACTGATTGATGCAGGTCTCCCCTTCCAAGCAATAGATCTGTGTTTCATTTAATAGATTGCAGTTTGCCTTGCCCTTGCAGACATTATCAAAGATGACCATGCATGCATCTGCCCGGCTAGCTTTGTGATACTAAACATGTACAATCACTCCTGCTTAGCTCAGGTTTGTTGTTAGTGCTTGAGTCCCCACGTGCTGTCATCACTGTTGCAAGAGAACATGGATAAACTAGGGGTAAGTCGGGCATGGCAATCTCTGTATACATCGCATCATCACAAAAATTACAGAACTGATATCTTAGAGCTTGAATATATATATATATATATATATATATATATATATATAGTTGATGTCCTGAATTCGAAATTACTTATTTCATTTTAGTCAAATCTGTGAGATTTTTGAAGTCACCATGTAAAAGACATGCCCTACAGTGATATGTGTTGGAGCTTTTTATTCAGGCGTCCAGGCAAAACCCGTCATTTTGTTGAAGCTTTAACTACCTCCTGAATCAGTTACCTCCAGCATTTGATATTTGTGAATAAGTATGTCCTTTGATTTGGCATCTCGGTACATAAATTCAAGTAGTAAATTGAAAAACAAATCATCAAATCCCCAGCAGGCTGGATAATCAGTTATCATTGTATTCTTTTCTACTTGCATACGAGGCAGTGTATTGACAACCAATGACTTGCGGAACTAATTTACAAGCCCGTAAGGTAAAGAAAACAAAAGGAGTCACAACTCACAAGGTACACCAGGCGGATATTGTCTTAAATACCACCAAAGAACATAAACCGATCCCTTTCTGTACATTTGGTGAAGCACTTAAAAGGGCTTCAAACTCGCATGAACTGATCAGTGGTAAACAACCAAGACATGTTCGCTCTGAACGAAACTGTCAACATTTTGATGAATAGTTGCGAGGATTTTAGCAATGCCGGTTGATAGAAGAGCATAAGGTACACGATGATATTGGTCAACAGTGTCCAAATTCAGCCCCCAACCCGGGACACTATTAAAGAAAGCTGATGATTGTAAGATCCTTCTTGAAATTCCAAATCGGCAGCAGAGGTTAGAACATGATGACCACCAACAAGTATAGCAATTTTTTTATGCCTAAAACATGGAGACTTTTCGAGTACAAGAGAATAACCGTGTTCTAGTAACTTGGAAGTCAGGAAAACCTGTTTCCGAGAGAGAAACTTCTAATGCCACTGTCGAAATACCATATCACCGTGTGGTTACTAACTTGTGTTGCACATCTGATGAGATTAATGATGGTGCCAGGGGGTGATTTTGAGTTGCAGTACTTAAACAGGAATTCTTAGTTTAATATACTGAGGAAACATTAAGAACCAGCCCTTGAGTTTTAGTTGGAAAATTAATGAAGTGAAACTAAAATGTATGAAGAGAACAAGCAGCACCTTGAATTGGGTGAGATAGGTAGAGAGAGGAGGACATGGAGAGAGAGAGAGAGAGAGAGAGAGAGAGAGCGAGGTTCTTGATCAAGACTAGAGAATTGGAGAAGACTTGTTGAGGAAGCTTGCCATTGCTGTCTGTCTCTAGCTCGTGCGCGTTCGTCGATGGTTGGTCCTAGCACGTCTTTAATATTGGCTGGTTTTGTTTGTAAAGAAAAGACAAATACACAAGACGAGGAGCCATATAAAATCAAGCCCATGGGCACTGTTTTAAGCATACCTTTCTCGGCCTTTTGGCTAAGATCAAGTGTAGTATCTGTTCTTATCAGTTTAATATTTGATACGTGGATCAATGGTCCACATGATATAAAATTAATTTTTCTAGGATGAGGGCCCATAAAGGAAGCTAGCTGCTGGGGTTCTCGAGCGTCGCCTCAGCGTTGCAGTACTGCAATGGCCTGGCGCACCCTCTATCTCAAAGAAGTGTTTTGGTCTCTTTCCAAATGAATTTTTTATCCCTCGTACTTCTTGCTTTGTTCACTTTACCTTCCAAAGCTAGATTTTAACCCCAGACTGTTTTGTCTATATGGAAACGAGCTCAGCGGACAAGTACCAGATAGTATCGGTAAGCTGACAAAACTCTAACTTCACCCGCATGAGAATAAGATTTGCCTGGTTCCTTCCCATCAAACCTCAGAAACCTTCTCAACCGACCTCCGGATATTCTTGGTGTCGAATGCTTAATCAGCTACTTCTATATTCAAATGAGCTTAACTGGTACGATAGCAAATTCGCTTACAAACTTGAAGAATATGGTACAAATGGATCTTTCTGACTGGTCCTGCACCAGACAAAAATCTCTTAACAGGGAACGTTCCACTTTCATTGGAGAACATAAATGCCATCTCAGAGATGTACTGCGATACGAATCATCTATTTATTTTTAAAAGATTTGTACCTGTTTATAATGATTTTATGTGTTGTTGATTTTGTTTTTGATTAAAACATGTATTAAATAAAATAAAAGATTCAACTCAATTTATGTGAGGTTTTAACATTCGTACTTAATATCTGACAGTATTTTTATTTCTGATTTTCTATACAATTAATATGAATTTTAAAAGAAATATAAGCTTGATTCAATTTATTTCCTAGATTA
>Ga0325404_1005707_pt1 | contig 13105 bp, 12 predicted proteins | sample PopdelMetagenome_18_FD_205664 | JGI IMG/M metagenome (GOLD analysis project Ga0325404, IMG submission 205664) | Populus deltoides microbial communities from Bellville, Georgia, United States - Xylem-Control-R1 | ecosystem: Host-associated > Plants > Phyllosphere > Stem > Wood/Secondary xylem... | reverse complement strand
AAAATTTGAAATGCATAATCTATACTTGTTCTACTGTTTGAATTTGGCCACGTTAAACCCTTTAGTTTCAAATGTAGGTTAGTTTAATCCTCTCCGTCCATGTTTTATGTTAGATTGATCATGATCAGTTATTAATTTGACCTAAGACAACTAAAATTGAAGTTATGAAAGAAACAAAAAAAACAAAAACAAAAACAAAAAAAAATAATAAACCAAGTTATATTCATTTTTTTCATAACAGAATTTTTTTTTCCTTGTGATTAAGAAAGGGAGGATGCATAACATGGCCTTTGCGATTTGACAACTTCTGTTCATCCCGTCATCAGTTTTGATGACTAAGAAATTAAATTTTATATATAGTTTTTCCATCGTTAATTAGAGTTCACATAACCAAATATTTATATTAAATTTTAAAATTAGGATTTTATAAATAAAAAAATCGAGACTCAAAGCCTAGTGTAGAAAGATGGAAGAATCATGCAATGTCAAGTGTTTCTTGTCTGCTTGACTTCTCCCGTTCATGTTACGTACTTTGTGCTTGACAACATATTTTTTTTATTATTATTGACATGGATATTTGAATAATTTATATGCATGATTAATTTTATAAGTTTTAAAATTAATAATTATATAAATTTTTAATAATTTTAAGATTTATAAGATTCAAACTATGAGCCTAACTATATAAAATTTTGATATATTAAGATGTTTTGGTATGCAGATTTTTCTTATATCATTTTAACATCACTTGTGCTTAATCAAAAATAAAATTTATTAATAATTAGTATTTATCACGTATGGTTAATTATTAAAAATTTATAAGAAATGTAAATAAAATTTCTAATTTACCATTAAAACTTGTTAGAGAATGTTGGTGTGTATGGAAAACTGAAAATGGATAAATGACTATTAATTAAGAAAATAAGTTTCCTTGTTTTTAAAGTGATAGTTATCCCTGCTTTAAATGTATTTTATTATATGGTTGAAAACAAATTTAGTACAGTAGCACATGTGAAAAAAATATTTAAAATTTTAGTACATATAATCAAGCCACAAATAAATAAATAAAAACGAAGTTGCAGATACAATCTGAGACTCAATAATTACATTTTTCTTCTACAACTCAAGAGTCACAAATAAAGATTGCAATACTACACATTACAATAGGACACACCCGCACTGGATCCACTTAGGCATCATCATCTAGCCATTGATTTTTAAACACACTCTCGAGATCAGAAGTAAATGAATCACAAGAAATATTTTTATATTAATGCGAATGTTTGTTTTCGTATTTTAAAAATATTTTTGAAAAAATAATTTTTATTTTATTTTATTTATTAAATTAATTGTTTTTGGTATTTTTAGATTATTTTAATATGCTAATATAAAAAATAATTTTTAAAAAATAAAATAAAAAATTATTTTAATATATTTTTAAATAAAAAAATATTTAAAAAATAATCCCTACCACACTTCTAAATACCATACTAATAAAAAAGACGTGAATTTTTTTCTCAACATGTGCTTGTCATGTCTTATTTTTCTAATGGTAATCTTCATTTATTAATAAAAAACTTGGGGTTAACACGACCACTTCATTGAATATATGAAAGCCTATTTTATCAAAAATAAAAAATACTATAAACTAATGCCAAAATATATTGAATTTATATTTCAAATGTTATCCTATCCTTTTTATATTTCAAATGTTGTTCTATCTTTTTTTTTCTTAGAAAAAAAAATTATTAAAATTATTATTTGACTTATAAAATCATATAATTTTAAAAGTTAATACATGTTTCACATGTCAAATCACTTTAAAAATTTTAAAATAAATAAAATCGAGTGAAATTATTAAAATAAAATGAAATCGCGTAAAAACACGATTTTAAACAGTTTTAACGATTTCAGCCGAAAAGATATAGTGCATTGCAATGGTGCAATATATGTTTTCTCCAGACCAACAACGGCATGCCAATTGTCACTCATCAATGTTTTACCCTAAATTCCTTACCTCTGAAGAGAAAATCTTTGATATCGACGACTGCCTCACGGCTTCCTCTCATCTACAGCAGCGATCTCACTCTCCCTCCGCCATACCTGGACCTCCCTCTGCTCTTCCATTAGTTTTTCTTTTTCTCGTGGAGTAATATTAAATGCTCGCATCTCCCACTCAAGAAAGAAAGGAACCGTTACTTTCAAGAGAGAGAAACCAAACAACTCTCCACTGTAAACTCCTCTCATCAGCCTCTCCAAACAATAACAATAGCAATTTATAGACGTAATGTATCGCTGTTTGATTTTATTTTCTTTCTGATTTGTTTGTCGTTGTGTTTTCTTTTTCTTTTTGGTGGATTAGGTTTAGTTGTGCTTGGAATCGGGGGAAATGGGGCTGATTTCAGGGATATTTTGGGGATCATCTTTGGAATCGGGTTGATGGCTGGAGTCTGAATGGAAACACATGATGCAGAACCGAAGCACCAAAAGAGTTGCTAAGGTTTGTTAATTTTGATTGAGATACCTGTCGTTTTCCTTTCTGTCTCTTTATTATTTGTTCCGTAGAAGCTGCTTGAAAATACTGTGAGGTGCATTGAATTTGAAAAGTTAAATGCGAACTCGAATTTCTGTCTGTAGGCAGTTGATATAAAACTTCTTGGGTCACTCAATAGAGATGATTTGAAGAAAATATATATCAACAAAGATTATTTGAAAATACTGATCGGTTTTTTGTGAAGCTAAAGGACAACATATAATGTATCAAGAAAAAAAATCACCTTCTGCATCGTTGTTAGGATGTGGTTCACTACTAATTCATACTCTGGTTGCATCTTGCAGGTGAAATGGCTAAACAAGCAACTGGGCAAATTATGGCCTTTTGCTGCATAAGTAAGATTCTTGTTTTTTTATTCTTATTATATTTTTTGGCTTACAATTAGGTGTAATTGGGAAAAAATTTCAAGTGCACTTTGATTTCTTGTGAATTCGATTTTTTTTAGAGAGAAAAAATCTATGATTTTAAAAAACTAAATCAAAGAGGAATTAGTATTTAGTCAGGTGATTTTAAAAATTAATGACAAAAAAACTTTTGGGGCGATTTTTTGCATTTTTGAAGCCATGAATTAATTTAACATTGTTCTTAAAATATTTCATAGGTTTTTTGGATAAAAAATTGGCTTTAAATAAGTTTTTGAGTGAAAAAACCATGAACTCAGGTGAGCTTGATGAAACATGTATCTGGCTTGACTTACCAAATCCAAAAATATCAGATCTTATTTTTTTGATTTTTTAAAATTAATACCTTTTTTAGGTATTTTAAAAATATTTTTTTGATTTATGTTTTAGTTGATACCTCTTATCTATTTTTGTTTTTTGCATTTTTAGTTTTTTTAAATAACAATTATTTTTTAATTATATTGAATGTGTTCTTTTAGGAGATTAGAATAATTTATCTATAATTTTTTCTTATTTATTTTATATAGATTAAATATTTATTTTTTATAATATTTTTATTATTTGCAACCTTGTATAGTATTTTTTTTCTTTTATTTTATTCAATGAGTTTTATGTGTGTGTTGATTTCTATTATAAATTGATTTTAATAAACAAATTCATTAAACACAACCAAGTAAATGACCTCTATTGTAATATAAAATATCTTCATCTATATTAGTTATTTTTTTTATTTATGTTTTTATTTATTGTTAATGACTTTGTTTACATGTATTTACATAATGGCTTGTAATTTATTTAATTAGATGGGTAAATAAGTTTTTCGATTTACATTTGTAAATTTGTTTATGTCAAAAAACATGTTAAGAAATTATACTTGTTCATTTTTTTTTTATCATGTATTGGTGTTTTCAATTTGATTTTTATTCTTATAATTTTTATTTTCAATTTCACTTTTCAATCCAAGTTGATAATGTATTTTTTTTTCATTTTGGTTCTTTTCTTCTCTTTTAAAATTTTTTTTTGTTAATTCCTTCTATATATGTCTTTTTTAAAATATTTTTTAAATTTATGCTTTAATAAATACCTCTTCTCTATTATTATTTTTTGGTTTTTTAGACCTTTTTTAAATAGAAATTATTTTTTAATTATAATGAATGTGTTTAATTTTTTAAGAGGTTATTATGATTCATTTATAATTTTTATTATATTTTTAATATATGCAGTCTTGTATAATATTTTTTTTTGCTTTTATTTTATTCAATAAATTTTATGGGTGTCGATTTTTATTATAAATTGATTTCAATAAAAATTTTCATTAAACACAACTTAGTAGATGACCTGTTTTTTTTTTTTTTTTATTTATCTTTGGATAAAAGTTTTTCTGCCATGTTATTGTGATTATATATATATATATATATATATTTTCTTGTTTACTATCATTGTCTTTTTTTTTTAAATATGATTCAAATAAAATCATTTTATTTAATTGATCAAAATTATAACCTGAATTATTGAATTTTTTTTTAAAAAATTACTTATGACATCTAAATATTTTACTAAAAAATAACATACCTATATTCTATAATATAGGGTGGGCATTAATATCATTATTCACTATATTATTATAATTAAAAGTATTATTTTAAATAAAATCATAAATAATATCTGTAACTCATGAAATTATATATATATATATATATATATATCCCCAAATATTTTTTATCGTTTGTTACATTAATAATTGTTTTTTAACTGTGCTAGAAAAAAAAACCCAAAAAACTCCAAAACGAAGTGAGATTTATTAGTCCGATCTTGGAATGCCCTTTTTTGTTGGCAGAAAGAAAGGGTCTCCTGACAAAGCATGTGCATGCACTAAATTGGTGTCTAAAGTCAAAATTGATTCGGTGACAAATTATTGCAATGGCTGGGATGCTTAGCCTATAAATAGGCTGTATTCTAAATCTTCCATGATACCATAAAAAGAAAAGAAAAGAGTGACACTTTATGAGCTATTTGTGAGAAAAAGATGCGAGGTGTTTCTTATTAATTATTCTTCTATTAATTAATTCATTAATATAGAGTAATTGTAATTTACTAATTCTTATAATTTTTTAATGGGTTTTTTTTTTTATGCTTGCTCATGAATCTCATAGGATGAAACATATAAATCTTTATGTATCTTATTTCTCATTTTACTATGTTTTATTTGTTTTATTTAGCTGTATAATATTATCGCTTATGGATATCGCAACCCTAACAATTTTCCAAAGTCCTTAAAATGTTTGGAAACTTGCATTATTGCAAATATTTAAATTTATCACAAAAAAATTAAAATTAAAGTTTACAAATACGTTCTAATCGTAGCAAATAGACATCAAAATTTAAATTCTCAAAGATTTATCAAGATTAAGATTAATTTTAAAGTCTCAAAGATTTAATTAAACAAATCACTACCAAGAAATTCAGAATGTTTTAAATTATAAATCTTATGTTTTCAAAATTTCTACTAGTTTATGCAAAACAAATTTTGGCTCCAAAAAAAGATAATGACATGCTTGTCAATGTAGGAACTCTATACCTTATATATTAACTTGACTTTTTAAAACAATGGTATTAAATCTAACCTAGAAAACGACCGGTCAAGCTACTAGGTCTTTGTGTTATCGGTTCATTTATTGAATCTCTAATTTACCAGTTTAATAATTTGGTCACTAATCAAATCAATTCAATTGTACTGTAATATAATTTTTTCTCGCAACACATCATTTGAGCAGAAATACAATTAATGACGAACTGGTTAAAATTTTACAATTTAAAACAATTTATTTTATAAATGAGTCAAAGCTTGAGCCGTTGGTTAAAGTGTCTAGATTTTATTGGACTTGGCCGGTTTTAACCTGTTTTGAGAGTATCTCCTGTGGGTTTCGGTCTTTCATCTCAGAACAAACTGGTTTGATGGCTAGATCACCAGATTTTTGGTCGGACTGATTGATCCAATTTGGGTTTAATAACACTAATTTAAAGTTCATCTTGAGGCAACTTGTTGAGCATGGAATAGGCTTTTTGGGAGAAAGAATAAAAAGTTACACAATGGGTTCAGTTTGAGAAAATCATACAATTTATCATACCAAAATATGCATTAATTTGAAGTAAAGAACACAAACTTGCCATGTCTCAGACACCCAAACAGAACTTCATCACCTAGTATTCAAAACACATGAACTTTTACACAACACGACCATGGAGATCCTTTTTCTTTCGTTTCATGGTAAACTCAAGAAAAAAATACATTATTTTTCTTACACCAAAGTCGTCAAGAAGTCTTAATTTCAAACTGATCACTCCACACAAACTCACAAAAGAAGCCTGAATTTAGAACACACAACATGGATTTGGTTTTGCAACGATATTGCCGGCCTCGACATCATGTTGACTCCAGCACTAACATATTATTGCAGGCCTCCATTTATTTCTCAGATCAAAAACATAATATAAAATAGTAGATATCATAGTTTCTTCAGAGGAGAAACAGTTGTGTACTTGGAATGTATCAACCAGAAATTCTGGCCAAGCGAGCTTTCCGGTTCTTAATCAGTTTTTGCGCAAGGCTGAAAAAAATCAATGCAAAGATTGCAAAATTAGACCCACATAATGCTCAAGGCTATTAATTTTGGTGCAAAACCACCAAAGAAAAGAAGTAATACAAATTTATCATTTAATCAAGTTCTTACGCTTCAAGTTCGGCATCGTGCTTCGCTGCAAGATCTTCACCAATCTTCTCAAGTTTTTTCATATTTTCGTCGCTTGCATCGTCCATCCTGGCCTCAGAGAGTTTCATCTCAGCCTGAAAATTATGTTGATTATCAAATTGCAGAACATCATTTGAGCATGAAATACAAGTGCATGATAAAGACGATGACTGAAACTCTCCATTTTAAATAAGTACCGAGGTAAATCTTTGGAAATGTTTTCCTTAATTTCTACACAGCTACAATATATATATATATATATATTTGGAAAAATATTTCAAATGTGAGTCACTCATACCTGAAGCCGATAATAGTTATCTTCCCAACCACAATATTTAAAGATTGTGGATATATACATTGAAATCATCTCATCGGGTGCAGTTGTCAGGATATCAATCAATGGGCAGCCGTTGTTCTCGCTATACCAAAGCCATCTTAAGAGGCCCCATTTGCTGGGATCTCCAACCACATACCTGTCACTCTGATCAGCTGCTCCAGTTCCAAGTGAAAGAATAAGAAGCTTACGACCATCCATCTTTTCTTCTTTCATCACCTCACACACGGCTAGCAATGACTGATAAAATTTATAACATTAATTGAAAGAAAGCTAGCACTCTGACAGTGAAGCAACACAAAACTCAACCCATGTGTTCCAGAGAGTTTTAGATCCACTTAGCAACGTTAACAACACCTGTATAGCAACATATAGCAACCCTTAACTTACAGGATTGTTGGCTGCAAGACCGCCATCAGCTAAGTTGAAATCAACATTTGTTTTAAAATAATATGGAGGGAAGTAATATGGCGCTGCAGACGTGCCAATACAAACGTCTGCCATTCCAGCATCCGTTGATTTATCACGTTTTGCCTGCAATTTTATTCACAATAGAAGATGAATGAGATCACTATATATGTGTGTGTGTGTGTGTGTGAAGCACCTTTCGGAATATTGGTATGTGTTTATTAGATAATTAAGAAGAATCAATGACCTTTAAGCTGGAGAATATGATTGGCTTAAAAAGCTTGATGTCGAAAGTGGGGATGATCACGTTAGTCAGAGCATCACTGAGAAGTTTCTTTCGCACTTTTTCGTTAATTATCTCATGTAGTTTGACACCATCATACCTTGGAAAAACTAGACTCCGAAGTTTCTTACGGATAAAGTTAGGAAGCAATCCCCACTTTAAAAGAAACCGTAATGCAGAAATGAGAGGATCTACAATGATATGATTCCTGTTTAAGAGAATCACATCGATTTAATTATGCAGTATTCAAACTTTTTTTCTGAAAAAAAAATTATGTTATATATATTGTTTAAATAAAAAATTAAGTGCACAATCCCGACCCTTTGATTTAATTCACCTCATTTCATTATTATATTGCTGGATCTGGTTTCTTGCTTCATCCAGGACAGATTTGATCGCAGCTTCATCATCGAAAAGTTCATCGTCTTCATCTTGTTCGGTGGTTTGAGGAAATATGAGTTGACTCTTCTCCCGATAAAACTGGACAATATCTTTTGCTGCAAAAGTTGGTCGTTTTTCAGCATTCGGAGTAGTGAGCATTGCAGTCATAAGACCTCCTGTGCTTGTCCCAGCAACAAAGTCAAAATAATCTGCAATCCTCGCTTCCTTGTTATCCACATCCAACTTCTACATATACATACAGCAAAAATAGCAATTAGTATAAGGCTTCTCTGATCGATGTTATTAATGTTGGGGAATTCCGGCTGCCCCATGCGCGGACCGGGGGTGTTCTGATCTTTCTCAACGGAGGGTAAAGCACACTGACACAATATTTTACGTGGTTCGGCAAAATCGCCTACATCCACGGGAGAGAGCCATTGTATTAGAGATAGAGAAAAGGTTACAATAAATACATGGAGGAGGATCACTCAACTCTCAGCTCACACACTCTGCTGCCCATGGCAGCAGCTCCTCTTTCTCTCTTCTTCTCGTCACTTCACTCTCACACACTCTCTGCACTCTCTCTCTCAAATTGTGCTCTCAACAAGTATGCCTCCTTTATAGGCAAATATGGTCAATCATGGAGGAGACACTCAAGCCATAATACATGGCATGAATTATGCCGTAATTCATGCTCCCACTTGCTTGGTGGTGGGGTATTGCCACAAATGGCAATATCCTAACAAACACCCCCTTTGCCATTTGTGTGGGCAATTGTCCTCTTGCTTCTTCAGCACAGGCTTGCATTCTGCAGCTCTTCCAAGCTTACCATTCTGAGAGCGTCTTCAACACAACATTCCCCTTCGAGCGTATCAACCATGCTCGGTCCGGAATGATTTTTCAAGCCTTACACCAAGGCTTACAACACCCCCTCAAACGAATATTCCCAAGTGCGACAGTCATTAAGTATTTCAATGTGATCACAAGCTCACCACTCTTCCAAGAGTCTACTCATCCAGGAGTTGCGCCTGCCCTCTGTTCCACCCTAGGAACCACGCCTTACTTCTCCGTGAGTCTCTCGCTCTTAGTCGTAAGAGTCTAGGTAGCTCTCCACCTTTAACCATGGGGGCAGCCCATTAAAGGTTGATCCATATCTGTCTTTATACTCTGAGTATTACAATGCCATTACCGAGCTCACCACCTTGACAAGAGTCAACTCGTTCCCGGAACCTGCGCATGCCCTCTGCTCCTTCATAGCAGCCACGTCTTAATGCTCCACAAGTCACACACTTATTGTCCAAGGCAAATGTCTTCTAGCTCATTGATCTTTAGCATGGGGGCAATATCCATGAAAGTCAATCCTGCATCTGTCTCCATACTCATCATAGCCACTTCATTGGCTATACACCTGTCCACTTATATCCAGCCATTACATTGGCTCTGGGGTTGTTCTGAACTGGGCTCATATCGTGGCCCACACACCTTCTCCTTAGGTGTCTCCGCTCGTAACCATACGGCGGTCTGAACCGGGGCTTCTATCACGGCCCTCACACCTTCTCTAAGGTGTCTTCGCCCGTTGTCATGGGGCGGTCTGATCCGGGCTCCTATCATGGCCCACACACACCTTCCATCTAAGGTGTCTTCACCTTTCATAGGTAGCCGCATCCTCCTTCAGCTGAGATGCTTCGAAGTGGCTCCAAAAGTCTCTACCACCATGTGCACTTATAGGAGAGATTACTGCCACTAACTACATAGAAAGAGAAAGTTGCGGTATACTCCTCGCAATCCTCCACCTCGATTTCTATGTTTGGAGCTTCTATGCCTTTCTGCTTGACAGCTCCACCTACACCAACTCTCTTTGGTGTCTTCGCCTTTCATCATAGGCGGTCGCCTTTTATCACAGGCGTTTGCACCCCCTCAATTAGGTGCTTCTACAACAGCTCTCTTTCCATCCTTGCATGCATTGGAAAGGTCTTCGCCTGTTGTCTTCATTAAGAGCACAAGAGACTTCCTGTTGTACAAACTTTAACAGTCTCTGCTCTGAGCTTCATCTGGGAACACTTCTTCTCCTTGTACCTGTTGTCTCATTACAGTACCTCGTTGGATCCTACAGGTACTCCTGCACAATCTCCGTGTGCCCTCGTGCAATTTCTGTTCTCCAGATTTCTCCCTATTTCTTGCTTATGTTTGACAGCAGCTCATCCTGTCACAACACCTGTCCAAGTCAAAATAGGGTGCCAATCTTTATCCCCTTACTGTATTCCTCTTCCATTATCAGGGTCTTCATCAATTCTCCCCTCAAGAAATCACAGTCACCGAATCTAACTTCTTTGGAGAAATCACCACTTCATCAGATCCTTGATCATACGGAACCTAACTGTTTCCTTGTGCCATCATCCTGCTAGTCTTCAACCGTTTCATTACAAACTACTATATATATGAAAATAGTACCGTATGGATAATCCTTCCACTAAGCAAGTTCCCAGGAAAGATTGGAGGGGTCACACTGGTCCCGCTTAAAACCCAATCTCCTAGACAGAACTTCTTAGGCCATATCTATCCATCGTACTGTCTTTCCGTATATACAACCATTTGCTAGCTTTGTTGCGGCTTTCCTTTACAAGTGATCTGGAATATATTGGTTTAATACATCATTTCTCAACATCTGGCGAGACTACCAGTGCTTAGATTCGTCAAGATTGGTCTTCATCAGTTTTCACTCTTCACCTCAAATTATCCACTTGATCGGGTGTCCAGAGTGTCCCAATTTTACCTTCCCTCAAGGCAATTCAAATATCCCCACTTAGCAGCTCAACACATGTAATTGGGTAAACATGTGCACCTTCTTCTTCTTCATCTCCATCGACCACCATGATGACCTTCAGATGCCTCCTGATCGGGCAATCTCTTTTGTTAATTCACCACCGCCATTTTGGTCTCAAATCTCAGCGATCGGACCGTACCATTGCATCCGGAACGATCAAATTAGCTGGAAACAAGTCTGAAATCGTCCAAATCGCACTTCAGACGGCTAAGATTTGATCAAAACGATTCTGGCTTGATCAACGGCCTAGATTCAATCTCAGATCCGGTTGCACGTAGACTCTGCTGCACAGAATCTTATCCCTCGGCTCGCGGCTCGGCTCGGCGCCACTCGGCTCGGCTCAACTCGGCTCGACGCCGCTCGGCTCGAGGCTGATGATGTGGCAGGTGGGTCCCACTGTGCTGACTGGTCGATGATGTGGCTGATGACATGGCATGCCTACTGTGCATGCTGACATCACGCTTACATCAGGCTGATGTCATCCCTGGCATGTCTACTGTGCATGCTGATGTCACTATTACGCCATGCTGACGTCATCATTATCCGGGTCAACCATGTGGGTCGGGTCAACTGGTATTCGGATCGGGTCAGCCTATCCGGGCGAAGACGACGCGTGGGGCGCGTCTGCGCGCGTGGGCAGACGCCTTGCCGGAGAGTGATGGACAGTGCGGCCATGTCCGACGTCCGATTTTGACGTAATTCATGTGCATGGCATGAATTATGCCGTAATTCATGCTCCCACTTGCTTGGTGGTGGGGTATTGCCACAAATGGCAATATCCTAACAATTAAAAGTAACATGAGGGTAACACTAGAGTTTTTGATAGATTCAAGAACCTGAAGCTTAGCTTCTAGAGCAGTAAGAACTACGCTAGGAACGATTCCTCTCACTCCTCCCCCGTCAATGCTGAGGATTGTTGCGAAGCCTTGATCATCAGGACCTGATCCACTCGAACTTCCATTCCCTAATTATGTAATCAAGAACAAAATTAGCTTTGATTATTACAGAGTCTAATCTATATGATTACAACTCTAGCTAGTAATAGGGTTAATGAAGTGCTCACCCATCTTGTGAAAACTGAAATACAACTTTTTAGTCTGTGACTATTTCTGCTTCACTACAACTTGAGCATCTCCTTTGCTCCCCTTTTATAGCACTACTGAGGCTGCGTATGGTAGCTTAGCAACAATATTATTGTCTTTTTTTTTTTATGTTTTTCTTGAATATGCTTAGAACATTACTGTACTATTCTTAAAATATATTGAAACTTAGGTTGCCATTAATGTCAAACGTCATCAGATTAAATAAAAAAGTTCCAGTGACATCAAAGAAAAAAACAAGAAATCTCACCTGCTTAAATTTTGTCCGATCATATAACATTTTCTCATTTGTCTCATCCACGTACTATTTTATTTTTTTCCTGGTTCGTTAGTCGCTGCTACGTTTTTTTTACCCAGAGACATATTTTTGTTTCTTAATAAAAATATTTTGGTTCCGACTCATGATTTATAGTTAGTGTTTAGTTGTTCTCCAAGGATATAAAAGACCGAGACTCGAAGAAGAAAATGTGTTTTGACTATGGAAACAAACACAACCAATGATAATATTTAGCAAATTGTCTAGCCTGGTGAAGCGGTCTTAAGTTCTATGTTCTATAAGATTGAGCCTCAGGAATTTTTTTAGAAAACTTAGAGTAGAATTTGAATCGAAGAAAAATTAAAGTATGTTTAGGAGTGTGGTTGCGGTTGATTTTCAAAGTAATTTCATGCTGAAATATATCAAAATAATATTTTTTTATTTTTTAAAATTATTTTTAAAATCAATGCATCAAAACGATTCGAAATACATAAAAAAATAATTTTTAATAAAAAAATAAATTTTTTAAAAATATATTCCAAACAATATCTACGAATGGCTTAGCACATGCAAATCTCTTTTTAGATTTAACTTTGCTAATCCATTAAAATATATACTAAAATATTTGTATAATAGTATTTCAACTTTTTTTTTCTTTGCAGTTTTATATACTAAATTTTTTATTTTTTTTTTGACTGGTGGCCTCTTTGCAGTTTTACAGACACCTTTTTCTATAATTACAATTTTGTCCCTCATTCATGCTTTTATGTATTTTATTTTATTTTTTTTGTAAACTATCTGGTTTATTTCCGCTT
>Ga0325404_1005706_pt1 | contig 13106 bp, 4 predicted proteins | sample PopdelMetagenome_18_FD_205664 | JGI IMG/M metagenome (GOLD analysis project Ga0325404, IMG submission 205664) | Populus deltoides microbial communities from Bellville, Georgia, United States - Xylem-Control-R1 | ecosystem: Host-associated > Plants > Phyllosphere > Stem > Wood/Secondary xylem... | reverse complement strand
GGCCCAGTGGGAATGTGGTTCACAGTGCTTTGGTAATAAAGCAGAAACCAGGATAGGCCTTGACCATGAAGTTTCAAGTGTAATGACGTGCCTCCCATACCAATGTGAAGTCCTTGCCTCCTTCGTCGATGGGAAAGGACAATGGCAACACAAAAATATCCTGAAACTCTCAGTAGCAATCATAATCAAAGCAGGAATTTACTTTGGATTATCAATTCTATCATTAATTTTCTTTTCTTTTGTTTCCTCTTTCTTCATTGCATTTGCCTTTCAGTAATCTTGAGTCACTGGCAAATATAAACTGAAAATAATAACAACAATAATAATACCATAATTAATGTCAAATTTTGAGTCTCAAAAGCTGAAGTGTAAATGGACCAAAGCATAGATATATAATATTGTAATCATAGACCTATACAACTACATCAATAATTCTTGTAAAAACCACCGTCCACCATACAACAACAATAGCAAATAAGCTAGAATACAATATTGTTCTTCACATTTCTCTCCATCTATGATTATGAGTCGGTGTACAGCAACATAGGTGTCCAGGTTGCTTCTGAGGTGATAGTTTTTAAGCAAATAAAGAAATCAGAAGAGATTAAAAGACTGCAAGAATAAGTGGTGATCTTCGTTTTAATCCCCCCAATCACTGTAAAAAAAACAATGCAACCTTAAGTTTTGACTACTCTAAAACTGAACACCAAAGCTAATAGTTCTTAGAATTCGTTTAGCTGCTATTAAATATATTTCACTTGGACAATGCATGAAACGGGATAGAAGACTTGTAGCATAGGCAACCAATCATGCTTTAGATAAACTTTTCTGAAAACCGAAGCTTATAATATAATCATTAATTCTGCTATATCAGGTTTTAGATGTTTGCTTTAATTTATATAGAATTTTCTTTAACAAGTAGACTTTATTTTTTTTTTTCACAAATCATCTCACTGGAATACTTTCTAGTTTTTGTGTGCAGTAAGAGCAAAAGATATAATTTTAATCAAAAGTTAAGATTTTTAACCCATCTCATGGCTATACTGACACGCACGGGATCCTTTCCATGCTTCACTCTTTTGTTTTTTTGACAAGGAAGAAATTCCTGGGAACAACTCAAAAACACTGATAGTTCCAATGGCTCCAAAAAGAAAAATGCAGAGCATTTTGCTTTTCAAGCTGCTTCTCTTAAAACTTTATTGTTGCAAAGCTTCTATTTGGACCGCCTGGGCAATCTATCAAATTAATAACACAACAGCATTCTCTTGTTGGTTACAACGATGCCTCTTATTCAATAAGATTATGATATGTAGCTAGACCATGCCGGTCTCAGGATCATAGAGATTGAATTCTAATTTGAATCAAAGTCTAAAGTCTAATACAGATTGTTTTTTAAAGTGGTTTTTGTTTGGAAATATATCAAAATAATATTTTTTAAAAAATTTATTTTATAAAATGTTCAAGATTTTTTTTTGTCTATTTTTTTTAATAATTTCGGATTGTTTAAATATTTTGATATAAAAAATAAATAAAAAAAAATTAGACAAAAAAAATCAAAGCTGCAAAATGACTTGCTTCCCGTCACTGCTTTCATTCCTGAGCATTTGGAAAAAAGGCCAGATGATCACATAATTAGGATCAATTTTCCTTTGTCTTGCTTTGGTTGTCACATACTATACTGCCAACCAAGCAATAAAACCACATCTAGGAATATGTACGAGTGTCCGGAGACGAGTTTAAACTTTAAACTTCTATCAACCCTGCCTTTTCTACTCGTATTTTTCCCAAAGGCTTCTACATGAGAGCATTTTTATCTCCAATGAACAGTGTCTTCATCCAGATAATTAATACAAATCATCCTACGGAGCAACTTGAACGCTTATCATGTTAATCTGATCTGGGATTGTATAGCACAAGTCATTATATTCTCATATCAACGACAGAACCATTGCGGTATCCGACGGCCCAGATTCCATTACAATTCTTCCACAAAGGACTTAATTGGTGCCTATTATCCCCCACCATAACGATGTACTTTCCATTCCCCACTTTCAAACTACACCTCCATGTTTCAAAATTTTCCGTCCTTCAATCATGTAGCCATACTTGCTGATTCTGAAAGAAACAGTTCTTGATGGTCCTTACAGACATCAATGACGAGAAAATCAACACCAAAGCCATATAAACTTAACGCTCGGCACATGAAAAAACGACAAACATACATCATCAATTCCTAGAGTTCAGATGACAAAATAGTCACACACATTCATTGACATAATGCTTTGACAGTTTGGAACAACGTTTTTTTACACAAGTGACCAAGATAAATCAGCTCGATTCAGCAGGAGGCTTCTCTTTTGGATGTTTGGAGGCATAATGATCACCTAGTTGATTACTATTCGCCAGCTGAACCTGAAAGTCAAAAGGCAACTTGTGTTTAGTATAAACCAAATCTATGAACCAAAAACACAAAGATCAACAATAACTACCATAAAAGGATTAGCAAAAACCTTACAAATTGCTTGTAATAAAGAAATTTGTAAAGGATTGATGTGCAAAAGAATGTTCTCATGAAGAACTGCTAATGGGGCAATTATACCGTCCCTCAAAACAACCAAAACACAATCTCAGGTTGATCACTGAAAATGAACTCCCGAAACTACACATGTGAGATTAAACCTTGTCTAAATTTCTTATCATCTCCGTTGAAGATATGACCAATAATATGAACCTGCCATTACCTGTTGGCTGTTCTCCTTAAATTGTAGTTTGAGTAAAAGGCAAGTCTTCTTCCATAAAGGCCATCATGACCCCACCAACACGTAGTTAATTGAATAAAAAGAGCGAGATTTCATATGTACCAAAATGAGATATATGCAGGCATTTCTAGACAAGAACACACTTCGTGTGTGTTCTGTACTGTGGTACACGGTACTTTTCAAAAGTGTTTTTCACTTGAAAATACATCAAAATGATTTTTTTTTTCAGATTTGTTTTTCATTTTTGACACTAGCAAATCAAAACCATCAAATAGCACTAAAAGAAAGCATCAATTTGATGATTTTTCAAGTGAAACATGCTTTTGAAACGCACCCAAAAGCAGAAGCTAACGCACTCCTAAACACTCATTTCTTAATTTAGCAAGTCCATGTTAGGGATTGTGGTTCAGTTTTTCAAGTTAAAATGCAGGCTCATAATCCCAAATGGGTCATTCTAAAAACCATAGTTCGGAATTTCAAGCCACTTAAAACCATTGCTTTCAAAACCCAATCCAAAACACTCCTTTAAGTTCCTCAGATATCATAATTTTTAAAGCCTCAATCCTTGATGGTTGCATTCTAAACAAGAAATTAAAACCTTTAAAATATTTAACTATTGCTTATCTCAATTTCTTATTACAGTTTTGTGCTCTTGGAAGTGAATTTATGCTTTTTTTAAGACAAGTTTTTAGGCAAGTCTGTTTGCACATGGATTATTCAATTTTTGTTAAACATTACTATATGAGTTGCTTTATATTAATGAATTATATTCAAAATATTAAAAAAAAATATAACATCCATAGCTTAAAATACTTAAAAATTAAAAAAAAAAATCAAAGTCTTTTATTTCTAATAGCTAAAAATATTATGGAAATGATAGAAGCCCTTTTTTAAAATTATAGAGGGGCTGCTGAGCAATGTATTCTTCTTTTTATTGTTTAATAAGTGGAAGCCATAAAATTTGGTGAATAAAGAAAAAAAGGGTTTTCCTAACATGGATTAAGGAAAAAAAAAAGATTCTATGATGTTTTGATGCACGCTTAAAATCAAAGGTTCTACTACAAAAGTGCTTGGGAAAAAAAGTTTATGGTGTTATAAAAAAGGCATATTGAATGTGTTATATAGAAACACGAGATCGGATACTAAATTCGAAAAGGAAAAGGAATATAGGAAACATGGTATAATTAGAAAAACAGGAAAAAAAAATATAGGAAACACAAATTAGAAAAAAGAAAAATAAATAGAAAACACATATTCAAAAAGTAATATAGAAATATATATGTATTAAATCAAATGTATATAAAAGGCATTTAAAGGTATTATAGACTTTCAAAAGTATTTAAGGGTAACATAGTTAATCAAAAGTTTTTATGCACCTTGTGCCTTTATATATAGTTATAGATACATGCAAAAATATGTAAAAGAAAAGCATTAGGAGATTATTGATCATTGAAATCTTAAGAAATTAGTGGAAATAAGTTGTTCAACAAATTCTTTTCTTTTTCTTGGGTAAATCTCACTAAAACACAAGGTAGTTTCAACTAGTGAAGTGAGAGCAGTTTATAGCACCCAATTTCACAAATGTTGGCCAATACAGCACTTGGAATAGGAACAAGGTATAAAGGTGGCATTTGGATCTTAGCTCGTGAAGTGACTGTTTATAATGAAGTAATATGAAAAAAAAAAAGTGACATAAGAGTTTACAAAAGGTTATGGTGAGAGAGTAATGACACTGTGTTTTTACTTTAAAAATTTGCGTTAATAGTTAAAAAGGATTACAGTCAGAGTAAAACCACAACGTTTTTAGTTTGGAATGGCAAACTTTGGTCTTGAAGGAAAGATAAACATACAAACCACACCATATCCAGATTGAAAACATAACAGTCAAGTGGTAACTCTAAATAGACCACCATAACTTTGATCCACAATTAAATTTTACAATGACATATACGTTGCAGCTTCTTCATTGTTTTCTGCTACATGTGTATATAATTTGCTGCACTGAGCAGCACTACAAGCAAGCATCAATTTCAGAGAGAACCCACATCAGTTTTTATGTGAAATCAACATGTAAATCATCAAAGTCCCTATGTAAAATAGTGCATCTCACAGTCCAAAGTGTGAATCATATTCAAAATCTTGTCTGGACCATCTGGTTTATTGACTAACCAAAGACAAGCTTGTAAGAGGATTTTCAACTTAAAGCTTCCAGAACAAGTAAAACCCTCGTGAATGAGCAATAACCTTACTGAAAAAGGTCGTCTTAAATAAGAATGCCGTCAGGCAGACCTCAAATTCTCAACTTCTAATTGAGAAACTAAATACACAGAGAAAACAAAGCCGTACCAAGAAAAAATGTTACATAACCTAATGACACAAAAACAACAGGACAAATAACCTAATACAATCATATCTCTTCAAGTTCGTCTCTATACCCTCCAAGTGTTTTTTGGTAAACAACAGCAACTTGGGAGCTCTCTATCGGATAATAGGTTTACAATATCACCAATCTCCTCCCCCTCCACTATATTAATACTCAATAAATATAATTTCAAACCCACACCATGTTATCTGAAAACGTACCATATTGAAAAGGACACTCACAGTCTTAAACGACAAAGAAAGAGGGGAAAAGAACCCAAAATTTATCAAGAGTTAATTTCACGATTTATAATCATTCCAACAATAAAAAAAAAGCAGATCAGATTGAAAAAATAAAAGTGTATGATGATACGAAAGAAAAGAAAAGAAAAGGAGAGAGTAAAGTAGTGATAACCTTACAGATGGAGCAGGTAACCTTGAGAGCAACAGCTCGGGCTTCAAACTGAGATCCCTTAGATTTCTGATTCCTTTCTGCGTTTTTCCTCTGGGCTTCGATCTTCTGCTTTCCTCGAGTCATTTTCTCTCTTCTTCACAATCTATTCTTCTGGTTTGATTCGATCTGTTATTAAGGAAAAATAAAAAGAATGCTGTGTGGGGGGTCCTCTCGCTTTGTTTATGTGACTCTGCGCGCGTGGGCGGCCGTTGGTTTTTTCTGGCTTTTTGCCTAGCCATGCCATGTGTCTTTTTTATTATATATATGGGCAGGATAGCTGTGCCTTTTTCTTCGTTTTGAAACATAACACTTGAAATATTTTTTAAAATCTATTTTTTATTTAATTATATAAAAAAAATTACAAAAAGTATATTTTATATTCTAAATTATCTTTTTTATTTATATAATTTTTATTTTATTTTAATAATAATATTTTTTTCATTATCAACATAGTTTATTGAATAAAAAATAATAATAATCAAAAACATATTTGTAAAATATTTTTTTCTTATTCATGTATTTTATGTCTTGATAAAAAATATTTTTTTAATTAAAAATTTATTATGATCATAAAAATAAATCTTAACTAAAAAATAAAAAAATATGAATTGATGATTTGGATGCATCTAAAAAATATAAATATAAAAAAAATATTTTATTCTCTCAAAATTAATGAGAATATTTTTTAAAAAAACTATATACATGTCACATAATTATTTATAAAATAATTTTTAATATCATTATTGAAAGTTTTGACCTTGACATAATTGGACAATCTCTTAGATACTCAATTTTCTTGGCACAAAAAAGTTATATAGGTGTTACTAATATTTTTTTTAGCAAAAACAAAAACATACAGGGGTTGACTCGGTCAACTTAGCGAGTCCAAAAATAATTCAAATTACTTATAAAAATATAATTTGACTAAAAAAGTTCAAGAAGACATCTTTAAAAAAATTTGAGATGAAAACATATTAGATAATCCTAGGTCAACTTGTAAAATCCATAACTTTGGTCATAAGACCATGATTATTTTTTTAGTTGAAATCAGGTTTAAACGCCCAATTAAATTAAACACGGCAGAGTTGATCCAATCATATCATAATACAAACTATAGTAAAGACTTGTAGAAGGGTCATTAAGGGAAATAGAAGATCTATTAAAAGAGCTCCTGGTTAAACCATAATTGGCTAGCCAATCTACATCTGAATATGCTTCTTTGAGACATGGATCACCTAAATATTCCATTTTTTTGCTAATGAATCTCTCGCCTACATGATCAGATTATAATTTTTGTCAATGATAATCTTAACTTTAGTGATTAAATCAACTCGGATTCCAAATTACAGAATCCTTTGGACCAAGCTAATTGCAAGCCATTGGTAATTACCCATAATTCAGCACTTATTGACATGCAAATCCTGATATTAATAGCGAAACCAACAATCCATCTGCCCATAGCATCCCAAATGAAACCATGATAACCCTACATAAAATAAATCAAAATAAATTATTAAGTCTAATTCTCAATCAACTCAATGTTGAATAATCAAATTAAAAAAATAATAAAGTGCTAAAAAATACTAAAAAATAACTCGAGTCAACCCTAGTTAACCTAACAAACTTGCGATCTAGTTCATGAGACCAAGATAACCCCATAGAAATCAAATCAAAAAATATGAAATTCAATTATCAATCAATCCAATGTTGAATGATAAAATTTTAAAAAAAAAATCAATTAAAAATGACATAAAAAACTCAAGTTAAGATAGGTTATAAGACCAAGATAACCTCATAGAAATCAAATAAAAAAAATATAAAATTCAATTATCAATCAATCCAATGTTGAATGATAAAATTTAAAAAAATCAATTAAAAAATGACATAAAAAAACTCAAGTTAAGATAGGTTATAAGACCAAGATAACCCCATAAAAAACAAAAAAAAAAAACAATTTAGGCCAACTTACCAAACCCTAGACTTGGGGTATGAGGCCAGTATAACTCCATATAAAGAAAATTGAGATATATTATGAAACATGATTCCTAATAAATTCAATGTTGAATAGTAAGATTAAAAAAAAAACATCAATTTAAAATGGGGCTAAAAAATAACTTGAGCTAACCTGGATTAACCCACAAAACTTGTGACTTGAGTCATTAAATGGGATAACATCATAGAAAGAAAATAAAAAAATTTATAAAACCTAATTCCGAGTCAATAAAAAGTTGAATGATGAAATTGAAAAAAAAATCAATTAAAAAAGAAAAAAAACTTGAGTCAACCTAGTTAACCCCATATAAAAAAAATTAAAACAAATCATGAAACTCAATCTCTAGCAAATCAAACATTGAATGATGAAATTAAAATTAAAAAAATACAAAGGACTATTGAAATAAATAGTGCTTTATAAGGTAGTGTATGGTAAAAGCATCACCTTTCAAGTGTTTTGTAAATTTTAATAAATTTATTTAAAGAGAATTTTATTCCAATTGTTTTAGAAAAAAACATTTAAGAGATATTTAACGAAAAGTTCAATCGCACCTAGGCCTTAGAGGATGGGTATGTGAGTTTGGATTTAAAAATAAAGCCCATAAACGTATAGGCCTGCATCGTAAGACCCACATGTTATTTTTTTTAATGGATCCTAATTTATCAATAAAACAAACAATGCATCATTTTCTAGCTCAAATTTTGATCCTCTTTTATGGCTGAAAACTTAGATTCCAAGTTTTTGGACTTTAGAAGTCCAATTTTCAACTTGTTTTCACAAAAAAACATCTCATAAAAATAATAGAAAACTTAATCAATCAATTTTTAACCCCTAATACATCCTATAATTACTCTCAAAACAAAATTTCCAATCGAATCAAAATAAATTTATAGTCCCGATCTTTTTTCCAGCATGTGTTAAGAGAAAATCCATCTTTATTGAACTTTTATCTTCAATACAAACTCATTGACATCAAAATTAATTTTTTTGTGATCGAAATGTGGTTACTCGAACCTTTTCTCTCACTTTCCCTTTTTTTAGCTCCTTTTGCTATCATCTCTCATCATTCAAGGACTAAAACATTAAAAAAAAAATTGAGGATTGAAATGTACAATGCTAAAACAACATGGACAAAATTTTAAAAATAAAAAAATTAGGGTCATACTAAATTTTTTGCATCCTATGATTAATAATAATAATAAAAAAAAGGTTTATGTGTGTTTTTTAATGTTAGCTTTGGTCCTTGTTATTTTTTTTTAAAATAACCTAAAATTCTATTTTGTAATATCGACTTTTAATTTAATATTTTGATGTTTCACAGCACCTCAAATATACCAAAGTAAAAAACCAAAAACTTAAAATCATGCCAACATAATATGAAAGGATGAAAGTAAAAGAAATAGAGTCCAACTATTGTATACTATATAATTTTAAATTATTTATTATGGCCCCTCTTAGGATATAAGTCCTATATAATAATATTGGAGTATACTCACTCGCCAAAAGGGGTTAGTGGCATAATTGAAAACAAATGATATAACAAAGTATGTTATAAGTCAAAACTCTTAAAGATTAAGAGTTTTATAACTATGAGAAGACACTCAAAATATTTAATTTTTAATTCATTAAAGTCTCACTTGTGAAATGGCTATCACAACTCTTTTTATATAGAAGAAAAAACATAAAACCCCTTTTTATTTTAAATGGAAAAATAAAATAGGAAAAAGTTTTCCCTTTAAATAGAAAAACTTTTAAATTGAATAAAAAGAAATAAAAAGCAAAACCTCATCAGTAAAAAATCATCTTTCAGATTGAACGCATCCTTTACGACCTTCAACCACGATAATCATAGAGCTTAGTTATTGAATGTAATGCTTTTGAAGAAGAAACTCCACATTTGAAAACCACCTCCTTTACTATGAACATGTTTCCTCTGCTTTAATACTAATTGATGTTGTAAAAAATAAAGGATAACGAAGTTTGTTATAAATCAAAACTCTCAATTGAAAATTATCCTCCTCCACCACGAACATGTTCTCCTGCTTTGATATCAATTTACATTGTAAAATTGGGGCGGATCGAGGATAATTTTCGAAGGAGGGCCAAAACTAATATAACAAGACATGTAAATTTGTTTCTAATATATCGTACATGAGTTATAAACACAAAAAGACTGCATGATTTAGTTTTGTGCCAAGAAAAACATAGAAAGATACAAAGTTTACTACAAACAAGATAAATAATATAAACATTTACTAAAAATATAGAACGACATTTGTATGGGCTAAGAGGCTAAGAGAAATAGTAAATTGAATCAAAGCTATGAATTAATTTAATTTTCATAATGCATCTACCACTTTAATTTTGTTAGTCTTCATACCTATCAAATATAAACATACAAAGTCTATAAAAAACATTATCTAAAATAAAGCATTATTTTTGTTAGCTAAATTTTTGGAAATAAAGTATAATAACAATAAAATAATAAAGAAATTTTTTTACGTATTTATTTTAATTGTCTTCGCTACTCTCTCATAGGACAGAAATCATTGATTATCATATTTATTGAGTATTTTTCGACAATCTCTTTTTTTATATATAAACAATCAAATAATCTGCAAGAAAATCATCCTTCATTAGATTACTTGTTTTAACAATCTTTATTGCTGAAAAATCTCATTTAGTGGTTTTTGTTGAAATAGAAAGAGTCACAATAAACCAAATTAATCTATCAATTAGTGGATAAATTATTGATTTTCCACTTTTTACCAATCTCTAGCATAAATTAGAAATTGGTGATAAATTATTTAACTCTAGATGATTGGTACTTTAAGCTCATAATGTTGCTACTAGAATCTCTATTTAATTATTTTTTATCAGAAAAATCTTCAGGATAGAACTTATTAACAAGCCTACATACATCTTCAATGTTGAATAGTTTGTAGGCATCCTGCGCTTAACATAATAAGCTCGCATGTTTGCTCACTAAATCTATTATTTAGCTCTTGTAGTTATTGATCAATGGTAGCTAAAAATATATTAACTCAATAGTAATACTCAATTGTTACTAAATTTTTTTACGATGAGATCATCCCACAATAGAAAAACAAGCATCCATATTAGAAACTTCAATGTTTTAATGCTTACAAAATGATGTCACTTCTAAAAGAGTTTCCTAATTATCATATCTTAATTTTTGAATCAATATCTTTGTGGTATACAACAAATGTATAACATTTAAAATGTCTTGGAATTTTTGCTGCAAGGCTTGGTAAAATAGATCAGTAATTCCGATAACATTCTTCATTACATGTAAGATGAATGAAAAATCAATTTTTAAAAAAACTTAACTGTAAAATTTGCATCACCATGTTGAGAATAAATAGATGCATCTGAAACAATTTTCTCAAGAATCAAACAAGTTACCCTATATATTTTTAATAGATTATAAATCGATTTGAAGTGTGAACTTCATCTACTATCTCTGGGTCACTACAAACCACTTACTTGATTAACTGTTTTACCCATTTCAATCTCACTAATAACAATTAAATGTTCAATTTAAGCTATTTGAAAAGCTTATAATTTATTATTGCGCTTGCAAAAAGCACTAACAATGGTGACAATAAAAATTAAATTCTAAAAGAAAGTGTGAACATCAAATACTTCTCTAGCTGCAAGAATAAGAGCAAATTATAATTAATGGGTTAAACAATGTATGTAATATGCATAACAATAATCTTTAATGAGTAAAGCTTGCAAATCATTCCACTTTCCATGCATATTACTAGCATCGTCGTAACTCTATCCTATAATATTTTAAATATCAAGATTATGATGAGATAAAGCATAGGAAATCTCTACCTTAAGAGTTAAAATAATTGTATCTTTGACATGCATGATATCCAAAAACCATTCTTGTATAAATTCACTTCTATAAACAAATTTAATAATAAGGGTCATTTGTTTTCTTTTGGATTCATCTTCAGCCTTATCACTATTAAATTTTTGCATCACCAATCTCATGACGAATTAAAGGCCAAACACTTCTAGCAAGGACATGTAAAAATTCCTTTTGAGTTTGTTGTGAAGTGGATGATGTGTATTTAGCTTTGCATAGAACATTACTCAAAACAAGAGCACCTATTTATTCATTGTATAATGCTTAAAGTTCCATCATTTCAAGAAAATTATCCTAGTTTTTTTTTAATTATGGTCATTCATCATATTCTCTAAAATCACATGCTTAAAATATGAGTCAAGAAATAATATCTATTAAAGCTTTAATACACAATCGATTATTTAGAATTTCTTGAGAAGTTTGCCTTTCAATCACCTTCCCACTGTGACATGACTGGTTTTTTATATTCTCCAAGCATCTAACAGCAAATCTATAAGTTGAGTTTGAATCTTTTTTTCATACGAGTAAAAAAACACATTGTTTCTCATCATTAACTTTCTTCCAATAATTTAATTCTTTAAAAGTAAATATAGTCGATCATGGCTTTTCAGTTGGTTTACTTGAAAATAAATTGCAATGAAAACAAAATATAATATTTTTCTCTGTATATTCCAGCTAAAAAAACCCTTGAACCAATGAAACTGAAATTAATGAGAATGTTTTTTAGTAGTCAACGAATATTTAGACATTAAAGGTTGACCTTATATTAATATATGCCATTTAGAATTTTATCTTTATTTCTAAATTTATGATCGATTATCTGGATCTTAAATTAAATAAGCAATGCCAATATTTTCATGTTTAGTTTTTATAATTCTATTAGAAGATTGTTCAAAAATCAATGTAGATTCTTTATAAACTGAAGTAGGTTGGGGCTGCTTAACCACCGATTCAACATTACACACTAGATTTGGTTCTTAAGCTATAAGTTATTAATATTTTTCATTATTTTTCTAAAAATAATAATTTCTTATTGTTTTGTTCATGGTTTAACTTGAAATCAAAACATTAACATGAAATAAAAAAATGTAAATTTTCACTACTTCCTCTAACTAAGTTTAAAGAATCCAGACTATTCCGCCCCAAAATCTCTACCAAGATATATTGATTTTTAAAACATGTTGATGCTTTTTCAACTTATTTTAAATGATTTAGATATCAATTTTATAAAAGACCTCTAGGATCCCTAGTTCCATCATGGATTGTAAAAAATGAGGGATAAAAAAGTTTGTTATGAATTAAAATATTTAATTTTTGTTCATTCTAGTTGTAGCAGTAAAAAAGCTATTATAAATCTCTATATATATATAAAATATAAAATCTAAATTAAAAAAATAGAAAGAAATATTTTTTTAATAGACTAAAAAAGTGTAATAATATTGAATAAAAAAATTTCTTAAGTTAAACAAGAATAAATAAAAATAAAAAAAATATATTTATTTTTTTAAAAGAGTCTCATATTTGTCACACCAATTGACGTTAAAGACACATTAATAACCTTGTTTGGAAAGAAACTTTTTAATAGAAAGGAAAGGGAATAGAGGTTAATTTGTAACCTTCATTATCCTCCAAGTCTTG
>Ga0325404_1005703_pt1 | contig 13112 bp, 5 predicted proteins | sample PopdelMetagenome_18_FD_205664 | JGI IMG/M metagenome (GOLD analysis project Ga0325404, IMG submission 205664) | Populus deltoides microbial communities from Bellville, Georgia, United States - Xylem-Control-R1 | ecosystem: Host-associated > Plants > Phyllosphere > Stem > Wood/Secondary xylem... | reverse complement strand
AAAGACCTTCTAACTACAAGAAGCTCACCTTCGTTGAGCTCCTTGTTTGATATTCCCGTTTGCCATGTTTCACTTCAAAAAAGAGGTGATCGTAGGTAGGTGATGATGATATTAACGAAATGTGCCTACGGAAAATTAATGATGATGGTTGGTGGATGATAAAATTAATTAATTAGTGATAATGATTTCAAATAAGAATTGGAGCTTAAATTATTTTAAAAAAACACATTAATATTAATTAAGCTATAATTTATTGACTAATATCTCAAAAACTTTTCTACACGCATTAATTTTTTTTTTCTTGTTATATCTTTAATTAGAACTCAAAACCATGAGATGAAAGACTCATTTTGGACCATTAGAGAGATCTTACACACTTTCCCTTTATTAATTTCATAGTATTTATGCTAATTTTTTATTTTGATTGTTTTAGGGTTAGGGTTAGGGTTAGGGTTAGGGTTTTTAGTTTAATTTAGGATTTTGGTGAATTAGGTTTAAATCATGTTAATTGGCTATAAAATACATCAATTAAATTAATGATTTTGTTATTTATGGAGAAGATTGATGAATTTGCAATGTTGTCGATTTTGTTATGGTTAGTATTAGGGTTTTTAAGGTTAATTTAGGACTTTGTTTGAATTAGGTATAAATTATGTTAATTAGCTATAAAATACATTAATTAAGTTGATAATATATATATATTTCATTATTTGCGGAGAAAATTGATGAATTTGAGTTGTTGATTATGTTATGGTTTAGGGTTTCATTAGATAAACTTTTGTTGAAATTATATACCTTGATTAATTTGTGATATTGATAAATAAAACTTGGGTGCTTTTTTTTAATATATTGTTTGGCATAATATCTCGTAGTATAGGAATACTATGTTTTTATGATAGTATTATTATCGATACCGATAATGGTATCAATTAGAGTGGAGAAAGTAACGATTTTCTAACAATTATATCACTTAACAAGTTATCAGATTGATATATGATCGAATTGGATGGGATTTTAAAAAAAGTTGATATTACTTTTATTATGCAAATTAGGGTGTGTCTAACTTGTTATATTAGTGTACTTATCTCTAGTTACGACAATATGAATTCAATGTTTGAATTGACAATTGAAAATGAATTGTAAATTTTAGAGCTCTACTTGAATAGTAGACCTAATGAGAAAACTCTTCTAGTATGGAGTTCACTCAGGTGCCAAGTTACACTCTAAGGACCACACAAACATAATAAGCAACTAGTCTTTCTAGTTTAGGTGATGATACAATGAACATAATATCACCATAAGAAATTATAGATGTGGAAGCTCAGTTGGGTGTGACATTTTCTCCATGTTATTATAGAGAATCCAAACCAAGTGATGACAAAGATGATTATCATGTTGATAAAGTTGAGAAAGAGGAGGAGGATGAGTTAGTTGAGCCAGTAAACCAATTAATAAGACCTTTCGTTCCTAAATTTGAGGATACGAGTGGGTAAGCCCAAGCCGCATACAATGACTCGGCTTTGAGTATTAGGAATTCAAGCTTATTGGGTGATGAACTGGATGTTGGATAAAAATTCAAAAACAAGTTCAAATATATTATTGTAGTTAAGTAGTGGCATATCAAGAATTCATTGTAGTACAAGAGAAAAAGTTCAACCAAAACTTATATGCAATATAGTCATAAACCAATATGTAAATGATATTTGTATGGAGGTATTATAAGATGTCTGATTCATTTGAGATCTTAAAGTTGAAAAGGCCACATACATATCAAAACCTACTGGTTTTGTACACCCACTGTCATGTTGACTTCGAATCTTAATGCCGAGGTAATATTAATAATTGTGAAAGTTAATATAAGTATGAGTGTTATAAATATTCAAGTTACCATATATAGGGATTATGAGCATCACGTCTCACATTACAAGGCATGGATGGCTAGACAGAAAATACTAGGGCGGTTGTTTGGTATACATGAGGAGTCCTTTCAAATTCTATTAGCTTTCAAATAATAAAATCTAGGTGTAGTTGTATATTGGGATCATAAAATAGTTTATGGTAATATAGCAATCTTTGAAGGAGTATTTAAGGTATTTAGAGCTTTAGTTGATGGGTTTTACTATTATCGCTCTCTTATTAGTATTAATGGCACTCACCTAGATAAAAAGTACAAGAAGTTATTGATTATAGTTGCTTGTAGCATGAATAATGGATTATCCATTATGTTTTCCTATGATAAAAAAAAAGTGACAAACATTAATTGCATTTGGTTTTTAAATTTGCTTCACCAATATGTCACTAGCTGCCAAACATATTGTGATTAAGAGTTTCATGGCATGAATATTTATTAATCTAATTATGCATCATCGTTACTATTTGTAACACTTTGTTGGTAACTTCAACACTAGATTAAAAAATATTTTCTTAGAAAGTATGCTTTATAAAATGTGTTGAGAACCGTTAAAATAAAAGTTTGACATTTTGTATGATGATATGATTAAGATTAATGATGATATCAAATAATGGCTATAAGTTAAACCTAACTGTATTGGGTTTATATCGAGCATGCCCTTAGATTTGCACTCGGTTACATCTTCACAATAGTACAACATGCAAAAATTTAGGCACATATCAATTTTTTGGTATTCCGGATCAAAGGGTTTTATCATGGATTTTGTAGCATAGAAGTTCTTTCAACTTATTTCCTATAAGTAAAATGTTTTTTTCTCATTCAATTATGCCATTATAATCAGCTTCGCTCATACAATAATCATACTTGACGGTAAACACTCATGCAATGACCAATAATTTACTGTAATTTATGCATCTATCCTATAATGGTTCATCAAAATCTTTAAGAAGTTTAAAAAATCTAGTTGCATCTACATTTGAATCTTTACAACAAATGAATCTTCACTTGAATAACCATGATTTATTCTTATTGCATTCAGCATCATACTTTTATAACAATTACTATTATCACCACAACTTCATGTATGTTGCTAGAACTAGATGTTGAGCCAATAATCTTTTTTAACATGGTCTTGTAAGAAGCTTATCTAATTGGTATAACTTTTTTACTTTACCATGTGAACATTTAATTTTGCCTCCACTAATATTCTTTGAATTTAAAAGTGCAAAATTAATAAAACCTCCAACCCCTTTACAACAATCTTCCCTAGACAACCCTTGTGGTAAATATCAATACATCCAAAAACGATCATCCATTACTTAGGAAACCTATATAGAATAATGATAACATTTCTTAATAATGTAACAACCAATTCAAAATTTAACTTTGGTAATTAAAAATGAATTCACAATCTAATAACCAATTATTATTGTTGTACAAAATATAATGATGTGTCAAAATATTAACTAAATAAATCCAATTAGCAAAACTTAATCGGTACCCAACTAATTATCTATCATTTGTTCAATTCAAACTTATTCAATCTAAATTAATATCATTTAATTGTTATCAATTCCATGAAAAATCAATTTCTCCAAAATCTCCAACATAACAATAAAATTGACAAAATATGGTTGTTACATATTAAATAACCCATTGTTTCTTTCAGTATAACACATCGAAGTTACAAAATCAAAATTAATTTCATTAAATTACAAACAAATTCAAATTTTTTCGAATTACAAAGAAATCCTAACATACAAATCAAGCTTTAATTCTATATGAAAAGGTTGTAAAAAAACTTAAATATACAAGCAAACTACACTACAGATACTAAAAAAAAATATTAATACATTATCTTAAAACATAAATGAATAAATCTACTTACTTGGTGTGGGAAATATTTAGAAAAATTATCAAGACAATAATATTAACATTACATAGTATTGTGTGGTTGGATTTGTGATGATGAGGCCTGGATTTGTGTCAAAATGGGTTGGAGGGGTTGATGTTTTGATTTGCAGTTCAAGAAAAAGAGGAGGAAGAAGAAAAGGGGGAGAATGAGGCTAATATTAGTTATAACACTTTTAAATTTGTTGACGGAATTTGCAATGAAAAATATCGTCGGTCAATGATGACGTTTCATCTTAACGATGATATATTTTGTTATTTTTAATTATTTTTATTATGTCAATGATTTCATGATTTTATCGGTAATTACATTGTAAATTTTTTACTAAAATATTCCATCACTACTATAATCAAACATTAGCAATATAAAATATTTTATCGGTAATTCTGTTGTTGCTTAACAATTTTTTGGTACTGTATTATTATTATTATTATTATTATTATTATTATTATTATTATTATTATGTTAACAGTTAAAATAGGTCAAACCCAAGAACAAAAGAGTTTAAATCTAGACAAATACCTTAAATTTATCCTTGTATTTGTCTTAATTATTCATTTCTACATATTTGAATTTAATTTGAACAATTATCTTAAAAGAAATTAATCATTGAGATTCGATTCTCCCCCTGCTATTAGATTATTATTACCTTAAAAGCAAAGTTTTAAGACCCGGCCCGATGGCCGGCCCGGTCCAAGGCTCGGGTTCCGGGTTTTGACCGGGTCACCGGGTTTGACCGGGTCGGCCGGGTCAATTCTTTTAAAAAAAATCAAAACGACGTCGTTTTAGTTAAAAAAAACAAAAAAAAACAAAAGTCAACGGGTTTGTCACCGGGTTTTGTCGGGTCAGCCGGGTCGACCCGGCGGGTTAGCCGGGTCACACCGGGTTTTTCCTTCCCCCGTTTTTTCGTCAACCCGGCCCGGTTCCGGCCCCGGGTCGGCCGGGTCCCGGGTCGACCCGCCGGGCCGGGCCGGGTTTCAAAACTATGCTTAAAAGAAATTAGCTATTAGATTAATTGGGAAAATTTAGAGAATAATATTTAATTAAATAAATTTAAAAGATATAAAGGTTATGTTGATATGTGCAACAGACCCTTCACCATGCAACCACAACATGCACACAGACCACCTTCGCCATGCAACCACGACATGCGCCACGTTCGTGGATCATGGGCTGACATGTCACAGTTAGTTAGTTTTAAGTGATGCAAATAATTAGTGGGGTTAGTGCCCTGCTTTTCGTTATATGCAGAATGTGTGTGGGAATCATGCACCGATTATTTCTGCCATTATTTCCATTTCATGGTATCAGTTGTTTTTACTCATTCATTAGTTGACTATAAAAAAAGTCATCTGAAGTGTAAGGAGGGGGATATGAATTAATTATGCAAAACTCTCTTCTCTGTTTCTCATTCTGTCAATTCTTCTTCTTTTCTTAAATTACACTTATCAATTGGTATCAGAGCCTCTCATTTCTATGGAGACTAGAAACAAAAGCAATACTGAGTTTCGCAACGAGGTCACTGAAGCCTTGGCTCAGCATGCATCTTAGTTTGATCTTCTTAAAACCCAACATGAGTCTCGTTTCGATCTCCTGAACACCAATATGACTCAAGTTACCTCATCCCTCCAAAACCTCCAAAACGCCATTAGTGAATTACAAACTTTGTCATTACGTCACAGTTCCAATCAACAAACCATTATCCAAGATGTCAATTCTTTCACCAAGGGAGAAACTTCCCAAAAGGGTCGACAACCAGCATCTGCTTGTTCCTTTACAAGTACTGGTTTCGACAGGAGTCATCAACAGCTCAAACTGTCATTTCCAAAATTCAGTGGTGATGATCCAACAGGTTGGGTTTATAAGGCAGAGCAATTCTTCGAGTTTCAGAACATTGCGAATGATCAAAGAGTGCAACTCGCTTCCTTCCACCTGGAGGGATTAGCTTTGCAGTGGCACCGTTGGCTGACTAAGTACAAGGGCACACTCACCTGGCTTGAATTTACAGCAGCACTCCTCCAACGTTTTGGTCCGACTGAGTATGAGGATCCCTCTGAAGCTCTAACTCGTTGCAGACAAGTCACAACAGTAGCCGCGTACCAAGAAGCTTTCGAAGGGCTATCACATCGTGTGGATGGGTTACCAGAACCATTCTTGGTTGGATGTTTCATTGCAGGACTTCGGGATGATATTCTTCTGGATGTCAAAATTAAACAGCCGAAGACTCTAGGAGACACCATTGGAGTTGCTCGCCTGGTGGAGGAACGTAATCTCCTGCAACGAAAAGGTAACACTTTTGTGCGATCACCTGCCAATTCTCGTCCTCTGCCAACCACCAATAGTGGTGTATTGGGACCACCACCGGCATCCAAACCAATCAACACCGCCGCTCCATCCTCATTTAGAAGGATAACAAACCAGGAAGCTCGTGAAAGACGTGAGAAGGGCCTTTGTTTCTATTGTGATGAAAAATTCATACCAGGGCATCGTTGTCAAAGGCCACAGCTGTTTATGATTGAAGATTCCACATCAGAAGAAATCGATACCAGTGATGATTGCACCGTTGACGTTGCAACTGTGGAATCTTTTCCAGAAATATCATTCCATGCCATCGCTGGAACTGAGCATCCACAGACCATTCGCGTATTGGGAAAACTGAAGAACAAGGATGTCACAGTGTTGATCGATGGAGGAAGTACACATAATTTCATCGACCAATCCATTGTCTCTCAATTCGGGCTACAAGAAATTCGAGATAAGACGTTTCAAGTGATGGTGGCTAATCGTGAGAAGATTGTTTGTGGCGGACGGTGTCTTGCTCTTTCCATACTTATCCAAGGTCATGTGGTCATTGCTGATTTTTATGTCTTACCTGTTGCTGCTTGCCATCTGGTTTTAGGGGTTCAATGGCTTGCGACTCTTGGTCCAATTGAAACAGATTACCGAAATCTCACGATGACTTTCACAGACGGGGGCACCAAACGCATGTTTCAGGGCATTGGTCGTGCTGGTTTGGAGGCCTTATCTAATAAGGACCTTTTTAACTTGCAACAAACTGGGTTGTTTCTCCAGATTACTATGACTGAGCATGTGGACTCCACTATCACTTATTCCAGTGATCTCGCAGCAGTCCTTGACAACTTTGTGCATGTTTTTGACACACCGACAGCTTTGCCACCAAATCGTTCACATGACCACCGGATTCTACTTCAACCCAACAGCGAACCTGTTAGTGTTCGTCCATACAGGTACCCGTACTATCAAAAAACTGAGATTGAAAAGATGGTTAAAGAACTTCTTGAATCCGGTTTAGTTCGTCCAAGCAACAGTCCATTTTCATCTCCTGTTTTGTTGGTAAAAAAGGCAGATGGAACGTGGCGATTCTGTGTTGACTTTAGGGCACTCAATCACATAACAGTGAAGGACAAATACCCTATTCCGATTGTTGACGAGCTCTTGGATGAACTGCATGGTGCCAGGTTTTTTACAAAACTGGATTTACGTTCGGGGTACCACCAAATTCGGGTTCAGGAGTCAGACATCCAGAAAACAGCTTTCCGCACACATGAAGGACACTATGAATTTGTAGTAATGCCTTTCGGTCTTACGAACGCCCCAGCTACTTTCCAGAGTCTCATGAACGATCTGTTCAGACCATATCTTCGCAAGTATATTATTGTGTTCTTCGACGATATTTTGATCTACTCTAAAAATTGGGATGAACATATTTCACATATAATTAGTGTTCTAACCATTTTGTCCAGTAACAGTTTGTATGTCAAGAAGTTAAAATGTCAATTTGGAGTATCACAGGTGAATTATTTGGGCCATGTCATATCAGAGAAAGGAGTTGAGGTTGATCCTTCCAAGATACAGGCAGTGGTTGATTGGCCAGAACCGACAACAGTCAAGGGTGTGCGTGGCTTCTTGGGGTTGGCAGGTTATTATAGAAAATTCATCAGTGGCTTTGGCAATATTGCAGCACCATTGACTCATTGTTTAGGCAAGGAAGGATTTCGTTGGGGAATAACTGAGTCCACAGCCTTCAACAAACTTAAACAGGCCTTGACTTCACCTCCTGTTCTGCGGTTGCCTGATTTTTCTCAACGTTTCTTCATTGAATGTGATGCTTGTGGCACTGGAATAGGCGCTATTCTCATACAACAAGGTCAGCCGATTGCATTCTTCAGTGAGGCATTAAAGGGTTCATCTTTGGCACTCTCCACTTATGAAAAAGAGATGTTGGCCATTGTCAAAGCCATCCGTAAGTGGCGACCATATCTTCTGGGCAGACCCTTCACTGTTAGGACCGACCACAAGAGTCTCAAGTTTCTGTTAGAACAACGCATCACAACTCCAGCACAGACTCGTTGGCTTCCGAAACTCCTTGGTTATGATTATGTGGTGGAATACAAAAAGGGCCCTGACAACAAAGGTGCTGATGCACTGTCCAGAAAAGTCGAGTTCAACTTTATGGCAGTTTCCTTGCCTCAGCCCGATTGGTGGATACGTCTGCAACAAGAAGTTCAACAAGACTCTTTTTACACTGATTTATTCAAGCTGAATTCAAGTCATCAACGACAGCTGTATACTTGTAAAGATGGTGTGTGGTTCAAAGGTGGAAAGGTATATTTAAATCCCTCTTCTCCATTAATTCCTTCAATTTTGGCAGATCATCACTCTTCTCCTATTGGGGGCCACTTTGGTTACCACAAAACTCTAGCGAAAATCCGCGGTACCTTCTTTTGGCCAAAATTGCGACAACATGTCAAAGATTTTCTCCGGCGCTGTGATACCTGTCAACGTTTTAAGGCAGATTGTTTGAGTCCTGCAGGGCTGCTGCAGCCCTTGTCTATTCCAACTAAAATATGGACTGAGGTGTCTATGGATTTTGTGGAAGGGTTGCCTCCTTCGTTGGGCAACACATTGATCATGGTTGTGGTGGATCGCTTGAGTAAATATGCTCATTTTATAGCTCTGAAGCATCCATTCACGGCCATTACTGTGGCCAAATCTTTCATCGCTAATGTTGTCAAGCTTCATGGAATTCCTGTGTCTATTGTCAGCGACCGAGACAAGGTATTTTTGAGCTCCTTTTGGAAAACTCTGTTTCAACTGCAGGGTACTCAGCTCAATATGAGCTCCAGTTATCATCCTCAATCTGACGGCCAAACTGAGGTGGTCAATCGGACACTGGAGCAGTATTTAAGATGTTTTACAGGTGATCAACCACATAAGTGGGTGGATTGGTTGCCTTGGGCAGAATTTAGTTATAATACTGCCATTCACTCTTCCACGAAGATTTCACCATTTGAAGCAGTTTATGGCATTCCACCACCAAACGTGCTTTCATATGTGCCAGGAACTACTCGTGTCCAAGCCGTGGATGAATATTTACGTGATAGGGATTCAGTTCTTCAGGATTTACGTCATCAACTAGTCCTTGCGAGAGATCGGATGAAAACTCAAGCTGACAAACATCGCCGTGAAGTTCATTTTACTGTGGGAGATTTTGTTTATTTGAAGTTGCAACCATATCGGCAAACATCAGTTGCTTTTCGCAGGTCAATCAAACTGACGCCACGTTACTTTGGCCCTTATCAAGTATTAGCTAAGGTGGGGGAAGTTGCCTATAAGCTTGCCTTACCTGCTGGGTCTCAAATTCATGATGTTTTTCATGTGAGCCGCCTACGCAAGTGTTTGGGTTCTGTGGTTCCAGTCTCTCAGGAGCTACCTCCAGTATCAGTAACTTCTACCATTCTGCCACAGCCTGAGTTGGTTTTGGATCATCGTGTCATATGTAAGGGACAATATCGGCCTAAGAAGGAGGTTTTAATCAAATGGAAAGGTGCTGCTGTTGAAGATGCTACATGGGAAAATTTATGGCGTTTTATGAAGACATATCCTGATTTTATCCTTGGGGACAAGGATACTCTGAGGGAAGGGGAATGATATGTGCAACAGACCCTTCACCATGCAACCACAACATGCACACAGACCACCTTCGCCATGCAACCACGACATGCACCACGTTCGTGGATCATGGGCTGACATGTCACAGTTAGTTAGTTTTAAGTGATGCAAATAATTAGTGGGGTTAGTGCCCTGCTTTTCGTTATATGCAGAATGTGTGTGGGAATCATGCACCGATTATTTCTGCCATTATTTCCATTTCATGGTATCAGTTGTTTTTACTCATTCATTAGTTGACTATAAAAAAAGTCATCCGAAGTGTAAGAAGGGGGATATGAATTAATTATGCAAAACTCTCTTCTCTGTTTCTCATTCTGTCAATTCTTCTTCTTTTCTTAAATTACACTTATCATATGTCTTCCTGGACTGTGCCTAATTTCATTACATAATGACGTGAACAATTTGCTTTTAATTAATAATTGAGATTCGATTCTCCCCTGCTAGAAACCAGAGCAGTGCCAGATTCGACGCAGAAGAGGAATCCACATAAAATCTAGCAGAAAAGAAGAACGGAAGAAGGAAAGAGAGAGCGAGAGAGAGAGAGGCTGGCCTGGCCAGACCCTCTCAGATCTAGCTTCACGCATCGTCACATAGACACACAGAAATATCTTCAAGACAAGACACTTCAAGCAGGCATTTCTGCATTAAAAAAAAAAAAACACTCAATGTTTCATGTAGATAATAGAGTGATAGAGCTGAACCAAAAAGAAAATTAGTAATCCATCTAATCCAGTATCCACTACATGCTAAGAAAAAAAGAGCATTGCTGTAAAATAAACATCACTCGGAAGGGCAAACCAGGTACCTGAAGCTTACTTGAAGTGGCAGAAATTGACTGAAATATCCAAATAACGATGAGAGCATCCAAGAATACCAGTTGGCCTAATTCCAGTCTCATTGAATTCAGCATAGTCAGAATACCAGAAAGCCATCTCGAACATGCCTAGTGTTATCACCAATGTTATGCAGTTTTGCCATGGAAGAACTTCTTTCCAGAATCTTGCATACTGAGAGAACCACAGTAATCCAAGCATAACAAAAGCAGGGGACATGAACCCGTAAAATTTCATAAGTGGTGCCATTCTACTGGTATTTTTCCATATAGTATTGATCCCCTCTACAACTACCTCTTTAAGATTAGGATCACAATGCATGAAATACAAATTATACATCCCAGTTCTGGAAATCTGTATTGATTTTGATGGCAATGTTGCAACTTGCTCGTCTGCATAGAATGCAACACCAAAGACCTGAGGCCAGCCAGGATTTTTAGTTGACGGCCGATGAATGATTTCTCCTTCTGAACACACACCCAGCTTTGCAAGATCAGCTGTGCAGCAGACAGCTCTTTGACCACCATAGGCAGAACCCCCAATTGACTCTCTATCTTCTACCTCAAAAACAATGTGCCAACCCCGAACTAAAGTTGGAAAATTCCTGGGTTCTCCGGAATGTAATCTCTGCAAAACAATATCTTGTTTAGATAACCAGAGAGGACACCCTGTTCCAATGATAATTAAAACAAAAGGTTTGGCACCGAATGACTTTGGAACTCCCATCTTCATTTTGAGATTATTTCCAACGCATATATGCAAATGCATTGTTTGTGAATTTTTTGTTTTTATATTTAAATTTTTTAAAAAAAATTAATTTTTTTTTTATGTTTTCATTTCTTTTTTATGTTAATGTAAAAATAATTTTAAAAAATAAAAATAAATATTATTTTTATATATTTTAAAAAAATTAAAATTACCGATATAACACTCTAAAACCCTATCTTAATAAAATTTCCCTTCACATAAAAGAAAAAAAAACACTAGATTTACAATTTTTAAAAAAACCCTATCTTATATTTTTGAAATCAACGCATCAAAACAATCTAATATCTTGTCATTCAATGCGTGGTCGCACATGAGCATCACACAAACATTTTTAAAAATATTTTTTATTTAAAAATATATTGAAATAATATAATTTTTATATCAACATATTAATTTAAAATTTTAGTTTAAACAAATAACTTTTTCAATACTACATTTGAAAGATAAAAAAAAAGAAGGACTAAAGCTATTTTAGAAATTAAGTTTTCAATTTGTTATTTTGGATTTCTTTTTTTTACCGACGATGCTAGTTTGGGACAAAAACAGTTTTCAACTTTGTTACTTTGGATGCTTTTTTTACCCACGTTTGGGAGAGAACTTGTCAGTTTCTATAAATTTGATGTTTTTTTTTTGTGGTAATTTGTGATCATGTGAGGTTAAAGCTAGGGGTAAGGTTTTTTTTTTTTTTTTTAGTTTAGGGATTTGTTGATTTTGGTTAAATTAATTATAAATTGTGTTAGTCGGCTAAAAACTATACCAATTAAGATTATAAATGACATTATTTGGGGATAAATTTGTAGGAAATATGATTTTGTTGATTATGTTTTAGTTTAGGTTTTCATTGATTAAAGTTTTGTTGATCTAGGATATTTATAAATTAATATTGAGTTTTGTTTGTTATAATACATAATATGTTTTATTTTATAATAAAATGGTATGCATTATATGTTTTACCCAATTTGATCTACGATGTTGTGCAACACTTTCTCCATCTGATTCTCATCGTCTTGTTTTAGATTCAGAGCATGTTTGATAATGGGATAATAATTACAGTTTAAAGTATTTTTTATTTAGAAATATATTAAAAAATATTTTTGATATCAATGTATCAAAATAATCTAAAATATATAAATAATAATTTTAAATAAATTTTTTTAAATTTTAAAAAATACAATTTCTACTGCGTTCCTAAACATTATTCTAACAAGATGAGGCTATTCATCTGTCATTGCAGCAAAGAAGAACAAGGTTGTTTTTCTTGCATGACATGTTCATGGTTCTTATAATACGTGATTGTTCATGAGATAATTTATTATATTAAATTAATTTTTTTTTATTAACATGGGTGTTCAAATCAGTTTGTATATACCTTAACTAATTCCACGGGCCTTGAAGTTAACAACCATGTAAGCCTCTAGTGATCATTATATTAGCAACCACATGACTCGAACTTGAGACTAAAAAAAAAAAAAAAACAAACCCTTTACTCTTAGGTTTTTAATATTAGATTACCTATTAGATGATTTATTATATTAAATTAATTGATTGATACAAGAATTGATATAATAAATTAATTGAGTTTTTTTCTCTTAATTATAAATTGAATCGTGCTAGGTTATGGATTGATTTGAGATGACATTGTTATGTCATTTGTTTTAAATTTACTCTAAATTATGTTGAATATGATTTTTTAAGTTTATTATTTTTTTTAGAA
>Ga0325404_1005702_pt1 | contig 13112 bp, 14 predicted proteins | sample PopdelMetagenome_18_FD_205664 | JGI IMG/M metagenome (GOLD analysis project Ga0325404, IMG submission 205664) | Populus deltoides microbial communities from Bellville, Georgia, United States - Xylem-Control-R1 | ecosystem: Host-associated > Plants > Phyllosphere > Stem > Wood/Secondary xylem... | reverse complement strand
TGGCTTTTTCTATAAGAGGCAATACTGGATGGCTGGACGATGAGCTTGTAGTTGAAGATGGAATGAAACTGAGGGGCTAAGGTCTATGTTTCTGTAAGGAAGAGTTAAAAGGAAAACTATTGATGATGATGATGGAGAGAGATGACAAGGGTATGGTCTATGTGTTGGTGTTTTGGGTTAATACTGAATTGGTGGTATGGTAGAGCTAAGGGAATGATTCGGGTAATGTTTGGAAGAAATAGATGGTTGTTCAATAACTGAGATGGAGGGGTTGTGTGTAGGTGAGAGGTTGTTGGTGTGTGGAGAGAGAGGATTTTAGTGGAGGATTAGGAAACTATGGTTTGAACAGTGGTGGTTGGCAACGCTATCGACCGAGGAGTTGTTGGTATGGAGGTTGGTATTGTGGTTTTGGTTAGGGAAGATCAAGAGTTGAAGATGATAGCTTTTTATTTTGTATGGTGGGCAGCTCTTTTATCAAGATAGGGTTAGGGTATTGGTTAATATTGGTTGACGACTTGATTTAGGTATAATGGGTCTAGGGTTTTTTTTTTTGTGTTGTATAGGTGTGGAGAGAGCATGTGTTGGAATCACTTTTTTCTTTATTTCTTTTATTTTTTGGTTCCCCCCAAAAACTCTCTCATAAAATTCCTCTTTCCCTTTACGTGTGTGTGTGACCACCCATTTATAGGTAAACTTTTCTTTGGCTTGAAGGTAAAGCAAACCAAGATTACCATTGGATTTCAAGAATGAATTGTTATCACTCATTTGATAACTTGGAGGCAAAGCAAAAATAAAAAAAAAAATAAAAATTGATTTATAGATTAAGAGAATTAATTATGGATCATCTAATTAGAAACTAGGTTATTTGGTGAGAGGGTTTTTAATTTTAGAATTAGTCATTCCCCTTCCACAATTACAAACAGGTCACTAAAAAAATAACTATTTTTTCTTTTTTTATTTTATTTTTTCATTTTAAATTCTTTCGAAAAGACGTTGCAAATAACGCAAAGACATCAAGAACATATTTTTTGGTTTTTTTTCAAAAATACGGTCAACAATTGGGTAGCAACAATTTTTTTGGATCATCTAGCCTTTTTTTTCAAATAGTAATTATTATTTTTAATTATTTTGTATGTATTTAATTTTTGAAGAGGTTAGTATGATTCATCTATACCTTTTTTTATATGTTAAATAGATGAGCTTTATTTTAAAAATAAAATTTTTTATTTTTGGATAATATTTCGAATATGTGCAACCTAACATAATATTTTTTATTTTATTTTATTCAATCAATTTTATGTGTGTATCAGTTTCTATTATCATTTGATTTAATAAAAAAATTGATAAAACCAAAATAATTTGAAGATAAAATTGATACTTGCGAAATTCATAATATATATGTCAAGAAAAACAAAACTTGTTTGGCCCTGAATAATTTTATAAACATAAATGGTTGAGTAATTTGTTTCTTGAAAGCAAGGATTAAAATCTCATTACTCTTCAAACTATGACCATCTATTAGGTTTGCGCAACACTGTTGGTTTTTATGTTTTAAAAATATTTTTTAAAAAAATTAATCTTTTAATTTTTTTATATTAAATTAATATTTTTTTAGTATTTTCTTTGATAAGTTAATATTAAAAATAATTTTTAAAAAATAAAAAATATTTTTTTAATATATTTTCAAACAAAAACTATTTTAAAAAACAATAATATCCTCAAATTTTGGTTTTCCAACCAAACAAAAGCACACAAACGACGTGTTGAATGCGAAATCCACCATTGCCTGGTCTTTTGACGATTCCCAAAATGATTTGTACTATGCGTGAGTGCCCTTTGGTCGATAGTTGGTGTCTCTATGCGTGAGGGAATACATAAGATCGGACACCGTAATGTCACAATTACTTTGGATATTCTATTCTTACCACCTTTTGACACGTTGTTGATTTTTTAAAATTTAAATTATTAAAATTGGAAATGAATGTTGGATGATAACTAAATCAATCGTGCAGTTTATAATTAATGGTGGAATTTGAAATATGATTAGTTATTTTCCTTTTTAAATACAAAAAGACATGAATCCATTTTATTTTATAAATACTAATTGATAAAAAAAAAAAGGTTTGCATTTATATAAAATTTACATAATTGAGTCATCCCTCGTGATTATTTACATTTACATTCTTAATGCTAAATCCACGATCCATTATCAAAATTTTACATTTTACCAACTGAATGTTTAGTCGATAGATAGCTAGACAAAGATTTTGTTAGCACAATTTTTACCAACAGGGTCACAAGCAGTTACTATTCATCAGAAAAAATTTACTTGATGATTATTGTTTTGTCGGTCATTCCATTAATAATGTAATCACCAATAAATTTATAAACAGAAAAAATACGTCAAATAAAAAAAGTTATTCATTTTATTCTGTCGGCATTTTCATTGGTAAATATGACATTTCACCAACGAAAAAGACCATTTGTAATTTCATTGATAATTCTTTTTAATATTATCGACAGTTGATTTTGTCGGTGATTAAAAAGTGACGGTGACATTTTCAATAATTCGTTTTCAACTCTCTGAAATATACCGACGAACTTAATCCATCGATAAAACCGTCAATAATTTAAGTAAATTATTTTTTAAAAAAATTATAATAAAATGAGTAGAAAATAAATAAAATAAATCAAATTAAATTAAAAATAAAATATTTATTATAAAAATTTATCAATTCAAATATAATTCATCTAGAATAAAGAGGCTGGAGGAGTAGGAGGAAAAGGCGGGTCTTCATTGGGACCGTGAGGCCAAAAAGAGAAAGCACATGTACTACTTATCTATGATTTCAACTCTATGTACAATCGTCAAAGTTTGATCATCTTAACACTAAGTTTTTCTGTCTCAACAGCAAAATGGATCATATAAGCTTCCACTCATTGGTTTAAAATTGCCTCAAGCTTTAGATTTTGAGTGCTCGAAACCGATTGCAAGTATCCAATGATTGAAACACCCTAGGTCGTCTGTAAGTCCTCAGCCGTAATGTTTGAGATATTGTAAACCTGATTTCTATCAGGTCCACCAAATGATCTTACCTTCAACCATAGTTCTGGATCGATTTTCGGATGGGTTGAAAGATTGTCCCTATATCTCTCTTGCAATCGGGTGTTATATGTTTAATGAAAAAAATCAACAAATTAAAAAAAAAAACTTAAGATAAGAAATTGTTGAAATCCAACATACCACAAACTTCTTAGCACAGATATTCACGAGCTGTTGGGCCTCTTTTTTACAGTCATCATTTCACAAGTATATTTCTATAAAATCTCCATCAGTCTTGGTTTGCATCCAAAAACCGCTACCTACAAGAGAAAATTGTTGTTAGTTAAAAATATTCATATAAAATAACAATTTTAAAAACATTAGATGTAATAAAAAAAATTCTTAACATATGCTTCGCATGTGAAACAAACAGAACGGATCCGTCAGTGTGCATGGTAATGAAACTGTGAATCTCTTAGTTCTGGTTCTTCGTACCAGATTGCGATCATCGCACGAAATGCTCGAACATCACATGCTAAATATATTCTATTGATACAACCTCCAAGACATATGGAGGTATGAACTCCTTCCAAACCACCATAGCTTTCCAGCCTGAATGCCATCTTTCTTTAGCATATTTTTTGGCTTTTTTAAGCCTTATGCCAAAAATCATGCAACATATATGGTAGAAATTAATTATCGGTTAATAAATGAAAAATAAAATTTTAAAATTTAAATTAAAAATATTTATTTTGATTTAATCTTACGTGGTTGAGCTGTGATTCTCTCAAACCCTTTTGGCAAACAGCGTTGTCAGCTTTATCCTCTTAAACTTTTTATTTGCATGTAAAATTTGTAAAGAAAATTAGTTCATTAATATTAATAAACTAACCAAATTAATATAATAAAAAAATTATTTAACTATATATTAACCTTGAACTTTCTGAATCATACATCAATCATGGGTTTCCATTCAGGATTTCTAGAAACCTAACTCCATTGAAACAATGACACTTCCATTGATGATTTCATTGTTGATGTTATCGTTTGGACAACCTCAACATTTATAAACTTGAAATTGCATTTGTTAATTAAAATTAATTTTTCAAAAATTATTAATTGTGTTTTATTTTTTAGTGGTGCATGAAGAAAAACAAACTTACATTAAATGATCGAGCTTTCACTAGGTAAGGTACTTCCTAGTAAATGCATCCCGCTTTAAAAGCATCCCCCTCGGCGTGGTGGCATCACACTCGGTGAGCCCGCGTCAAGATTGGTTGCTTATAACTTAGGAGTCTGTTCATGGTCGGCACTTGACACTCATAGTCGTTAGAAGCGTTGCTAGTTCTTCTAGCAACGATCCTATCCGTATAACGCTACTGACTTTTTTCTGGGCATCTACACATATTAAAGAATTTAAAAAAGTAATAAGATTCCTATTCTAAAAAAAACTGGCAGCATCTCCCTTGTACGGGAGACGAACCAAAATTCTATTAGCTGCATATACAGTAAAAACAACTAAAGCCACAAACCAGCTGATTTTATTTATGACTAATATAATGACATTAATGTTGTTATCATCTAATTCCCAATTCATAAAAATAACAAATTTAAAGACAATAAGTACCAAGATTATAAAATTATGATTAATAAAATACACATAAAAAATATAAAAAACTAAATTTCAATTCAATGAATTAAAAAAAACAATAAATAAGATTAAAAAACACAAATGAACATAAAGCTAAACAAGCAATACTTTTTGTATCAAGAACAAAACATAAACGCATAAAAGGGTCCCCAGAAAAACTTCAAATGTAACAGTTATATTATATTTTTCTTGCGAGCCTAACACAACTACTTAATACCAAGTTCCCCACTATTTCATAATTCAAACCAAACTATTCTTCCAATCCAATCCACTTCCTTAGTAACTAAATAGATTCATAAATTTTAATTCTAAACTACAACAACAACAATTTTAATTTTTCTATAAGCTAAATAAAAACATCAAAAGTGAAATTCCAACTGATCTATAAACTAATTTTCCAGGACAAAAACCAACAACACCATTGTAATAAACTATTATTCAATTTTTCCTTTTTTTCATTTTTTTAGTGAATAAACAAAAACACATAGAAAAACCTAGATTTAAAAATAAAACCTTCCTTCCCCTATTTTCCTCATTTTCTTCCACTAAACGAATTGAAACATCAGCTACCATACCAAAAAAAAATTTAAAACCCATTTTAATATATAAAAAAGCCACATAGAAGAACAAGTCAAAAAAAAATTCAATATAAAACAATCAACCAACACATGCATCCATAAAAGATGAAGAAAGACATTGACCTTGAAATCTTCTTCTTGATGGTATGGAGGACTTTGCTAGAGTGTCTCTGGAATAGCTTGAGAATGAAAAAAAAACAACCAGTTAACTTAACAAAACTGGAAAAAAAAATAGAAAGAAGAAGGAGATTACTTAGGGTAGAGGATGCTTGGCATGAGGATAAAGTGAGGGAGGAAGAGAATGAGAACGAATAAGAAGAAGAAAAGATGGGTATAGAGAGAGAAATAATTTACAGAGAGAAGAAGTATTTGCCTGAAGTATTTTACTAACGGGTAGTTAAATATTAATATTTTTAATATTTTCATCAGTGATTTCGTCTACAACCTTTAATTGAAATTTTTAGAAACCCCCTCAAATATCATTGATTACTTTTCGGTTCATCCGTGATTCTGTCTATAATGAAAAAAATAAATTGTGTCATTAAGAAGTGAACAATTCCAAACCTTTCAGGAATATGCTGATGGATATTATTCGTCAGTGATTTTGTTTGTAATATACATAATGAAAAGTTTCATTGGGAAGTGAATAGTTTCAAACCTCTTGGGAACACACCGACAACATTATTCGTCGATAATTCCATATGTAATATATATAATAAACAATGTCATTGGGAAGTGAACAGTTCTAAACCTCATAAATATACCGACAAACATTATTCGTCCGTAATCTCATTAGTATAAAACAATTTATATGTCTAGATTGTATATGTATTCCTTAATCATCCATCATGCAAATACTTAAAATTATAACTTAACTCAACACAGCACAATAACCTTAGTTATGTGTATAATGAAATCATAAAAAATAAATGTTTCATTGTCATGTAATAATAAATTCAAGTCATTGTCATTATATTAAAGTTAATTTCATCCAGAAATATTACATTATAGTTAATTTCATTACGCATTCATGTTGTGCAAATTATTCAGAATTGTCTTCTTCTTCTTCAAATTCATCATCGTCATCTCTATCATAATCTTCTACATTGATTTCATCGCTATCATCATCTTTATTTACTTTTGTATGTCCATTAGTTCTCAAAACATCATTTAACTCAACATCAACATCAACAAAAGTAATCTCAACAATACAGAAATTTGAATTTTCTTTTAGGTCAGTAGACGAAGCAACTCGACATGAATTAACTAACTCATTAAGTTGAAAGACATCATCTCCCACAATTACTTCATCATTACCATCCTAAACAACTTGGACACAACTCCTTGGTTTGGTTTTCATTATGAATAACAAGTAAACTCTTGAATGATCCTTTCTAAAGGAAGGAGTGTATGTGTAATAAACTTACTGGCATTGCTTGATGAAAACAAAGACATCATTGACGTTGCAGAGTTTAACCTTTGTAATAATTTTGACCAAACCATGATGGAGATCTATTCTAATCCCTTTGTCGGTCGAATCATACCAATAATATTTAAATAAACAAGGCTTTATTTTGTTTCTTATGATATTGCAATTCAATGATATATTTTAACTTCCTATAATAGTCAACTTCAAACTCATTAAAAGTTGATTATTTAACACAAACCTCACTATTATATGTTTTCTACCCTAAACATATTTTTCAATGTGAAAAAAATATTCATTGATAAAATACTCGTTATTGCACTTTATATTTTTTTTAAAGACTTAGACATAGTAAATTCAAAGTAACATTAGCATTTCCTCCCAATTGATAAATTTAGTACAAGAATTACAACCATTAATAGTTAATAAGAAATGTGTAATAAAATTAAGTATTTCAAGAATTAAGCATAATTAAACAGTTCTTACATGTGTTCTAAACCATGTGGAAAATTATTTATCTTGTAATTAAAAAATTTGAAATTCAATCAGCTATGAGTTTTGGGATAGTAAAAAATGATGATGTTGCCCATGAGGGATTATTTAATATATCAGTGTATGATAGTATTAGAGATATTTTTTTTCAAAAGTAATGACATGTTAATTATTATACTTACTTAATAAAACATCTTAATTCATCACAGTTAAAAAACATATAACTATATGCATATTGAATTAAATTTTTTTCATGTATCTTCCACTCATAATATTTTTTTATACAAGTTGTCCCGGATGAGAAAATATTGACAAGTTCTCACTCAAAGACATTTTGTAACACCTTGAGATTTCCTCATGATAAATGCAATTTCCATGAGCCTTGAACTCAGGAAAAATGAGGATTTTATTTTTCAATATTTATAACGTCTTAGTTGCACACACAATGTATTATAATAAATAATAAATGGTTAAGGAAATAAATTAGCATTTGATGTAATAGAAACATAACGGCTAAGAAATGAGAAAAACATAAATACTTTTTTTGTTTGGTTACAACTCCCAAAAATTTAATAATATCCGAAATACTCCTAATACAAGAAATTTCATGTTACCCTTTACTTGAAATTTTTGCATTAGTAGAAAAATATAAAGAATGTATGTGATTGATGAAATAGGAAATTACCATGCTCAAATGAATAAAATTAACCTTAGATGAGGTTTTGAAAACAAGAATCAAAGAAGAATTGATCCCCCATTGGATGTTAAAAAAAAATCGACAAGGCTAAATGGAAGAAAAGGAAAATTGTATTTGACTAAGTGAGGATTGTAGCGTGGATGGAAATATATTTAATAGGGTTAAGTAATGCATAAACAAGTAAGATGTAAATAGAAAAAAAAAATGTCATCCTTACAAAACTAAGAAATTTGGCAAAGTGAGGAAAGAAATAAAAGGATGGAAGTCAACAACCAACACTACTAATAAGGCCAGCTACCAAATCCTCACCCGTCGATGTGAGATATTACAATCCACCCCCTTTAAGGAGCCCGATGATACCGTCGGTACAATTGGACAGCCAGTGAGGCCGGCTCTGATACCAAATTTCACAGCTCAGCCTAACCTACCAGATATTATCCACTTTGGGCCTTACCGCCCTCACGGATTTGTTTTTGGTGATCACACATGAATCCAAAATGTGTGTGACAAGTCAGCAACCAACACTAATAATAAGGCTAGTTACCAAATCCTCACCTGCCAATGTGAGATATTACACATTTCCCCACGTCGTTATGTGTTGGAACGCGATTGATTTTTGTGCTCAAGTGAGGCTCAAAATAGTACGAGATAAATATTAAGATCTTTTCAATAATATAAGTCTCGCATATCAAAATCTTAACATGCATATCTGCATGAGATTAAATGAATGTTTTGAACAAAAACAAAACAATAGAAGTTTAATTATGATATATGTGTAATCCCTAATCTCTCGAATGGATACTTTCATCTATTCTGAATTAAGCTTTCAAATTTTGCCTCAAATGATAAATATATTGGTAGATGTTCCATTTAATTGAAGAACGATTGAGAGAATATCATCTTATGTTTACAGATTGTTTGGACGATATTCGTTTCAAACATCTCTATGTGATGTGTATGTAACTTGTTTGAGCATAAATCACTAAAGAAGTGATTGATCTTCGTAAGTGCATCTCATATCTCATTTGGTAATAAATCTCGATAAGTTAGTGGAATAAGTGTTTGCATAAACACGTGATGTCATGACTCTTCTTTAAATTCACCAATCTAGATATGTTTTAAGTATATCGATCAGGAAAACACAAGCTCTTAAGTTATTGGTAGACAAGTAATTGTGCATTCTTGTCTAAGGCAAAGCGAGCTTTGCGCTTTACAACCAATAACCCATCATAAACTAACTCCATATTTTTATGGTGATAAAACAAAGGTATATTCATTCTAGCCTTCATATTGTTCTTTGTCTTTCCTTTCACGTTCATAATCGTGTTAAAAATGTTTTCAAACATGTTCTTTTCAATGTGCATGTCATTAAGGTTATGGTTGAAGAAATTAGTCTTTTAATAAGAAAGCTCCCAAAACATATTTCGCTTTACCCAATTGTAGGTCACACCAAAACTACAAAAATTCTACTTAGCAGATTGAAAACTAAACACAATGTCATCGTTCTATGACACCACGTCATACAATTCTTCACTCGATGGTAACGGCGGTACAACATCCCTTTCAACTTTACCAACAAAAGATTCATTTTTATTCTTTTTGTACTTGTGATAAGTTGGTAAGAACCATCGGTGACAATAAAAAAAAAACTTTACCACTACTTTATAACGTGAAAGCCTTGTTATTTTCCATATAGATGGACATGTTAATTTTTTATGTGTGCTCCAACTAGAAATCATTCCATACATGAAAAATCATTGATAGTTCACATCAAAGTTGCCTTTATCTGAAGATTCTGATTCATTAACATATCATAAGTAAAAGTCTCAGATGACAATAACTATTTGAACTCATTAATTAATGGTTGAAGACAAACATCTATATTTTGACCTAGACTATTAGAACCGAGTATGACCATAGATAAAAACATGAACTCTGACCCCATACATATCCCCAGTGGCAAGTTATAAACCGTGAATATCACCGACCAATAAAAATAAGGAGTAGGAAATGACCCGAATGAATTGAATCCGTCTATATATAACCTAAGACTTACGTTTTTCGATTCCATTGAAAACTGAGGATATACTCTGTTAAAATATTTACAGGTTTTACCATTGGATGAGTGCAACATGACTTCATCCATCGCATCAAGTGGATGATGCCTTGCCATGTGATTAGTAGTATTTGGAGACATGAATAACCTTTGCAGTCTATGAGTGATTAAAAAGTATTTAAGTTTTTTGTATGCGATAATAGTCCTTTCCTTGTGAGTTCTAGGTTTATAACAAGCATGCGTGCATGTTCTACACTCGATTAACTCTGCATTTTTAAAGTAGTACAACATACAGAAGTTTGGACACATGTCAGTTTTCTGGTATACTAGATTGAAGGTTTCATCATTGATTTAGCAGCATGAAAGTTCTTTTTCAGCCTATTCCTTTCAGGTAAAATGCTTCTTCCTCATTCGATAATTCTATCGTAATTGGCCTCACTCAATCCATAATCTAACTTGATGGTGAACACTAGTGCAACAACTGATAATTTATTGTGATTTGTGCACCCATCCCATAATGGTTTGTTGGAGTCTTTCAAAAGATCAAAAAACTTGGACGCGTTTGCATTTGGTTTTTTTTTTATCTATGATTGAACATTCACCTGCATAACCCCAAGTCATTCCCTGAATATATATATATATATATATATATATATATATTCATTTGTCCACGCTCCACTGTGGGTTGAACCATGTTTTTAAAAATATAAAAAAGAAGTTATTATGAGCATGGAGTTTTTTTGCAATGCTATGAACTCAGGCAAGACAAAAAATCTTTAAAAGCTGACTCGATGTGAATTGGTTTATTTAATAGGTTTAGAGGAAACCTATATGACCTTTTTTTTATTTTCAAAAACCAATGTTGAACGTAAAATTTAAAAAAAACTAATAAGGTAAAAAAATAAAAGATAATGTCAAGCCATGTAAACTTTTCAAACCAATAATCTGGGATATTAGATAAAAAAAAATAGAATACATTGAAAAGCAGTGAAACTCATTTCCCAACCAATAATCTGGGATATTAGATAAAAAAAAAATAGCATACATTGAAAAGCAGTGAAACTCATTTCCCAACCAATTTAATATCGAATGATGAATTATCACTATTATTATTATTATAACAATTACTTTTCTCATCGTTATTATTATCATTACTAATATTCTCTCTATTATTATAGCTACCACCATTACTACTGTTATCAATAAGTACTATCATAATTATTATTAGTATTATTATCTTGATCACTATCATTATCATTGTTATTATTATTGTTGTTTATACTATTGTTATAATTATTATCACTACCACCATAACTAATATTACCTTTATTTTTATTATTATCACTATCATTGTTGTTGTTATTATTATTATTACTATTATAACCACAACAACAACTATTATTACTACTACTATTACCACTACTACCACCACCACGATTGCTACTACCACCACCACCACTACGATTACCACTACAACTATGACTATACCACTACCACTACCACTACCACTACCACTACCATTATATTGCCATCATAATCATAATTATTATTAATGTTGTTGTTGTTATCACAATTATTACTATTATCGTCATAATTATTGATATCATAGCCACTACAACCATTATAATAAACTACTACTACTACTATCACAACCACCACCACCACCATCATTGTTATTATTATTATTATTATTATTATTATTATATCAAAAATCATAAACTTGTTTTGAATGATATAATAAAAAAATCATAAGAACTTTGACAAAAAAGCAAACGGAACAAATAAGAAATCAAACGAAAAAGGATCAAACTAAAATAAATATTATTTCTATTGAAAAAAAAACTATAAATTTGATTTGAAGGGTAAAATTAAAAACTATAAAAACTTTGATGAAAGAGCCAAGGGAAAAAATAAGAAATCAAAAGTAGAAGGACCGAATTGAAAAATATAATACACACAAATTAGAATTGAAGGGCTAAATTGTAGACAAATAAAACTCTAACAAAAGAGAAAACAACCAGAATAAAAAATAAAAACTAAGAGGATGGAATCTGAAACACCAGCCAAAAATAAAGACGGATTTAGGAGGACTGAAACTATAAAAAAAAATTAAATATTAAAAAAATAAGGACTAAAATGAAAAATAAAACATGTGAGAAATTGTAATTTAAGGAAAAAATTGAAAAAAAAACTTTTACCAAAAAAAGAAGGACGAAATAAAAAATTCAAAAATAAGGACTAAAATTGAAAAGCAACAAACAAAGAGGACAATTGTACACTTTAGCTGTCAATAGAAAGAAAGAAAGAAAAATCGATCATCGGTGGCAATTCAACCATTATAAACCCACAAACATCACACCATGTGGAAGAGGACACGGCTATGCATCCAGAGAGATGGCGGATTGCCAGATTTGGCCATCGGGTGGTGTCACATGAGCCACCTGAATGGTGCAGATACCACCCATTCACTGGTGCACGAAGAACACGTTCCAGAAGTTTTTTGATTAAAAAATTAAAAACAAAATATGAAAAATACCAAAACACTCCTCATGACTCTCTTAATTATACAAAATACCTATGTGAAAATACAAAAATACCCTCAAAGGAAAATTATTTTTTTTGTCTTTTCTAAGGTTAAAAACATTCTTTTACTGTACATGGAAAGTGAAAAAACCTAAAACACCCTTGTTCAACAACCCAATATTTTTTTGATCTTGAAGAAAAAAAATATTTTTATCATTACGAAACTTGTGAAAAGTCAAGAAAGTCTTTAGTTGTGTTAAAAAGTTTAAAAAGATATATACATTTCCAAACAATCTTTTAATTACCAATGAGTCAAAGAAAAAGACCAAAAAATCCAAAGGTTTAAATTTTTTCTATTTAAAGGTAAAAAAATAATTTTACTGAAGTAATCTATGGTAATATCAATCCATGGTAATTTGTGCCAATGAAACACCTATGCATTTTAGCTTTTGTTAATATATATATATATAAAATAAATGGATATATGGTGGCGTGGCTTGTTTATCTATTTAAAATTCTAAATCCGTGAATAAAGATCATGAAGCACCTTGACAGTTCGTCGTTTTGCTGCACCCGCCAAATTTACCCGCCAATAGAGGGTAGAGTGGGACCCAGGATGAAAGAGCAAGCGAGCCAACCCAACCCA
>Ga0325404_1005701_pt1 | contig 13116 bp, 7 predicted proteins | sample PopdelMetagenome_18_FD_205664 | JGI IMG/M metagenome (GOLD analysis project Ga0325404, IMG submission 205664) | Populus deltoides microbial communities from Bellville, Georgia, United States - Xylem-Control-R1 | ecosystem: Host-associated > Plants > Phyllosphere > Stem > Wood/Secondary xylem... | reverse complement strand
GATTCTTGCATTATGATCACTCAGCGCTGTAACACCGTCTCTTCCATTTAAAAAGCTATCAATATTTGTCATTTGTACCAAGGAGCCCTAAACAGCCAAGAAAAGGTTACAACACAATGAATGTCATAAAAAAAAAGAAGAGAGAGAAAGGGTTGGTAACACTCATAATTACAACACCCCCCCCCCCCCAATAAAAAGAAAAAAAGTAGATGGGTTAAGATACCTGGGAAAAGGTAATATCATTCTTGTCCAAAATGATATGATCAAAAGGTTTAGCATCTGTAATGTACAAGTTAGCAACCAAAGGATCGACAAACTTGAATTGCTGAACCGCAACACGTCGTTTTAGATATGCCTCTCTCAACCCTGAGGTTTGTAACAATTCGCGTGGCCAATGCTCCCTGCATGTACAAATTCATTCAAATACACAAAAGCTGTAAATAAAGAGAAGAAAAGGGAAATGGATTCTTGAAACCTGAAGCAGTGTTGCCAGATGGGATCAGAATAAGCAACGCGTTTGAGGGATTTGCAGGTCGTGGCTAAATTGGAGAGGTCCTGAAGGGACAAGTAAGTGGCACAGTGAGCCAGCGAGTCCTCGTTCAAATCCGTAATCCTGGTTGTTGTTGCTGTGCTTGATGGCTCTGCTTCCATTTTCTCCAGTTTTCTTTTGGCATAAAGAAGATTAACAAAATCAAGATTGGTATTAGCAAAGCCGGCTCTCCTTTTTGTTAGTGTGCACACAGAAAACTTGTGATTGATTTCCCTCTGTTTTTTTCCTCCTCCTTTTTTTTAACAGGAAGCAAGAGGCAACTATTTTGTGTCTGAACCTTTAAGATTTTCACTCTTGCGTGTCTCAATTCTTTTTCTTTTTTCTTTTTTTTTAATAAAATTACATTCAATGATGAACAAATGTAATTGCCCCGACCTTACATTAGAATAGAGATGGACTAGTCAGTGGGCTTGGCCCACGCTTCACAACAGTTGAGACTTGAGATTAATTTTTTATTTAACAAAACAAAAAATGAAATTGCAAGTATTTTCAACGTTTTTTTTATAAAAAAATTTAAATTGTAAATTAAATTAAATTGAGCATTAAATGTATATATAAATAAAAAAAATTATTAATTCTAACTAAGACTAGATTAGAAAGATATATTATCTCATTATAGGTCAGGTTGTGTTTCATAAAATGTTTTTAAAATTATATTTTTATTTAATTAAACAATAATAAAAATAAATATACACAAGAAAAAATATGTAGGGACATGAAAAAAAACACATGCTAATATTAGAAAAAAAAAAGTACAATTTTATTTGAAAACAATGTAAAAATCAATTGATATTTTATTGAAGAATGTCATTTTTTTTCAAAAAAATAATTATCTTAATTAATCTTAAATAAAATTGAATACCACTAGGTCGGACGTCCTAGACATATATTTAACTAATCTAGTCTAGTGAATTTCAATTTATACCAAAGAGAAAAGAAAAGAAAAGGTTAAAGTTAAAATAAAAAACAAAGGTTGAGGGAAGCCTCCCATGCCAACATGTCTTGCCTATTAAAAGGAAAGGCCAGGCCTGTCAGGAGATGTTTACAGTTTACACACTTGAGGTTTTTTTTTTTTGAATTAAGGGCATATACTTTCTCAAACAAAATAAAATAAATAACATATTTATTAGTATATATATCATGTAGCCAATCGATTAGTTATATATGGCATTGATTTTATTCATGTAAATATATTTAATTTATTAATAAAAACTTATTTATCTTTAATATTCATCAAATATTTCATGTATGAATCTAATATTCGATTAATGAATATAGAGTAAAGATAAATTTCTTGAGACAAAAGTGCATTGCAAAGAAAATTATAAAATTATTATAATTATGGAATTTTTATTGCATCAAAACATTGTTTATAAATATTTATGTTCAATGTTTTATTAAGACTGAATATTAATTAGAGTTGTTGGGATTAATATATATTATGTTCTCTTTTTTTTTTAATGAAAGGAAGCAATTAATCTCATAAGCTGAGGTATAAGAATATCTAGAACTAATATGTTGGTGCTTGTAGGATGACATATACACTGAATTGACTTTCATGAGAATTTCATATAAAGAGATCACTTGTGTCTATAAAAAAGCTCACGTGATGGCTGTGTAAGTGATCTTTAGACTTGATATCACTAAGTTATTTTATATAAAGAGTGTTATGTTTTGATCCTGTTACACGTGTCTTAAGCAAGGGTAACAAAAATGGACAAATATTGGGTATAACATTAACTATATTAATGTATTTAAGTAATCAAGAGAGAGTTCATCACCTTAAATGAATTAGGAAAAGTGTTTCATATGTTCTCAAATAGTATTGATTGTAAATCTTTGTGTAAGGTGGAATAAAATTTAAAAAGAGTTTTAAATCTTATTTAAAAACTCAATGATTGTGGTGTTGAAAAAAAATATGATTTGATAAATTAGACACACTCCATATTATAATGTATAAACCAGAATATTGTTGATGGAGAGATAATAATTACACTAAGAAACTAATAATTGAAATGTTAAGTCAAACCACTTATGACTTTTCTAAATTTGAGGGATCATGAAAAATTATTAGATATTGTAATTCATCTTCAAATATAAATCAATAAATTATTTAATTAACCTGCATGAGAGTTGTCTTGACATGACCCAATTAACTTGGCAAATCTAAAAGAACACAAATGATCAGTAAAAAAACATGGTTTGGATTAAAAAAATAATAATTAAAGATGGACATCCTTTTATTTAAATATTGAGAAAAATATATTGGATCAATCTAGTCTTTATAATTCAACTTGCTAAACCTATAACTTGGATCATACATTCCACCGAGTTTAACAACCTTGAATTTTCATTTTAAACTAATGATATGATAATAAAGACAAACACTCATAAAATTGAGCTCCAATCAAATAATAAAATATTTGTTTGAAACTGTAATAACCTCTTAAAAAGTAGACTGAAAAAAATTATGAAAACAAATTTCAAATCAACCAAAAATTGAAGAATGCAATTGAAATAAAAAGGAGTAAAAAAAATTCAATTAAAAAAAATGGAAGTTGGAGTTTAAAAAAAGAAAAAAGAAAAAAAAAGCTTGACCAAGTGGGTCAACCTTGAAACCTCCAGACCAAATTCCTTGTCTAATTTGAGTTTAAAATTAACCTGCATAGAAATTGCCCTGAAATGACTCAGTCGACTTGACTTATTTAAAAATAAACCAGACAACAAGTAAAAAACATAGTTTGACTTTGAAAAAAATTAAAGATGACATCTTTTTTTCAATATTAAGATAATGATATATTGCATTTACTCAGGTTTCACAGCTTATCCCATTAAACCCGCAATTTAGATCATGAACTCCATGAAGTTTAACAACTTTATTTTTTTAACTATTTTTTACCTGATGATACGATAACAAAAATAAGTGCTCATAAAATTAAGTACCAATCAAATATCGAGACATTTGTTTGAAATTATAATAACCTCATATAAAATAAATCAAAATAAATTATAAAAAAGATTTTAAAATCAATGAAATATTGAAAAATAAAATTAAAAAATAAAAAGCTACAAAGAATTCAATTAAAATAGACGATTAAAAAATTGAGTATCAACTAGTTATGAGAGCTTTTGTTTGAAACAACAATATCATAAAAAATAAACCAAAACAAATTATGAAATATAATTTAAAATATATAAAATATTAAAAGATAAAATTTAAAAAAATTAATAAAAATATTTGTTAACATAAGCAGAAGGAGTTCTTTTAGAGCGTGTTTGGTTACGTGGGAGCGTCCACGTTTCCAATGGTTCTATAAAACAAGCTGTTTGGTTAACGGATAACCACGTTTTCAAACTTCATGGGGCCCACATAAATTGCGTTCCAAACACAGGATAACCAGAAGCAACAATCTGTTGCTTTTTGTCGTGGCTGCTATTCACAAAACGCTGCAACCTTTACCAAAAAATTAGCCTAGGGCTATCCTCAACATCACGGTCGTCTCCCCTCCTCCACATTCGTATCTCAGGGCTCTCCTCCTCCACAGCTGTCCTCTTCTAAAAAAATCAGTACTCCTCATCGCGCTTTCAGTACACACACTCTTCGTCCATTCTCTCACACAGAGTGTCACCAGTGTTTGTAGCCGAGTGTAGATCAAGCCCATTTGCCACCGATCTGCTGCCATGATGAGCTCCTTTCGCAGTTGAAGAAGACACACACTGAACCAGGTAATTTTATTCGCACTTGACCTAAAAAAATGTATAGATCTTGCTTTATCAGCTAAAACAAACTGTTTTCTCTAACCAAAATTGTCTCTTGCTGTGTGTTTTCTTTGCCGGAACCAAAGAGAGCTTCGAAATCAGCCTCCTGGAAAGCTCAAGCACAAGCATCTTACCAATCTCTGTCTCGGTTGCACAAGAAAATTCAAGGTTAGTTGGTCTGTTTCGGTTGCACAGTTACTTTATATCTCTGATTCTCTTTTTACATGTGCTTTTGGCTGTGCGTGGTGTGAAACCATCAAAATGTTAACATTTCCTTACGCTGTTATGCATAGCTAGTCACAAATATATGTGCTGTCGTGTTAAAGACTTTGGTTTTGATGTGGATTTTTTATTTAAATGGGAGCTAGCTAGTCATTACTTTCATTGTCTCTGCTAAATTTGGTTTAGCATTAGTAGAATGATTCTTTGTTTTTTATTTAAATTAGTAAATTTAATCAAGAAAAGGTTATTCATTGCTGTCAAGGGAAGGTGTGAAGAGAGTGGAGTAATACTTTATGTTAGCTAGAATTGCTGCAAAAAAAATTTTTGATCAACTGGGACAGGATAAAAATTATAGGATTTTGTCAAACATAAAGGATGTGATTGCGGAGTGCGGAATGTGAAAAGGGGATGGTCTTTTTTTCTTAGCAAAGAAGAGAGCATAGGATTTTTCAATATGTGGATATTGGTGTTGTGGAAATTAAGAGTTTCTTTTGCACCGGTTTATTAGTTTAGAGTGGCAATTGAAATTAACATGTTAATTGTATATTAGACAAAACATTTTAGCCGAGAACATGGACGATTCTCAATCACAAGATAAGGCTTGTTGGACTAAAGAGATGTTGCACGCTTTTTGTGACATATGTATTAAAGCAATTGAGCAAGATATGCGACCCAACACACATTTCGACAAAGCTGGGTGGAAATATGTTATGAATTGCTTTAAGGATCAAACTGGCCATGCATTAACGAAAGCACAATTAAAGAATAAGTGGGACGGAATTAAAAAAGATTGGAGAATGTGGAAAAAGTTGATTTCCGAAACAGGAGTAGGATGGAGTGCTGAACTGGGAACAATTGCGGCCTCTGATGAATGGTGGAAAGCTAAAAACCAGGTCTGTTTTTTTCAGTATGTTTAGAGCTGTAATAAATTGTTTGATTGCGTGCTTTTACATCATTTTTTATGCATTGTTTTCTTCATTGTCCCTTTGTTGTAGGAGATACGCGGAGCAAGAAAGTTTAGGCATGTTGGCATTGATCCAACATTGTGTAGTAAATATGATATCATGTTTACAAACACTGTTGCTACCGGTCAGTATGCTTGGGCTCCATCACAGGGTCTGAATTCTGATGAAGATGGTGTCGGTCAAAGGCAAACTAATGCAGTAAATGAGGACCCTGAGCTGCAGGAAGGTAGTGGAGATTTTGAAGAGGATAGTCTACCAAATTTTATTGCCGATGTCAATAATATGGTGGCTGGTGTCAATTTTTCCAACAGCACAAGCAATCCCACTGGTAGTAGTGGGAAGAGAAAAGGTGTGCAACAAAGTTCCCAACAATATTTGAAAAAAAAGGGGTGCCGGAAGGGGATCGCATTTGTTTGCGCGATTAGATAAGTTAGTTGATAGTGTGTCTACTAAGAGTGAATGCACGTCAACTGTTTTTGATAAAAAAGGATGTAGCATAGAAGAGGTGATGAAGGAGTTTCACTCCATTGAGGAAGTGGTGTTCGGCAGTGAGCTGTATTGTTTTGCAACTGAGTTTTTCATGGTTAGAAGTAGGAGGGAAATGTGGGCAGCAATTGGTGATATAGACCGAAAATTTCAGTGGCTGAAATTAATGTTCGATCGAAGGGCAACCTACAGACCTTGAAGTAAGTTTACATTTTCTTTAGGGAAAAATAACAGTTATGTATGTTATTTTGTGTTATATGTCGCAACAATTAAATTTTGTTGTGTGTCATATGTTTTGGTAATTATTGCATGCATTTCATATTTCAAGTGTTTTTGAATGTTTAGCACACTTCTAATGTTTGATTTGTATGCCAATGAGCCGTTAACATGTTGTATGTTATGTGTTTTCTCACAGTTAAAAGTCCATAAAAAGGTTAGGTGCATGAGGTGTTGCTGCGGCTGTAGAATTGGCAAATGGTTGATGCAAACGATTATGCCTTTGCTGTTTTTTTCCCAGGTTTCTTAACTTGTAACGTATCATATGTTGAGCAATTCCTTTGTATTTGTAGTTGTTGGCTCATTGGTTATGTTTGAGATGTTTTTAACAGCTATTGTTGTACCTTTTACAAGCTGTAATTGTAGGTTTCATGTTGACTTCTATAGCCTAGTTTGAATGGCTGGAACACTTTGTGTTCAGTTTGCTTTTTCAGCCTTGAATTTCATATTGTATCTTGAGGGATTTCATGTTTTTTATGAGTTGAATGACAGCTAATTGGTTGAATGTTAGTTGACTTAAATTGCTGCTACAGCCTTGAATTATTGTTCCTTACTTGAATGTTTGATTGTGGGTTGAATGACAGTTGCTGGGTTGAATGATTGGTCATGGTACAAATATTGGTTTGCTGATGGGTATGGCAGTAAATGTATGTTGGTTTGTGCTGTGTGTGTGTTTCTATTTAAGATGCATTATTATTCCAAAGCATTTTCATTGGTTGGCCACAAATTTTGCAAGCATTCTCACGTGTATTGAGGGCTGTTTTCAGGAGGTTTTGTTGCTGTTTTTACACTGCAACGTCAACTTCATTGACTTTAGAAGGTTAGTTGTTGATTTTAGGGTTGTTTTTTAGTTAATACAGCTTTATCTTTATGTTTTGTTATAAAATTTAGATGGTAAATCTGATAGGGCTGCTATTGTTGTCAATAAAGCAAGTTTATTTTTTGTTTTTTCCTATCTATACAACAGTCCCTTATCTTTAGTTTTTTTTTCTCATGAAACCTTAATGGCCTGCCACCACATATTTCAAGCATGCCAACGTGTATAAACACTGTTTTGAGAGTTGAATTTAAGTTTGTGCTGTAAAATATTGAATGCGTTACTTATAAGTAAAATATGTGTGATTCGTTAGGGTTGCTTCAATTTAAATGTTTTTTGCTTAAATTAATTTCGCCGTAAATAAGTTCGATTATTAGGGATTGCTGCAATGAAGATGTTTTAGGATAAGTTAATGTCACCATTAATGTTTAAAATAATGTAAACAAATTACGCAGTGAAAACTGTCATGTTACTGTTACGTTGCAGGTTGAAAATTACTATTATTATTTTGTTGAAAAATATTGAATGAGTTACGTATAAGTTAAAGATGTTCGATATTTAGCGCTTCATCAAGCATAAATGTTTTGTGTTAAGATCGCCATTAACGACACAACAAATCAAAAAATATTATTCAATGAACATGTATTATTTACCGATACTGTGCAGGTTGGAAATTGATATTAAGTTGTGTTTGTAGATATGGATTCGAATTGGTTTAATGCGCTTTTTGATGACCATTATGAAAATGTTATGAATAATATTGGTCGATATGTGTCGGATGGGTTTGCTGGTACAAGTTCAATAAGTGGTTTTGGAGGTAGTGTCGGTGATGGTTATGGGAACTATAACAGTGAGGTTCAGGACGACGACCTAAATCAACAGGATGACAATGACAGTGGTGATTTATTCTGGCTTAAAGAGTGTGATCGAACTAAATTAGTCATATGCATTGCTGGAGCACTGACGATGTATTATAATACGTATGTTTACAAAGAGCCATGTATGAATTCATACAACACTGGCATGCGATGGTTGACGGAAATTTTAAATGGGCATTGGATGCGTTGTGTGAACATGTTTCGGATGGATGCGGACACATTGAAGAGTTTGGCTTTAGAGTTGGAAACGATGTACAGGTTGAAACCTTCTAGATGGATGAGTGTTATTGAGAAAGTAGGCATGTTTCTCTACACTTTAGCTCTAGGTGCTTCAAATAGAGAGGTGCAGAAGCGTTTTCAGCATTCAGGTGAAACAGTTTCCAGAAATTTCAAAGAGGTTCTTCGTTCAGTGTGCTTGCTAGCAGCTGATTTCATCAGACCAGTAGATCCGGAATTCTCAACAACACCATTGGAAATTGAAATGAATCCGAGATACATGCCTTATTTCAAGGTAAGCAATACTCTGTACAGGTAGTTAAATATTTCAAAAGGTTACAATCAAATATTTAAGTGTAATTAAATTGCTTCGGCAACAAATTTTTTGTTTTTGTAGAATTGCATTGGAGCGATTGATGGAACACATGTACGTGCATGTGTTTCACAAGAAATTCAAATACCATTTATTGGTAGAAAAGGTATACCGACGCAAAATATAATGACAGCATGTAGCTTTGACATGCAATTTACATTTGTTTGGGCTGGGTGGGAAGGTAGTGCTCACGATACAAGAATATTTTATGAGGCGATTGGAAATACAAACATACAATTTCCGCGGCCACCAGAAGGTATTAACTCGAAAAAAATTATGGTTGTTGTTCAGCTAGTCTAATTTCTTTTTGTATGAAGTATTTTGTAAGCGTTAAACAATTAGTACATTTATGTAGGAAAGTATTATCTCGTTGATTCGAGATATCCGAATGAATATGGTTACTTGGGTCCATATAGAGGGGAGAGATATCATCTTCCAGAATTTCAGCGACGAGGACAACCGCGAAGTCGGGAGGAACTATTCAACCGAGTCCATTCATCATTACGATGTGTTATCGAACGTACATTTGGAGTTTGGAAGAAAAGATGGCGAATCTTGCAAACCATGCCTGAGTTTCCTTACAAATCACAGGTTAAAATTGTTGTCGCATCAATGGCGCTGCACAACTATATTCGACGGAAGTCAGGCCAAGATGTTGCATTCAACAAGTTTGATAGCTATCCTGATTTCGTTCCTCCAGATATTTTTCCCGATGTCGTTCCACAATCACAAAGAACTGGACACCAGAGTGCGTCGCATATGGATTATATTCGTGATGGCATTGCAAATAGTTTGATGGGGCAATAATGTTTAATTGTAATAACAAATCACGCTTTTCTTGTGTTGCTAGTATTTATGTGGACAAAATGTTTTATTTTCTCTTAACACAAAGAATTCTTTTATTTATGTCATTTTTCATCATTTTGTGTACCAAAGCAACCGCAACCACAGGTTTAACCAAACATGTTTTTAACAACAATAAAGTCAAACCACACTTTTAACCAAACACTTAAATTATATACACAAACCACAGAAAAAGTGCTTTTTGAAAAAATCACTTTTTTTCCAACCGCAACCACAATAATAATACCAAACACACTCTAAGTAGAGAAGGTAATTTTCCGGGCATTTTCCTTTGTGACCTAGCAGTCGCCACAGCAGGTGATCTCATTTGAAAATTAAGGTTAGGCTATGAAGCAGGTGAATCAAATGCAACGCACAAGTTGGATTGAATATACTTGTATTATATAAATATATTTATAGAATATTTAAATTTTTTTCCTTAATATAATAAGATACCTTAATTTCACCTTAATATGGAAAACAATTACATAAATAATATTTATTATTTTATTATTTAATATATATATATTATTTTTTATTAATTAATATATAATAAACATCTATTAGATACTCGAAACTGATAAATAGTTCATAAATATCCATATTTCTTGTCCATGTCAAATCCTCATTCACAGATACTCATTTTAATGCAGTGATTTATTCACAGATACTCAAATCCTCATTCATTCATGCAAATTTGAATTACTTGTATAATTCCTCCTCCCACTAAAAAGATTATAAACTCCAAACATCAGAAATTCAATTATAGCATAATCATCAGTCGTGTTGCACCATGCTAAACAAGGTCATTTCTCCACAACCATAATATTTTTGAATACTGATACATTATTTGTGCCTCCAAATAACAACTAAAGTATTTTTCATTTTGGGAATACAAATAAAACATATTTCGCCACTTATTTTAATCCACATCTCCAAACAATATAACTAGGCATGCTCTGCAGCTTAAGATCATCAACAGCGTCATGGAAAGGCAATTTACAGTGGATTATGCAAAAAGGCCACATGCTTCATTTCTAATGGCCTGTAAAGCAACTAAAATATGAAGACAACACTGTCATGAACTCTAGACTTCTGATTCTGAGCCACACATTCAGATATCCACATCAGATTCCTGATCTCCTGCTCCCTCAATCTTATGTATGCAAAGAAGACAGCATAATGGAACTGCAGACCAAAGACGACATAAAGCAATTCATGAGGCATAAGGGGATAAGCAGGAATTAAATGAACTAGAGAAGGGGACTATATGAATGCTACTGCATGCTAGGGCTACTTCAGTTAGGTTCTTTTTAAGTAAAAAAATCAATAGATGAGAATTGTTGTAAAATTGGGGTTATTCATGAACAAAATACTGTTTCCAGAATGTAAAAACGCTCAAATTGAAAACTACAAAAAAAACAAAAAAAAAACAAAAAAAAAAAACAAAAACAAAAACAAAAGGAGCCATAAAAAATAAGCCATGCGCTTCCTTGCAATATATGAATCTACTTTGAACAGACAAGATAGATGGGGCCAAAAGAGGGGGTCATCTTAGAATATGGAATCAGTATATATGCCCTACTCAGCCACCAGTACAAACCTGTTGCTCAAAAGCTAAGCACAGCCTCTTCACTTCTTCTTCATAAAATGCTTTGTCAAGCAGCTGACTCTCACCATACGACAACTTGGCAAAGATTGACTGATAAGGTGGATATTTTTCCATGACACCACGAACCTGCAATGGCAAACAACCAGAAGACCCAGAATCACGATATATGTTATATACATCATTCTAGGAAATAAAGCAAAAACAAGTCAAAGATAAAAACACTTGTGTCAAGCAACTACTTATAGAGAAATCCTTCATAATTTCATTTTACCCACTCATCACATCAAATGATCAAAAAGACAGTTGAAAAAAATTCACTATATGACCTTACAAAGTTTTGAAAACAAATTAATGTTACAAGTTTCTTCTTAAAAGATTCAAAGACCAATAAGAGCACAACTATTTGGCCGCATAGCACAGAGACATCAAATAGATCTCAACATGGCCTTGATGAAAATTGATTTGAAACAAAAATGAATGGTAGGATTTCCTATAAACATGTTTATTTACATGTATCTTCCGAAATGAGTAATCATTACCATAAGCCAACCATTCCAAAAACAACCAAGCAGGTAATTTCAATCCACAATCATTCAGTTCTATATAAGACCCAATTTAAAAACAGCTTATTGAAAAACAGAAGGAAAGAGAAAAGCACAAGGCTGCAGGAACACAGATCGGAAGATCTTTGACCGGAAAAAGAAAAAGATTTTAATCATTCATAAATCCATAACAGACCTGATCCAAATCCTCACAGACAGCAAGTTCCTCATGTCCATAGGGGTAACTGTTCAATGAAAGCACAAGCTCATCAGAGTGGCGCATTACAGAACACCAGAAATTATAGAAGGCACATCAAGAACCAGAAAATAGCTTACAGCAAGCCAAAATTCGAGTACAGTTTCCTACGATCCTCCCGGGTCAGCTCAGTGCCAATGCTGAACATAGCAAACAAATCAATGACATCAGAATGGATGGAAGGTAAATTTAACAGTTAATCCCCCCCACCAAAATAATAATAATAATAAAATAAAAAATAAAAAATAGCTCAACATCTCTCTCTGTCAAGTTTAAACTGGGAACACTAACAAACCTATTTATGGTGATATTGACAGCCCTTCTGTCAGCCTCAAAGGAGAGGAGGTCAGACATGATCTCAGCTGTGGCACCTCCAAGTTTCTGGTCACAGATCACATTAATAAGTTTATAAAAAAAGAGCAAAAGGCAGAACTTCATATACCAGAAAGAGATTTCATTATCCTTCTTGTGGGTAAGCTAACCTGACAAAACCTGTAAAAATCCTCAAGATATGCCTTGTAAAGGGTATTCCTCATAATTTCAATATTCATGTCATCCAAGTCCTAGAAATGCCAAAACATTAATACAGGCAGAAAATCCAGAAAATATAAAAACATAAAGATGTTAATAGAAACAATCAAATATTCATATCACCTCACAACAAAGATCCTATTGCCACTGTCAAGGACCAATTAGGAGGCACATGTGTACATGCGAGCATACATACAAGTTAACAACTAGGTGTGAATAAATTTGTTACGATGTTAATCAGGTAAAAACATATGGTCTTTAATAGGCCAAAATCATCTTGTTTGTCAGTGTTTATTGGTCAATAATTTTAATTCAACAGCATCACATGACACAGGAGTTTTTGGATTACTAAATATTTTTCCTTAGTTATTTTACTTTTCTTATTTGTTGGAATCCTAATGATAGTTAGATTCTATATTAGCCCTATAACCTTAAATAATGATTCCTTTTCCTGTAAGGATTAGGATAAAAGCCTAGAACTAGTATAAGTAGGGTTGTCTAGCTTATTTTTCAGACATTTATTATGTTATTATCAATCATTATACGTTTTAGTGGTTCTCTACAGACCCTAAACCTATTTTTCTAGTTCCAACTTCAATTTTTTTCTAGTTTTTGCCAAAGATTCTGTTCTTTGCTGTTTTGAGTTGATTTCTCTTCCCATGCTAATTCAAGTTTGTATCAGAGCATAAAAGATCCTAGATTACTTTAGGTTTTGATCCTAAACCATGGCTGGATGTGCTGGATGTTGTGGATGAGGAAATCAAGATCACCAAGTAGATATGGCTGCACT
>Ga0325404_1005700_pt1 | contig 13116 bp, 10 predicted proteins | sample PopdelMetagenome_18_FD_205664 | JGI IMG/M metagenome (GOLD analysis project Ga0325404, IMG submission 205664) | Populus deltoides microbial communities from Bellville, Georgia, United States - Xylem-Control-R1 | ecosystem: Host-associated > Plants > Phyllosphere > Stem > Wood/Secondary xylem... | reverse complement strand
CTGCTCCCCTCTCACAAGTTTTCCCTTCGGTTTCTCCTTCCCTTCAGCCTCCTCCCCCACACACGGCCAAGCTGACCATTACAGCTCAAACAACCCGTCTTCTCCTCCAAAAACAGAGACCGGCCGACCCTTTGCCTTCGGTTTCTTCTTTTTCCAGCAGTGACGGCGCCTCCCCGTGCAGCAGCACCGTCTCCCTCCAACAGAGCTCGTCACAGCGGCGTCGTCTCCAGCTCCTCCCCCCAGCGGTGGCAGTTTCTGCCCACGCGACAGACCCAACAGCCCCTGCTCCTGAACCAGCTGCCAGATCGTGAACGCCCGGCCATTCCCGTTCTCTCCTTCATCTCCCCGCAGTTCGGCCTCCACAGGAGCCAGCCTTCCTCTCAGCCATCGTTCCTCCCTCTCGCCCGTTCCCCTTCCTTACCGGCGACCTGAGACAGAGAAGAGATGAGGCAGAGAAACGGGACAGACCCAAGAGAAGAAACCGAAGCAGATCTAAAACCAAAAACCGAGAAGGAAAGGAGACAGCTTGTTGTTGCGTTTGTGTTCTTTTTGCAGGTGACAGTGATCGGCACCATCGGCAGAGAAGAGGAGCAGAAGCTGAGCCGAACCCACCATTTTTCCGGCAAATCAACGGTGGCGCGTCGGAACACGCGCCGCCAGCTGTTCCTGCCTCCAATTCCTGTGCAGAAGGGTTCCCTTGCAATTTCTGGAGTTTTGAGGACTGTTTTGTAAAATTTGGATTGTTTGATGTAGTTTTTATTTATTTTTGAATATTACAATTTGTATTGTGGATGTAAAAAAGGGAGAAAAAGAAAAAGGAAGAAAAATCAGAAAAAAAGAAAAAGAAACAGAAAAAGAAAAAGAAGAAAAAATATAATAAAAAATGTGTGTTTGTGCTTGTTTTTTTTTATTATGTTATAAAAAATAAAAAAAGCAAGAAAGAAAACAAAAAAAACAAAAAATGCATGTTTGTGTTTATTTCAGGGATCTTTTTACAACGAGATGGCAAAGCATAAAGAAGGATTTAATATTTTGATCGGATCCCGGTGTAGAAGTACAAACTTGTACGAAAGTTGTATTTCTAAATTCCGACGAAAAGACAAAATTTTTAAAACTTCTTTAACACATCACAACCACGAAGCAGCTTACCTCAGGTAGGGTGTGTTAGGGGTGCTAATACCTTCCCTAACCACAATCAGTCCCTTACCCGTGAATCTCTGACAAGACCAGTCAACCTGGGTTTCCTAGTAACCCTCAATTAAATACTAGGTGGCGACTCCCAACAAAATCAATTCCAATAACAGAGAGAAAAACCGCCATCGCCAGGAGCGGACGCCGCGCGGGGTGTTTTCCGACGTGCGACACAGTGTATGAAATATTTGTGTATTGTGCTACTGTAAATGCTGTTTGAGCTGCTGGATTTGTCACTAATTATTGGAATACATGCTGCTCTTTTTGGTGCGTTGTTGTTGGAGTTTGTATATATAAATTATGTTTATTTTGTAAGGTGTCAATTGAATCTCCAGTTACAGTTCTTGGAATACAATATTTGGTTCTGTTTAGATGATTTCTGTACATGTGTGCGCTGTCATGGTGATCAAAAAAGAAAAAAAAGTGGGCCAAGAAATCTTGAATAATAGAATAAGAACAAAAGGTGAAAAAATACATGTCAGAATATATTAGCTGTAAAATTAACATTATATGTTACTTTTACAGTCTATACATGTGATAATGTACTGTTATTGAAAGCTGAATAAAATTACTTGTAAAAGAGACATAAAAAGCAGTGAGTTTTTTCTATATAAAGAGGATTGTTTGTGAGCCAACTTTCGAAGAACTTTTTTGCTTCATAACAAACCTCTCAAACCTCAACTGCATTTCATATAAGCAAGTGATACAAGCAAGTGGAACATTGTTTTTGTTGGCTTTACAGGTATGAAAAAACTTATGTTGCACCAACTATTTGATAGTTCTTTTATATTGAATGATATTTAATTATTTAAATATTTTTATTAACAACATATAATTTTTTTTTATTTCATGTAATTGAAGTTATGGATGATTCACGGTTTAATGACATATTTAATGGGGATTTCGATGGCAATTATGATAATGTAATGAACCGCATTGTAGACCACATTAATTATCCAAGTTGTGAAGGTAGTGGTGCCTCATTTTCTGGTGCTGGAGATGACAGTGATGGAAACAACGCCGATGATAGTAACAATGACAGTGATGATGACGATGACGATGACAGTTGTCGCACATCCCCCGCGCGGCGATGTGGCGATTTTTCGTTACTTTGCTGGATTTGTTCTTTAGGAGTCGCCACCTAGTATTGGATTGAGGGTTACTAGGAAACCCGGATTTACTGGTCATCGTCAGAGTTCCGAGGGTAAGGGCTGGTTGTGGCTAGGAAAGGTATTAGCATCCCTAGCACACCCTACCTGAGGTAAGCTGCTTTACGGTTTGATATGATTTGAAAATTTAAAATATTAATTAAATTCTAAGGTTTTAATAAATCAATTATTAAATCCCCGAATATGTGTAGAAACATGTTCTTACACTTTCATGGAAAATATAACATGATTTTATTTGTCCTTAAGATATTTAACCATATACAAATTAAAACACTTAATTCTTTTTTCTTCTTTTTATTATCTTAACATTTATAAGACATACATAAAAAGAAAATACAAAAAAAAAAACACACTCACACATTACTTTTTACTATGCCCACTCGTACATCTTTTTACATGTTCATGCCAAATCATCCATCTTTTTACATGGTCTAAAATAACAAAATTTAAAATAAATAAAATACAATTCAAAAATTACAAAAATAAACCCCAAAACTCCGGGGATTGCTGGGAATGTCTTCTGGGATCTGCCGGAATCATGGCGGCGCGTCGTCTCCACGCGCGGCCGTTACTGGTGGCGCGTGGGCTGGCAATGCCCAGAAACGGGCAGACCTGGGACGTTTTCTTCTCCTCTCCCTTTTCCACCGGTGACCTGCAAAAAAAAACACCAAACCACAACAGCCAGTTGATTTTAGTTGTTCTTTCTTTGTTTGCAGATTTGCTTTTCTCCCTTCTCTGTTTTCAAGCCTGCCGAATCTGGAGCTCAGTTTGGTTGCATGTGCCGCCAACAGACCAGGCGTGTGGATGGCTGGATCGGCAACCTTCCTCCTCCCACTTCATTTCTATACCGGCGGCGTCGTCCACCGCTGCCATGGTTGGGAGATCGGCGCACCTTTCAAGTCTCGGTCTTCGGCTCTTCATTTACTGCCCTTTACTGCCCTTTGGCCTCCCTTCTCATTTCCTCATTGTCTCTGTCATGAGCTGCTGGAGAAAGGATGATGCTGCTGCTGGGTTGTTTGAGAGAGAACCGGCTGAGGGAAGAAATGGTCGAGAGAGGGGAGAGGATGATGGCTCTGAAATGGCCGGCTGGTCTATGGAGAAAAACAGAGGAAGATGGCTGTGTCAGTAGAGAAGAAGATGGGGGTCAAGGGGCGGCTGCTTTGATCTTCTCCTTTTTTCAAAAGGGAGGGGGAGATGGCCTACTGGTTTCGTTGATGAATGGAGGCTTCTGGTTTTGGCCAAAAAATCAAGAGGGGGCGGCCGCTTTCTCCCTTTTTAGAGGCCAGTGAGTGGCTCCTCCCCTGGAGAAAATGGGGCTCTGGTTTGCTCTCTCTTTTGCAAAGTGAGGGAGGCGACTCGCAAAGAAGGAAAAATATTTAGGTTTTGGGTTTTTTTGGCTGCCCTCGCCGGTGAATAAAATTTTCTCCCCGTGTAAATTTCTTCCCCCTGTAAAAATTTTCTCCCCCCGTGTAAATTTCTCCTTTTTTGTGTTCACTGTAGCTTAGTATTTATAGGAAAAGTTTTGCTAGGTTTTCAAACTAGTCCCTCAACTTTTCCTTTCCTTTTCTTTTCCTCTTTTTTTTGTAAATTTTGATTTTTTTTATTTTTTTGTATTTTTGAAAACGAGCAATATCAACATCAACTCAACAAGAAAAATCAATGATCATAAAATTTACGCGTTAAAAATTGAACGCGTTCCAAATTCCTTTGAAAATTTTAATTCTTTTGAGATGACGTTGAAAATGCTAAAAAAGATGCAAATATATCAAAAATGCATTTTTTGGGGTTTTCATTGTTTTTTTGCTATTTTTTGGTTTTTTATGTAAATTTATCAAAAACACGGGTCAAAAATTGGGTAGCAACAACAGTGATGATGACGATGAATTTATTTTAATGAAGCATTTTGATATGAAAAAATTAATTATATGCACAGCTGGAGCTATACACATGTGTTGTATTAATTATATGTATAAAGAACCATGTATGGTTTCGTATAATACAAGGATGCGTTGGTTGACAGAGGTTTTAAGAGGTCATTGGAAACGAAGTGTTAACATGTTCAGGACGGACGCAACCACTTTGTCGAGTCTGTGCACTGAATTAGAAACGCACCATGGCTTAAAACCGTCAAGAAGAATGAGCGTTATTGAAAAGGTGGCAATGTTTCTATTTATAATAGCAGTTGGGGCGTCAAATAGACAAGTGCAGGAACGCTTTCAGCATTTAGGTGAAACTATTAGTAGATGTTTTAAAGAAGTGCTTAAATCATTACGTTTGTTTGCTGTGAAAGTCATAAAACCAGTAGATTCACAATTTACGAGCACACCAAGAGAAATTGCTATGAATCCAAGATTTATGCCACATTTCAAGGTAAGATGATTTTTTGTTTAGTTAAGTAGTTTAATTAAGTTGTTCAAATGAGTATGAAATATGTTATAAATGTTTATGAGTACTTAATGTTTTTTTGGCCTGTAGAATTGTGTCGGTGTAATTGATAGAACACATGTTCGTGCCTGCATACCATCTGAAAATCAAATTCTATTTATTGGAAGAAAAGGTGTACCAACACAAAATGTCATGGCTGCTTGTAGTTTTGACATGCAATTCATGTTCGTGTGGGCAGGATGGGAAGGCAGTGCACACGATACAAGTATTTTTCTTGAGGCTATTGACAATAGCAATATCAAATTTCCAAAACCTCCAGAAGGTTGTGATTTTGACTAAATTGAAGATTTGATAATTGATGGAATATAATATTTTTTTTAAAAGTTCTGTTATTAATTACCATGTTGTTATTATTTGCAGGAAAATACTATTTGGTTGATGCTGAATATCCGAACGAGTATGGGTATTTAGGTCCCTACAAAGACGAGAGGTATAACTTCCAAGAATTTAGGCGGCGTGGACAACCAAGTGGTCGGAAAGAAGTGTTTAATCATGCACACTCGTCACTACGTAACGTGATCGAACATTCTTTTGGGGTATGGAAACAGAGGTGGAAAATTTTGCAAAACATGCATGCCTATCCATACAAAATACAAGTTGAGATTGTAGTTGCATCAATGGTACTACATAAGTATATTAGAAGGAGTTCGCAAGATGATGCAGTTTTTTCTTAGTATGATCGCAACCCCAATTTAATTCCAGATGACTTTTTACCTGATATTGTTCAGGCTTCGGCCGTTCAAGGCTCACAAAGACCTTTACGTATGGATTTTGTACGCGATGGAATTGCAAATAGCTTAACGGAACAATAAAGGGGTACATTACTGTATAAGGATATTTTATTTTGTTATGTAATCATAATTACAAAACACCTATGTTTTGGAATTATAAATATGTGTCTATATATATCCTTTTAATTAATTCAAATCAAATATAAAACACAAACCATATTAACAAAAAAAAAAGAAACTATTTTTTTAACCACAATTTAAATCACAGTTTTACCAAACACAAAATTGTTTTTTTTCTACAACAATTTCAACCACAGTTTTTTAACCAAACATAAAAAACTATTTTTTTTAAAACCAATACTTTAACCACGGTTTTAACCAAATACCAACTTTTTTTGAAATCAACCTCACAAAAAGTACTTTTTATTAAACAATTTTTTTCAAACCACAACCACAAAAGCTACCACGATACCAAACACGCTCAGATTAGCTAGTGGCCATGGTGATCATCAACAAGAATCAATCCTAGTCCTGGAGTGGAGCATCAAAGCACTCCTCTTTCGCTCTCTCCATCGAATTCTTGTATGCTTTAAACCGCACCCACATTCCATAACCACCTTTCCCTCACTAACCCCAACTTCTCTTAATATCCCCAACCCATAACCCATCTTCAAGCCTTTCCCTGTTGTGATCATCAATCCTTTCTTTTGAATCTATGCGTATGTCATCTAATTTGAAAGAGGGAGTGGAAGTTGTAAGCCTATTAAGGTTAAGAATGTGAGATTTGGGCAAAAGGCAAAGGGGAAAGGGGAAAGGAAAGGCTGGAGAGTGGGGACCGTCAATTGTGAACTCGGGAGGGAGAGTCAATAAATTTTGTAATTTTTGTCAAACTCGTAAACGTGGTTCGAGTTGACCGAGTCTGCTGATTTTCAAGTTTTTAATCTGATTTTATACGTTATATACATGTTGACTCGTAAAATCATACGATTTTACGAGTCAATTTGCGATTTTGACAACAATGGTCTAAACATTTGTTTTATGTTAAAAAAAAATCAGTCTAACCTTAAGTAAAATGCAGACCGTCAATCTAGTGCAAACTAATAAAACAACAGTTAGAAATTTTTTTAAAAAAAAAAACATGGTAATGGACATATATTTAATATTAAATTAAAAGTGGGTTCTACTTATTTTTTCTGTTAAAATTTTATTGAAAAATATTTTTCAACAAACATACTTTAACCATTAAAAAAACTTATAGGTGGATGTGTAATTAATTTTAACGAATTCTTATTTGATATATTTTTGTGAAACTCATAACAAATCAAAATAATAAGAGATTTTCTTGTAATTTATATAATGATAAGTTAAAAAGATTTTTTTAAAAAAATGTCTTTAGGGTACCAATACTTTCAGAGAAGTGAGGACTTATACAAAGTGAAATCCACGAGCTTCGGGTCCTAGTTTAGGTTTAGGTTTTGATTTATTACAAAACAGTTTTTTGTTTATAAAAAATTATTTTTTATTAATTCATTTTGAGTTTGGGTTTGTGCTATAGCTTCTATTCAGGTTTTTGTCTATAAAAATAACTGTGTTTTAAGTTTATGTTATTCTACTTTGTGATATAAAATTGTATATGATCTAAACTAAACAATTGCAAGTTTTGATTTTAAATAACTACAACAATTGCATCTAGCCAATCTAGCTATAACGTAACTGTAAGAAACACAGAATGGGGCCGCAATCTTTGAAATTGAAATCATCATTCATCACCATCAAAACTGGTTTCTTTCAGCAAGGAAGATGATGCAGCAGCACACCATCATCCAAGAAACCAGAGAGAATAGAATGCATTACATTTTTTACAAGAACTGAGAACCATATAAATTTATAGCCTTGATCAGAGATATTCACACCAAGGCACAGGAACGTGAACGTGAGGTGGGTGTGCTGTCACATGAACAGTTTCTTTTCTTTAATCGGAGGTGTCCTCAATTTCGAGTTCAATTTCTTCGACTGGCGTTTAGGCTCAAGCTGAGAGCTAGATTGGCTTGATTTCCTCTTTCTACTGCAATTCTTGTTACTCTTTTTCCGAATTCGACAGAGCACAGTATAATGAGGAACATTCTGCATAAGAGAATCATCGAGGGAATACTCCAACATAATCCAGGAAGCATCAGGAGTGCCTATATTGGGATTCTTGTAACAATATCTCCTTCGATTCCAAGTAATTCCTTTGCAATGGAATGAATGAACATCGTCACCATGCCAACGGCCCCCATTGGACCCAACACCACGATCAAATTTGGAGGATTTCATGCCAGGGTTTATCTTTCTCAAATTTGTGAAAAAGAAAAGATCATCCTGAGGAGACGGACCAGCCTCAACTTCATCATCATCATCCTCATCATCACTAGTAGTATTATTGTGTTCTCCAAAATTTTCCCATATTTGCCAAGGCTCCTCATGACCATATAGATCATAATCTTGAACAATGTAAGGGCAAGATAGAGGAAGACCCATGACTTTGTTGTAAAGATAATGGCAAGCAAGTTCAGCCTCTGTGGGGTTAAATCGGAACCCTACAGCAATATTAGCAAGAGACATGATCGATTCCGGAAAGAAACAGAAGATAGCAGCGCGCGGGAGTAAGCCAATCTGAGAGCAGAAGAAGAATAATCCATGCTGCTATACTGCTACTATCAATTTATAAGAGAAAGAGGGTCAGGTCGGTGCAACAAATTACTGATGAATTGTTTTGTATTACTAGTTGTAAACGGAAAATATATGCAAGGAAAGGAAGGCCTCCCTTTTTAAATTCCACAAGAACTTGGACAGACTGATGGTAAATTACCCACGGAAATAACAATAATAAATATGATGATAAAAAAAAAAAAAACAATGAGAAATATGATATTATGCACTTGGAAATTGTTTGGTTAGATAGTATGAATAAAAAACTTCACACATTGTAGAATAATAAAATGAATAGACATTTTTGATGTTTCTAGAGCTCATCGCGAGCAAAATTAATTTATAATCTTGATCCGATTTTATTGAATAAATTTTGTTCTGGTTCCCAATATTTGTAAAAACATCATTAAAAATCTCAGAAACATGCAATTAAATCATAATGACTTGTTTATTCCCATGTTTCTATTTTTTATATATCGTAATATTCTAATTGTATGTTATTTGGTCTCGCAAGGTCTATTGTTAGTTGTCCCATACATATTGTCTTCTCATTTACTAAAAAATCGAATAAATGACCTATATTATCTATGCCCAAGGCATTGTCATCGCTATACAATCATGCATGTATCATCTCTAAATAGATCATGAATGGCTTATTATTTGCTTTAATTGTTTCAATTAATCCATCTAGTAACAAAACATCAAAGCTTGATGTAATGATGATGACACATATATTAGCATGTATTTTATCTCATCCAAGTAAAGCGTTGTAAATTGTGTTTGCTTTTACCACAAAGAAAGTTGTCTTGGAGGAATTAGACCCAATAGTTAGATCCATCTATAACACTTTTACATCCTATAAAATTTCGGGATAACATTTGCTTTGCAGTGGTACACTATTGAAATTTACTATGATGTGCAGAAGTTTTAAATGGCAAGTCATAGCCAATGTTGAATTAGGAAATACGAGGCCTAGTACTTGGTCAACTATAAGTCTTGACTAGTTGATTTTTACTATTTTTGACTCTTTTTTCTAATTTGTTTTTATAGTCACTCTATAGATAAGACTAGATACATGCCCGTTATCCGCTACTGCATTTCTTTTTTGTCATTGCGCTGAACTTGGTTCATGTTTGTGCTAAATATGTAATATAATTTATAAACTTTATAAGCTAATAATACAAAGAGAAATTAACACAAACCATAAGTAGTAACATAGATAGAAAGGTTTTAAGATGTAGAGGAGTTAATACACAATCAAGACAGTGAGAGTGAAATCCAAATAAAAATCAAAGCTTGTCCATTGCAATTTTTATCAAGTCCATATAACATGGGTCTCGCATGCTTGCCAAACCCAAGATGCTGGACTCAAGTAGCTTGGATCTGACGTGGTTCCCAAACCTAAATTGTTTAGGTATGGCATGGTTTCAGACCCATGGCACTTAGGTCTAGCTTGGTTGCCAGACCCATGATGTTTGGGTCTGGCATGGGAGCTTGGGTTTGGCGTGGTTTCTAGACCAAAATCGCTTGGGTCTGGTGTTGTTCCAGACCCATGGCACTTGGGTCTGGCTTGGTTGCCAGACCCATGATGCTTGGGTTGGCACGGACGCTTGGGCTTGGCGTGGTTGTCAAATCCAAGTGTCTTGGATCTAGTGTTGTTGTCAGGCCCAAGTAGCTTGGATCTGGCGTCTAGGATTTGTATAATTTTCATGAGCCAGGCAAAGGTAATGGTTTTATTGAGAACTAAAATACTCATGCAAATATGTTGAATGGTCTCAAGACATCCAACTAATAATTCATTGTAAACTTCTGATGTATTGTTAAGGAAAAAAAAGGCAACAAATACTTTTGTCAAACACTAATTAATTTCAATAAATAGATGTAGAATTTAAGTTAAACTCTACTATATTGACTGCAATTGTTAGATACATGTTTGTTCTTACAGCTTTAAGAAACTCTAATCAAGAACAAAGAAAAATTACTCTTGCAAGTTTCTCTTGTTAACAATTCAAGGATATACTTATTGTCCTCCAATAAAATATTGATTCAACATACTCAAAGTTCTCTTACTCTACTCGTTAATTTGTTGTCCAAACGTTTTGTTATCCATTTCTAATCCTTCGAACATAACTTAAAAAAAACAATAAAAACATGTTGGATCTTTGACAAAGATCTCACCTTTGATGTTAGAACCCATAAAGTCCACTACTTTTCCTTAAAATTCTATAAGTTTGATGGTGAAATCAAGAATGTTTTCGTTAGATACATCCATTTTGTTAATCTTAAGAATAGACAAAAACAAACCACACAATTTCCTCACCATTAATCATACCATAAAATTCCACACTCTTTGTTGTCTTTTTCTCTCTATAGCAATTTTGTCTTCTTCTCTGTCAATTTGGTGCCCTCTTCTCTACCATTTCTTCTACCAATTTGGTTAAGAAAAAGGGGAAGGACTGAACACAGGAAGCACTATCTTCATCCTCTCTCTGTAATTTCCTCTTATCCGATTCACTTTCATTCTCTTCGTGATCTGAGTTATAAAAAGTTAAAAGAAAAGAAAAGAAAATAAGCAATGAATGAGAAGAAAAGGAAGGTCAAAGAAACATTTTTCCACTCATTAAAAGATGAGGAATTGTAAGTGAAATTACTATTACAATCCATAGTAAAATATATCTTGATCTAAAGTGATTTTCCCACACTAATTAGCTTTTATTATAATAGTTGGTGAGGTTTGGCTTTAAAGATTCATGGAAAAGCGAATAACATATTTATTATAGATATGGTGTCATCATGGTCGCTTGTCTTTCCATCGCAAGAAATTTTCAATCTATTATCTTTGATTGTATTTTACTCATCCAATTATTGCATCAATAATAAATATTCAGAAGTATTTCCCTCTTCTTATTATGTACTATCATTAAGGAGGGTATCAGTGCCATCTTTTAACATATCAACATCCAAGATGTAAAATCCCAGCCCAAAAAAAAAAAAAACAACCCTCAAATTTAAATATAGAAATAATTTAAATAAAAATAATAATCTAATATAGGAGGGATATAAGATAAAGAAAAGTGGGAAATTTGAAATTTTATTTGGTATATTCATCTGGATAATCAGAACCTGTATATGGAAATTCAAAACCCTAATTTTAATTTTTGGAATTATAATGGAATTCTAACAAAAATAAAATAATCGATCGATAATTTATATTTATTTAAAATTTTAAAATATCTTTTTTTAATTTATGTTTCAATTGATATCCCTCCTTTATGAATCTTTATTTTGCTTATTTAGCTTTTTTTAACAAAGTTTTTTCTTTAATTATTCTCTATGTATTTAATTTTTGAAGATATTGTTCAGATTCATCTATAATTTTTTATGTTTTATATAGATAAAATTTATTTTTAAAAATAGAAAAACAATATTTTAGATAATATATGCAACCTTGCATAATTTTGTATTTTGTTATTTTATTCAATTAATTTCATGTGTGTGTATATTTTTATTATCGTTTGATTGAATAAAAAAATTGATTATAATAAATAAGTTCAATATATGTAACTGAGTAAACGTTCCATATTTTAAGATCAAATCTTGATCTAAATCTCTCACATAATTTTTTTAGTTTTATTTTTAGTTGTTATTAATGAATTTTTTTTATTTATTTACACAGCAATTTATTTAATTAGATACTTATAAGCTTTTTAATTTGAACTTATAATTTTTTATGTAAGAAAATGTGTCGAAAAAGCTTGCATATCCAAATTTTTTGTCTACTAATCACCTTTTCTCTCTCATTTCAATCATTAAAGTTTTTTATTTATAATTTTATCCTTACATGATTTTATATATTAATATTTTTTTCGATTCATATTCTCTCTCATATACAAATTGCCTAAAACAAATTATATATTTGCATAATTTGTACACTAAAATAGCAGAACTAACCCTATAAATCTTACAAAGAAAAGGGAGGAAACCAAGAAGAGAAGAAAAGAAAAGGAGAAACAGCTAGCCTCGATTAAATTTAAATCTAGATATTAGAATATCAAAACAATCTAAAATTACAAACAAAAATTTAATTGAAAATAAAAAAATATATATATTTTTAAAATAAAAAAACAAACTAAATAAAAATTAATTATTAGATACGAATAACGTGATGCATATAACTAATGAAAATCTTGCTAAATAGTCTTTCCTAATTCACTTATCAAACGGTCTCATGCATTGAATAAATACATCCCACCAACTAAGCAATCACATAAATACAATGTTTCAAAGGGAAATCTGTTGATAAAATCAGTATTTCCGAAACAACTTGATGTATTTCCTTCATGTATATATACTTGTAGAGTAGAGGGGACGAATACACAACAAAATACGAAACATTATAATATTAGAATATATATACTAATAGAAAAGGATACAACAACATAACTTTTCCTAAATTAACAACAATATATGCGGTGGTTGGATTGCCTTTGAGTTCTAAGATCATCCTTTTTCAATATATATATATATATATATCAATCTCCCATCAGCCACATTCTCTTGATTGTTTTATTAGGGTTTGCTTGATATATAGTCCTATTTTCTCAAATATGGCGATTAGGGCTCAAAATCGAAAGGAGATGGTTTCTCAGCTCGCAAGAAACAATATCATCGTAGCAGACATTCTATCAAGACTGCCTGTGAAGACCCTTTTGAGGTTCAACTCTGTATGCAAGTTATGGCACTACATGATTGACTCGAGCCGTGGCTTCCAAGCCTTGCACTACGATCGATCGCAGAGGAAACCTCGATTCCTTTTGCGGTGGTCTGACTTTGATTTTCAGCCGCTTGAATCCATCGGATGCCGGTATGTGTATAACTTTATTCCGACA
>Ga0325404_1005699_pt1 | contig 13118 bp, 9 predicted proteins | sample PopdelMetagenome_18_FD_205664 | JGI IMG/M metagenome (GOLD analysis project Ga0325404, IMG submission 205664) | Populus deltoides microbial communities from Bellville, Georgia, United States - Xylem-Control-R1 | ecosystem: Host-associated > Plants > Phyllosphere > Stem > Wood/Secondary xylem... | reverse complement strand
AAAAGAAAGTTCTTGAATGAAGTAAAGAACTTTTATTGGGATGACCCTTATTTATTCAAATATTGTCCTGATCAAATATTTTGAAGATGCATTCCTGACAATGAGGTAAGTAGTGTCATTAAATTTTGTCATTCTGAGGCATGTGGGGGTCATTTCTCATCAAGAAAGACCACTGCAAAAATCTTACAAAGTGGATTTTACTGGCCCACTTGTTCAAGGACTCACATGCATTCTGTAAGACTTGTGAAAATTGTCAAAAGTTGGGATCTATTTCAAAATGTCATATGATGCCTTTAAATCCTATTCTTGTCATTGAGATCTTTAACTGTTGGGGTATAGATTTCATGGGTCCATTTCCTCCATCATTTGGTTTCTTGTACATATTAGTCACAGTAGATTATGTTTCAAAATGGATTGAGGCAATTCCAAGTCGAAACAATGACCACAAAATAGTGATAAAGTTCTTGAAAGAAAATATTTTGAGTCGATTTGGAATCCCTCGAGCCATGATAAGTGATGGTGGAAAACATTTCTGCAACAAGCCATTTGAGTCTTTAATGAAGAAATATGGAATCACACACAAAGTTGTCACCCCTTATCACCCTCAAACAAGTGGACAAGTAGAGCTTACTAATAGGGAGATCAAACAAATCTTGGAGAAAACAGTGAACCCTAATAGGAAAGACTGGTCTTTAAGACTTAATGATGCACTTTGGGCTTATCGAACTGCTTATAAAACATCATTAAGTATGTCACCTTATAGACTAGTCTATGGAAAACCTTGTCATTTGCCTGTGGAACTTGAACATAAAGCTTATTGGGCTATTAAAGCTTTCAATTCAAACCTTGATGATCCTAGTCAGCTGCGTAAGTTACAAATAAATGAGCTTGAGGAAATAAGAAATGATGCATATGAGAATTCAAAAATTCATAAAGCAAGAATCAAAGAGTTTTATGACAAGAGAATCTTAAGAAAAACATTTGATATTGGTCAAAAAGTTTTGTTTTATAATTCTCGACTCCATTTATTTCCTAAAAAACTAGGATCAAAATGGAGCGGTCTGTTTATTATGAAACATGTGTATCATTATGGGGCCTTTAATATTGAGAATCTAAAGAATGACAATGTTTCTAAGGTAAATGGACATCGTTTGAAAGCTTACTTTGATAATTTTCCTAGTGAAAATGAATCCATTGGTTTGAATGATCCTGTAGATAAAGGTTGATTATTTAGTTTTTCTCACATTGTTTTTGTGTTTCTTTTTGGAGTGACTCTTGTTTTGCTAGTCTCTCTCACCCCGGTCAAATGGTGAATAATGGTACTCCGTGACTCTTAAGTTGGTTCTTTCAGTTTCCCATGATAACTGATATCTGTGTATATATTTGTTCAATTTCTTGTTCCTTCTCTTTGCATTTTTTTTCCACTTCTCATCTAAAAAATGGACACCACTCTTGAAAAATTAAAAAAGTATTTTCCCACTTTGCCTTAAAATGTGATTACTAAAATTTACCGAGCTAAATGTGTAAGATTGAGGTTGTTAATGAATCATGGAATTCCTGAAGATATTCGCTGGCTGATTGCAGCAAAGGTCCGATTATCAGGTGAGTCTTCCAATTCTTTCATCTCATACATGCCTGGATCAAATAAAAGCACTTTTGCAAAGAAACATCATGCAAAACGACTGAAAGTCTGTCACAGATGTGCCAAATGGACTTGTAATGCAACATGTCATTCTTTAGGAATGGTATCTATAAACCGTGAAGATAAAATACAAGTCATTAAGGATGGCCTGAGTAAGGGGTCTCTAGATAATCTTCTATTGACCCTTGAGACGCATCCTAGTGGAGATGTGCATCGTGCAATTCATGATTTATGGCCCCATTTTCATAAAGAACATGATCGACTTAGTCTTGGGAATCTGACTAAAAAAGACCCTGTTTGCCAGTTTTTAAGAAAACTGGATGGGAAGCCTATCCCCGACCCATAGAGGGCGTTTAAGCCGTTCTTGGACGTAAAACCAAGGGAAGATGTGAGCCACAATCACAACTACGATTTGAGTCTTAGTTTGTAAAAATTTATGTTTTTTGTTTTATTAATAGCATATTATTTTGTTTTGTTATTTCTTATGTTTGTTTAAGTGTGTTTCAGGTTTGTCAGTGTTCGTTGTTTCAGGTGATGTCTTCTATACTCTATCTTTCTACCTTATGACATTGAGGACAATGTCTCGTTTTGGTTGGGGGGAGAGGGTAGTAGTTGACATTAAAAAAAAAAAAAAAAACCTAACCAACTAACTGTTTTTGTTTTTAAAGCCATTTGACAAAACTGTTATTACTAGGATGGCAGAGTAAGGAGGAATTTTAGTGACTCTTGAGACGCATCTTAGTAAACATTTTCCAATGGTTATTTGCAATATTCATAACAAGGCCTATTAGAATACTTCTTGAAATATTCAGGTTTACAAACTGTCGCATTGTTATCACTTGATTCTGCTCATATACTCATTTAACAAGTATTCTTAAACCTTCATTTTCACACACACACTATAACATATGATTGTGGGTTGCACATTGGATTATTACATTATTTATATTCTTTTGTTAAACATAACAACTAAGGGATATGGATAGTCTATAATTTGAAAAAAAACAACAAAAAGAAAATAAAACGCAGATAAGTTTGATTTCATAGCCTTCCTAACCTAAGCAATTAAGCCCAAAGGGGTGTTTTAACACCTAATACCCTGAAGTCAACTGACTTGGGAGCTATAAGCCCAAAGCTTGTTACATGGGTTAAGGAGAAAAGCTTAAGGGAATCAAACATTGCACTATCTACGTATCAGTATCTGCAACCCGAGTTACTAAGCTCGTAGGGGTGTCTCAAGACCTAATGCCCTAATATCAACTAGTCTGGGAGTCATTAGCCGAAAGCTCGTTATATGGGTTAAAGATGCATTGTGTTTTCAGTTATATATATTTCAAAAAAAAAAGAACAAAAGAAAATAATAATAATCCCAACCCAAGGAAGTTAACCTTAAATATTTGAACAAAATATTGTTTTCTTCCAATTAAAGCCCCATCATCTATGTTTTCATGCATTGAGCACATAACAAGGAAGGTTTATTAGTATTTTGTTTAAGAGCTATTGAGCAGATATATAAAATTTAATGAGAGTTTGTTTATCTGGATAGAGTAATGGAAGTTGAATGATGAATGCCTTGCTTTGAGGAATTTATAAATTGTTTTTCTATTTTAACGCTTTGATTACTAGGGACTAGTAATGAGCAGGTTGGGGGGGTGTGATTAGTACTTAAAAGTGCATTTTTATCAAAGTTTTATATCATCATTTTGCACTTGAAGTATCAATAACTCCTTAACTAAAACATGTTTTATAATAACATATCTAATAATATAAGATACTTTTAATTTATGGTAAATGTTCATCTTAAATGCAGGCCTATCACATAAATGAAAGAATTGATTGATGAGTTGAAGAACTGAAATTGAAAGGACAAAGATATGGCCAAACTTAGAAAAGAGATTTTTGATATATATATATATATATATATATATATATATATATATATATATATATATATATATAAAGAGCATGGAAATCACAGTCTTCAAAGTCAAATCTCGCATTTTGCCAATGTTGACCTTTGATCATTCCGAGTTAAATATCTTGAGCTGCAGAAGTCCATTTGATGCAAACTCAATTTTTTTGGATTTTTTTAATCAAAGACCTATCAGCCTACCAACTTTCAATAGAAAAAGATCTTATATGAGAGAAATATGAGTTTTCTAAGATGACACATGAATTCTGCCAGCAGACAGATTTTATGAAAAGCCAAGTTCAAATTACATCCCAAAGCATCCAAACCGACATCCAAGTTTTTATTTCAGCAATTTAGCTCCTCTAAGTCAAAAGTAAAAGCTTGAAGATTTTATGCAAGGCTATTTCTTCTTTTTTTAGAAAAATAGTTATTTAAATGTAAACTGTCTACTTAGGAAATAACTATTTTTGTAAAAAAGGGATTAGGGTTTCCTAGGATATTAAAAGAAAGAGAAAGGAAGAGGGGGCAGCCAACCAAAAGAGAAAAAATGCCCCTTTCCTCCACAAACCCAAATTCATGCATTCTTCTTTCTTTTTTTATTAGTTGTTCAACAAACATGCAAGACTAAATTCTTTTTCTTGGTTGCAAGGACACAAAAACCTTCAGATTTCAAGAACTATGAGACTTATTTTACCCCTTCTTTTCAGTTTATATGATGAATAAATATGGTTGTTCTCCTATGCTTGTGTCTTAGGATTGTTTATTTTAATTACTAGGGAAGATTCTAAGTTATTATTATCAATAATATATTACTAAGTTTTCTATCAAAACCGGAGTTGTAATATGAACTTGTGAAGCAACTAAGTTTAATAACTGTGGCGGATCTACATTATTAATCTTAGAAAGAACATTCGATCAAATCAAACATCGACTGCGCACAATTATGTTTTCTTGATTAATCAACTTATCTAGTTCTTAAGGCTGCCATTGAATTAAATAAATAGTGCAGACACTATGGTTGTTTGATGGTTAGAATTAGTTGTACAGCGGATCTGTTAACTAATCAACATAAGAAAAGATAAATATTCAGAGTATAAATTGACATTTCATTTCCATGATCAGTTCTGATTTCTATAGGTGGACATTTACTTGTGACCAAGGTTTGTTTTCTTGATAAATTTTGATTTTCTTTGATTTAGCATTGATTGTTTCTTTTTGTTTACTATAGCCATAGATAACTTCACAAAGTGTAAATCCCGAGAAAAAAACCAAAGCTGGATTAAATTAAAGAAAATAAACTAAATTAAAAAGAAGTGGGGTAAAAAACGAATACACTTAAAGAAAATGGGGCCTAAATGCAAATAAGAATAATTATAGAGCATAAATATTACTATTCTCACCAAAAACAAATCTGCAGCTACGTAAAGAAAGAAAAGAGGGAGTTTTTATATCTATTTTTACAACTCAAGAGAGAAACACCAAAATTTCAAGAACCGATCCCAGATTGAGGGTTATAGGTAAAATAAACCTTGGTGGGAAAGGGATTAACAAGAAAAATTGAACAAGAAGAGAAGAGGAGAGGGCCGGCTGTCATTAGGAAGAAAAGGAGGGATCGAAGCCTTGATTCGCACCAGCTAAGATATTTTAAACCTGGTCTTATGAGTCATTTCAAGTTGATTATGAATTGATGCCTTGATGTTAATTTATATATTGAGTTCTTAGACTTGAATTAAGGAAAAAGTATGAGTTGTTAAAGTAAAGAACTTCATGTGTTGTGTGTAAATGGAAAGGTTGATGAATCTGGACAGTTTCGTCTCTTGACCTTCAAGGAGATTTTGGGTAGGAGAATGAAGGAATTAGGATCAAGTTCCTTCACAGAAATTGTAGTTTTGGATGTTTACTAACTAATAAAAATGGTCTTGCTCAATTTGGAGTCATAGAACTCCAGTTATGGGTCACCAACCGAGACTGGGTCATGACAGACCCTATAGGGTAGCAGGTCTGGTTCATTGATGAGCAATTTTGACTATCTTAGAGATAGAAATGGGTTCTTCTCAAAACATAGAACTTGTAGCCTCATGTCTTACCTTTCCAATGCCATAAATTTCACTTGAATCGAAGTTCTATAACTCCAGATATAGTTAAAAATATGAGGAGAGGTCAGACAGTAATAGTTTAAAAATGGACAGTAACAGGTGGACAGTAACAGTCCAAGTGTTTGTTGATGAGCGATTTTGACTATCTTAGAGGAAGAAATGGGTTCTTCTAAACACATAGAACTTGTATCCTTATGTCTTACCTTTCCAACGCCACATATTTCGCTTGAATCGGAGTTCTATAACTCCAGATATAGTTAAAAATCTGAGGAGAGGGCAGACAGTAACAGTTCAAAAATGAACAGTAACAGTTGGACAGTAACAGTCCAAGTGTTTGTTGATGAGCGATTTTGACTATCTTAGAGGAAGAACTGGGTTCTTCTCAAATATAAAACTTGTAGCCTCATGTCTTACCTTTCCAACGCCATAAATTTTTCTTGAATCGGAGTTCTATAACTCCAGATATAGTTAAAAATCTGAGGAGAGGTCAGACAGTAACAGTTCAAAAATGGACAATAACAGTTGGACAATAACAGTCCAAGTGTTTGTTGATGAGTCATTTTGACTATCTTAGAGGAAGAACTGGGTTCTTCTCAAAACATAGAACTTGTAGCCTCATGTCTAACCTTTCCAACACCATAAATGTTGCTTGAATTGGAGTTCTATAACTCCAGATATAGTTAAAAATCTGAGTAGAGGTCAGACAGTAATAGTTCAAAAATGGACAGTAACAGTTGGACAGTAATAGTCCAAGTGTTTGTTGATGAGTGATTTTGACTATTTTAGAGGTAGAACTGGGTTCTTTTCAAAACATAAAACTTGTAGCCTCATGTCTTACCTTTCCAACGCCACAAATTTTGCTTGAATCGGAGTTCTATAGCTCTAGATATAGTTAGAAATCTGAGGAGAGGTTAGACAGTAACAGTTCAAAAATGGACAGTAACAGTCCAAGTGTTTGTTGATGAGCGATTTTGACTATCTTAGAAGCAGAACTGGGTTATTCTCAAAACATAAAACTTGTAGCCTCATGTCTTACCTTTCCAACGCCACAAATTGTACTTGAATCGAAGTTCTATAACTCCAGATATAGTTAAAAATCTGAGAAGAGGTTAGACAGTAACAGTTCAAAAACGAGGCAGTAACAGTTGGACAGTGATAGTCCAAATATAAAGAAAGGAATGATAACTAGGATTGGACAAAGAACGACAGTAATAATGAGTGAAATGATAAAAACATAAAGTACTAAAAAATAACTGAAAGAAAGCCTTATTGGTTGTTGATATGGTTATTATAAAACATATCCTTGAGTGAGGAAAATTTATGAGATAAACCTGTGATTTGCAGGAGGGACCATAGGCGTGGTGCAATAGCAGCAATAGGGGAGCACGAGTAGAGATTCTATTGCAGGTAGGTGATTCACACCTTTGCTTTCTAGTTAAATTCCATGATTTAATATATTATTGATGTGAAATGTGAATTACTGAATGTATGTGTATTCAAGGTGAAAAGTTGTTATGTGAATTGCCAAGTGATGAAATTATCACTGACAAAGGAACTATGAGAAGTGTGATTTGATGTATAAACTAGCATACATTGAGTGTATGTTAGGATCCCGGGTAAGGGGATCATTATGTATTGTCTAGCATACATTGAGTGTATGTGAAGATCCTGGGTAAGGGGATCACCATGTATTGGCTAGCATACATTTAGTGTATGTTAGGATCCCGGGTAAGGGGATCGCCACGAATGGACTAGCATACATTTAGTGTATGTTAGGATCCCGGGTAAGGGGATCTCCATATATTGGCTAACATACATTCGGTGTATGTTAGGATCCCGGGTAAGGGGATCACCATGTATTGGCTAGCATACATTTAGTGTATGTTAGGATCCCGGGTAAGGGGATCGCCACGAATGGACTAGCATATATTTAGTGTATGTTAGGATCCCGGGTAAGGGGATCTCCACGTATTGGCTAACATACATTCAATGTATGTTAAGATTCCGGGTAAGGGGATCACCATGTATTGGCCAACATACATTTAGTGTATGTTAGGATCTCAGGTAAAGGGATCGCCTTACATCGACTCCTATGGGGTGGTGATGACAATACCAGTGAAATTGGTATCAGTAATGTGATAAGCAAAAGTAATCACGTTGATCTTATAAGGTCTGGAATGAAGGTTGATAGTGGCAGAAGGAACGGTTATTAATAGTTTGAATAAGGAAGAGATTTTAATAAAAAAAAAAACTAGAATGGAGAAGTAAAAGAAATATGAATGCATGTTACCCTGTTGAAATTATTAAATATTCATATTTGTTATATTTATTGTGATATTCACCTTGCAATAATATGTATTTTGTTTCAGGATCATCGCATGCACGACAGGAGTAGATCCTAACTTATATCCCCTTCTTGAAATCTAGGTTTTAGGAAGTATACCCTTGTATTTTGTAAACTTGAAAATGTTTGTATAACTTAATTTGTATAATAAATGTTTAAACTTGATTGGATGAATTTAACGTTGTAGTTCATATAACCATATTTCATGTCTATGTATTTATATTTATTTAATTATCCATCTATAATGATATTTTGTTATATAATATATATCATAAATATTATGGTTGATAGGTGTGAGTATAATTGTGGAATTGAAACCAAGGATGATTGGGTTGGGAATTAAGTTATGAGATGTGAACTGTTAGAAGTGTAAACAGGTTACATGTCGGTAACTTGGGACCTTCCGGTATAGGGGGGACTTCGTCGAAATTCCGGTAGATTTTAATACTAAGACCATGAATATATATATATATATATATATATATATATATATATATATATATATAATTTAACTACTATGTTTTTCTATTGACATGAGATTGTTGTTTTATCCCGGAAATGGAGGATGTTACACAAATCCCCCCTAATTGCAAATCTTATAGCATAAAAATCTAAACTAAAACTTTCTCGTGAGATCGACCCCTTGCTTGCTATATGCTATCTTGTGTGTTGTGTTTTAAGCTAGGGTCATTAATTTATGCGACTGTGACATCGCAATAAATTTTGACACTGTTGCTGGGGAAGTAATTTTAGTTGATTCTTATGTTGTGATTTTTATTTGTTGTGATTGTTAATTATTTTGTTGGAAAAAAAAAAAGAGAAACAATTTTTTTTTCTTGCTGCAGTATTGTATAGTACGGTACAATTACTATTCCAAACTGGTTTTTTGGTTGAATTAGGTCTTGGCCTTTTGTTTCCAGAAGGGAAACAACATTCTAAATTAGACTAGTGGCTTATAGCCACTAGCCCCATCCTATTGAGGCCAAATTCTGTTGTTTTCTAGGGTTTTTAGGCAGTTTTGGTTTTCTAGCGTAGGATTTTCATTCAATTTGTACTACTTTCAATCTCTTGTGTGGTTGGTTTCTTTTGAGTTTCCTTAATGATTTATGCATGTAACCCGTTCTACTAACCAAAATCAAGTACAAGTGGATCTCGAAATAGAAAACACTTTACGCAAGGTACGAAAGAAAGCTTGCATTAACACCATGGTTGTTGCACGACAACAAACACTCAAGGAGCTCGCTGCTTCTAATATGGAGAATCAACCATTATGCATAAACATTAACAATAATGTCAATTTCGAGCTCAAGTCTAGATTTATACAATTACTGTCAATATTCAATGGACTTGCCAGAGAAGATCCTCATACTCATCTCTAGGAGTTCCATATGGTTTGTGTTGGAATGAAACTGAACGGAGTTGATGAAGAACAAGTTAAGTTGAAAGCTTTCCCTTTTTCTTTAAAAGGGGCGGCAAATGCATGGCTTTTCTCTTTTCTCCCAGGTTCCATTGGAACGTGGAATGGTTTGAAGAAGATTTTTCTTGAAAAATATTTCCCAGCCTCTCGAGTTTCCAACATAAGGAAAGAAATATGTGGGATTTAGAAATCTCATGGGGAGACACTTTTCAAGTATTGGGAAAGATTTGTGCAATTGTGCATTCAATGCCCTCATCATCAAATACCTGATCAACTGCTCATTCTATATTTTTATGAAGGACTGATGCCTACTGACCGTAGTATCATTGATGCGGCAAGTGGAGGGGCATTGGTAGATAAGACACCCAAGGTTGCACGCTAATTGATCTCAAATATGGTAACTAACTCGAAATAATTTGGCACTTGTGGAGACATCCAAAGTAAATGAGTGAATGAGGTAAGTATTGCTAACCTTGAGAATAAAGTTAACCATCTTAATTCTCTTGTGCATTCTTTGGCTTGTGGAAATGTACAACAGGTGAAAGTTTGTAGCATATGTTTTTTACAAGGACATGCTTCGGATATATGCCCAACAATGTAAGAAGATTACATTGAACAAGCTAATGCAATTGATGGAGTGTTCAATGGACAGCCTCAGCGTAAGTATGATCCCTTTTCTAACACGTACAATAGTGGATGGAGAGATCATCCAAACTTACACTATAGGAACCCGCCTCAACAAGGCAATCAAAGCCGACAGTTCCATGGATTTTAGCTCCAACAAAATTATCAAGCGAGACAGCCCCCTACATTCACAAATTCAATGTTATAGGGTCATCGAGTGATGATCTTCGTGAGATGATGAAAACCTTGGCTTCTAACACAGTTACCTTGCAACAAAATGTCATGTCTTTTCAATAGGAAACAAGGTCAAGCATTCACAACTTAAAGAAGAAAATGGGGCAAGTAGCTTCAAGTGTAGGGAAATTAGAGGCACAAATGAATGGAAAATTACCCTCCCAAGCATTGAATCTAAAAGAGAATGTTAGTGTGATCACGCTGCGAAGTGGGAAAGAACTTGAAGAGCACAAGTTGAAACAAATTGAGATGGAGGAAGAAGAGGAGATAGAAATCAAACTGAGTATAAAGAAGAAACACCCTATTCCATCACAAATTGAAAAAACAACCAATACTCCAAAGGTAAGTACTAACTCATTGAATTTCAGTTTTAAAACAATTCCATCATTTCCTATGAGTTCTTCTAGGTTTAAGAAAGAGTATAAAGAAAAAGAGATTTTAGAGGTTTTCAAGAAAGTGGAACTCAACATTCCTTTGATTGATGTTATCAAGCAAATTCGCAAGTATGCCAATTCTTAAAGGAGTTGTGTACTACCAAAAGAGCCTACAAGCTAAAAGGCCACAAAGTGGTAAGTATGGGTGAAGTTGTATTTGTTGTTGTTCAAAAGAATATGCTTTGAAGCAAAAAGACCTGGGTGTGTTTATTATCCCATTTGTTATTGGTAATGCTAGTTTTAAAAGGGCCTTATGCGATTTAGGTCCGATTTAGGTCCATCCATTAGTGTTATACCTAAAAATATTTATGATTCTCTTAATTTGGAGCCTTTGAATAAAACTAGTATTGTAATATATACAACTTGCGGATCGTAGTTTTGTTTATCCACTTGGTGTGATAAAAGATGTCCTAGTCAAGATTGATAGTTTTGTTATTTCATGTGATTTTTATATTCTTGATATGGAACGTGATTCTTATAATTCATCAAACAACACTCCTATATTGTTTGGGAGACCATGCTTGAAAACTGTCAATATAAAAATTAATTGTGGTAAGGATACTTTGTCTATGGAAGTAAGAGATGAAAAAATTGAATTTAATTTTCATGATGCAATGAAATATCCTTACAACAATGTTTATTCTTATCACATACTATGACCAGGTTGATAAGTGTAAGCAACAAGTTTTTGATTTTGATTATGAGGATGGATTAAGCGTGGCTTTGAGCTATGACTATGATTTTACTGGGATAGAAGAGATGGAGAGGCACATATGTGTTCCCCAAAATATCAAGGAATTAGCATTGGCTTTGCAAGCTGTGCAAACCGTTCCCCATGGTAATGCCTTTGTTGATTTAATACTTTCATATAAAAAGCTTTTGCTATCTATTTTGCAAGCCCCCAAGTTAGAGTTGAAACCTTTGCCTAATAATTTGAAGTATGTATTCATTACAGACAACAATACACTTCCTATTATCATAGAAAAAGGGTTGACAAGTGCACAAAAGGAAAAACTTGTGAAGTTGTTGTGCGATCACAAAACAGTCATTTGATTGACTTTAGTCGACATCAAGGGCATTAGTCCCTCGATATGTATGCATCATATACTATTGGAGGACAATGTGAAACCAACGAGGGAATGCAAAGGAGGTTGAATCCGTCTATGATAGAGGTAATGAAAGCTGAGATTTTAAAATTATTAGATGTAGGAGTCATTTACCCCATCACGGATAGTGAATGGGTGGTACCTATCCATGTGCGCCTAAAAAGACTGGAATCACATTGATAAAGAACAAAAAGGATGAACTCATTCCTACTCGCATCTCGAGTGGTTAGAGAATGTGTATTGATTATAGAAAGCTTAATCTTTCTACATGCAAATATCATTTCCTATTACCATTCATGGACCAAATGTTTGAACACCTGGCAGGTAAGTCTTTTATTACTTTCTTAATGGATATAGTGGATATAATCAGATTGTTATTAATCCTGGAGATCAAGAAAAGACTACATTTCCATGTTCATTTGGTATATATGCATATAGGAGAATGCTCTTTGGTCTCTATAATGCACCTATAACTTTTCAAATATACATGATGAGTATTTTTTTTTTACTATGTTGAAAGAATAATTGAGGTTTTCATGGATGATTTCACGGTGTATCGTGATTCTTTTGATAAGTGTTTAGAAAGTTTATCTTTAGTCTTGAAAAGATTCATTGAAACTTGATGCAACCATATTATTTGATAGTTTCACCCCCATTTAACTAGTATTTTGCCTATGTTTTATATATAAAATGCCTTGATATTCTTTGTTATATGTTTTGAAGGCACTTTTGGATGAAAGATGCAAAAAGGAGTAAATTGGAAGTAATTGGCAGATTTGATGTTCAATCGATGTTTTGTGCAGAGCGTGAGTTCTAGAGATCAAAATGAAGTGATTCCAGTGGCACTAAAAAGCTAACATCCATACCTTTCTGGAAATGCAATGCAAGAAAAATAAAAAGAGAAAGATCATGGAAATCACATCCTGCAAAGTCAAATCTCGCATTCTGCCAGTGTTGACCTTTGGCCATTCAAAATTTAATATCTGGAGCTACAGAAGTCCAATTGATGCAAACTCAATTTTCATGGATTCCTAATTCAAATACCTATCCACGCGCCAAGTTTCAGCCAAAAAAGATGTCATATGAGGGAGATATGAGTTTTCAAAGATGACAACTGAATTCTGCCAGCAAACAGGTTTCGTGAAGAAACAAGTCCAAATTACATTCCGAAGCATCTAAACTGACATCCAAGTTTTTATATCAGCAATTTAGCTCCTCTAAGTCAGAGCTTGAAGATTTCATGCAAGGCTATTTCTCCTTTTAGGAAAAATAGTTATTGAAGTACTTAAATGTAAACTGACAACTCAAG
>Ga0325404_1005696_pt1 | contig 13124 bp, 7 predicted proteins | sample PopdelMetagenome_18_FD_205664 | JGI IMG/M metagenome (GOLD analysis project Ga0325404, IMG submission 205664) | Populus deltoides microbial communities from Bellville, Georgia, United States - Xylem-Control-R1 | ecosystem: Host-associated > Plants > Phyllosphere > Stem > Wood/Secondary xylem... | reverse complement strand
TCTAAATTATATATATATATATATATATATATATATATATATATATATATATATATATCATTCTTCTATTTTAATTAGTTAATAACTTTCTTTTTTTAAAATAGAATGAAGAAAAAAATTAGAGAAAATAAAATAATTGTTAGGAAATTTAGTTTATATTATGTTTGAATTTTTCTATTCAAAATGAACATGAAATGAAATTGATAGTTTTTAGATAGTTTTAGACATGGTAGACTCTATTAAAATATGATTCAGTGAAAGGTCCATGTCTTAAATCACCAAGTTATCTCACTTTATTTGTTTATTTTTTATATTTTTTTAATGGAGGACTAAACTATTGTTATGACTACACACATACACACACACATTAGCATATTAGTCCGCGCTCTGCAGCGGGTCAATATCAATTTTTTAAAAAAATATATAAAAAAAAATATATAAAGAGTTTAGAGAATGTTTTAAGTGTCTTGGGTCTGCAGTCATGCTAAACTCACGGTTGTTAGACCCAAGGTGCTTAAAACATTCTCTATATTCTAAATAATTTTTTATATTAAAAAAAATGATATTGACATGCTGCGGAGCGAGAGCCATTATGCTAGCTTAAAGTATAATTAAGTCATTTCATCTAATTAAATCCTTTAATTATACCCAAATTAATTCTTAAACATAATTATACTTTAATTTGCCTATGATTAAATCAAAATGACCTATTAAAAATCTAATTATATTCTTAGACTTAATTTTTATGCAGATTTATCCAATAATGATTTGATTTGACCTTAAATTTATATTGTCCCTCTAGTTTTGGGTACAACGAGGTACAATTAAGCTCTCAATTCCATTGTAGCTTGATTTTTATGTATATTTGGAATCCTCCTTAGCCTGCTTTTTTTAAACATGTCAGTCTTCTTGCTATTGTTATTTATTATTTTATTTTAAAAGAAAAAATGGTAAAATTTTGGGGAATAACCCAAAATGAGTTATGACAGTGATATTCCTTGGTGTCATTGGACTTGTCTCGTCGATATCTTTTTAACGGTATCAATTATATCTTCATCGGAGTTTCAATGTATATTGGTGGTCTTTATCTTCTTTTTTTTCCTTGTTTTCTCTATTTCTCCTCTTTCCTCTCTCTTTATTTTAAATTGTGGAAGTCTATTTTTTAAATTGAAGAGAGTCGCAAATGTCACTTGCGACTCGCAAGTTGTAGATGTCATCTTGTACTCTCTAAACTATACTACTTTCTAAAATATTTTATGTACTATGTTATTTTATTTGTTTTTTTAAGTGCTAAAATAAAAAAAAATACTCTCAAATACCCAATGCATGGTTTTTATTTTATTAGTAACTTTTTTACTTTGAATTTTGATATCAGAATTGTACAATCATTAAATATGGGAAAGTTTTTTTTTTTTTTAAACTTGTGATAGGCACATAACAAGATATTGACTCCACATGCGCTCATAACAAATTAAATATTATCCAAGATTGATCAACTCCATATCTAATTTGTTAATTTATCAATGCTATTTATAATTTTAAAACAAATAGTTAAAAAATATATATTTTTATAAATACACCATTGTTATATGGTATTTTTAAAATTATTTGAAAACAAACTTGATCTTGATGAATTTACAAGTTGATTTATAGATTCTTCTTCCTATTAAAATTAAAGCTAAAAACAAAAACCTATCCAAAAAAGAAAAGCATTGCAAGGACTAATTAATATTTGACTACTTCGTTAAAATTTTGATGAATGATTAAAAATTCTGATAAATACCTAGTTTTTCATATATCCTAAACAACAATATAGTAAAAATTAATCATATCATGGATGTAATTTTGTCTACTATGATTAAACGCTACTTATCATAAGAAATTTGATTAAGACATTTTCTAGAAAGAATATTGGTGAGATAAGGGGGATATTGTTTGATAGTTGGGTAATTGAAGTTACAAAATGAATGCATACAAGAAATGGTTAATGACCTGATGATAGATGTTTTGACTACGGTTTTGAACGACTAAATACTAAAGATCATATCCTTATTTAATCTCCAATCTAACTTATAGATAATTGAAGTTTTGAAATATTCGAACAATTTAAATGGATTAAGCTATGTAATGTAAAGCATAAAATTAGTATGAGGATTATGATTTAGGTGGTGATAGGCCAGATTTGCTTCCTTCACTTAAGGCCCAAACCTAATAACAACCCATGATTAGGTTTAGTATTTGCCCATATATCATCTTGGCATAAAAAGGCTCATCAAGGTCACCAATTAAAGGCTTGGTGGGTTACCAGACCTATCCAAGCACATCATGCTCAAGGAACACATAATTTTTATAGAACCACCTAACACGGTTCTAAGATGGTTAAGTTAACCCAATTAGTACAACCTCCAAGATGACCTAGTTAGTGTAATTGACACGATATATAAGGAGGGATAGTTGTCCTAAAAAACCCATTATAATCATTATTTTTTACTCAGAATAACCCTAAAGGATGAAGGCTTTTATGATCCTATCATCTGTAAACCATTTCTATATGAAATTAATGGTTTTATTACTATAAGATACTTAACCATAAAGTTTTATATCAAAAGAGGGTGGCCATAATAAGGAGAGAATCAAATAGGCTATAGAAGATGAATCTTCACTTGTCTTTAGGCAAAAACGTTTTAGTTGTAGACCATAAAAGGTCCATGAAGAAAAGAAAAAGGTTCTGCACTGAAGCAATATAAGTGTTACAAAAGGTTACCCTTCATGAGAAAATACAAGCATGAACACCAATATTGGCTCTATTTTGGATCATGAACAAGAAAAAGCCCTTATAAAGATCCTCAACAACTAAAAAGATAACTTTATTTTTTAGCCCTCATATAAGTCTAGCATTAACCTTGACATGCCAGCCCATAAGCCAAAGGTAAACCCAACTTTCCCTCATATTTATTATAATAAAAAAAATTAAAAGGGAAAGATAAAAGCTATACCTGAGAAGGTGGATAAACTTTTTGAAGCTAGTTTTATTTGGGAAGTGATGTACCTTGAATGACTCGCTAAAATGGTCATAATAAATAAAATCCATGGAAAATAATGGATGTGTGTAGACTTCATCGATCTCAATAAAACTTATTCTATAGATAAATTTCCTCTACCTAAAATAGATAGACTTGTAGACTCTATGATCGAGTTTGAATTCTCCCTGGATACGAGTTTGGGCTACAACTAGATCCCTTTACATTTTAAAGACGAGGAGAAAACATCTTTTATAATAGATAGGGTGACCTTTTTGTGTAGGGACTATGCCCTTTGAGCTTACAAATAATAAAGCCACTTACCAAAAGATAATGAATGCCACACCATGTTATCCTACCCAGATATAAATGGGACTTTTCGACTTTTCAAAATAAAATGAGAAAATATATGAAAAATTTAAGTCGCCACCTAGTAATTAGAGAAAAGTAAAAATTCTAAAGATTAACGCTAGTTTTAAAAATTCACATATAGAGTTAATTATGCTTAATGGAAGAATGATGTCATCTTTACCGTATTCTTTCAAATGAAATGTTAGCTTTACCACGAGTTTTCTTATAAATCTATCTTTTTATTTGCCATGAAATATTCTAATTATTTCCTAAGCTTACTTACAATCCTTTTTATCATTTTTAATGAAAAATTCAATATTGGTCCCTAGAAGTAGGAGACTTATTGATTTAGGTGATTCGCGAAAATTTTGACATCTATCCTTTAAAAATGAGACTTGTCGAATTAACCATTTCTAAAATGAGCATTGGACCTATAGGGATGGGAAAAAAATAGGTTTTAGCCCCTTTCCTTTTACTAAGTCTAGAATAGGATCAAAAAAATCACTCGTACTCGTTTAGGTTTATGTGAAATCACGTTGACCCAACCTAAATTATTATATCATATCTATGAAAAATACAACACAACACAAAAGGAAGTTTACAACAATAAATCATTTTTATTTGTTTGTTTTAATTTTTTTATTACTATGAAAATGCTTTTATTAGAAATATTCAAACTCACACGACATATACAAATCACATTTGTGTATAAAAAAAATATCAATATACACAAAATCAAACACATAAATAACAAGAATATAGTTGGAGGTAAAATTAGACAAATAATTGACTTTAAAATCCAAATATTGAGTTAAAAAATGTAAAAAAAATATCAGGAATAATTTAAAATCCAATTAGGGACTTAATTAAAAAGTATTTTAAGAAAAATAGTTTAATTTGGCTTTAATTGAAAGAATTAAAGGACCAAGGATTAAACTGGAGAAGAACCCCAAATTAAAGGCTTCAATTAATTCAATTAAGGATAAAATTAAAGAGAAAATATAAGAATTAGAAGGGTTCAATTAATTCAATCACAATGAAATTGAAGAGAAAAAGGTGAGAATTCTAGCATAATTGGTCTAAATTGTATAATTTTGGAAACCGAAGACAAAATTGTAAAAAGTGACCAAATTAAATGGTTCAATTAATGCGCTTAAAGATAGATTTGAAAAAAAAAATCCAAAACTAAACCCTTAATTGAATGAAAATTGAAAAAAACCTAAAAGCAGGGAAATTTGTTTATGTTAAGAGGCTAATATGAGTGGTTGATGAAGATGATGTTTCTATGCTGAGAGTGGAGGGGAAAATGTTAGTTTTTACATTAAGAATAAAGGGGAAGAAGATATTGGTGAAGGCTAGTCCTGGATAGTGGTGGGGTTTTGGTTGAAGAAAATGATAGTGATCAAGAGGTATTGTAATGGTTCATTCAATCGGGTTTAAGTGATTTAGAACGAATATGAGGGAGGTTCAATTGGTTTTGTTTATGTAGGTGTATTGGTTGAGTATGGGTGAAAGGAAGATGATCAAGCAAATGGGTGGAAGAAATTTTTCTTCTTGGAGAGGGAGCCTATTCTATTTTTCCTAATGAAATTGAAGAGAAAATGTGAAAATTAGAACATAATTAGTCAAAATTACATGATTTTAGAAACCAATAAGTAAATTGTAAAAAAAAACCAAAATAAAGGGTTCAATTAATGTATTTAGGGATGAAATTAAAAAGAAATTATAAAATTAAAGGCTTACTTGAATGAAAATTTTAAAAAAAATCCAAAAGCTAGGGATTGAAATGAAAATGACATAATATTTTTCTTTTTTTATACACAAAAATTAAATAAACAAGAGTGACTAAAATAATGATTAAAATTTAAAAGATATTATTAGTAATTTTATTTAAAAAATAATGGGAATCAAAATATAGGTTATGATAATTATCCCCTTTTTACAGTGTTTATTGTACAATATGAAAATAATTTGCATTTATGTAGTAAGCTTGTAAAGAAAATAATACTTTTTTAAATGAAATGGGTCAAATCAAAGACAACCAACCTCAATGTAGAAATTCAAAATTAGGTTAAATCAAATGGGACTACTTTCTTTGCCAAAAAAAACTAAAATAAGTTAACTTGGATATAACCACTCTTTTTTTAGAAACTAAAATTAGGTCAACTTAGAGATGATTACTCTCTTAGTAAAAAATTAAAATTAGGTCAACTTAGAGATGACTACTCACTTTAAAAAAATTGAAATCAGGTCATCTTAGAGATAACCACTCTCTTTTGAAAGAGTGAAATCAGGTCAACTTAGAGACAAACATTCTCTTTGTGAAAAAATAAAATTGAATCAATTTGGAGATGACCACTCTCTTTTTGAAAAATTAAAATCGGGTAAACTTAGAGGTGATTATCTTTTTTAGGAAAAATTAAAATTAAACCAGGTTGAACTCAAACAAGTTACAAGGAAACCTATTGAGCTTAAATCTGTTAGAGATCGTTAGGCTAAAAAAATTGAAATGAACCCCATTAAGTTCAAATTCATTGAAGTCTTGCTGGACTAATTCGTTGGATCCTTGATGGGCTTAAATATGTTCGGCCCAAGTTAGGCTTAAAATTACAATGAACCTTGTTGGGTTTAAATTTGTAAGAGTCTTGCTGGACTTAAATTTATTATGGCCTTGCTATGATCAAAATTACAATGAACCTTGTTGGCTTCATATTTACTAGAGTTTTGTTGGACTTCAATTTATAGTAGTCGTGTTGAGCTTAAAATTACAATGAATATTGTTGGGTTCAAATTTGCTAGAGTTTTGCTACACTCAAGTTTACGAGAGCCTTGCTATGCTCAAAATTTCAATGAACCTTGTTAGGTTCAAATTTGCTAGAGTCTTGTTGGACTTAAGTTTGTTAGAGCTTTGCTGGGCTTAAAATTACAAAGAACCTTGTTGGCTTCAGATTAACTAGAGTCTTATTAGACTCAAGTTTACCGGAGTCATGTTGGGCTCAAAATTACAATGAACCTTACTGGTTTCAAATTTGTTAGAGCCTTGATGGGCTCAAAATTATAATGAACCTTGTTGGATTCAAATTTACTGGATTTACATATGGGCCTCATGAGAACATTGCACAATAATAAATAAATACTTACTTGTTTGAAGTATAGTCCCCTTTTTCAAATTTATCATTGATGATATGAGTTTGTTGCTTTTGTTCTAATGTCCTCCAGTTACTTAACTCTCTGATTTTGTTGCTTTTGTTTTGATGTCCTCCAGTTACTCGACTCACCGTTTTGCTGTAAATTTTATTGACTATATTCATTCAAATCTAATTGTTAAAAAAAATCATCGAGGTGTAAATGTTAAAAGTATTTTCATGAATATTAAACTTGTTTGGTTGAAAGCCCAAAACACATTATTCAATGCTAAGATGTTTTTTTGGATATTTTATTGGCATATAAGGCGAGGGTTAGTTGGGCTTGTGAGAAAAAAAAATGATTTTTAATGAAATTTGGTTATAACTAGCTCAAATAGATTTTTTTTGCTACATGCAAGGAAAAAATGGTAAGAAAAGGTTCCAAAGTTAACTTTTCTTTTTTTGCTTTAAAAAAATGAGAGCATTTTGCTTTGTGTTGCATTAAGCTTGTCCATTTATTAGTAAAGATTGCACAATTCATAAAAATAACATGCGGTTCACATCTAGATTATGATTTTTTTCTTCTTTATAGAGGTTGACATCTTTCAACATAAAAAGTTTTTTTTTTATCAGAATTGACTTCTGAAGACACATAATGTAGGTTATGGTTCACATCTATATATATAAAAAAAAAAAAACGGATATGCATTAGGCTTAAATAGTGTTTAAAGGGTTAAAAGATATATGATCACTTTTTTCACGTAGATATATTTTAGGTTTATAACCTAGATTTTGATATTAAGGCGAGTGACCTCATTACAATCTTAATTCTCCAAGCTTCTTGTGCTTTATCACTTGACATTTAATTTTTAATCCCGGACATTTTGGAGAGCTTCCTATCCTTCTTTTTGTTTTGTATCTTTTTTTTTCTTTTTTTCTATATTATTTTCTCTTTTTATTCTTTTACATTATTTTCTAAATAAAAAAATTAATTTTTTTCAATAAATCAATTTAGTTTTAATCATAGAGATTACCACTAAATTGTTGAAGTTGTGATAGACTTAAAATTATAATGAATCTTGTTGGGTTTGAATTGGCTAGAATTTTGCTAGACTTAAATTTCTTGGAGGCTTGTTGGACTCAAAATTGTAATGAATTTTGATGATTTTGAATTTTTTGAGTCTTGCTAGACCTAAATTTGTTGGAGCCTTTCCGGACTCAGTTACAATGAACCTGTTGGGTTCAAATTGATTAAAGTCTTGCTTAACTCAAATTCATTAGAGCCATGTAAATTGCCTAATTGTAAGAAGTGGCCAAATGAGTGGGTTCAATTAAAGCATTTAATGATGAAATTAAGAAGAAAGTATAAAATTAAAGCTTTAATTAAATGAAAATAAAAAAAATCCAAAAGTCAGGGATTGAAATGAAAAAAAGCAAAAGAAAATCTCTTTTATCTTTATAGTAAAAAACTAATTAAATACAAGTGCCTTACGATATCTTTATTGGATTTAAATTAAATCTTTATTTATACACTAGCTATTTTAATTAATTTGAATGATAATAGAAATATTATTTAATTAGGAAATCAAACGATCCATTTATTAAAATTGATTTTATGAAATTCATTAATATCATAATGGATTTATAATCAATGTAGTGAAAGAAAGATCCATTAGCTCCATCATATCATTTTTTTTTAAGAGAGTAATTTATTAATATGAAAATAATATAAAACAAATTACACTCTTTTTTATCTGTTATAGGAAAATAGACGTGATCAAATTCTTCCTAACGTTGGTGTTCTAGATAACATCTAGTCCTTCCATAAATGGCGAATAGAGCTTTCTGAACTTCCCCGACAAAGATTTCTCAAAAAAGGACTTTCCTTTCAAACAGCAGAGTCAAACGAAGCTCTTACCACGACCATTGATTAACAAGAGAATGGACGGACCGCACTGCTAGATCTCATTGATAGAAGATTTTACCTACTCAACACCATGCAAACCCTTTATAAACAATTAAATTATCTTATAAGCTAACTCGCGAGCTCTGCCGAGCTGACTCATCAAAATCTAATTGCCTGGCCGATGCTCGCCGCCATCTTTCTTTCTTCCTGGTAGCTTTCTCTTATAATCAACAGTTTTTTTCTCATTGAATAACAAACAAGTAAGGAATAAAGGAAAACCTAGAGAGGTGTGCTAAATACAAAACGTAAAAAGCAAGCAAGAGAGAATCATCATGTCTGTAATAATCCAAGAAGAGAGAGAGCAAGCAGAAGAAAACTACAGAATACAGAGCCCTTCCACCCGCAAAATCTCCCAAGAGAATACATACAAATCAATCCCCAATGCCTCCCACCCCCCTTTCCTTCAGGAACGATGAAACCAAACCAGACAGTGTCAAAATAAATTTAAATAATATCCAATGTGATCAAAATAATAATAATAATAATACTCCAGGAGAGAGAGGAGGATGAGAACATTATCTCTCTAGAAGATCAAAGCAAGCAGACCCCATCCCAATGCCAAACCTCCTGCTATCTTCTGAAAGCATCTTGTTCTTCCCGCTCCACTCTGCAATAATTGGTTCGCTCAAAATTTAAAACTCAAAAAAATATATATATATATGATATCTACTGCACCTAAATTCATATCTACAGTAACAAAACATTTCTCCATAGCTTGACCCCCATTAAAATCACATTCTGACGCTCGCAAAAATTACCCTACCGAGCATTATTTCCTCATAGAGATCTTTCTATACATAAACTGGCATGAACCAGCATCGAGTGCGAGATTCCGGTGGTCGAAATGATTCCGGGAACCTCTAACATCTGATCAAAAGTTGTCGGCGGTGAGCCAAGCGTGCAAATCCCATTGATGTCAGAGTCGTGGAGAACTCTTTTGGGAATGGGAGTTCACTTGTCAGAAAGTGCATCTCACATGCTACAAAACGCGTTTACTAGTCTTGTACTAGAACCAGTGTCGAGTGTGAGACACGAAGCTGCCGCAGCTTTCTCCTTCTTCTTCTTTTCTTTTACGACATATCACTAGTTATTTAGCACGCACCGACAAGATGTATCTCCATCATCTTCACTACTCAACAAAATACTCACGGCTATGTACTACTTACAGTGAAGCATTACTGATTGCTATTACGAAATACAATACAATTATAGGGTTTAATTAAATAAAATAAAATAACAAGAGAAATTAAAAATGAAAGAATAAGGATAAAAATTAATATTTTTATTTATTTATACTGTTCATGGAGCGTCTATCAACAATTTGATCTCTATTTTCATCAAAATCTATATTTCAGTTAAAAAAAAAAACACGAGAGACAGCTTTCACCCAATCACATTCTAACCACCAGCAACCCTAATTTGGGTGTCTATGAGCTAGCCTTTAAAAAAGGAGTACATTAGAGATGGTTATGGGTTTGACTTAAAAAAAAGGAGAGAAAAAGAGGTGTTTTTAGCTTTCAATGATACCGATAAAAAAATACATCAAGGTCCAGAAATTTTGTTTTAGTTCAATTTAGTTTTGAGTTCAAAAGTTGATTAGAATGTGTTTTTGTGATTGGGAATAGAGTTTTGGAGGTTCCTAAAATATTTTCTTACTTATTTTATTTTTTAAATGAGAATATATTGAAATTTTAATTTTAATGGTCTAAAAAAGGTGTAGGCATGAACTCCAAGGTCCAGGCATCCATATGCACGAGAGCTTGGCTTGAAAGCCTAGGCGGGCCAGCTAGCGAGCCTAATCTTGCAAGTCCAAGAATGCTTGACCTCTAATTTAAGGTAAGGTCTAGGCACGCTAGGACTCGATTGCTTTATAAATCAGTACAGGTTGAGGTTTTTATTTTAAAAAATATGATTCTAATAAAAAAATATGTTTTCATCATAATAAAAAAGAAATAAATGAATAATAAAAGGAAAGTCTTGGAAGATGAAATACTTTTTTTTCTCTCTTTAATTTAAATCACTTGGATTTTTTTAAAAATATTTATTTTAATTGATTTAAGTTTTTATTCCAATAACCATGACATTAACAAGAAAAACACGGTTCAATCAAAATAAAAAATAAAAAGCATAAATAAGAAAATGAAATTTAAACTCAAAAAATACATTTTTTACTAAATAATTTAAATCCTACGCTTTGCACAATCATTTTAGCTAATGCATATTCAAACACATAAAATATATCAAATTTAATATAATTATTAATAATTACAGAAATGAATAAAATAAAAAATAATTCCGATCTACTTAAGACAGCAAGCAAGCACAATAATCAGCTTCATATTAGGAAATATAAATGAGCTCCTACTGGTATAACACTACATACCTAATAACATCGTCAATAATTAATTCATTACGGTTCTCTTACCAAACCAAAAACCCTAACTGGATCTTTCCATTTTAATAAACTTTTCATGATTTGTGTTTTCTAGATCCATTCCCGCATTGCCATATCACACATGTTAAACCCAATTTTAAAATTGCTCATAAAAAGATAAAGATGAAATGACAGAACTTACGTCGTCAGCGATAGAACCAGGAGACATGGATTCTGCGCTAGGTCCAGGAGCCTCCGTTGGTGGCGCGGGTGGGCTCAACAATGCTGGACCAGGAGCCGGTGCCTTCTTTGGCTTCTTTTTACTAGGAGTAGGAGCAGGGACCTCTGCTGTCGGTGCGGCCACAGGCGAGCTTGTCGGTGGAGCAACAGGCACTGGAGACGGAGGAGATTTTTCTGGTGGAGAGCTAACAGGAACCGGAGCCGGTGGGGAGCTAACTGGAGTCACGGCTGGAGGTGGTGTAGCCAATGGCGTCGCCACTGGAGTTGGAACAGTCTGTTTCGGTGAAGATGCTACTGGTGTTACCGCTGGTGGTGATGATACGGGTGCTGGCGTTGTAGGTTTTGCAGGTGCTTTAGCAGGTGCAGCTAATGGTACGGAAGGGGTTGTTGGAGTCGCCGGAGTTGATATCGGCGTCGCAGCCGGTGCTTGGCCACCGACACCAGCCACAAGGACGCAAATCAGTGTCCAACCAAGGATGCCATTCCGATCCATTTTTTGAAAGAGAGAGAATGCGAGAATCGAGAAGGAGTGTGTTTTTGTCGGAGTATAGCAGTAGAAGCGAAGACCTTATATATAGGGACCATTAGTAAAACGCAACGGACATGATTAGGTGGATCTGAATCGTTGATTATAAAAGGGGCCCACTATTAATAGCCTTTAGATAAACATATCAAAATAGGACAAACTATTAGGCGTTTATGAAAATTATTTTTTAAACTTTATCATATTTAATGAATTTTAGAAAAGTTAATTAAAGAAAAGTGATTTCAAATCAATTTAAATAATAAGTATTTTTGCTAAGAATTTTTTTTTCTTTGCTCTTAGCAAAGAAATACACTTTTTTTTTCTAATTCTTATTCATTTACTAAGTTAAACATCAACAACTACGTCTTTCTAGCAAAAATAACTTTTTTAATGGTCAAAATAAACTACATGTAATTATTTTCTTAGTATATTTCTTTTATTTTTAGTGTTTTATTTCCTTATTTTCAACTTTATGGATCAATTTTATTGACATGTTTTCTTTGTTGTGGGTTTTATTACTTATTATAATAAAATTTTCTATATTAATCTTATGTGTTAATCATTATTTTATTGTATTTTTGCTATAAGGTTGTATTTTCCATTCAAATTTAGGTGGCTAGAAACTGCCTTTGATTAGTTTATCTTAAATTCATAATAATTTTGATTTTGATGGATGAAGAAAATATCCTACCTAGTTACTTGTTATGTTATATATGCCCATATATTTACATTGTTTATTAATAGCTGAAGGGATTATGGAATTATATTTTAAGAATTCATGATTTTTTAAGATTTTATAATTCTAGAAATTTCAGACCTTATAGATCTGGAAATTACTTGTTTGTTTTTTTAAAAAAATTATTTGCTTGTTATGGATAATAAGTATATTCATATTGCATGTATAAGAGTACTAGTATGTGTTCTAGTTGTAAGGACATCTATTATTGAACGAGAAAGATATAAAATTTATATACTAAGAAAATCATTTACAAATGTAACTGATCAAAGAAAATTCTATATAGATAGCATTTTGAATCAAAGTGGTAGACATTGTATTGAACAAATGCATATGAAACTAATTTATCATTTGTGTGTCATAACCAATTACAATCAACACAAAAAATATCTATTAGGGAGCAAATAATTATATTTTTACAAATTATAGGTCAAAACCCAAGATTTCATTTTATTAATGGTCTTTACTATATGTACGTTGAAACTATGCATTGTTACTTTAGAATTGTATTAAAAACAATTCTTAAGTTATACAAACATCTTATTAAAGACCTAGAGGATATGGTTCATGCAAAGATAATTAATAATCAAAGATTAAATCATTATTTCAAGGTACGTCCAAGAACAATACAAATATTTTTATATATTAAGTAATTACATTAAGAAGAAAAATTTTATCATTATTGTTTTACATTTATATCGGATTAAGTTGGAGAAATTGATGGAACCCATGTTTTTACAAATATTCTTATTGAAATTCCATAAAAGTGTCACAGGCAAAACGAGG
>Ga0325404_1005695_pt1 | contig 13124 bp, 7 predicted proteins | sample PopdelMetagenome_18_FD_205664 | JGI IMG/M metagenome (GOLD analysis project Ga0325404, IMG submission 205664) | Populus deltoides microbial communities from Bellville, Georgia, United States - Xylem-Control-R1 | ecosystem: Host-associated > Plants > Phyllosphere > Stem > Wood/Secondary xylem... | reverse complement strand
CAACCAACATGGGGCTCTAATTTAATAATTCATTAACTTGAATTTGAAAATTAAATTAAATAAAAATTGATCTAAAATGATTTAATTAATCGAGTGATTTAATTTACGACCTCCACAAAATATAATTTGATTTTTTTAATTTTTTTTAAAATAACAATATTTTAATTTATTTTTTTAACAATATTTTTTTAATTAATCCGAACTACCCTACCTCAGGAGCTAAATCGAGTTTTATAATTTAGTCCACAACATGACAATACCATTTATTTAACATTTACCTTACTGGATTTATTTTTCATCGAGGCCAATGAAATACTGAAAATCTGCAAGCGTCGGGACAAGTGTGATATATCAGCCCTAGGGATTCTTACATTTTCTTCAGAGGATTTTGGGGACAAATTACAAGTCTTTACCTTTACCCAATCCTTGCCCAACAGCCTAATCATGATGAACCCACTTGTCTTTGGTTCACATGTTTGTTTAATGACTAATTTATTCCAAAGGGGGACGTTACAGATTATCCCATGTAAATTCAATTAAAGAAATCATTAATTAATAAATACACTAATAATAAAGACAGAAGAACGAAACAGGAAAGCAAGTTCCATGTCTCCTGCTTCACATGCTGCCTTTCCATTTTAGACTCTGTCTTTCTCTGACCAACCTTACATTTCCGTCTCTGTGTTTCCCTCTCATCATCACCACAGTTTCTTAAAAAACAAATAAAAATCAAATCTTTAGTTACTGCAACGATGCGATTATTTAAAAAATAAATAAATTCAAATGTAAAAAAAAGAAAAGAAAAGAAAAAGAAAAACCCCTCTCTCTTGTTCTACTTCTCCCCTCTTATCCAGCTCCAAAATAAATAAAAACATTGATTAGCAATTTATTTCTCATTCAAAGACGCACCTGTCTCTTTCTCTGTTTCATACTCGTACAAAAAAAAGAAAAAAAATAATACTTGTAGCAGTCATTGTATATTGATTCTGCCCTCTCTCTTTTGTGCAATATATAAGTTACAGAGTATAGCCTTGGTTTTTTTGGTTTTCTTTGATTCCCAGTATTTTATTTCGTGGGGGGTTTGGTTGGATAATGGGGTTTTGTTACTTTCTTGAATTCCCTTGTTAAATCTTGTGTCTTTTTTCCGTTTCTTTTACCAGATTCCTCAACTTGTGCTCTTTCTAATACTATAAATTAAGTATAAATCTTTCTTGGGTTCTTTTTAAGCTTTTGTTTTTTTTTCTTCACACACACCCCCACATGCATGTTTTTAGGTTTGTCTGATCTGGATTGGATCACAAGGATCTCTCTAGAGAGAGAGAGAGAGAGGGGTGGGGTTTTGGTGGCTTGAGAGTTTCTTTTGGAGAATCTTGGTTTCTTTGAGAGTGGAAGAGAGCAAAGAAAGAAAGAAGTTAGAAGAAGGTGAGATTTTCTTGGCTTCTCGGATCTTCTTCTTTTGTGCTTTGGGCCCACTAATAGATTCTTTGCTTTTGCTTCTTGGTAGTTGCTGCAAGTTTGATTCCTTTTCCCTTGTTTTTCTTGTGCCATCTGGTTGTAACCTGAGCTGGGTCTATTCTGTTCTGGGAAAGTCTGAAACATATTAATTATATTCTGTTCTCGGTGAATAATTATGAACTGGACCTATTTCATATGTTAGAAGCTCAGTTGTTTATAACTGGTAATAGTTGATAGTGTTATTTTCTGTTTGTAGGTTCTAATTTGGGGCATTGCTTATCAGTGATTTCTATTGAGTTCTATTGTTGGATGATTGAATTGAGGTTTTGAGTTTGTGTATATTCTTGGCCTGCGTTGATCTTAATACATTCCTGAGGGATGGCGGGCATTGACATTTCAAAATATGCCCACAGTCCTGTGCATAAGGCCATTGCAACAAAAAATTATGCCACTCTCAGGAAGATAGTAGCTGGCCTTCCCCGTCTATGCAATCCAGCTGAGATTCGGACTGAGGCAATTTCATTGGCCGAGGAAGAGAAGGCTGAAGCTATTGCTGCTGCAATTGATAGGCGTGATGTACCAAACCGTGACACTCCTCTTCACTTGGCTGTCAAATTGGGTGATGAGACTGCAACTGAGATGCTCATGGTTGCCGGTGCAGATTGGAGTCTGCAGAACGAGCAGGGATGGAGTGCTCTACAAGAAGCCATCTGCAATAAAGAAGAAGGGATTGCGATGATTATTGTCAGGCATTACCAGCCGTTGGCATGGGCAAAGTGGTGTAGGAGGTTGCCTCGTCTGGTAGGAACAATGCGAAGGATGAGGGACTTCTACATGGAAATAACATTCCATTTTGAGAGTTCTGTGATACCCTTCATCTCGAGGATTGCTCCTTCAGATACTTACAAAATTTGGAAGAGGGGTGCAAATTTGAGGGCAGATATGACCATGGCTGGTTTTGATGGTTTTAGGATTCAGCGTTCAGATCAGAGTATTCTTTTCCTCGGTGATGGATCTGAGGATAGGAAAGTCCCTTCTGGATCGCTTTGTATGATCACACACAAGGATAAAGAGGTGATGAATGCTTTGGATGGTGCTGGTTCTCCTGCAACTGACGAAGAGGTTCGGCAAGAAGTGGCTGCAATGTCTCAGACAAATATATTCAGGCCAGGGATTGATGTGACCCAAGCAGTTCTTTTGCCACAGCTGACTTGGAGGCGGCAGGAGAAAACGGAAATGGTGGGTTCATGGAAGGCAAAGGTCTATGACATGCACAATGTGGTTGTTAGCATCAAATCTAGAAAGGTCCCTGGGGCTCTGTCAGATGATGAGTTCTTCTCATCTTCCAATGACAATGAAACAGAAAGTGAGGAACTCGATGACATTTTGACAGTAGAAGAAAGAAGGCAACTGGAAGTTGCACTTAAATTGGATGCGTCGGAACTGAACTCTGAGAATGGTGAGAATGGTGATGGGATTATTGCACATCGTCATAGTTGTTATGAGCACAGGGAGATTCCTATTGAAGATGCAAATGGTATTATAAATGGAGAGACTAAGCAGGAAAAGAAAGGGTGGTTTGGTGGTTGGAGGAAACGAGATTCTAAAGTTGAAGGGCAGAAGAAAATTGTTCCGCCAAGAAGTTCTCTTTGTGTGGATGAGAAGGTGAGTGATTTGCTAGGGGACTCTCCATCTGGAAGTCAGCCTAAACCAGGAAGACATTCTGTGGAGATTGTTGTGAGGGATGAGCACCGGAAAGAGAGAGATAGCAAGGCATCTACTTCTGTGAGTTCTGAGAGCCATAATCGTCGCAAGGAAGGAAGCCGTGAGAATGAATATAAGAAAGGATTAAGACCTACTCTTTGGCTTTCTCCAAACTTCCCTTTGCAAACTGAAGAACTTCTTCCACTGCTTGACATTCTTGCAAACAAGGTTAAGGCAATTCGTCGCTTAAGAGAGCTGCTGACAACTAAACTTCCTATGGGAACCTTTCCAGTTAAGGTATGATGCCTCTTCTTCTATCTAGCTGGGTTTTACTATAGAAATCTTTGCTTGCTGTTTGATTAGGTCATCATCCACTGCTGCCCTGCCCTTGCAATCATATTATCTATCTGCTTTCTGGATAAGGTTGGTTGTATAATGGCCTTGTTGTTCTATACCAAATAACCCTATGATCTGTATGGTAAGATAGGGTTTTTTCGTGTCTCAAGAACTTTCTAAAAATCGAGTGCTCTTTACGAGTCTTTTTGATGATGTAAATCATATTGAATAAATACTTTTTATGTGTATGCTCGTGTTAAACGGTGCAAGAGGTTTAGGTTTTTGTCTTAGTAAGGTCTGGGCTTAGGTGTTTGAAGCAACTTTACCTAATTTGAGGCTAATGCATCTCCAGCCTCTAAGAGTTGATTGATATACTTGTCTGTTGAGGGAAGGTCATGTGATCATGATATTGGAGTGCATAGTAATTTTTCTGTCCTTTGGGTAGAGGGAATTGCTGATCCTTCCTTGAGTCATGAGTAATTGCAGCAGAGACTAGGGATTTAGTCATAGAAGTTGTAGAACTTTTTTGGCCTGGCTGAAAAGCCAATCACTCCAAGACCCTGTAATAGAGGCTCTTTGATTTTAGTTGTTTTCTCTAGTCTATGCTCTATAACTTCATCTGTTTTCTCTGCTCATGCATTGAGTCATCATTATGGGCATATTTAAGAGAGCTTGGAGGTTTTCATTAATGTTCCAAACGTTGAACTTGTATAGTATCATGTTGTATCTCTTGATTTTTGGTGAATCCAAGTGATTCTTACTTCATTGAAATCTTCATACTTGCCTCTTTTGCTTATATATCTGAAATGCATATTTTATTTTTCCTGTCTTTAAAGAAAAAATGGGTGATTTCCATCTTGTTGGAGTAGTAGTAGTAGTCTCTAAAAAAAGAATTATTACTATTATTGTTACCTCATGTAGATTAGTGCCAACATTGTGTGTAGATTTAGAGATTCAATTGAATCTGATCTAACCTGACAATAGTTACTAGATGTTTTCGAGCCAGCTAGACTCTACTCATTTAGAACTGTAGACTTCTTCCACCAATGGAGAAAGCTCCTTTTATGTTTTCCATAATTGTGGATAAGCATTATTTTGGTTGCCATATTGGCAAGTTATGTGTAGTTAGATAGGTTTGTGATATGAATTGATCTTATGCAATGTTTCCCTTGTAATGGAGGACAAATTTTGAGCACATTATCAGGGTGTGTTTGGCATTGTCTTTCCAAAACTGTGGTTTCCATCTAGACCATGGTTTAAAAAATAGCAAATCGCATCTTTCTCAAAACCATGGTTTTGAGTGTTTTCGGCATTCCAATACCATGGCTCCAAAAAGACAACCAAGCACCCAAAATTTGGCTTTTGGCATCATGCATTCCTTTTCCTTAACTCCACCACAATCTCAAATAGTCTTTGACTGGTCTTCGAACATGTGGTAGTTATTGATGGAGGACCGACAAAAGATTTTAGATATTCTTGTTTTAGAAACATAATTAATATAGAACTATCTAAAATCCTTTACGTGTCCTTCCCTAATTTTTTAAGGAAAAAATTTTGCAAGGGTACCCGACAACACCTTTTAGCCTGCTATCCATTGGCATCTTTTTAATGATTACATGTCCGCAGGGGCAGTATAGTGTAAATATCTTGAAAAGAAAAAAAAAAGAATTGGCTGAGAGAATCTAAAATAGTTTTCTTTATTTGATACCAATGAGAATATGAGGAAACAAACTTAAGTAAGTTTTTAGGTTTTCCAGTTTTATGGCTAGTTATGGATCTGGATTACATAACCATATATTCCACCTCAAATGCTGGTGAGTTGAAAATCATCCTTGTAACGGGTTAGTTTCTAGTGCAAATTGTTGCAATGATATATAAGTGAAGTGGAATAGAACCGAATCAGGAATATGAAAGTTGGGGAGCAACACCCTAGTTGGATATCACTATTATGGAATTGTTGCATGAGGATAAACAATGTTGCTCTGCCTCAGAGGATTCTTAGAATTAGTAAGAAGCATCAATCTTCAGTCTTGAGCTTAGAAAAGCATGTATGTTTAAATTTACAGAAATGCATGTATGTTTAGCATGTTAGTGTACATGAGCATGCATGCACATGGATGCATATACTGTCATTTTTTACATGTCTGTCCTTGTAGTATTGGCAATCACCACAATATCATTATAAGAAACTTTGCCTTTAAGTTCTGGAGCTGATATTAATGGTTGGAGTTCCAAAATCAAGGAATAGCATAGCTCATTCCACTTTAGTTACCCTCAGTTATGACCTGTGGCAACATGTGGTGTACAATATCATATACGGAGTTAATATAGCACTCTAATGTGTCATGTTTGCCTTGCTGAATCGACTGTCGGATTGATGTCCCTATACCCCAAATAGTTGCCACATGAGACTCTCTTCATTAGCCTTTGATTGATCTGCTGATAAGTTGGCTTGCTCCTTCGTGAGAGGCTAGTTGGCATGTGAGAGGCTAGTTGGCATGATGTGCTTTATAGATCATATCCTCTGTATCGTGAAAAACACAATAATGTGGAATTTATTGGATCACATAACTTCAACTAATACTGATGTGGTTTTGGCTGAAGTTGGTGAAGGATTTGCTCTGGTGAAATCAGGTAAGTTCTGTGTTGTTATGCAAAATGCTCATCATTATACCAATTTATACTTCCCGAAGAAGAATGAAAGAAGATGATGATTTTACCTTAAATGATAAATCTCAAGAATTCTCTCTGCTTAGTCCCGGGATAAGTTTTCAGTGAGTCAAAAGGCAGTATTTCATGTTTGTGTTTTGCAAATATCCATGGCTTGCTTAGTCTCGTTATTCCTGGTCCCAGCCACATGCCACTTGTTTTCAGACGGAAGGTAGAAGCATAGTTATTAGATCCATCCATCCTGCCTTGTCTGGCTGGTGAAACTAGAAACCTAGTTAACCAGACACTCAGCAATTCTAGGTTTCTGATAGGATCATCTAGGAGTCAAACTTGACAGAAACTTGAAACGTAACTCTAGTCTGCTGAATTTCATTTGAATTTGATAAGTTTCCTGCGCAGCTCCATTTTTAGAAATACCATTTGACCAAGATATGACAGAATAGGATTTTAACCTGGCCTTGTGGTAAGAGAGCATCTAACACTTACTGTCAGGTGTCAGGCCATGCTAGATAAAATGTTTAAAAACCGCACATAAATATCTGATTGTTACGCATATATATTATTATGGATCCTATAAATCCAGTTGACTAGTTTGGCATCTGGGTCAAGTTTTAACAATTATGATTTGGAAGTTATTTTGTTGGCAGTAGTCCCTTGCACCAAGGTAGAGTTTTGAAGCACCTCGATAACATTCTCTCCTTCCAAATTTGCTGACATGCTTTTGTAAGATATTGGAGAAAATCACTTCGAAAGCCCAATTCCAGCAAATTACTTTACTGACTGGAATTCATTCAAAAAAGAACTGGATGATAATGCTGCCACTTCTTGTGCTGCAGCTTGATATATATATATATATATTTTTTTTGATCTTTAGTCCTATTGTTTTGTCAATCTCTGAATATGTTTTCTGAGTACTTCTTGTTTACATCCAGGTTGCCATTCCAGTAGTTCCCACCATCAGGGTACTGGTTACATTTACAAAGTTTGAAGAACTACAGCCACTGGATGAATTCTCAACACCGCCTTCAAGTCCTACGGCTGCGGGACGGGAAAGTCCATTGGTCACGCAGTCCTCAACATCATCTTGGTTTCAGTGGATAAAAGCCCCTTACCAACGCCCTGGCTCGTCTGCTGGTGGCTCTAGCAGTAGGATAGAAAACATTCTGGACCCATTTGCTATTCCTTCAGAGTATACCTGGGTTACAGCTGAAGCGAAGAAAAAGAAGATGCAGGAGAAGAACAAATCAAAGAAAGCAAAAAATCATGGTCATTAAGGACTTGCGGGTGATAATGTCAAATAGGGAATAGTGGCTTATAAGACCGCGGTATTGTGATAATGCGAGGAAAAAAAGCGCCCTCCTAGTCGGGAGAAAATTTGGTGCATCATTGTGGGGGTTGGAAAGGAAGAAGTATTGTGATTCTTTCTTACAGCAATTGCTTGGCCTGTAACATGTTTAACTTCATTTTAGATAAATTTGTTTTACTACCTTCTGTATGTGATTGATTTGTTAACTCTTTACTGACAAAACCAGCAGGTTACCTTTATAGCCCATGAGTACAGCGAGTGCCATCCTTCATTTCATTTAAAAGTACAGAGAGGTTTCTGTATCAATTTTTTTTTTCTTTTTAGTCTAGTTTTTGATCTTCAATGTCACCCTCAACTCCCACGATTACCTGCCACTCACGAACCTAAACTCCCACCATGCTTTCACACTATAAGCCCAGTTAGTGGTGTCTTCTTAAATATGAGTTTTCACCACGTACCAAGAAAGGAATCATTGGGTGGCTCTAGAAGGAGGGCAGATTTTTTCAGAGAGAATGATAAAAGGGACGTTAAAGGTTTTGATTGGTCTTGGATTTGTTAGAAATCTATTCACAAGGTTCGATAGCCGTGCAACATGGGCAAGCAATAAATAAAAGAACCCAGGAAAATTTTCACAGCCCTTTTGTTTTCTACACATATTTTCTATCTTCAATGTTCTAGAGGACTTATTCTATGTAAATAAATACAAGAATGTGAATACTGTGAAATGCTCTTGAAGAATTGCATCACCAGGAGATCCATCTGCAAGAAGAGAAGATTGTAACTGTTAGAAAACTGAGAGGGACTTTTTTGAAAAAGAAAGACAGTTCTCCAAGAACAAGAGGCAGATTATTTTATACGGCGTTATCAAGTGTTTTAAATTTCCTTGTCGAAGTGTTTTGGATTTCTAAAAATGATATGACTTTGTCCTGAAAGAGACAGTTCTAATTCCGTGTATACATTGATTCTTGTGAGTATGCATTCGTTGTATTTTGTTCATGTTGACAATACAACTGTCTTAACTGGTCCTGTGACCATCCTGATTCTGTACCTTTACTTTTCCAAAAAACCTAATTTAATACCATCGTTCTTCGTCCCTAGCCTTTTAAGAAGGCTTCAGACACATATCCCATTAATGATAATAGGACAGATTGATGTGAAGCCATATTTCTTCTTGATGTGTACATGCCTTCAGATTTTTATTTATCCCCAGAACCTCACAGAGATCATTAGCTACTTCTGATACGTTGCTTTTTGGTTGTTTGAAGGCAGACCCTCATGGACTAACCATAGATACATGCAACCTGCTCTAAAAACATATATAGAAAATTTCAGCAGGCACCCATGTTCTCAATCCTCTGATTGGTTTAGGATTCAGGCCTCTTCTTTGAAACAAAAATCTCAATCGAAGTTTGTGTGCATTACCCAAATACAAAATTACCTTCATATGATGGCTAAAGGAATCAAACTCATGTCGTCATGATCATGCACCTACATATGCTTTGCTAGTTAGGGCCCCTGCCTTTTGGTGGCCTTCCTGTTTTTATAGTTACTACCTATGTTGTCCAAACACCTAAGAATTCTAAGAGTAGAAGTCATAAAAGGCCAGAAAACTTTCCTTTGCCTCTAAACACACACACATGATGCAAGTTCAACAGCTTCACACAATCGTTAAGAATTCTAACTCTGGTTCTGAACTAGATCGAATTATATTGTCCAAGTAAGGTTCATTTCATCCTGTCAATGAGATGCTATGTATTTGAAAGAAAAAGAAAAAAAAATGCTAGCTGGGGCTGCTGTTAACCATCGTAGCATACGATAAGTGTCTAGTATAATCTCAATTGTATCAAGTGCCTTTTGCCATTGAAACTTGGAAGTCTTCAACGGTCATTTTGCATTTCATGGTCAGATGCATTGTTGACTCACAGAAGGCATTGCATTTGATTATATTTCGAGGCATCTTCCACATTTCAACAATATTATACTCATAAAAGACATGCACCTGATTGGTTTTTGTGCTAATCATAAGTATATTTAGTGATTTTTTGAAGGGAAGGAAAAACAAGGAATATAAATATGCCTTGCCACTTTACATATATGATTCTGAAGTCTTAAATCAGTAAAGAACAATTAAAGTGTCATACCTATGGCAGGATTTCTTGTTCATTGAATTGTACAAACACAAGAATTCCTTGCTCCTTCAAGTTCTCCATCATCAGAGATGCTGTGATATTATGAAAGAGAAAGGAAAATATAGTGAAAGTGCAACAGAAAAGCAAATAAAATAGCTGCCTGAACCTTAAAAGATGTAGCATATATGAATAGATTGTAAATGGAGAAAACAAACCATCATTACTTCATTTTCTAGAAATTGTTCATGCAGCCATGCCCTACATATCATAATAGTGCCTAAGCCTAAACACTCTTTTAAAGTTAGGGACAAAACACCCTTATTACTGTTGAAGATAATATTGGAAATAATTTGCTTATCAAAAACATGGTGTGGCTTGTGGGGATTCATCATCAAACACAATCAAAATCCAATATTCATGAAAACTAAGTATGATAAGCAGGGGATGGTTAAGTTTACCTCGGTTCAAATTCAAGAACATGAGCAATATCTGTGCCATAGGCAATATCAGGCCAACTTACTTTCCTCTTTTGATGATCTGTCCTTGCTTGACTTTCCTCAATTGTAGTAGTAGAAGCAGTTTTCTTGAGATTACTCTTGAGAGTAGAAGTTTCTATGTGAGGTCCATTATTAGACCCACTAGGACTGCTGCTTCTCCTATTTCTTCCACCATTGCTCTTTTGATGATCCTGTACTGATTCATAAGTACTGACTTCTTCCATGACCCCATATTCTTTCTTTTCTGCGAAGGATCCCCTCTCAGTTTTGTTGCTTTCTTCACCTTTGTTGATAAAGTTTCTTGAAGGTACATAGCAAGAGCACACCAAAGAAGTGCACCTGTTCTGCCCCGAGGCCGCCAGGAGTACAGTCAATGAGGTTAAACTTGATATATCTCGCTGTATGTGTTCTCCCTATGTATTGATATACCATGCATATCCACCCTTTTAGCTGTGTCTGTTATCAGTAATGGACAGGTATCAGAACAAAAAAAGAAACAAAAGGAGAGAAAGCCTGTATATAATAATGTTAATATATAAGGTGGTTATCACTAAATGATTATGGTTTATTGCTTTGCATCTAAGAAAGTGGGGATATGGCCATATTTTGGTTTTTGGAAGTGGGGTTATGCGCGTTGGGGTATGCAGGAAATCGGGAAGACATGGTTGGATATAGAAGCACAGGCACAATCATGGTCATTGCCTCACCCACCACTTAGACTCGTTTTTCTTTTGCTTTTTTTTCTAAGCACTCATTATAGTGTTGTGGTGATGAATTGGTGTGTGTGTGGGTAAAAAGACGTAGTACATGTTTGTTCTTTAACTTTTGACTATTTGTGTGTATGTGGGCATCATATTCATTGTTTGCTTACAGTTGGAAACGGACATCTGATCTTTTAATTTCTTCTCACGCTGTTTTGCTTTTCCTGGCACAAGGCCAGAGGGCATGCAACATGTGAGTGGAGAGGGAAAGCAGAGAGAGAGGAGGATTATAAAGAGAGTTGCAATATAGAATCTTTGTTGAGAGGGCTGATTTGTGCATCTATGGTGTAAAGATTGATTGGACATGATTTCAGACACCTTTCCCCACCTTCTTTACCCTGTTCCATAGCTGGATTACATAACAAGGAACTACTTCCTTGATATAATTCCTTGTCAGCAAATGCTATTATAATTTGGAAGGGCACGGAACCTTTATTGTACGCATGTGTAGCCTTTATAATTATGCTACAATATTGGTTTTGTCGTCTTCGTGTAGGAGGGCACATTTCTGTGTTTGTATCAGGCAATAATTTCATTGCATTCAGATCCATTTGCAGGAAGCTGTTGTAACTCGTAATGTAGCATCACCATTTAAACCTTCCTTGCAATTTAATTGGCTGGTGATGATGAATCTCGTTTCTGTCAAGAAGTCAAGGTAGGTTAGGCTTATAAAGTCCAAGGATGTCCCTTATTTTCTCCCTCTTTTTTAAGACAAAACCCACATCTTCAAGTTCATGGACAAAGTCCAATGTCTGAAGATGGGCGGTACTAACTGTAATCTTAACATCTTTGGCTGGCCAAAGTTGACGAAGTTATCTTCTGTCGTTCAGACGATTTTCTCTTGGTAGTTTCGATTAGACAATTTACATGATGGCATGCAAACACTGGCCAAACTTCTTCTCTTTATTGGGTAAAAAATTCATCTTTTTGCATATTTTTTGTGTGTAAAACGATTGTTCCAAGGCTTTAGTCCATGGAATTATTAACACATTTTACTAACACATGAATTGATAAGGATTATCCAGCCATCACCATTTAGACCCCTCTAGTTATTTTACCCGTGATTCGTCGCGGATTGGATAATATTTTTGGTTAAAAAAAAGATAAATATACAAGCTTTTCAAATGCTTTTTATTTTGCTAATAAATATTAAAAAAAACATGCTAACGCATTTATTCAACTCCCCTCATTACAAGTAAAATATTTTTTTTCTAACACAAAATGATTAATGTATAGATATTATTAACTTGTTTTTTAACAACGAGTAAAAAATATAATTGTAAATAAAAAAGACGATACTTACATATAATAAATATATTGAAAATCATATGTGTTAATATATAAAGATATGTAAAATTTCAAGTTAATTCTTGATGTAATAGAAAAATAGGATAATATTACAATTGCTACAATGAAATACCGTTTTCTTAGTCTTTATATGATATATTTTTTAAAAGTGCGAAGAAAAAAAGTGTAAAGAAAAGAAAAGGAAAAAAATTAAAAAAAGAAAAAAATAATGATAAATAAACCAAGAATACATCGATAAATATGCCTAGTATAAAGAAAAGAAATAAAAAAAAAACCAAAAATTACAATTTTAGTACAGCTGCAATGACAAATTTTAGAATAATTTACGATTATATTATTTCTAAGTTAAAAGACCATTTCCATAATAATATATATTCTTTGTTTTTAGGATTACAATTTACAATCACAAAAAAAGAAAATAATTTACATCGACCATTCTTGATATTTTAGTGAAACGAAATCACAAATGTTAATAAAGGTTTTCAAAAACTTGTCAAACAAATGCAGGGGTTTTATTAAAATTAAATACTGAAGATTTTTAATTATTTAAGACATTTTTTATAAGATAAATGTATGGGTCAGCATAGTTAGCAAATGCCATGAGTTCGACCATGTGTGTGCTAATGGATAATTAGCTAAAAAAACACACAAAAAAATACATTAAAAACAAGAAGGTGGATTAGAATCGCAATTACAATTCAATTTGAGATCAAACCATGAGAAAATCAAAGTATTTTTAGCTTATATTTTCTTCAACTAAATGAATTAAGAAGGTTAATTATGGATTGGCTGAAAAACAAACCTCAAATAAACATTATTTATTTATACAATTCTTTTCTCTCTACTAAAAAAAAAAGCTTGGATAGATTATTATTTATATGGACAAGGAAGCATCTCATTTTTTTTCAAAATTTTCCATAATTTTATTTTTAAATTTACCTTCTAATTTTATTTATTC
>Ga0325404_1005691_pt1 | contig 13128 bp, 12 predicted proteins | sample PopdelMetagenome_18_FD_205664 | JGI IMG/M metagenome (GOLD analysis project Ga0325404, IMG submission 205664) | Populus deltoides microbial communities from Bellville, Georgia, United States - Xylem-Control-R1 | ecosystem: Host-associated > Plants > Phyllosphere > Stem > Wood/Secondary xylem... | reverse complement strand
CATAAAAAGAAATTTGAAAAAAATTAAAAAGGCTAATTCGCAAACTACCTGATATTTAAGGATAAAATAAAAAAAACTAAATAAAAACAAAGTCTAAGTTGTTAGAGGGTGGAATTGAAAAAAAATAAAAAAATTCAATTAAAAAATGATATAAAAAAACTAAGAGAATCAGACTCAACCTACCAAACTCATGACCTGGTTATAAGATATGAATAACTTTATAGAAAACAAATAGAAAATTTATAAAGTTTGATTTCTAACTAACCCAATATTAAATAATAGAATTATAACAAAAACAAGAAAAAAAATAAAAAAATAACTCAAGTTAATCAAAGCTAACATGTTAAATCCGTGACTTAAATCATAAAATCAAGATAAATTCATAAAAAATAAATAAAAAAATATAAAGCTATACTTTTAAGAGATTTAATATTAAATGGTGAAATTAAAAAAAAATTAAATTCATGAAATTAGAATGTAGCATAATAAAAAAATTAATAAAGTATATTTTTTAAATAATATAATATTAAATAATAAAATAAAATAAAAATCAAATTAAATATTGAGTTATAAAAAAAAATACTAAATTTGTTTTTAACTAAAAGTGATTCCTGTTTCCTAGCTAGTTCCCTCCCTCCCTCTTAAAAGTAACTTAAGTCGCTTTGTTCTCAAGTTTCAACCCCCAAACCCAAAATAAACCAACTCTCTCTCAGGTGACAGTTTCCAAGACTTCTTATCAGCTCTTTTTGATACTTTACTTCCTCGAATCAACAAACAAACCAATTCCCTTTTTATTTTCTTTTTTCAATTACACTCGCACATATATAACCATGCACTGTTAACACAAGCAAGCAATCTGTTGAAAGATACAGACACCCTTTTGTACTTTTTTCCGGGTTTGCAGTGTTGAACTGATAAATGAAGGGAGAGGATCAGACGAGGTATTTGTTCGGGATTTCTTTATCTGACCGGCCTAAATGGCAACAGTTTCTTATTTGCTCTTCCGGGTTCTTCTTTGGTTATCTCATTAATGGCATCTGCGAGGTTTGTTTCTAAGTTTTATCACTGTTTATCATCTTGGGATTTTTTTTATAAAGTGCGGACAAGTTGTTTGTTTCTTGTTTGACTTTGATTGCCAATTCTTGTTCTTGTTTTTCTTTCTTTTTTCCTAGTGTAATTGGTTAAATTTCCATGTCTTGAGCGTTTAATATCCACATGCATCTAACGTTTTTGTTATACTCTGTTTGGTTGCTGAGAATGAAACTGATGCAACGCAAAGTTTTATTTTATTTTATTTTTATTTTGTTCTTAATTGATGGCAAAGTCTCACAATTTTTGTTTTCTCTTAAATTTTTGTTTCTTAAGTCTACCGAGTCAATTTTCTGCTTTTGGTCATTATTTTGTTAAAAAATAATGTTTTCTTTGGGTGTTCCTTATATAGTCTTTTATTTGTTTTGACCTTAAAATTATGAAAAATGGAATACCAGTATATCGGTAAATTTTTTGTTGGTTTTTATTTGATTCTCATTGCTTGGAGCCTTTGATCTAATCATCGACATATCACATTTTCAATTGGCTAATTGCAGGAATATGTGTATAATCGGCTCCAATTCAGGTATATAACTATTGTTAGTATTTCTATATTAATTATGTTATGCAGTAATTTTTATGCATATTTGTTTTTTCTTTTGGATTTTCAGCTATGGTTGGTATTTCACATTTGTACAAGGATTTGTGTACTTGGTGCTTATATACTTGCAGGGTTTCACCCCCAAGCAAATGGTGAACCCATGGAAAACTTATTGGAAACTCTCTGCTGTTCTTATGGGTTCTCATGGGTTGACTAAGGGGTCCCTGGCCTTTCTTAACTATCCAGCTCAAATCATGTTCAAATCCACCAAGGTAAACTTAGTTCTTATCTAACTCTTGTCCTATTAAGTTGGATGTGAAAGGTCTTGTTTTTTTAAGATCTCTTGTACATGTGGAAGAAATTTATTTGATTGAACTTTTGTTGCTTGTATTTGAATACGATGAAATTTTGATGAAATTTAAGATGGATCTTGTCCCTTTCTTCTCTAATACGAAAGTTTTGGTGATTTCGAGAATCTAGGTACTGCCAGTCATGTTAATGGGAGCCTTCATTCCAGGATTGAGAAGAAAATATCCAGTTCACGAATACATATCAGCTCTGCTTCTGGTTATTGGTCTGATCCTTTTCACCTTGGCAGATGCTCAAACATCTCCAAATTTTAGTATAATTGGTGTGCTGATGATTTCTGGTGCTTTAATTATGGATTCTTTGATGGGTAATTTGCAAGAAGCAATTTTTACTATGAATCCTGACACCACGCAGGTGATGACTCCCCCCCCCCCCCCCCAACAATACATGAACACAAAATTGTTTTGACAAAAAAATGTGCATCATCAGGCCTTTCTTTTTATGTACTTGACAGATCGAGGTGCTGTTCTGCTCGACAATTGTTGGATTGCCTTTCTTGCTTCCACCAATGATCCTGACTGGAGAGCTGTTTAAGGCTTGGAAATCCTGTGCTCAAGTAAAGAACTATGCACGTATAAATATTTGTTGACTATATAAATTGATTTGAAAAGAAATCCATGTTGTATGTGTGGGGCTTCAATGAAAATGGTTGGAGTCAAGTTATACATAACGTGCCTGCTATGCACAACCAAAAAAGGTTCCTTGGAGAAATCAATGAATGATATGGTGGTTGAATGTCCACTTCATTAGTATATTAATTATTTAGTGATTGATACAATCCATTGACTTAGTCAGACCTCCATTGGGGATATTTTCCAACAAACTTCTCTGTTGGTTACAGCTTGCTTAAAGAAATAGGAATTCTGTACTAAAGTAATGCAAAAGGGAGAGCTAAATGCTTATTGGATTGACATATGAAGAATACATGTTACCAAGAGTTTCTGTTTGGGTCAAGGGTTCATGGATTCCTTTTTATGATTGAATATGGAAACAGATTAAGTTTTTTGGTACTGCATTTACTTATTCTCCTGGTTTTACCTATTTAAAATAATGATCAACTTTCAGACATCCAGATTGTCGCTGCCTTGCATTTCCAAAATTATTCAATTTGAGCATTGCTGCATTTTTTGTTTCTATTGCCAAGTTCCTTTGATCATTACTTCTTTATGTATTGCAGCATCCTTATGTGTATGGAGTGTTAGTATTTGAAGCCATGGCCACATTCGTTGGCCAAATTTCTGTTCTGTCCCTCATTGCCATTTTTGGCGCTGCTGCCACTGCCATGGTATATCCATCGTCTCACCCTCTCTGAATTGCTGTAAATTCTGCATTTTATCCCCCCCACTTTGATTATCCCCCCCACTTTGATAGTTGACGTTGTCTTGCGTCGGAATACCCAGCTTGGAAGCCTAATTGGCCATTGAACTGCTTGCTAAATGGGATGTAAAATGAGCTCATCAGAAATATTTCCACCACCTTATTTTAGGATATGCTTCACATGCTATATCTGACTTGTGGGTTCTGATTTGTACTGGCATGCAGATAACAACTGCTAGAAAGGCAGTTACCTTGTTGCTGTCATACATGATATTCACAAAGCCATTAACTGAGCAGCATGGGACAGGGCTGCTACTTCTGGCCATGGGAATCATATTGAAGATGGTTCCTGCAGATTACAAACCCCCCACTAGGAGTGCAGCTAGACATGGGAAGTCCCATTTCAAAGAAGAAATAAGCCTAGGAGATAGTAGGAAAGCTGAAGGTGCTGAAGAAAAACGGCCCTTAGTGTGAGGACAAAGGTCATATAGATTTATTTTTTCTTTGTAATTTTTTCCCGTTTCTCATTACATCCAGGGGGAGGGCATAGATACAGGAATAACAAAAAGTATATCAGGGAAGAAGAGAAAAGAGTGGAAACGCTAGCCACTTGTGATGTAAATCTCATCGGTGAAACTGATTCACCTTTTGATGTTTTGGAATGGAATGGAATTGAATTCATTGATTGAAAACAGCATTTTCTTTCTTCTTCTTGTGCTTGGATACTGGCCAGATATGGTATGTATGCACCCTTGCATAGTTTGGTGTTTTATACAGAAATATATGGTGATTAAAGGGCGGGTGGCGTCCACACGTGAACATGTCATCAAAACCATCGTTTATCCTATATTAACTCCGATGCTATATATATACTGGGCAACTTGTTCCGCAGAATTTTCGAATATAGAGACATAAAAGTGACCCTTCGCTTGCCCCAAGGGACAGGATCCCATCCTACCAGCCTGGCTCCAGTCCCTAATTCTTGTTAGTCTCCTGCTCCGCGCTAATTATGTATCAAGTTATTAGTGATATGTTAACATGAACAATCGGTATACTTGTTTTCGGTTTCTCTGCCATTGAATTTATTTTTTCATTAATGTATTGAAATCCCTGATGAGCCCTAACCAGGTCTCTTTACCCATGGCTCCTCTATAATATTCACTATAGGGTTACTTGTATTCATACATACAAATCAACGCGTCTCAAAAAAGGAGAAGTCGTCTTTGCATTAAGAATCTCTTAAAAATAAATAAATAAATAAAATCTTAAATATTAAGAGGGATGATTTATTCTCACTCCATGTTTTGTTATTCCCAGTCCATGGTCACTTTTTTTTTTTTACTTAGATAAACCGAAATACCATGATTATATATATTTTTTTTTACAAATTATGATATTAAATGTTGGTTTTAAATTTACATCTAGAAAATATAATCAAAAGCAAAGATTCTTCGTTTTTGTGTCTAGGATAATTAAATTTTATCTTCCTTTTTGTATTGCTTTCAATTAAATGTTGGTTTCTGAAAAATAAGAATTTTGTTTTTGTGCTCAAATCTACCTCCAAAATGGAATAATGTATTAATATTATTATTAAAGTTTATTTAAGACTCTGGTAGAAGTTTCTTTGAATTAAAATAATATATTTTTTATTTTTTAAAATTTAATTTTTATATTAGCATATTAAAAAGATCTAAAAATACTAAAAATTAAATTAAAAATTAAAAAAAAATCTTATAAACACGGTTAAATCAGAATATACAAATAGGAAGTCCTTTTCTAATTAAATTAGAGTCCCATTTTCGCATAATGTATGGGCTCGAAGCCCATCGAGACAAGCTTATAATAAATCTTACAAATTCGGCTTATCGAGTCCAAGCAATTGATTTAGCGCAGAAACTGTAGTGGTGGAGCCCAAGGCAGCACCCATGCGTCTACAATATCCAACGGCACCAATTGAAAGTTAGTTCCCCACGTCATCGCACGGTCATAATCACCCATTTTCTAAGTAATGAATCCCCAATTGTGGAAAAGATAGCATCATCACCCTCATTAACCAAAAATAAAATAAAGAAATTCAAAAGCTAGAAAAACCCTATTTTTGCTCTCTCTCTCCTTGCAGCTTTTCAAGAAAAGAAAAAAATCATGAAAGGAGCGAAACGATTTGCAGTTTCAGACTCACTCCCTGACTCCAATGACACGGCAGTGAGTTTCTTCAGAAAACGCTAATTTGATTCTACTCAATTTTCTTGTTTAGCTGATAAACAATATGCTTATTTGTGCTCTTAGAATATAAGATTTTTTGCAATTGTGTTTTGGTTTTTTCGTAATAAAGTTTGAATTTTGAATCGTGGGCTGCTGCTTAAATTGGGATTTGAATTTACTTTTGAGTGTTTGAGGAGTTTAGTGCTTTGATTGATGGTGGTTTTTGGGATAATGAAGTGAAATTACGGGTAAAAGTTTAGTTTTTTTTTTTTTTGCTAAATGGTCTATATATTTTATGTTAATGCATTTTAAGGAGCTTTAGTGAGGTTCTTGGTTGCATTTTTGTTCATGTCTTTGAATTTTTTTATGTGGAGCTCTTTGTCTAGGCAAAAGCAAAACTATGATGTCACTATTTTTTTGTTATTCTTACTTGTTTGCTTCTGTATTTTTCATGAAAAGAACGTTCTATTTTACATCCTTTTGATTTTGAGCTTCGATCATATTTCGGAGGCTGATTATGCGAAATCAACTTATGGTTGCAGTTGCGGAATAAACGAATAATGGCAGGATTGCTATTTGATGTTCATAGACGCGAACCATCTCAGCAACAATTGACTCCATCGTTGGATGTGAAACGGGCTGAGTCATCACAGCATCACGTGAGAGCTCTCAATAATCAATTTGCCAGGTCCATTTCTTTCCTGTATTTGAACAACTTGACATCTTCATTTATCATCTGGTCAACTTAGTTTCTGCTTTTATGATTCATTTGGATGAAGATGATGGGTTCTCTTGTTTGTCTACTTTTTTTCCTCATATTATCAAATTCTATGTACAAGTTCTTTGAATAATGAGAAACATTTACCGCATGATGAAGATATATATTTGTTGTCCTTGATCTTATAGACTTAATTTTTGGGGCTTCTTTCATTTTGGAATAGTTGGGTTCAAACACAACTGAAGAACCATCCCGATGAACTTTGGGAAGATGGGATTCAAGACTACCTTGCTCATGCTTCAAACATTATGGTAAAACTTAATGTCTTTTAGCATACATTAAAGGGGACATGCATGCATTCTTGTATTTAATGTAAAATCTATTTATAAAAGCTTTGATCTTCTTCTCTCTTATTGCAGGAGAAGTTTAGTGATGTTGTCAACTGGCTTAAAGCAAATTCTGCAAAAGGAGGATCTGTTGGTGACTCTCTTACAACTGAAAAGAAATTAGTGCCTGAAATAAAGAATAATGAGAGCAAATTACATCAAGAAAAAACTGGTTTTGCTCTACCAAGTACAAGTGCAAGCTTTACAAGTTCCTGGAGCTCTGGTGTGTTTTCTGCCAACCAAAGTTCTGGAGGAGTATCATCTAGTAGCCAAAGCTCTAGTTTATTCTCCAACGGTGAAAGCTCTGCTACATTCTCGAACAATCTAGGTTCTGGTTTGTTCTCAAACAACCAAAGCTCTGGATTCTTCTCAAACAGTCAAACTTTTGGACTCTACGCCAACAATCAAAGCTCTGGAGCATTATCCAGCGGCCAAAGTTGTGGAGCGTTCTCCAACAGTCAAACACCTTTCTCCATTAATCAAAGCACTGGAGCAGTCTCCAACAGCCAAAGTTTAGGAGCACTCTCCAACAGTGAAACACCTTTCTCCATTAATCAAAGCACTGGAGCATTCTCCAACAGCCAAAGTTTAGGAGCACTCTCCAACAGTCAAACACCTTTCTCCTTTAATCAAAGCTCTGCAGCATTCTCTGAAAGCCAAAGTTTAGGAGTGCTCTCCAACAGTCAAACACCTTTCTCATTTGGTAGGTATTGCACTGCCATACTTGAATGCTACACTGGTTATAAATTCAACAGAAGTATTCAGTTGCCAAGATGACTTATGTGCCAGAGAAAAAGGACAAATATATATGTGACAATGGAAATGTGCTCTAGGCTCAAGTAGGAAGCTATAAATGTGTCTGGGTTCTTGGTGAATCATCTAGATGAAGATATTATAGGTTTGTCTTGTAATATCCGTAATATTGTGAAGTGGACTGCGAAAGGTATTCCCAGAAGGTCCACCAGACCTTGCTACATGCACCTTAGTGTCTCATGGTGTGGCAATTTAAGTCAGAAACTATAATTACAAAATCCTCTGATGAAGACATGTTCAGTTTCTTCTTTTACATTTTTTTTTCCCCAGCACAAGTCACTGAGAGTTGGCCATCTACAACTAGAGAGTACCCAGTTCAGTACTCTTGGAGATGAGATATGATGCTAATAAACTCCCAGTAGAATAGTTTAGATAATAAAATAAGAAGATGTGGATATGACACTTCATTATTTGTTATTCTGTGATTTTTTTATACAGATTTTAGAGTCGCATGTGTTGCTTTTGTAAAAGTGCCACAAAATCTGACTTTCTTTTTTCTTATTTTCTATTTTAGGAGGTCAAAGCTCCATCCCCACAACCCATAACACTGCAGATGATGCTAATGATGGTGAGAGAGAGAATTTGTTTTGTTTCCTTTTTGTTGTTTGAGATTCTCTTAAGCTATTACTTTAAATTAAACCTGCAATGCATTTTATGATTCTCTTTCTTTTTCATGTATGTTTACTCCAGTTGATGATGTTATGTGCAAAAGTGTGAGCTGCACTTCTTTTCTTTATCACATGCTGGTAGTTGAAATTTGGTTTCAAGTCCTCAAAGCGTTGGTAGGTTTGTGATATCAAAACCCTATATCTGAAAAGGGAATTCCGTGTTGTTAGTTCCCGTTTGGATAATTAGATTAGAGACTTATTCAGTTGCAAGCCTGACACTTTTCAACATATAAAGGAACATGCTTTAATTGTAAAATTCAAGTTGATCTGGGGGTTAAGTATATGGTCACAACGCCCATGTTTCTCAGCTTTTGAGACCATGGAACTACCACTCTTTATAGATTAGATTTTCACTTAGAACTTGGTTTTGAAAAAATTGGAAGAGGATGGTTGAGTGTAATATAGGTATCTCTTAGGAGTTCACTGCATTTCTGGATATTTGTTGTGTTTACTTTTCATTTACAGTAGAAGTAGGCCAAATGATTGTTGTTGTTTACTGGAAATGAAAATATTGATCATTAGACATCTATTAATTCCTTGGTTTTGATCTGTTGTGTTATATATATGAAGTTTTAATTTCTTTATCCTGGTTAGGCTATCAACTGTAGAGTATCGACTGTAGGATCTCTGTTCTGTGAAATATGTGCTGTCATAATGTCTGTCTGATTTGCTGGTTCTAGCACTGATCCCATTTTGAAGCTGGATTTGTACAAATTGTTTGCATGTTTATTAACACTTTGAAATCTTAAATGGTAGACGTTCTTTGTATAATTTTGAGAAATATTTCGTTGAAGCCTGGAGCTCTCAGCCCTGCTCTTGTGTGTATTTGTGTTATACGTAGATATTAAACAACCATTTCTTTTACCAGAAAATGAATTACAGCAACCTGGCAGTCCATCTGTGAAGAAGTCTGTAGAGAAGGGTATTGTTACAGTCCATGAAGTCAAGTGCAAGCTCTATGTGAAGGTAATTGACATTTCATACTGTACTCATTGAGAAGTTTATGTTTTTGGGATGAGGTTATGCAATGTATCAAGTTTTTAATAGTAGAAGAAAGTTGTCTTTTACTCGTGCATACCAGCAAATTTAACTTTCTCCCATTTTTTTCTTTTCACAAAATTAGTTAGTTTGGTACTTAATATATCTATCAAATGCTACGTCTGTTGACATCTTAAAATTCACGTGATTGATTTTTTAAGTGGAGATCATTTCATATTCCATGCAATTTTAAGTTCCGGTATTAGAAATTAAACAGTGCAAGTGACAAAGAGATTAGGCATAATTGTTAAATAAGCCTTGAATCAAACTCTGTTAGTGGTTTCAATTATAGAGTGAGGTGACAAGTGGTGCTTCTATTCTCCCATAACCAGAATATCCACGATTCTAAGTATAGCAGTTGTTAATACATATTTGTTGGTATAATTGAGTTTTACATTTCCGTATTAAATCATATGATTTTCTGACAGCTCATGCTATTCTAAGACACATTATTAATCTTGGTTATGTTCATAATTGATCTGCTGGATGAATTGAGATGATCTGTATGCCATTCAAGTCTTGACTTGTATCTCCTGCTTGTTCTGCCATCTTTGTGGTTAAATAATTTCTTTGGTTTTTTCCTCGTGCTATGTTCAGTCAAGTGATCCAGCAGTTAAAGACACGTGGAAAGATAAAGGCACAGGGCAGCTTTCCATCAAATGCAAAGAGGGGATAAGCAAGGGCGAAAAAGAATCTAAACCAACAATTGTTGTTCGAAATGATGTATGTTCCATTATGGACTTATTTTGGTTTCTGAAATCTTTATTAACCCTTATCATGGTTTCAGTGATTGATTGGTTTCCTCTCCTTTTCCAATTTCTTTTGTTTGCACATTTAGGCATTTTATTTTCTTTTGATAGATTCTGCATAGTGCTTATTTCAACTTCAGATTATTACTTTAAGGACTTCTAAAAACTCTTTTTTGGACTTACTGTCTGTAGTGTTTTGCTGATGGCAGGTGGGAAAAGTGTTACTAAATGCTTTGCTCTATCCAGGAATCAAGACAAATCCACAGAAGAATTCCCTTGTTGCAATATTTCATACTGCGGTAATGCATTTTAATTCTTATTTCTACACTTTTATGAGCATATAAACTTTTGTCTGGTTTATCTATAACATGTAAATCACATATCCAACGAACACTTAGAAAGCTGCTGTGACGGTTTATATTAATCATAATATTTAATGTATTATCTCTTCCATGTAACTCGGTGATTTGTCTTGTTGCAGGGTGATGACAGTGGCAATAATGATAGTGTTGTGGCACGCACTTTTTTATTAAGGATGAAAACAGAGGAGGATCGGAATAAGTTAGCAACAGCAATCCAAGAATATGCTCCCACATCATGAAAGTAACAATAGGAACATGATTCTTAAAAATTTTGCAGCAATTGGCTTGTTAGGAACCGAGTGAGCTTGTTTGGGGCAAAAAAATAACTGGGGTCAATTTTTGGAACACGGACCCCCATGAAATCAAATGTGTTTCTATCGCTTGTATTATACTATTAGGAGGAAAACGTATGCTATGTTTTATTTTAATCGTAAATCATTATCCTTTTCTAGTTAATCTGGAATATGCACGTCATTGTATGACTCGAAACTCATACAATGCATGCAACGCGAGCAAAAGTTATTGTATCCATATAACAGCGTGATATTGGAGGCAAATAAAAACAAGAAACTGTAAGCTCTCCAGCATAAGATGCCCATAGCCTTCAGATTCAGTAACGTGTGTAACAACAAACAATACGTGATCGCACAGGAGGGAGACATTGAAATATATCTCTCCTCGCCAAAATGTTTAATAGTTTGAAAATTAGATGTGCAACTTCTGCTATATACACTCCCTTTTTGCAGTTATTTACAGAGCAGAATGATTCGATGACACCTCGTAAATTATCACCTCTCCCAAGTGCGTTTCTTCACAAATCTATCATCGGAGTTCAGTTTCTCACATCGCCAAAACTTTTGGATCAAGTTACCTTGTCAGTCGTTATTAGAACTCGTTAATACTGTGCCCGTCCAGTGTACGATGTACACGCGCTCCTCTAACATACAAGTGATAATCTAAGTGATGGGGCGGTAGGGATATGTGTGCACGACGCCCAGCGAATAACCGATTCGGTGACCATGATATTAAGTTGATCGAGCTCGCCAAGTCCTATGGTGTGATTTCTTCTGCTGTGGATACTGGATAATTTAGACCCATTGCACCCTTCCCGTGGAAATTCTATCTTCTGCATCATTTCTTCTATTCCACGGTGAACTGGAGCAGAAGTAGCTGACAATGCAGGGAGCTTTCGCAGAACTGATTCTGCACCAGCCAAGAAAGAGAGCTTCGATTAGTGTTTCATGGATAAATATACCAAATAGTGATATCACAGGGAAGTGGAATCCTGGGACACTTTTAAGGACCTTTCATTGTTCTCATATGTGGAGACAAAAAGGAGCTGATCCTTTATGGAATGCATTCGTTCTCTAACTTGCAGTTTTTAAAGGTTTCATAGGATAGGCGTGGATGCCTATTCATCTAATGTGTATTAACTATGGTCTTACAAGCAGGCGATAGATTAAAGCAACATACGTACCTCCATGTATTGCGTCCCATTTCGACTCAGTGGCTTCAGAATCAAACGAGAAATCTCCTTTATCAACTTCAGTGATAGGACTAAAGAAAGTAAAGCTTAGCATTGATAAAATGGGAGATGAGAGCTCTCTTGAACCTGGTTCATCATGGTTGCTAAAAGAAAAACCTCCAGATGCAGAGCAAGGGGTGTTGTTGTTAACTAGGAAAGAAGAAAATGATGATGTGGGTGTAGGAGAGTGCCCTTGTTGTTCCCCGCCAGTTACAGGCAATTCATAGGTGAAGCTGTAGGCTTGATCCTTGGCGATGAATGGGGAAGAAAATGAACCTTCACAAATTTCTAGCTGTTCACAGTTAAGGTTGTACTGCATGTTGGATTCTTGAGCTAGTTGTGCCCCATCCTGCACCCAGGAGTGAGCTGTAAAACACAGTAATCCTTATTATAAGCAAAATTTCCTAGAGCTGGTGGACAGATATTCAAACAACTCAAAAAAGCAAGGGTTTTGGTTTTTGATACAATATGCCAAAAGGAACAAAAATTGGTTCAAGTCAAGCAAATATTGCAATAAAATGCTTAACACCTGTGCATGCCATGATAAAGGCCTATTTGGAACTGTTTTGAAAATTGTTCTTTTATTCTAAAAAAAGAATGCTATTGTCTGGATCTGGAAACCTTTTTTCTTTGTATTGTTACGGCAGAAAAGCAATAGCCTGAAATGGCATACATCGACATACCTAACACCTGTGCAGTATTAAGCCTCTTGAAAGGATCTTTACAGAGCATTCCAGTGATCAAGTCCTTGGCAGATGTGGATATTTGATCCCAGAATTTGGGAGGGAACCGTAGTTCTGCAGCCCTAACTGCATCAAAGATCCTTGATTTGCTCTTCCCCCAAAATGGGGGCATCCCACTTAGAAGAATGTAAAGAATAACACCAGCACTCCACACATCAGCAGCCTGGTTATAAACTCCAGCCAGTACCTCAGGAGCAATGTAAAATGGACTTCCAACTGTCCCATGCAAACTATGCCCTGCAAATACAAAAGCCATGTGCTTAGAACGGAAAAGGGTCAAGAAAGACCCTGGTATCAATCGCAGGAACAGAAGAAATAAGAGTAGAATCCTCACCAGGTTTGATGTAAGTTGCAAGACCAAAGTCAGCCAATTTAATTGGTGATGATAAAGACTTGGTGGCTAAGAGAATGTTTTCAGGCTTCAAATCTCTGTGAACGATGCCATTTTCATGACAGTACTGAACCACTTGCATAAGATGTCTAAAGATAACACGAGCATTTTGTTCTGAGAACCTACCATGCTTTTCAAGTCGGTGAAAAAGCTCCCCACCTGCGCACAATTCCATCAAAAGATGCACATGATCCTCCTCCTCATACACTGCCTTGAG
>Ga0325404_1005686_pt1 | contig 13130 bp, 8 predicted proteins | sample PopdelMetagenome_18_FD_205664 | JGI IMG/M metagenome (GOLD analysis project Ga0325404, IMG submission 205664) | Populus deltoides microbial communities from Bellville, Georgia, United States - Xylem-Control-R1 | ecosystem: Host-associated > Plants > Phyllosphere > Stem > Wood/Secondary xylem... | reverse complement strand
CATGCATGCATTTAATTGATTAAATAAAAAATCAGCTCGAGGAAATTGAGTTAATTAGCTACATCTACGACTTGAGTTTTGAGATTGTAATATCCATATAAAAAGTAAACTGAAACAAATTGTGATGCTGAATTCACAAATCAATTCATTGTTGAATGATAAAATTGAAAATAATAGCATTAGAAGGTCCAATAGAAAAGTCCTTCTACCATGTATTTCACTTAATTTACTACACAATAAAAACTCACACTTATAAACACTTAAGGAGAGTGTTTCTTTCCAATATAGGATAAACATCATTTTCTTCTTTATTCATTTACAAACTATACCAACAATCTCCACTAGTTTGTAATGAATATCTTTTCATTTGATAGAATTATACTTACAAGAAGTATTTTACAATTTAAACCTTCAATTAGTATTAGAATTTGAATTCTATTAAAGTTATTGGTGTCCACAGATTAAACCAAAACTTTTATTGTAGAATAAAAGATGTTACACACATAATACTATCCAAACTCTTAAAGAGATTTACAATTGTTTAGCACTATCATGGTCATGTGCTAGAATCGTATTTTCATGAATATTTATAAGAAAAAACCCTAACTCATGTCAAAAGCGGCACCACTTCTATATTTATTTGGGTGGAATTATACATGTCTCTATTACATTAAATACAAACTTTAAATTCCATTAAGAGACTATGCTCATCCTCTTTTACGTAATAGAACGCACTAAATACTATCAAAATAGGGTCTAAAATTAGATGACCCAACAATCAAAGTTTGTCATATAAAAGTTACATGAAACAAAAAGGATAAAGTTTTCGTGAATCATGAACTCATAAAAATATTCCATGCAAATTGCTATGGTGATGAGGTCACAATTAATTTGTCCTAGTCAATCTTGCTTGAAATAAGAAAAGGCCATTCTTTGATACCCCTTAGAAATAAATATATTCATTGCAGTCCCAATTCGAGCCAAAGTGAAGTGTTTTTTTTTGCAAGATAACCCTTGTTAGGATCACACTCACCACTGGGGCAAGTATTAGAAAATAATTAAGATGTGGTCGGAAAACTCAAAAAAGGTAGAATACCTATGAACGGAATCCATGATTGTGTCCGTAAGCCGAACAAGCCCAAAAAGAAGAAAAGGAGCTTTGCTTAAATAACATTGCTAAAATAACAAATTTTGAAAAGACATACGAGTATAAGAAAAAACAAGTAAAGGCTTTTCCTACAACTTCGACAAATGAAGAAAAGGAAAATCATTGAGGAATTTGCAACTGAAAGAAACATGTTTAGGTTTTCTATCAAGAGTTTGAAAAAGAGAAGGGCATTGGGTAAAAAGATTTCAGGAAAGAAAAGCTAATTAGGTGTTCGATCAAAGGTATAAAGTCAAAAGAAAACCTGTAAAGATCTTTTTGTCTCGACTCCTAAAAGCAAAGGACTTTTATAGCATATCATATGCTAGAAGAATAACAAAAGAGGATGAAAGGGTATTGATGCGAACCTCGTGATCACGCAACCCACAATCAAAATTGAGATCTGATCCCGGAAAGCCGAAATAGATCTGATAGGAGTGTTACACAATGGAAACCTGCCCCAAGGCACCAACACTATTGGATTGAGTAGAATGACGCCACAAAACCAGTTAATCTTCAATAAGTCAGATTTAGTTTATTCAAGAACTGAAGAATGCAAGAATCACTCTCACACGTTAAAACTGAAAAATTCAGAAGTAATTATCATCAAAGCTGCCGTAAATGTTTATAAAATGTTTTTAGACACGGAGAACAAATTTTATTCGAAAATAAAAAATTCCATGCATGCATTTAATTGATTAAATAAAAAATCAACTCGAGGAAACTTGAGTTAATTAGCTACATCTACGACTTGAGTTTTGAGATTGTAATATCCATATAAAAAAACAAACTGAAACAAATTATGATGTCAACTTATTATTGAATGATAAAATAAAAAATAAAATTATTCAATTCAAAAGGGAAAAAAAATACCTGGATTAACCACGGGTTAACCAATCAAGTCCGCGCTTCGGGTCATGCATCCCACCAGGTCTAACAAATTTTTGTTTTCAAAATTATTTTCATTTAATTATATGCCAACCATATGTGTGAGATCTTTATATATATATATATATCAAACACTATTTTTTCTTTTAAAAAAAGAAAAATAAAAAATAAGGGTGGCATGTGAGATTAAAATAAAAAACAACTCCATTTCTTAAAAGTTTAATAACAAAAGGATGTTTGTTTTTTCAAGTCAGAAAAAAAAAACCTTTAAAAAACAAACAAAAGATTAAATGAATTTTTTTTTACTTAACGGTGTTGAAAATATATTAAAAAAAAAACAAGTCAAGAGCATAGGCCCACCCACAGGCCAGGCCTATGAAAAGAGGCCTAGCTAGCATGCCAAGAGTTTTTTTCCAATATAAAAGAGTGGATGCTGTTTTTTTCATTTTCATTCTAAGGATAAATAATATGTCATGAACCCTTTATTTGTTTAAATAAAATAAACAACTTGTCTTTTGGTCACCCAGATTTGGACAACCTTATGGTTACCATAAAATCAACCCTTTAATTTTTTTTTACCCTAAAAATTCAACATTTAATGTGTTTTTGACCCAAAATATCTATACCCTAGATAGATATCATGATAAACTCATATATAGCCTCAAATAACCCAAAAACCCAAAATTAACCTGAAAGCAAAAAACTTCATGACCTCAAATCTACCATCTCATGCAAGGTGAAGGAAGGGCAAGTAACACCTAGTCTAAAGTTTTAGGACAAAATTATATTTTCAAAATATTGAGGGACCAAAAGTATATAATTTAAAAATTAATAAGACCAAGGTGAACTTTTTTACCCAATTTTGAAACTGCCATCTAATTTCTTCACCTTTTTTTATTTTGACACTCTTTCTTTCAATCTTGCTCATTCCTCGACAAATTTGATATAATTGGCCTTCAATTTGGCCACAAAAGAATGAAATCATCCAAAACAAAAGTTTAATTACCAAAAATGAAAAAAAAAATCACATGGTAAGTTCATAGTGAAATGTAAGAAGAAGCACAATGTTTTTCTCTATAGTGATTTTTATGTGTGTGTGTGTAAGCGATGCTAGAATATTAAACTAGGATCAACTTATGGATTTATGCTTGATTCATTTATATCTTGTAGGAAGGAATAATGATAAATTACAATTGTGATCAGTTGAGACATATATTATAATATATAATTAGCTTTATGACCCGTACTTTGCTGCAGATTAAAAAAATCAATTTTTTAGGAAAAGAAAAGGAGAATATAATGGCTTATCCAACACTGTTTTTTTATAGCAAACATTTTTTTCAACAAAAAAAATACAGAGTTAACTAGTCAAACCTGTGATCCGAGACTCATTAAATCTAACAATATTTTATCTTAAAAATTAATTTTCATCTAAACAACAAATAAAGGTTGTGCGTATATGAAAAAAAAAACTTTAATTTATTGAAAGTCTGATAATAAAAAGAGGTTTTCTTGCCTAAAGTAGAAAACAACAAAATGATTAATTATTTTTTTAATTTTAAGGAGATGAAATTACATCATGTTTAAAAAGTAACAAAAAAAAAAACAAATAGGCCATACACTAAATCAAATAATATTATAATATAAAAAACCATAAAAAATGCAAAAGACTTGCCTGAAGTTTATTTAAAAATGATAAAAAAAAAATTCAATAAAATACTAAATTCAAAGAATTAAATTGAAAACAAACATAAAAAAGTAAAAAATATTCAATGAACCTAAACAGGGTGGCACAAGCATACTAGCCAGACAAATCCAAAGGTCGTGAGGTTGGACTATCTTCATATAATGTAATTTTTTAAAAAATAAAAGAGCTTAATTGTAAATAAACTCAGCATTGAAGGATGTAATTGAAAATGAAAACTGGTGCAAAAACAAAGAATAGGATCAATGCATCAGAAAAAACCACTATTCAAACTCAAAACCAATTAAATATTGAAGGGTGAGATGAAAAAAAATTAATAAAAAAAGAATAATGATCAAAGTCAACATAAAAAATAAATAAAATCATGAGGGATGAAATTGAAAAACAAAAGTCAATTAAGAAAATGATATAAAAAATAGAAATTAAAAGAATGAGAACCAAATCTGATATAAAAATCAAATCAAATTTAATTTCATTGGATAAAATTAAAAAGAAAAAAATAACAATTAAAAGAATGATGACCAAATTTGATATAAAAACCAAATTAAATTAAATTTCAAGGGATGAAATTGAAAAGGAAAATAAATAAATAAAAGGTTATAGAACAATCAATGATTAATAAAAAAAATGAATACTATAACTGAAATAAGAAAAAAAGAGGACACTTTTTTTTTCGTGTCTAGTGTAAATCCCAAGGCCATGAGAGGAAAACTAGAAGAAAAGAGAAAATTTGACCGTTGTGAACCATGACACACACCACCTCATTAGAAGCACCTCCACTTAGCGATTATATTGACATGATGGTCGGGCTATTTTGGCCGCCATAGGAGGGCACATGCACCACTTGAACATAACGATCCTCTTCCACAAGTTGGTGTGTTTTCCCTAACCGCTAACCATTTTTTTATATATTGCTAAAAAGACCAAACTAACCTTCATTCACATTGTATATAATAAGAAAACCACAACAAAAAGTCCAAATAGCCCCTAGACGATAGCTTTACAAATTTTGGTTTCAAGAGCATTTGAGTAATTATATTATTTATAAAAAAAGAAAATGACAAAAAAAGCTTTCATGCTAGTGACTTGTTCAATTTGTTTAAGGGTAATATATTCATTTCACTATTATTTTTTTTATTGAAAAAGATCATTTTGCCTCTCTTAAAACAACAATGACCATGAGTCCTTATAAAAATATAATCCAATCCTTAAAACCAAAAAGAAAAATACAGACATTTAATTAAATAAATTGAGAATTATTTGTACCAATAAATGCAAAACAAAAAAAAACATCAATGATAACCAAAGACTAAATTGAAAAATTAAGAGATAGATGTAGATCAAGATATTTGATATTGTAACACAGGTCATAGACCCGATTATGCTCAATAAAACAATAATAAAAAAGACATGCACAAAAAAAAATGAATAAAATTAAATAAAAAACATTTAAGTAGAGCTACATTAAAGAATGTCTACTTATATAATAAAAATATATAGCAATTTTATTTGTAAACTAAGTAAAACTTAAACAATATTCTATTAAAAAATATCATAAAAAATTGTTTAATTAATGTATTTTAAACAATGTCATTTAAAACTAAAAACCCACTAGGCTGGGCATCCCATACATACACTTAATTAATCTATTTTAAATAATTTATATTTAAATAAAAAATAAAAATCAAAACTAAAAAAGGCTCAAGTGCCTTGGCCTAGGTAGCCTAACACATCTGACCTATTAATAGAGGTAACATAAGCAGGTCTGCAAGGCTAGACCTGCATGGCTAACCTTTTTTTTTCCCTCTCTCTAAAAGAGTGGATTACATGTCATTCACTTTTACTTTTTATTTTGAAAAAACTATAAAGGCATAAGACATCGTTTGCCTACCAAAAATCCAGCCACTATAATGGTGGTTGGAAAATTGGTGGTCCTTTTCATGTTTAAAAATTCATTTGTTAAAATACTTTCACCTAAAACACATAATAAACATCCTTAGAACGTCAAAAACTAATTTATCAATCCAAAATCCTAAAAATTTCAAAAAACACAAAATCAAATCAATAAAAAAAGCATTTCTCGTCCCGATTAATTTTGTTAAGCAAGATAAAGGTTCAAAAACACCTTATTATGACCATCCTCGTCAAATGAAATTTGTTGACATTAAGATTGATTTTTTTTATTGTTAGATTATGATCAACTAACAATTTTCTTCTCTCTTTTACTCTAATATGATGTTTTTCTCTTTTCTCTCACATCTAGAGATTGAAAATTAAAAAAATTAAATTTTGGATCAAAAATAAAATTTCAAAAACTATACAGACTTGAAGGGAAGGAAAAAAAACAATAGGTGGACTATTTTTTTTCTTATTGAAATTAGGGTTTCAAATTGATTTTTTTATTTTTTTAATGATTTTGGACTTTGATTTCTATTAAAGAAATTTATTATTTCTCCATTATTTCTATTTACTACAAATTTGCTTCGATCAAACTAGGTGAGTTGATTGAGTTCATTTCCCATTCATTTATAATTCTTGGTTTTGTTTTCTAATCATCACATTTCCTTTAACTCTTGTCTTTTTAGTCGAATTTTGATTGCAATTTTTTAATGATTTTGGACTTTGATTTCTATTAAAGAAATTTATTATTTCTCCATTATTTCTATTTACTACAAATTTGCTTCGATCAAACTAGGTGAGTTGATTGAGTTCATTTCCCATTCATTTATAATTCTTGGTTTTGTTTTCTAATCATCACATTTCCTTTAACTCTTGTCTTTTTAGTCGAATTTTGATTGCAATTTCTTGCTTATAGGAAAAAAATAGTGGTATTTGAACTGACAAAGAAAGAAAAGGAAAAGGTTTACTGTTATGACCCTTTTATCAAGTGGCTGGATTTCCTTCGTCAATGACTTTCTATTATGGGTCGCTTTCTCATCCTAGTTTTTATAAATGCCCTTGGCAGGTGCCTTTTTATGCATCATTTTCGGTGGATTATTGGCCTTTACTTAGAAGTTACCAAACATTTATAAGCAATGAAGGATATGCTAATTGTAGTATCAAATGATATGCATGACAATGCTGCCAAACTAAGTCCAATGTAGGTAGAGAAGCTTTGTCAAGGGAGGTTGCTCATCTCTTTTTTCTCTATCTTTATTGCGAACTACCTTTTGACTTATGAAAGATTTTGTTTAGTAGAGCCACAAAGGTGAACCGAAGTTTATGACGTGATTTTAGTTTTAACATTAAGAGATCTATTAAAAGTTTAATTGGATCCAGTTATAAGACTTCGAGCAAAAAGATTCAAGGAGAAAATTAATAAACTTTTATAAAATATATGAGCCAAGGTGGATATCAAGAGGATATTAAAAAAATAAAGTTCATTAAATCATAGAGTTTCTTCGAATAGCATTGCTCTCAGCTGATTTAGGCATTTGTCATTGCCAGACTCTATTTATAGCTTTGATGGATTTTTTTGAATTACCATTTGATAATGTGCCTTTTCCCCCTACCTGATCTGCTTATTATCTATTATCCCTCTCAGGGTTCATTGTATTGCCCCTATCTACTCAACTTTTCAAGGATGACTTATAAAAATTATCAATGTTATTTATATCAGACTTTGCAAACTCGACCATTGACTTTTTTTTGGTTAGAAAATCACTTTTTTATTTTAGAATCAACTCGTAAATTTTAAGGATCATACTCATTCAAGTCTAATTATTGCAAAGAAATAATGAGATATATCATTTTAAAAGTGTTCTTTGATCATTACCCCAAGACATGTTATTCATCACTAAGATGCATCTTTTGTGCATTTCTATTGACAATTGATAGGGTAATGGTTGAGAAAGAAGTGTTAGCTCAAAGTTGGGCTATCCATGGCTCAAATGAATTTTGTTTCTTGCATTTTGAAAATATAAATTTACCCGATATAAGCTTAAAACAATTTTATTTTGAATTTCTTACAATTCCCAGGGGTTTTAATCTTTTTTAAGGAAAAAAAATGATTTGGTTTGTTGAAGGTATGTGATGAAATGACCTTCTATTTTTATAAGTTTCAAAACAAGAGGCTCGAGTATAACTTGATGTTTTGTAGAGGAAAAATTGTCTTTATTTTTTTGCATTGATTTTATCAGCATGAATAATAACAAGTAGCTTGTTTGTGATGTCATGATTCTTGTGAAAAAGGTCTTCTGCATTTTGCGAACCCCATTTATTGGTCAAAGTTGCTTGCTTGATTATAAAAGACTTTTAAGAGCATATAATTAGGCTATAACTTTTTGGTTATGGAAGAAAGGAATCCATAGGCTCAAGACTATTTCAATGCTTTGAAGACTTAAGATCATTGTAATTATGTCTTTCTTTTCTTTCATCATATTTCTTTAATTCACCCTTTTTGATTGCTTTGGTGGGGCATCTTTATTTCTACTTTTTGATATAGACTTGGTCATTTTTATGTTTTCATTTGGGCATGCCTCTCAACATTTGAATTTCTTAGGCTCTTTTGGATTTTCCACAACATCTCCTATGTCTTTGATCTTTGAATTTTTGCTTACCTTCCTAGTGTAAGGTGTAATCCTAATTAAGATCGACTCTTGATCTTTAGAATTTTCATTTGCTCCTAGTGTGGGATATGATTTTAGTCAGAGTTTTTACAAATAAAAACTTATCCAAGTTCAAATGGAGACCACAAGGGATATATTTTAGAATATGAAGGGATAACAAAGATGGGCTTTCATCATTGTCGCACGTCACCTACGCGGCGTCTGTTGGCGATTTTCGTTCGTTGATTAGGTTCTTTGGGAGTGGCCACCTAGTATTTGATTCAGGGTCACTAGGAAACCTAGTGACCCGAGTGTACTAGTCTTGTCAGAGATTCACGGGTAAGAGACTGGTTGTAGCTAGAGAAGGTATTAACACCCCTAACGCACCCTACCTGAGGTAAGTTGCTTCGCGATTTGATGAAATTTAAAAGGTTTTGAAAGTTGTCTTGCCAATGATTTCTTAAAAAGAGAAGAAAAATTCTCCTTAGTAAGGAGATCCTTATGTCATTAGATAAAAAAAAAAAAAAACTAATTGCTCTAGCATCACTTTTTTACTATATTTTACCACACCAAAACTACTTTTTATTACAAAATAATCAATGTTCAAAATAACCTAAACAACAAATTAAACAATTTAAATTTACAAAAAGAGGCCTCAAAATAGAATCAGGAATAGTGCTGGAAGCCTTTTAGTCATAGGAACAGTGTTGTGAAGCCTCAGGGACAGCAGGAACAATGGCGGCGCGTGGGTTCATGCGGGTTCATGTGCCACTGTAAAAAATCAAGTTAGCGGGGGAGATCTGTAACGGTTTCCTCCCTTCTTGCCTTCCTCACCAGCGGTGACCTGTAAAACACAAAAAAAAAGCCACAAACAATTGATTTTAGCCTTTTCTTTCTTTGTTTTTCAGACTTGCTTCTCTGTTTCTTTTCTTTTCCAGATTTGCGGTTAAGCAGATCTTTTTTGGTTCACTTCTTCTCTTTTGCTTATAACTGATGGCAAGGAGGAGAACCGTAAGTCTGTGGGTGGGTGGAAGGAGATGAAGAAAACAGCAGGGGCTGCCGCTGCATTTGGTGGAGGCCGGTTTACGCCGATGAAGGAAGCTTTGCCGCGTCTATGCTGATGAAAGATGGTCCGTTGTGGTCGATGGTGAGGGAAGAGACGGGGCCTGTCTCGTGGTCTGTGGCCATCGCTATTGAGGAGACCAAAAGAGAAGAAGAGGCTGCTGAGGGGAAAACTTCAGGTGGAGAGGTTGGGAGAAGATTACTGGGGTTGAACAGGAGAGGAAAGGACCGATTTGGAGTTACTGTGGGAACGATGACGGTCGGTCTGTGGTTGAAAAATGGAGAGGGGAGATCTCGTGAGGGAGATGGAGGTAGAGATCGGTCAACTTTGGTTGTGAGGCGGACTAGAGATGGGCAGCTGTGGAGACATAGGTTGGCTCTAGTTTCCTAAGGATGAGCGGCTGAAGGGGGAGAAGGGAGGATCTGAAATGGCTGGGGGTCTTTGGCTCTCTGGTTCTTGTCACATGTGTGCACCCTCGCGGCGAAAACATCTACCCTCTTAATGTATTTAATGTGGCAAATGTGAGGAGACAAGAAATTATTCCCTTTTATTAGTGGAAAAATTGAATGGGAGTCACCACCTAGTATTTTGGTCACTAGAAACCCTAACTGGTCTCAGAGATCGGGTACGGGGACTGGTTGCGTAAAGAAAATGTATTAGCACCCCAACTACGTCCTACCTAAGGTAGGCTGCATTGTTTTATTGTCTGATAAAATCTCAGGTCTTGTCGTGTTTTCTAGTTGTTGATCCGTCTATGATTTAAGAAAAATTCGCCTTGGTAAGGAGATCCTTATCTTATCGGGTAAAACCTAATTGTTCTGACGTCAACAAAAAAATTTAATATCCGGAATACATTTTACGTATAAGGTCGTAACCCTAGATATTAAAAGAAAACAAAAAAAATTTGAAATTTTTTGAAATATTGGCCCAGTTCTCGTGACTTTAATAAACTGGTTATTAAAGCCAAAATGCATGCTAATACATATTTTTGAAATTTTCTTTATTGTATGAAAATACAATATGATTTTTTTAAAATTTTTGAGAGACTTGGCCGTATGCATGAAAACAAAACATTTTTTTATTTTTTTTTGCTTCGATGAAAACCAAGTATTTTAATACTGGATTTGTATCTTTACTGTATAAAAATACAAATCAATATCAATCAAAATGTAGTAAAAAAATATATGAGAAAATCACAAATTTTTTTGAAATAATTTATGAAGAAATTTTATTTTATTTTTATTTTTTATGAGCTGGGCCCAACCCGGCCCATGTGGCTGGGCTCTCCCTTACTCTTCTTCTTTATCCTCTCTCAATCTCCTCACTATCTCGTTCTTTCTTCTTCTTCTTTTTCTCTCCTTCTCTCCCTCTGTTTCTTGTCTCTTTCGTTTCCTCTGCCCTTTTTCTTTTCCTCTTCTCTGGTGCGGCTGCTCCTCCAGTTTTTATAGCCAGAGGATGCCAGCATTTTTGGTAAGCCGGCGTCCATCACGGTGGCGAGGGATGTCAACTGCGATACCCGCCCCATTGATTCGAGAATAGCTCCATTATTGCTGCTAACGTCTCCTTCCATTATCGTCACAGATTCACAGCTGTTTGAAGATAGTGAATGGTGGAAACGGCGCCGCTTGGGTTCTTCTGATTTGGCCATTAAAGTTTTCGCTGTTTTGTAATCAAACCCCCGATAAAATTGTAATTGGATCCCTTAATGTTAATGCCTTTTCTGGTTTGGTCCTTGGTCTCGGATTGTTTCAATTAAGTCCCTAATTAGCCATCAAACTTCAATAATTATGCAATTAAGCTCTTGATTTGACCAAATCAACTCTTCAAAATTATAATTAGACCCTAGAACTTTAATTTCTTTCAATAAAAGCCTAAATTGACTTAAAAGATCAATTTTCTTTCAATCAAACCCTTTATAAATTCAATTAAACCTTGGATAAAATTTAATTGAGTCCATAAACATTTGATTTTGAACTTTTCTTTTTTTCAAATAGAATTTTCCTTGTCCCAGGGCTCTCATCAGTAAAAATATACTGTCAAATTTTAACCTTTTGTATTTTTGAACCTCCTAAACCAATTTTGACCTTTCTTTGGCATTCCAACATCCTTTTCTTACTTCTATTATTTTTTATTTCTTCCTGAATATATTTTTTTGTATTTTCTCATTTTTTGTGTGGGAACCCAAAAATAGGTAACAACAGTTCTAGGAGAGCAAAAGCCAAGGACCCTTGGGGGACATCGACTATGTTTCAAAAAATTATCAGAAGTGGGGGCTACGACTCCTTGGGCTTAAGAGGAAGCACGACGGCTCATAGAGTGAGAGCATAAAGAGTTCTTTGTTTAGGGTTTTTTTTTGTGTTACTCTCTTTGGTTTTTTCAAAATTGCCCCTCTTCCCTCTTTTGTATGTGTTGAAAACTCCTATTTATAGGAAAAAATGTTGCTAGGTCCCCAAGCTTGGTCCTTCAACTTCTTTCTTTTTTTATAAGTTTGATTTTTCTTGTTTTTTTTGGATTTTTCTTATCAACATCGACTCGAATAACGAAAATCATTGATTTTAAAAATAACACGTTAAAAGTCGAATGCGTTCTAAAAACCTTTGAAAATTTTAAATCCTTTGGAATTTTAAAAACTTGTTGTAGAATCCGTGCAATATTTTTTTTTTATACATGCCAAAGTATTTTAGATTTTTTTAGAAATTGCTGAAATAATTTTAATGATTTTTGGCCATATGCAAGAAAAAAAGATTTTTTTTTTATTTAGGCTTTATTTGGAAAAAACTATTTTTTTGTAAAACTAAAATTGGGAAAATAGGTCTAAGGGAGTGTTTGCCAAACATACCCTTAAACCAAAATTTCTTTTATCAAAATTTTGGCAAACCAAACAAGGCCTTACCAATTAACCCAATTTTGACCCAATTAAGTTGACCCAAAAGCTTTGGTTCAACCATAAACTGAACCAAAGTCCACTATTGTAACCTGAAAAACAAACCAAAACCTAAACTAAAATCCAAAACAAATCAAACTTTTAAAAAAACACAAAAACCTCAAAAACTCTTTATCACAATGGATTAAAAACGAAAAAACAAAGAATGCCAATGAACATTCAAAGTGAATCCAACAACTTGACTTTCAAACTAAACTAGATTTAGACAAATGAAGAACACAGACATGTTGAAAATCACATGAGGATCAATAATCTAGCATTAATTCACTTCAATCATCAAAGAATCATCATGATTTGTTCAGAAATATGTTTAGTGCAAAAAACTAACCATAGAATTAAAACCCAGAATTAACAGTTGCAAGTTTGCTATAGACCAACATGGTTACACGTCTAGGAGCCTATGTAACTTTATAAAGCAGGTAGTATATTGTTTTTATGTTGCGCCTCTACCCTTCCAATTCTAATTTGTAGTAACAATTATAATATATTTAAAACACTTTAAAAATCTTGCTTCACAATTTATATCATAGTTATTAAACCTAGTTTGGAGGTTAACCTTGATCAACCAGTCAATAGAAGAAAAAAAATGAAATCAATCATTGCAATTCATCATTGTCAGAATTGTTGGAAAAATATCATAAGAGAGAAACACAAAATAATCATGTCCAAAAACTTGTATCACTAGTCTAAGCATAATCTCATTAAATAATAAAGAATCATGCTTATTATTCACGACCTTAGTGTACCTTTTTTTCCATAAAAAAATCTTATATGAATTGATAGAAGATCTTCTTCAAGAGTCGTTTCTCCTCTTTTGAAAGAGAATATGTTCTTTTTAT
>Ga0325404_1005684_pt1 | contig 13132 bp, 8 predicted proteins | sample PopdelMetagenome_18_FD_205664 | JGI IMG/M metagenome (GOLD analysis project Ga0325404, IMG submission 205664) | Populus deltoides microbial communities from Bellville, Georgia, United States - Xylem-Control-R1 | ecosystem: Host-associated > Plants > Phyllosphere > Stem > Wood/Secondary xylem... | reverse complement strand
ATTAATTAATTAATTAATCTTTAACCTTGCTATAAAAGATAATTAATTAAGCTTTAACCTAGCTATAAAAGAGAATACGTCGATGACAAGAGTAGGCAACCAACCTCCATTCAACGTCCCTTCCAACTTCCAACTTCTGCCATTGTACAATTGGTGAAGCCATGCATGCTTGCTGGTACGTATGACCCACTTGCCCTTCCATTTCATTTCATCTTCAAGCTTGTTTTCTTCTCCTTTTCTTTGACGGTCAAGTGTCAACGTTCAACTTCTTCAATTCAATTAGTTAACCAACCAAGGCATGATATATATATATATAAAGGAATGAAATCTATATGAAAATTATTCACCGGATAATTTGACCATCAAGTGAATTATGAAATATAATCATTATCATAACTAATAATCTCTTAGTTATTTTAATTAATTAATTTGAAAATAAAAAAATATTATTATACTTATATATTAGGAATCGAGATATTGCTGTTGATTTGAATCACAACTTCAAAAAAAATCACAAATAAACAGGTTTTTAATTAATTTTGATATATGAAAACTAAGTTTAGAATAATTCTTCTAATAATTTAAAAAAATACCTTGTCTCATCATCATTATTGTATATATATCTCAATGTTATTCTCAATTATATGGGCCATATAGAAAGGAATTTGATTCATGGATATTATTGAGTAGAGAAATTGGTTGACCATCCAAGTCAACTCCTGAAGGGCAAAATTGTAATAAGAAAAAAATCCAAGGGGGAATGAACACAAAAGCCCCTTATAAAACCAAAAGAGGATCCTCCCTTTATAATTGTTTCTCCATGCCACATCTTATGAAAACAAGTAGAAAATCTTGCAACAAACACAAAGAGGATGAGCTACTTTAGCGGCTGCAACAATATTCTTACGATGATCACCAACTTCATTCCCACCATCTTCATCATCTTCATCATCACCTTTCAAGCATCAATGGCCAAAGCAGAGAACCCATTGCAAGAGTTCTCAAATAGAGAAGAGTTGGTGCAATTGGCTGGTTATGGGGAGGAAAAGCTATCAACCGTGCTAGTCACAGGCACGATTCTTTGTGAGGCTTGCTTGAATGGTGGAACTCAACTCCATGCATGGCCAGTATCAGGTTGTTTTTTTCATGTTCCTCATTAATTACATATTGATATTGTGATAACTGATCTTGTTTAATATCCTGATTACATGCATTAAGTGTTTCTTTTCAAGTTTGAACACAGATCATTATAGAAACTGGTCATGAACATATTGATGTGATAACTCTTCACTTCTTTAGCCCATGTTATCCATTTCTTTTCAGCTTTCCTCTCGTGGAAATTAATTTCCATGCTTCGTCGAGTTACACCCTCAACAATTTTGGAGCTGTTAATTAACCCTCCCCCTACAATTTTTGGACCTTTCTTTCCTTGTAATTACTTGTGTACAAGTAGTATCTTATCTAGGCTTATGATCTTAGCCTTCACTCTTAGCTAGTTTTGCATAAGGTTTGGTACTGTATTAGGGTTTCTTGTTAATCTTGTACGTACTTAGTTTTTGAATAATGATCTTTAATTGTTTGAGAGGTCACTAGCTAGCTTTCAACCTATCATGGGTAGAAATAACATAGTTTTCAGCCAAACTTGTCATCAAAGGAAAAATTAATTAAGCATGAAGCTACAACTAGGGAGTGTGTGATCATGGGTTATATATATAGGTGAAGAGTACTCATCATGGCAACTGCAAAATGAAGCAATATACGAAGACACATTAATATCAAAATACAGATCTTCTTTCTATTTATTTTCACTCCCTATAAGCCTTCAGAACAAGGGTGAAACTACAAATTTAACATGATTTCTGGCTTATTTAATCTCTAGCCCATATATAGAAAAAAATTGAATGCTAAAATTTGAAAAAAATTCTGGCTTAATTGTGCCTCCTTAGGCACTTCCAAATCTTTACTTTTCGTGTAAGATAGAAAATTGTTCTTCTTTGAAGCCTTCAGTTTGGAATTTAATTTGCCTTTGATACAAATTAATTAATCACACCTTTACATTTATATATATATATATATATATATATATATAGTTTTATGTCTTCTATAGTTATTAAATCCAACCATCATGATCAATCCAAAATTTAATTAATTTATCTTTTAACCCGAGCTTAATGTAATTTAACCCGATTAACCCCACAAGTTTAATAAATTAATGCCTGGAAACAAAGCTAAGATCCACCGACCTTGACTACTATGATCCAAACCACCCATATTTTACGCACTGCTTTGGATAAGAGTAGATAGAAGCCCTGGATTAAAACACACACTACTTGCTGTCACCACAGTCAAGGCCCAAGTGATTAGGATGTGCTAATCATTTTAATTAAACATTGACGAGGAAGATGCTCTTGAAGAGAGATGGAGAAGCCCACATAAACAGCAACATCTCACCATAAATTGTGATTGAAAATGCATTTCAGAATTTATTTTGACAATTTAGGAATAAATAAATAAAATTCCATTTGAATGAAGTGCAAGATCATTTCACCTAAATAATTCAATCCTGATTGAGAAGAGATTTATTTTTGATACTCACAAAATTTGAAAGGTAGAACATGAATTCTTAAAATTATGTTGAAATTCTTGAAGGTGCTTTGGTATATGTGGAATGCCACACTGGTGGGAAGTGGAGCAAAACAACTTCTTCACAAGCCATGTCGACAGATGAATATGGAGATTTCCTAATTGATCTACCTTCCCACCTCCATGGAATTCCGAACCTGGAAAGAACATGTTCAGTTAAGGTTCTAAGATTGCCACAGAACTCGGTATGCAGACCAGCTCATGCCAGGAAACAGAAGGCACTGGAATTATCATCAGTTAGGAATGGCATCCGTAATTACAGTGCCGGGGAGATCAAATTTCTTCAAGTAACATCTAAACCTTTACAAGCATGCACCCAGAGAGGAAGCAACGATAAGCAGATTGCGTACTAGATAACAGGTTTATAAGAAGACTGGAATACAAGAACAAGGCTCACTTAGATGGCGCTTTAGTCACAGCATTGAGTAACAAGGTTCAATTCCTTTCTACCAGTCGTAAAATACATGAGTGGCAACTATATAGCATGTAGATAAATAATGATATCTTTTAATATTGCAAGCTTGCAGTGTTTGTAATTGTAGAAACAAGATTGTATAACAGAAATTTTCCCAAGCTGCGATGAAAAAGTATGATATAAACGGTTTGGAAACCATTATATGTATTTATTGATTCACAAAAATGAACAAGCATGAAGAACAGACAAGACAATTGTCCAAGAGCACCCTTTCACCTTTGGGAAATCCTAAAATTGACTACTACTCAGGATTTACAATTTTCTGTTCACCTCCAGAAACTATATATTTCGCAACATCAGCGCAACAGGTAAGTTTATCTGCTTTCTCCTCGGGGATTTCAAAGGAAAATTCTTCCTCAAAAGCCATGACGAGCTCAACCCTGTCTAAACTGTCCAGGGACAAATCTTTTTGGAAATCAGCTGCTGCAGTAACCTTTTTCAGAGGTCAAATGAAATCAACATTACTCTTTTGACCTATGTGCAACGGACAAAGTGATTGTTTGCTGAAATTAAGTAAAAAGCCTCTTTGTTTTGACATAAAGTGTCACCTAACAATCAGGTTAATAGTACATGTAAATTTAATCAAATGAAGAGTAAAGGTCAGACGTCCATTTGAAAAGAATCATAAAATGGACAGGAAACAGAAAAAAACAAAGAAAATTACAAGGGAGCCGTCAATTAGTTACCTTATTGGCATCGATTTTATCAAACTTCTTAACCAGTCCAATGACTCGATCCATGATTTGATCAGGGCTGTTTCCTGCTGATGTACACATCTGCCAACGAAGTTGCTTGAACACATTTCCCCTCTGAGCAAACAGCAATTGTTCTGCAGAATCCCTCAGCCCCATGTGGCTCAAGATGGAGTTTCTCACGCTTTGCATTTTTAGACAAGCTGGAAATCAACATAAGTCACTCAAATCAGAATGTGTAAATCAAATCACGTAAAAGCAGTGCCAAGACAGCACATATGCATGATTGACAGCTGAACCATAATCAAAATTCAAGAACACACTTGTATAACCAATAGGGAAGCATTACATCAACAAACCAGAATTGCAGGTAGCGTCCTGGCTAGCAGGAGCTAATTTTAATCAATAAAATGTAAACCGGAACATTTCTAGAGTGAAAAGAAAGCACTAAGGCCTGCATGTACAAACAAATACAAGCATCCACAATTCAAAAGAAACCCCAGAATTTTTTAAAAATTTTTTACTGCTTGCTTCTCATAATTCATCATCTTGCACTACTAGCCAGATTAAAGAAATCAAGTATCTATAAAACACACAATTTTTACAAAAGGGAAGTCTACCTTGGCATTGTGGCTAAGACCTGAACAGGAAAAGACCCTCAAGAGCAAATCTGTCAAATCATTCAAAGTTTACAGCTTTCAGAAAAAAAGACATTATTCATAGTTAAATGCATGATATCACATTCAAAATTGACAAGGAAACCACAGTGGAAAGTAACACAAGAACCAATCTCATGCAAACATGATTCCTACATATATTAATTCACACGCTTTCCAGGCCCTTTTCTTTTTTCAAATCTAATGTTTAAAAACACTAACGTCAAAGCAACAAATTCTGACAGAAAAAGCTATCAACTGCTTACTCACGAGATTTTGTGTCTGTGGGTATTGACTTTCGAGTTAAAAGAATAGTCTCGTTCAGGTGTTTGATTTATTGCCGCAGTGAAGTCTCCCTGTTGAATGAGAGGTAGAGTCTTGTCAATTTTAAGCTCGGTCTCATGGGCGGTCCTTGTACGATGTGGATGGAGAGAGTGCTAAATGGGTGTGAAGCAAACGATGTCGTTGTGCTAATATATTGGTTTCTGCTGCTTTTCAATGGTTTTACGGGTAATATTTCCGTTTTCATGGATCGAAACTAAGCCCATCTCTTGAATCCATTTGTTATTAAACCTCGAACAAGGATAGATGTTGTCCAGGGCAGGGTTACGAGTTAAATAATTTAATTTCAATTTAAAAATAAAATTAAAACAATTATTTTTAAAAAAAAAACCCAATGAATTTTTTCCATGTTTTCCTAAATCGCAAGTCATTCATGATTTTTAATCTAATTTTTCTTATAATTTTTTTATAAAATGTAGATCAATTATAATTTTTAATCGATTTATTACGCTAATCCAAATTTAATAATAATTCATGAATCCAATTTAAAATAGATTGTTTATATTAGAACTAAAAAAATTATGAAAATTTTACTGTTTTTTATTTTACAATTGAATAAAATTCCAACTTTACTTTCATTTCTAGCTGTATCAATTTGATTATGTATCTTTAAAATTTTATTTAATTTACATTTAAATACGTTGTCATGAAAAAAAAATCCCTACCTTTTTTATGACTGGCTGGACTAACGTAGGGAGTTGATTTATTATCCATGCCATCATCTAAAGTTAAATATAAAAAAAGGGAAAAAAAGAAAAAGAATTATTATGATAAATAAGTGTAGATATCAACACTTTATCTAAAATTAGATGGAAAATAATTTAGTTTAAGTACTCGAAATTTAACTAGTAAATTAGGTGTTTTTCAAAAAATCCCATCTCTTGATTCTCTTCCCTTCTCTCTATAAATCTCAACATGGAATAACTATAATTTTAAAATTCATTGATTCATGATCAGATTTAAGTTAAGGATGAAGATGATTAACTTAATTTTTCTTAAATGATCAAAACAATATTATTTAAAATTAAAAAAAATTAAATAATATTGAATTAATCCAAATTTTTAACTGAATTGAATTATATCATTTTTTTTTAAATTTTTTCTTCAATCTAAACTGGATTAAATCCTATATTAACTATATTTTGGATTAATTTGCCGAGCTAGTATAAGTTTTATACATGGGAACATAATTACTTCATAATTTACCCCAAAAAAAGAATCTTATATCAACTTCCAAAAATCTCTCAAAAAAAAATAGTAAATTCTATTTAAAGAAAATAAAGAGAGCAATAATTTAAAGGAAAAAGACTTTGTCAAATAATGACGTGCCCATCATCGCATACACACTCAAGAAAAACAACAACATTAGATTCGATACATTCACATCACCCATTTGCCCCACCACCACCACCATTTCCACCTCTTCCTTCCACCACCACCACCACTCCCTCCTTTTACTTCAACCCATTTTTCCAACTCACTGGAGATCACTCTCCTTTTATCTTTTCCAAAATTTCCCTTCCTTCCTTCCTCCCCTTTTTCCCCCCAAAAAAGCATACTCCTTAGTTACTTGACACAAAAATAACAAAGTTATAAACTTTATTCAATTTTGGCATCTGGGTCTATCCCAAAATTGCTTCTTTTTGGATTGTTCTTAATTTAATTCATGTATATAGTTGGTGGGTTTTAATGAAGTTTCAATTTTTATACAATCCAATCTGTAATAAACAACAGCTAAAACATTAATAAAGATCATTAATTTGTAAGTGAGTTGAAGTTATTAATAAATGGGGAATGTGAATGGAAGAGAAGAAGAAGGAGCAATCAGTCCATCAAGTGGTTGTGGTGGTGAAGGAGAAAGCCATAACAGCAGGGAGGTTATGGTTGCATCAGATGAGTCCCATGTTACATATCCTGCACCTCCTCCTGAAATGATGGGTCACTCACCTCCGCATAGCCCAAGAGCTACTCACTCACCTCTTATGTTCACTCCTCAGGTTTGTTTTTTACGGCCTTTCTGTTTCTGTTTTCGGTTGCTGTTGTTTGTTATTCTCTCGAAGGTTTTATGAAGGAGTCAACTAAATTGTGTAGAATTGGTGTGTTTTGGAATGTGATTCTGGCTTCGAAGGATGCAAATTTTTTGAGAGTTTGATCGGTTTTGGTAGTTTTTGAAGATTTTTTAGATGATACTGGATTGGTATCACATTATCTTTGTTGTGGGATTCTTTTAGATGCTGGAGAATTTGATATTTGCTTAGAAAGTCTTGACTTGGCTGTATTTGTGTGGGAATCAGCGGAGAGGGAATTGCTTTACCTACTTTGAATGTTTTAAAAGATGTGTATAGCATTAGCCATCGGGTTCTTTCCTATGAGATTCTACTTGGGAGTGGACATGTTAGTGGGTTCTAATTTGGTGGCAAGTAGCTTGTTCTGTCAATGCTGAACAAAGTATGTCTTTTGTTTTGATGTAAATAGGGAGCGAACTGTGTTAAAAGATGTGTATAGCATTAGCCATCGGGTTCTTTCCTATGAGATTCTACTTGGGAGTGGACATGTTAGTGGGTTATAATTTGGTGGCAAGTAGCTTGTGCTGTCAATGCGGAACAAAGTATGTCTTTTGTTTTGATGTAAATAGGGAGCGAACTGTTAGTTTCAATCTGACAAGATCAAGTTTGTTATGAACTGAACTTTGTTGGATCTGGTGATATTCATTGCTTGGAAGTCATTTTAATATTTTGTGCTATGTTCATGTAACATGCTTCGCTTCATGTCCTAGAAAATATTTTCATTAAGCTGAGTCATGTGCTTTTTTTTCTTTTTTCTTTTTTTCTATTCTGGTGTGTGCTTCCATCTACACCCTATTTGATACCTTTTCATTGCATGTTTTTCTTTGTCAGGTCCCGGTGGTTCCGTTGCAAAGACCTGATGAGATTCAAGTTCCAAGTCACTCATGGATGCAAAATTCTTTAGGGTATGAAGAAATGTGTAATGAGCAAGGAATTCCAACAATGATTACATGGACTTATGGTGGCAAGGAAGTAGCTGTTGAGGGATCATGGGATGACTGGAAAACAAGGTTGAAATTCAATGCTTTAGATTTTCCCCATCTGTTTTATAACAACTTCAGGATCCACTTTCTGACTGTCTAATATTCCCATTTACATTGTTGATCAGAATGCCTTTGCAAAGATCAGGAAAAGACTACACTATAATGAAAGTTCTGCCATCAGGTGTTTATCAATACAGGTTTATTGTTGATGGACAATGGAGGTATGCCCCTGACTTGCCCTGGGCCAAAGATGATTCTGGCAATGCTTACAATACTTTGGATTTGCAGGTAATCCTTTCATCCCGTCCCTTTGGTATTGCAGCATAATTTCTTAATAATTCCAATAAATTAAGGGGATGCTGGTAAAAATTTTCCTTTCTAATTAATCAACTGTATCTGTATGGACACCTTCGCTCCTTTTTTCCTTTTCTTATCTGATAATTAGTGCAGAGTTGGTCTCAAAAAGTCAAAATTTTCTTTTTTACTAAGACAGTGATACCATCTGCAATTAAAGGTCCAAAAATGTTGTATCTACCACTTAAAATGTAAGAAGAAAGAATTTGACTTCAGATATTTATCCCCATCGTTAGAGCTGCTACATTTTTTGGTTTATTTGTTTGCTTGGGATAGAAGTATAAAAGCATGCAGGTAAAGTATGTATATGAATTTATGGGTCTCAAACTAACATATTTATGAGTGTGCAACCATTTCTGAGACTCGAGTGAAAGGTTTATATGAAGATTCCCCTTGACATATTCACATGAAGCAGACTTGCTTCCACTCTATTTCTTTAGGATAAGATTGATTTAAATGTAATCCTGTAGTCATTTAAGCTAGTAAATCTGCATGAAGATCAAAACCGAGAATAAAACAAATAAAATATAATTAGGTTTCCAATAGTTTGTGGGTTGTGTTTCAAACATTAGATACCTTACTTAATATTGCCACCCTTTTTTGACCTCGTGCTTTTTATGTGCTTCCAGCATATCTTGGTGTCATTGTGAATGCACAAGGTGAAACTATCTTTAGCATAATTTTGCGTTATGTTCCTGCAATGTCGCAGCTGTACAGTCATTTTATTCCTGTCTATTTTTGGGTGCATCATAAATGATCAACAAATAGGATAGTATTTAGCTAATTTTCTTCCTTCAAAAGTTAAACAACATTTAGAGCTTGCCAAAATTGTATCTATACAGATTATATTCTTAGTTTCAGTTTTCTTTCACTGAAGAAACGAAGCAGTTTATTCTAATAATTGGGTGGTATAGTGTCATTGCAACACTTGCCTACTTTCAGTTCTCTTAGTGTTATCATGAATGCATAAGGTGAAACTATCTTTAACTTAATTTTGGTTATCTTCCTGTGTTGCTGCCTCCATAAAGTCAGTTTTATTTGTGCCTATTTTTGAGAGCTTCATAAATGACAGAAAAATAAGGATAGTATTTAGTTAAAACTTAAACAAAATTTGGAGCTTGCCAAAATTGTAGTAGTACAGATTATACTCGTAGTTTCAGTTCTCCTTCACTGAAGAAAGGAATAAGTTTATTCTCATAAAAGGTGGTATATGTGATTGCTGTTCGTGCCTACATGTAGGTTTATGATCTGTTCTTCAAAACAGTGTATGTTGTGTTTGTAATATTTTACTAGGATAGATATACCTAAACAGCATATTTGCTTTTGCATAATGGCAAGAGTATGGAATTCTTAAACTTAGGACCTTCTGTCTCACAATTCTGATTTGTGATATCTCTCTGTCTTCTAGGATGAAACGAAATTTAATACTGCTTATCCCACTATCTCTTTTTGACGTCGTTTGTGTGCTTCCTTTTGTTTTTGTGTCTTGGAAGTAGAATATGAATATTCTGAATCGTGGCTTCCTTTCTTTGGAGATGCATGATTAAGTAAAAGAAAGAAGCCAGCATGTGCAGTGGTGATTGCTTGAACAGCTGTTTACAAAAACAAAATTGTTTTTAAAGTCTTTACATAAGTCAAAGCTAAAGTGTTTTTTCTTTCTTTTTGTCCTGCTAACATTATGATTTGGTTAAGCATGTTCTGCGTTGATTTTAACACACATGCTTGTATGCATGCACGCATATATTTACGCAAGAGATTTTTCTCTAATGCGTAGTTATATGTTATTAAGCAGTGTTGAATCGGGTTGAAATTTTGCTAGTAGATTCTAGAGGTGTTGGTTTATATAGGGTTAAAATTTCACGGCAATCAAAAATTGAAAAGGTCTTCTATTAATGCCTATAAGTTACCATTCAAAATTTCCTATATTTTCGTAGTTGTTTTATGATTTATTTTTTCTATTTCATTTAGAACTCTTTTATTATTCTCTTAAAAAAATTAAATAGAAAGTTTTTTCCTAGTTTGTTGAGGACTTTTATTACTTTTCCTTTATTTTCATGTTTGTTTAAGGAAGTTTTTAAGTTTATTTAAAGAGTTGTAAATCTCATAGAAAGTCAAACAACTTGAAGAGAAAATATCTAGTAATAAAATTTTGAATAAGAGTTTCTGTGTGATCCCTATTTAGTATAATTTTATGTTCTTGTGCCTGTTGTTTTTCTTGTGTTGCTTCTGTTTGTGCTGGTATTAGAGCTCAACGATCAAGGTTATTGTTTGTTGTGTGCTACAATCTCAAGTTATTTTGTTTGATGTGTGCTATTAAATAACCATGGTTGGAAGAGATTACACAACAAAATGTGTTCAGGTTGAGTGGGGAAGAGGAGTTTCTTCCTCGAGAGAGAAAGGTTCAGGAGCTGGTGATATAATAAGACATGCAAAGACATTATAGAATTGAAAAGAGGTGTTGAGGAATTGGTGATAGAAAACATGCGAAGACAAATTGCTAAATTAACCTGTCAATTAACGGAGTCGAGGAGTTCGGGGGATTGTGAGAGGAGAGATCACATATCCATGACTAGTTTTGAAAACCCGTTTCAGAAACATGAGCGAAGGAGACATCTTCTTGATTGGGATGAATATTGTGAACATTTTGGCGATCCCGTTTATGGTGAGATAAATATGAATTGATATTCTCCATCAATTTATGATATTTATTTTGATGATGATAATGTTAACGATAATATCATAAATAATAATTGTAATGGTAGTGATGTCATTGATGGTGCCCTTGTTGATAAGTTAGAAGTTGAGTGCACAGAAAACATGAAAGGTGTTCAATAAAAGAAAATTATTGATTCAAACCATGTTGATCTTTTTTTATTACAAGTTTATTGTTATTATAAAGATAGATATATTCAAGGGTTATATGGATACAACACATATTCATGAAGTAAGTTTAAGGTTTGTAATTTATTACTCTAGAAGCAAATGGAAGAGAAATAATTTGTCAATTGTTGATTCTTTTATAAATTTTAACATGACAAGATTGAAGTTGATGTCTGAAATTATTATATACTTGAAAAAGAAAGAAAAAGGGTTGGAGATTCTTGACTGGATATCCATGAGATCAAGGCAAGAGCAATTTGAACTTGAGGACGAGTTCTTTTCAACCTAGAGAGATTGATGCATAATATTTTTTTTCTTCTAATGTGTAGTTTTATGTTATTAAGCATAATTTTTTATCGATCGTTGAATCGAGCAAAAATTTTACTAGGAGATTCTAGATGTTTTGTTTTATATAGAGTTAAAATTTCATAGCAATCGGAAATTGAGGTCGTTCACTCATGCCTAGAAGTTACTGTTCGAGATTTGCTATATTTTTCAACTTGGTTTAAGATTTTTTTTTCCTATTTAGTTTAAAATTCTTTTATTATTTTTCTAGATTTATTTATGATGTTTTTCTAGTTTGTTTAGGACTTTTATTAATTTTCCTTTATTTTTGAGTTTCCTTATCGATTTATATAAGTTTTAAAATTTATTTAGGGAGTTGTAAACCTTTTAGAGAGACAAACTACTTGAAGAGATGATATCTAGTAATAAAATTTTAAATCAGGATTTTTGTTCGATCCTTATTCAGAATAATTTTGTGTTGTTGTGCTTGCCATCTTTCTTGCATTGCTTCCTTCTAAGTCACACATGCATATTAATTTTTCTATTTGATTTTATCATCAACTTCAAAAAGCATAGCTCTCTTATCATGGTCTTCTTGTAAAGTGTCATATGAACATAGTTCCATTACTAAGAGTATGCAGGAAAATATAGATAGCTACTTGGTGATGGGTATTTTCTGATAGCTTTTGGTATTGTCGATTTGATGTTTTGGTCAGGACTTTGTTCCAGAAGACCTTGAAAGTATATCTGGTTTTGAACCCCCTCATTCTCCAGAGTCAAGCTACAGCAACTTGCAACTTAGTAACGAGGATTTTGCGAAGGAGCCACCAATGGTTCCTCCGCACTTACAAATGACACTGCTCAATGTGCCATCATCCTGCATGGAGATACCGCCTCCTTTGTCAAGACCTCAACATGTCGTGCTTAATCATCTCTACATGCAGAAGGGAAAGAGTGGGCCTGCTGTGGTGGCACTTGGTTCAACGCACAGGTTCTTAGCCAAGTATGTGACTGTGGTGCTTTACAAGTCTTTGCAGAGGTAATAATTTACTGCATCTGTGTGGCAGTTGTAGTTTACCATCCTTAAAATGTCGTTAAGATATGCCAATGGCTCAAGTAAGCTCAGGAAGGAGTCACTTCAAGCATTAAAAAGATTGTATTTTAGAGAATACAAATGCTTGATAACCATTGTTAGTCAATTTAGCTGCTTGTTTTTATCACATTATGTAGTTGTTCTCTGCAATAATAAGGGAAAAAAGAAGAGCTAATAACTCTCTTGCGTAGGTTCATCTAATGCTTTCACCACATTATCGCAGTCTTCGATTGATTTAAGTGGATTGGGAACTTCCTTAAACTGGCCTCGTTCTCCTCTCCTTTTTTCCGAGAAGAAACTGGCTAGACACTTAAAATCTTGGTGCAGTTGTATTTATTTATTTATCTAGCAGAAGAGACTCTCTTGATTGCCCGATCGTGGGAGATTTGTCTTGAATTTCTTCCACATGTTCATATCTTGGAAGTCTGGCAAGATTTGCATTTAGATCCCATACAAATGCATGTGTTGAAGTCTAGCCATTATGCATGGGCTGCAAATCGAATGCCCAATAGATCTCAGTCCTTTTCACACAAATTTCTGTAAGCTTCAATAGTTCAATTGCAAAAACGAGGAAGTATTCGTGAAATGCATGCATGTTTTTGGTTTTCAAGGCTAACACGAAGTAAAACTATTGAATAAAATTTTACAATTCTGTGAGGATTT